>Ga0194058_10001855_pt1 | contig 10449 bp, 4 predicted proteins | sample SepL4417m_MetaG_FD_155490 | JGI IMG/M metagenome (GOLD analysis project Ga0194058, IMG submission 155490) | Anoxic zone freshwater microbial communities from boreal shield lake in IISD Experimental Lakes Area, Ontario, Canada - Sep2016-L442-17m | ecosystem: Environmental > Aquatic > Freshwater >... | reverse complement strand
GAGGAATCGCGCCGCCAAGCGAGCGCACCGGGCACCGGGCGCCTATTTCGAGCCAGAAACGTTCCTTCGGGGCGCTCGCTTGGCGGCGCGATTCCTCTGCTTCCATCTTGATGAAGGGAGGTCGATGAGGGCTGCTGGCCGAGTATCCCAGGCCGGCAGGAGCGTGCTCGGCAACCTCGCTGCTCTTGTCGTGCTCTTCGCGCTGGTCCTCGCAGGCGGCTTCCTGTTTTTCCGCCAACCCGATCCCACGCCGCCTCTCGCCGAGCACGTATCCCGTCCCTCCGCATCAGCGGCCAGCTCAACTGCCGCTTCCGGTCCTGCTTCCCCGAACGCGACTCCGGCAACAGCCTCCGTGCCCCCTGTGGTGCTTCCCGCAGCCTCCGCCACCGACCGCACGGCGGCAGTCCCGAGGGAAGGCGCTTCCTCACCGGCCACGGGCGATGCTCCGGACCCGGCAAGCAACACGCCGCTCCCGTCCGGGCCTCCTGCCAAGGTCAGCGGGACGGCAGTCGCTTCTGGCGGCACCACCTCAAGTCCGGGCGCCGATGTCAGCGGCGTGCCCGCCAAGGCAACCGTCGTGGTCGCTGGCAAGGAATACTCGTTTGCGCCCAATTCTCAGGGGCTCTTCCCCCGGGTGCCCATGGGGTTGCAGGAGACCGTGACCGTCGCGGTCGCCTACCCGGAGGGAGCCGCTGGCGATCTGGTGACGATCCAATCCGAGGACGGCGGCTCCCTGGCTGGCGGCGAAACCGTTGTGCAGGCCACTTTGGACGACAATCGCCAAGTCCGGTTCCCTTTCAAAAGCACGCAGGAGGGCGGGATCTACCGCGTCACCCTGCGCAAAGGATTCGACGAAAAACGGCTCGAATTCTGGGGCGGCACTGAGCCGCTCGTGCAAAGCGCAAATCCTTGATCCCACAAAACTATGAAGCTCTCTCACGTTGCCTTGCTCCTCGCCTTCCTCGCGGGGTCTTCTCTTCAAGCCCATGCCCAGCACATTCCTTGCGGGAACAAAAATGACGGCGGAGCTGGTGGCGGCGGCCAAAACAAAACGACAGGCCCGGGAGGAGGGAAAGGCGACCCGGTGGTTCCCTATACCGGCAATGAGTTCCGGCGGGTGGACGATTTGCAGCTCTGGGGGGCAGTTGGAAACATCCCGATGGTCTGGAGCCGCCACAGCAATTCTCGTGCGGTTGCAGGGGCGAGCCTCTTCGGCATAGCTCACTACTGGAGGCACAGCTTCCAATGGGAGCTTGCGCCAACTTCCAACGATGCTGCCGGCCGCGCTCGGGTTACACTCATTTACCCGGATGGAGGGCAGTTCACGTTCACGGAAGTTTCTCCAGGCTCTTGGTTGGTCACGGGAACCCTCGCGGACCGGCTTCAGCCGACGCCGGATGGCTTTGTGCTCCTGCGGCAGGACTCTACGCGCTACTTTTTCCGCAAATTTCCCTCGGGAACAAGCTGCTACTATTTGATGGACCAGATCCAGGATGAGGCAGGCAATGCCTATGCGGTGGAATACAACACGAGCCGGCAGGTCACCAAAATCACCGAGCCGGCAGGGCGGTTCCTCCGGGTTTCCTACAAAGTTCTCACCGGGAATAAGCTCAACCCTGCTACTCTCGCCACCCTCTCCGCAGCGCCTGCACCCGGCGAGTGGATGGACCTCCCCGTGACGAATGCCGCGGCGTTCCGCTACATCCGGGTCCAGCAAGCCGACATGTCGTTTGGCAATATCGCCGAGATCCAAGTTTACGCAGATGACGGCCTGATGCATGCGCTGGGAACAAACGCCACAACGACTCCTTCGGGCGGCAACTTGATCATCATCGACGATGGCTTTCCAACAATCCCCGGACCAGGAGGAAACGCAACGCTCGGCGCTACGGTCACCGGCACCGTCATTTGTTCGGATTCCTCGGCTGCCGGACGCGCCGCATTCGATGGCAACCCGAACACGGCTTTTGTTTCTGGCGTGCAGTCTGGCGGATACGTGGGCCTCGACCTTGGCACCGCAAAGAAAATCGTGCGCGTGCGCGTGCTGAGCGCTCCAGGAAAAGAATCCCTCCACAAGCCGGCCGCATGGGGTTGCGCCGCATTGAAGATCGAAGGGGCGAATGCTGCACCTCTCTCGGTGACCGCCATTTCAAAGGTCGAAACCAGCGACGGCCGCGCGGTGACCTATGAATATACTCCCGTCGCCGATCCGACCCTCCCCTACGTCTTCCCTGCGCTCACGGCGGCCGTCTTCGGTGACGGCACGCGCTCGGAATACAAGCACATCCAGGTGTTTCCAGGCAGCCGTCCGCTCGTGAGCGAGTGGGATGACGTGCGCTACGAACTTCGCCAGGGCCACTACAAGACCGTGTATCAAAGCTCCTACGCAGGGACCGTGCTCGGGGCTGTCGACTCCCAGATCAACCTGGAAACCGGAGCTCCCATTCTCAAGATTGACCTCAAGGGCGGCAATCTGCACATGCCCATGGTCACCTATGCCAACGGAGGCAGCGAGATTCAGTGCTACAATACCAGCCTTCCCACCGGAGCCGCCATCACCCAGGAGATCGATCAGAACAACAACGCGACGAACTACACCTACGGAGCCCTCGGCTACATGGCCACGAAGAAGGATCCCCTCGGCCGCGTGACCGCGTTCATATGGACGCCGCAGGGGCAGCCGCTCACCAAGACCAACCCGGACGCCTCGGTCGAATCCTGGACCTACAACGACCTCGGCCTGTTGCTCACCTACACGGACCCGCTCGGCCGCGTGACCACCAGCACCCGCGATGAATCGAACCGGATCGTCCGAACCGACTACCCGGACGCCTCCTACGAGACTTTCGCCTATAATGCCCACGGGCAGGTCGTGTCTCACCGCCAGCGCAACGGCGGCACGGAGTCGTTCACTTACGACGCCCGCTCGCTTTTGATTCAGAAATCCGATGCGCTCGGCAACGTCACCACCTATGGCTACGACTCAGCCGACCGCCTGGCCAGGGCGACCGATGCCCTCGGCCGAACGACAACGATAGTCTATAACGAGCGAGGGCTCGTGACGGGGATCACGAACCCGGATGCCTCAACGCGCACGTTCACCTACACAAAATATGGCGATGTCGCCAGCGAGACCAACGAGCTCGGGAAGACGTGGTCCTACACCTACGATGTGTTCCGCCGCGTCACAGGCGTCACGGATCCTCTCGCCCGCACCGTCTCGACCGCGTATCAGCCGGATTCCTACGAGAAGAAGCCGCTCGCCGTGACCTCGCCGTCAGGACGCAAGGCCGCGTTTGCTTACGACAAGGAGTGGAACCTCCTCTCGACAACGAACGCCGCAGGCACCTCAGCGGCATCGACAACCACGTTCGCCTACGACAAAGCTTACAACATTGTCTCCGCAACCGATGCCCTCGGAAAAACGACCTCGGCGACGTATGATACCCGGGATCGCAAGCTCACCACGACCGATCCCCTCGGGAACATTTCCCGCGCGTCGTATGACAAAGCAGGCAACGTCCTCACCACCACACGCCCGGATGGCGGAGTGACGACAAGCGTTTACGACGCCATGAACCGGGTTGTCCAAATGACCGACCCGAAGGCGCAGACGACGATGATGGCCTATGACCCGGCAGGCAACCCGGCAAGCATGACCGACCCGCGGGGCAGCGTGTATTCGTGGACCTACGATCTCCTCAACCGCCCGACATCCATGGCCTACCCGGGCGGGTCGCGCGAGCAATACGGATACGACGCCGCTGGCAACCCGACGACCTACACGACGCGAGCCGGTCAGACCCGCACGTCGGTTTTTAACGTCCGCAATCGCGAGGTTCAGACCAACTGGAGCGACTCGACCCCAAGCATCGCCCGCACATTCGATGCCGCCGGTCGCATGACCAGTGAAAATAACGGCACCAGCCAGATCTCAACCTCCTACGACGCAGCGAACCAGGCCACGGGCGAAACGACAGCCGTCACGGGCCAGCCCGCCCGCGCAATCAGCTACACATATGATGCCGACGGTCGCCGCACGGCAACCACCTACCCGGGCGGCAGTGTGGTGAGCACGGGATTCACGGACCGCAGCCAGGTCGCCACTATCGGGCTCGACGGGGCAACCGTCGCACAGTATGAATACAACCCAGTGGGCAACGTCACCGCCAAAACCCTCGAAAATGGAATGAGCGCGCTGTATTCGTATGATGCCGCGCACCGGCTCACCGCCATCGAGCACCGCAAGGGTGCCGATCTCCTGGCCTCATTCGCCTATACGCTCGACAGCGTGGGAAATCGGAAATCCAAGGCGGCGGCAGGGCTCAACCCGCTGGCAGAAAACTACGCCTACGATGCGGTGGACCAGGTCATCCAGGCGAAATACGGCACTGCCCGCACGGTCGCCTACACATATGACGCCAGCGGAAACCGCCTGTTGGTCAACGACAGTGGCACCTCGCAGAACTACGCAGCCAACGCGCTCAACCAATATACAAGCGTCGGAGGAACTGCCCAAACGTATGATGCCAATGGCAACCTGATCGGCACGAGCTCGGCCGCCTACGCATATGATGCACAAAACCGGCTGGTGAACGCGACGGTCAACGGAACCGTCACGACGTTCGCCTACGACCCACGAAACCGGGCCGTCCAACGCACGGCCAACGGCACGATCACGAACCTGACCTACGACGGATGGAACCTGATCGAAGAGCGCGATGGCACAGGCGCATTGCAGCAAGTCTATGTCCACGGGGCCGCAGTGGACGAGATCCTCACCAAGGTCACCACCACCGGGGCAGTCTATTACCATGCCGATGGACTTGGCAGCACCGTGGCATTGACCAACGAAACCGGCCAGGTTGCTGAGAGCTACACCTACGATGCGTTCGGAGCCGCCACGATCCGAAGCGCCTCGGGCACCGTTCTTGCGGCCTCCTCGGTTGGAAACCGGTTTCTATTCACAGGCCGCGAGTGGCTTTCCAATGCGGGAATCTACGATTATCGCAACCGAGTTTATTCGCCTGCGCTGGGAAGGTTCCTCCAATCCGATCCCATCCGTTTTTCGGCGGGGGATGTGAATATTTACCGCTATTGCGGCAATAATCCGGGGAACTGGATTGATCCGTTGGGGCTTTGTAAAAGGGTTCAAATCGGCGATGCTGATATTGATGCACAGATGGATAGCATATTTAAGAGAATCGATGTGGCAAATGTTTCGAAAATGGACTTTTTTCCTGATTTCACTTCATTTATGGTAACACTAGACACTCGTTTCGCTCCTCATAAGAATGATACCTACACATATGATGGCGAAAAGTATCCAAAACTAAAAGGGGAAACATTTAGTGGCCCCGAGCTAAATTACATTGGCGTTGGCGCAGGATTTGCAGCAAGGGGGTGGTCCCGATTTGAAAGCGGCGTGGCGATTCGAGCATGGAAAGCGACATACGGCGCTTTTTACCCATCAGGCAATATATTTTCTGCGGCGGGAGCTGGATATGATGCCTTCAAAAATAGAAAAAAATGATAAAGCGCATCGCATTTTCCTTAGGCCTATGCGGATGCGCCTTATATATTGCAGTCTGGCTGGTGTTTATTTTCAATATTGCCAGTCCTGCGACACTTAACATTGATCGAGTGTCTTTTTTTGTAGGCTGCATTATTCTAAGGCTGGCCATATGCCTTGGAATATGCGTTCTTGGCATTGCGTGCTCTCTTTTTCGCCAGGCGAAGGCCCATGCTGCAAGAAGGCGTGTATATTTTATATTATTCGTTCCGCTGGCAATTGAGATTGGCCTGTGGTCTTTTATTGTGATTGGGACACTTGTGCGTGGCATATAACTGGGGTGGAATTGAGTAAAACAGAATTGCGAATTGGAATTTTTGCTCTTTTGTCCTCAGGTCGACTCCAATCAAAGCGGTCAGTTCTTCCCTGTTGATATTTCAATCTGCCCGATGAGCTTTTCCAGCCAGATCTCAACCTCCTACGACGCAGCCAACCAGGCCACGGGCGAAACGACAGCCGTCACGGGACAGCCAGCCCGCGCAATCAGCTACTCATATGATGCCGACGGACGCCGCATCTCGACCACCTACCCGGGCGGCAGTGTCGTGAGCACGGGCTTCACAGACCGCAGCCAGGTCGCCACTATCGGGCTCGACGGGGCAACCGTCGCGCAGTATGAATACAACCCAGTGGGCAACGTCACCGCCAAAACCCTCGAAAACGGAATGAGCGCGCTGTATTCGTATGATGCCGCGCACCGGCTCACCGCCATCGAGCACCGCAAGGGTGCCGATCTCCTGGCCTCATTCGCCTATACGCTCGACAGCATCGGAAATCGGAAATCCAAGGCGGCGGCAGGGCTCAACCCGCTGGCAGAAAACTACGCCTACGATGCGGTGGACCAGGTCATCCAGGCGAAATACGGCACGGCCCGCACGGTCGCCTACACATATGACGCCAGCGGAAACCGCCAGCTGGTCAGCGACAATGGCACCTCGCAGACCTACGCAGCCAACGCGCTCAACCAATACACCAGCGTCGGAGGTGCCGCCCACACGTATGATGCCAATGGCAACCTGACCGGCACGAGCTCGGCCGCCTACGTATATGATGCACAAAACCGACTGGTGAGCGCGACGGTCAACGGAACCGTCACGACGTTCGCCTACGACCCACGAAACCGTGTCGTCCAACGCACGGCCAACGGCACGATCACGAACCTGACCTACGACGGATGGAACCTGATCGAGGAGCGCGATGGCACAGGCGCGTTGCAGCAGGTCTATGTCCACGGGGCCGCAGTGGACGAGATCCTCACCAAGATCACCACCACCGGAGCGGTTTACTACCATGCCGATGGACTTGGCAGTACGGTGGCACTGACGAACGAGACCGGCCAACTCGTGGAGAGCACGACCTACGATGCGTTTGGAGCCGCCACGATCCGAAGCGCTTCAGGTTCCGTGCTCCCTGCCTCCTCGGTGGCCAATCGGTTCCTGTTCACCGGACGCGAGTGGGTTTCCGATACCGGAATCTACGATTATCGCAACCGGGTTTACTCACCGGCGCTGGGCAGGTTCCTCCAAACTGACCCGATCCGTTTTTCGGCGGGGGATGTGAATATTTATCGGTATTGCGGGAATAATCCGGCGAGCTGGATGGATCCGATGGGATTGTGTCCTTGGAATGAATATCCACTAGGAGATTTTCGACGTGCATTTGCAGATGCATATGTCTCTGCTGAAGATTTCTATAATCAACTATCAAATGACATTTTTGGCACTCCCGGGTTAAGTGGATTCTTAGTTTCAACGGGCATGTCATTTCCAAGCATGCGTTTGCCTGGTAACCCCGTCGCAAAGGGAGCGCCGAAGCCATCTCCTAATTTTAAGCCACCTACAAATCCCCCTCAAATGCCTCCGGAAAACTTGCCGCCTGATTATAAGGTATTACGTCAACAGCCAACACAGCAATATCCAAACGGAAATTGGAAAATTCTAAAGGATATGGGACCAGGGAGTAAAGGACAGCGTATCAATCCATCTACTATGAAACCCGGACCGCACCCCGATACTCACGTGGAATTTCCACCGGGATACACAGGACCATACGACTACTAACCTGCCGATATGAACCCACCTCCTTCTATAGAAATAGTTAACGACCTTAAAGGCAGCGATATCGATGTAATATGCTTTTACCGCTATGAAGCTCACTTGACGTTTGAAAATCGGAACCGGTTGAGCTTTTCTGCTCCTTTTCGATTCTCTGAAAGACAAATCTTATTAGATGCTCCTATTCTTGAGTTTCCAATGTCTGAATCCAAGCTTCTCCGAGTGCTTGGTTTCCAAGTCATCGAAGTGAAGTGCGACGTAGACGGAACGTTAGAATTACTCTTCTCAAATGGTGACGTTTTGATCGTATATGCGAATGACCCTGCCTACGAGGCTTACACGGTATTCATTAACGGAAAGGAGTATGTTGTTTAACTTTCTGCCGCAAAGACGGCAGGCTCGGGTGCTGAAAGCGCCTTGCAGGGGACGGGGCCAGCTTACCGAACACAGGAGACACTTTTGACCAGATGGGAGGGTCTTTGATTTTTACTTACAATCACGGACAGAATGGCGATGGCTCAACGTGAAAGCAGGACGGTCAGACCGTGCATGTGTGCAAAAAGCTGCCGTCAACTCTGAGCGGCATTAGCGACATGGCAGCAAAATATCTTGAAAACGCGTCCAGCACGTTCTTCAGCTGCGATGCGCACCGGCTCACCGCCATCGAGCACCGCAAGGGTGCCGATCTCCTGGCCTTATTCGCCTACACGCTCGACAGCATCGGAAATCGGAAATCCAAGGCGGTGGCAGGGCTCAACCCGCTGGCAGAAAACTACGCCTACGATGCGGCGGACCAGGTCACCCAGGCGAAATACGGCACGGCCCGCACGGTCGCCTACACGTATGATGCCAGCGGAAACCGCCAGTTGGTCAGCGACAGTGGCAGCACGCAGAGCTACGCAGCCAACGCGCTCAACCAATACACGAGCGTCGGAGGTGCCGCCCACACGTATGATGCCAATGGCAACCTGATCGGCACGAGCTCGGCCGCCTACGCATATGACGCGCAAAACCGACTGGTGAGCGCGACGGTCAACGGAACCGTCACGACGTTCGCCTACGACCCACGAAACCGTGTCGTCCAGCGCACGGCCAACGGCACGATCACGAACCTGACCTACGACGGATGGAACCTGATCGAAGAGCGCGATGGCACAGGCGCATTGCAGCAGGTCTACGTCCACGGGGCCGCAGTGGACGAGATCCTCACCAAGGTCACCACCACCGGGGCAGTCTATTACCATGCCGATGGACTTGGCAACACGGTGGCATTGACAAACGAGACCGGCCAACTCGTGGAAAGCACGACTTACGATGCCTTTGGAGCCGCCACGATCCGAAGCGCTTCGGGTTCCGTGCTCGCAGCCTCCTCGGTTGCCAATCGGTTCCTGTTCACCGGACGCGAGTGGGTTTCCGATACCGGAATCTACGACTATCGCAACCGGGTTTACTCGCCCGCTCTTGGCAGGTTCCTCCAATCCGATCCGATCCGGTTTGCTGCGGGAGATGTGAGCATTTATCGGTACTGCGGCAATAATCCGGGGAGTGCAGTTGACTCAGAGGGACTTGCAACCTACAGGCAGAATAGGCAGATTGGCGGCGACGCTCGAATGTCAAATTCCAATCCAGCAAGTCACACATTTATTTTCACAACAAATCCCGATGGCACGCTAAAGCATACTTAGAGCTGGGGAAATAAGAAAAATACCCGTGGGTGGAACAAAAATCAGTGCGAGGATAGAAAAGCAGCGGAAGATTCGATCGAGAAGCAAACTCAAAATATAGTTGGTGATGATGATCTTGATCCATGGATTGATAGCGCATTTAATGCGCTAAATACGCCGGAGAATGAGCATGCCTGGGTGCCCTGGAGTAACTGTAAAACCGAGGCAACGAATCTGACGAATACTGCAAGAAACGCGCAAAATAGTGATATTTCAAATGCACGGGCGCAAGCGGGCATAGCGCTCGACTCTTCGAGCACCAATCTGCTTTTCTGAAATGAAGAAACAAGCCTGCGTGGCCTTTAATATATAATGCAAGACAACAAGGTTCAGAGGATGACGCTATTTTTTCAGATTGTTATTGTTGCCGCGAGCCATCTAGTGATTCAGCTTATCCTATATAAATGCAGAGTGATTGGTGTATGCAAATCGTCGGATATATTCGTTTTTTTTGCGCCTATGTTTCTCGCTATAGTTACTTATGCGCTCGTTTTCTGGAATTCTAACATATTTGCAGATAGGGTAGTAATTCGGGTTTTGTTTTTAATTAAAAAGGGGTCGGTCCCTTGGACTATAGGAATGAAATATTTTCGAGATGTCGGCAGAAATCTCGGGCGAGTGAAAGTGGGCAGCAGTCCAAATGACTGGTTCCTTGGACGACAACTGTCACGGGACAGCCCGCCCGCGCAATCAGCTACTCATATGATGCCGACGGTCGCCGCACCACAACCACCTACCCGGGCGGAAGCGTCGTGAGCGCGAGCTTCACGGACCGCAGCCAGGTTGCCACTATCGGGCTCGACGGGGCAACCGTCGCACAGTATGAATACAACCCAGTGGGCAACGTCACCGCCAAAACCCTCGAAAACGGAATGAGCGCGCTCTTTTCCTATGATGCCGCGCACCGGCTCACCGCCATCGAGCACCGCAAGGGTGCCGATCTCCTGGCCTCATTCGCCTACACGCTCGACAGCATCGGAAATCGGAAATCCAAGGCGGCGGCAGGGCTCAACCCGCTGGCAGAAAACTACGCCTACGATGCGGTGGACCAGGTCATCCAGGCGAAATACGGCACGGCCCGCACGGTCGCCTACACGTA
>Ga0194058_10001852_pt1 | contig 10459 bp, 5 predicted proteins | sample SepL4417m_MetaG_FD_155490 | JGI IMG/M metagenome (GOLD analysis project Ga0194058, IMG submission 155490) | Anoxic zone freshwater microbial communities from boreal shield lake in IISD Experimental Lakes Area, Ontario, Canada - Sep2016-L442-17m | ecosystem: Environmental > Aquatic > Freshwater >... | reverse complement strand
GTCAAAGACGGGCTCCTGCAGATGAACTCTGCAGCAACTAATGGGGCGGTGCCCGGGTCCGCGTTGATCGTCGGCGACAGCATCGGAGCGGCCGGCAGCGCGATTGCGCGGAACATGCAGGAAGGCCAGGTCGGCAACAACTCGACGGTCACCATCTACTCCGACGGCTGGTTCGACATCAACGGGGGCGGGTATGCCGAGAAGGGGACCGTTTCGGGATGGAAAGATGAAACCGTCGGGCAGGTCAACCTTTACGGAGGGCGCATCACCACGGGATTGGCGGGGGCGCTGAACATTAATGCATCGCTTCCGGGAGCTGGAATTTCGAGCTTTGCCAGCTCCCAAACCGCGCTGGTTGACGCGACGGGCGGGAAGGTTGACCTCGGCGGCGTGACCCGCACGATCAGCGTGGAAAATGGCAGCCAGGCGACCGACCTTGAGATCCGCGGGGCGATTGCCAACGGCGCGGTCACGAAGGCTGGCACCGGGCAGCTTTCGTTCACGGGAACGGAAGCCAACACGTATACCGGCACGACCACCGTAAATGCTGGCACCCTGGTGCTTGCCAAGTCCTCCGGAGTGGCAGCCATCGCCGGCTCGGCGATCACCGTGAATTCCGGCGGCACGCTGCTTCTTGGGAGCAGCAACCAGATCAACAACGCAGCAAATCTCACGCTCGCCGGCGGCACGTTCTCCACCGGAGAGACGATCGGCTTCAGCGAAACACTCGGGACGCTCACCCTCTCGGGCACCTCCTCGATCGATCTAGGCACCGCCGCCCACCTGCTCAATTTTGCCGACAGCTCGGGGCTCAGCGGATCCTGGAGCGGGTCGCTCACGATCTATGGCTGGACAGGGCTTCCCAATACCAGCGGAACCTCCGGAGAAATCTTTTTTGGTTCGAGCTTGGGCGGCCTGACGTCGAGCCAGCTTGCGATGATCAGCTTCAACGGCTTCGGTGGGGGCGCGATACTCCTCACGAGTGGGGAGCTCGTCCCGATGGCCGTTCCTGAGGCCGAAACCGTGCTGGCGGCCGGCTTCCTTGTCCTCATCGTCTGCTTCCGGGAACGCAGGTTTCTCGGATCCCTGCTGAAAGCGAATTTTTGGGCCTGATTTTCGAGAAGGTGCGCGCAACTCTGGATCCCTTGCCTGAGAATCCTCCGGCGGAAACTAGGAAGATGCTATTTGTCTGCACGGGAAACTACTACAGGAGCCGGTTGGCGGAGGCGTTGTTCCGGCACGGCTCGGCCTCCGACAGAAATGGATGGGATGCGTTTTCGCGCGGGCTGGCAGTCGCGGGAACCCTTCGCGGGCTGGCGCGCGAGGCGAGAGATTTCCTGGAATTCCTTGGGATCCCTGCCGATCTGCGGAATCCTTTGCCGCTCCTGGTGGATGAGCTGATCTCCGCCGACCATGTCGTGATCCTCAACCGGGCGGAACATGAGCCGGTCATCTCCGCCGAATTCCGGGCTGTTTACCGACGGCTGCTCGAAAAAAATGCGGTGACCTGTTGGAACGTGTTTGACCTCCCTGCCCGGAAGCCAGCCTGGGGGAAGGCGATCCCGCCGACCCAGCCTGCCGCCAGCGCCACCGAACACATTTGCTTCGCGGTCAAAGATCTGTTGCGCCAACTCTTGCCGCCAGGCAATAGTGGCCGGTAAACAATGTCCGTAAGAATCAAAATTTTCCTGTGCCTTGCCGGGGCGACATTCGTTCTCTGGGGATCGACGGCGATCCTTGCAACGCATGTTTTTTTGGCGCGGTTTGACCAGCTCGACACCCAGCGGGTGAGCCGGACGCTGAGCCGTGTCCGCGAGGGGCTGAACGACCGCGAGACCCAGATGGTCGCTGCCGTGAGCCTTTGGCTGAAGGACAGCCAGGGCGTCGATTTCGATAAGTCCGCTTCAGAATTCTTGAGCGAGTTCGACATGAATGCGGTGGCGGTCGTGAGCACGTCCGGACGCGTGTCACAGGTGATGCTGCGCCATGCTCCAGGCGGCGAGGGGCGCCTGACCTCGACCGATGAGGCGACGATGGTGGACCTTGTCTCCTCGCCGGGAAAACGAAAGAAGGGATCCGGGCTGGTGATGACGAGCCTCGGCCCGATGCTTTACGCTGCGGACACCAGCACCGCCGGAATTTCGGCCATCGCTGGAATTTTCGTGGGAGGCGCCTACGAGCAGCGCCTGCGCAATTCCCTCCTCTCCGAACTGAGCATCCTGCCTGCCAGCGGCCCCGCAATGGACATCTTCCGCGGGCAGAGCGCCGAGACCCAGGCCGCAGTCATCCCGCCCCCAGAACCTGGATCCAACCAGGTGTCCGCCTATTCTTTAATGCGCGATGCCAAGGGCGAGCCCATACTCATTTTAAAAGTCTCCGAGGCACGGCACTCGTATCTTGACGGCACCTCCAACCTGCGGTTCTTCCTCGGCCTCTCGGCTGCGGTCGCGCTCGTGACGATCATTGCCGCAACCCTGCTTGTCGAGGCTCTCGTGACCGGCAGGATCCGCCGCCTCACCAACAGCGCAAGGCGTGCGGACATCAACAACATGGATGACTTGCCGGAGCGCTTCATCCGGGGAAAGGATGAGATCTCGACCCTCGCCCGCGCGACAAAGGTGATGGTTGACCGCCTCAAAAATTCCCAGCTCCTCTACCGCGCTGTCGTGGAGACGCAGAAAGAGCTCATCGTGAGGTTCAAGCCGGACGGCGAGATCACGCTCGCAAACGAGGCGTTCGCAAAATTTTTCGGCAGGCACCTCCGCGGGGTGGTGGGAAAAAATCTCATGGATTTTTTCACATCGGAGTCGTTGGGTGGCGGGAGCATTTTGGACGGGCTGCCTGGGGAGCCGGCGCGTTCGAACACGCGCGATTTTCTGGTCCGGCTCGAGGGCGGAGCCGAGTGCTGGCTGCAGTGGAGCCAGCGCGCCCTGGTAGCCGACGACCGCACGATCACTGAGATCCAGGCGGCCGGCCACGATATCACCCTCCGCCTGGATTACGAAAACAAGCTGAAGGACGCGAAGGAGGCCGCCGAGTCGGCGAACCGGGCGAAGGGGGAGTTCCTCACCGTGATGAGCCACGAGACCCGCACCCCGCTCACAAGCATTCTGGGGTTTATCTCTGTCCTCGAGAACACTCCGCTCACCGCCGAGCAGCACGAATACCTCGACCTGATCCGCTCGAGCGGCAACAGCCTGCTGCTCCTCCTCAACGATCTTTTGGATTACAGCAACGTCGCCTCCGGCAGGATCGAGCTCCATCCCGAGACCATCCAGGTCGCGGCGCTGACGCGCGAGATCGTAGCGACCCAGACCCCGGAAGCGCGCGCGCGCAAAATTGACCTGGATCTCGACATCGAAGTGGACACGCCGGACTTTATTGAGGCGGATCCCGGACGCCTCCGCCAGGTCCTCCACAACGTCGTGTCGAACGGGATCAAATTCACCGAGCGCGGGTTCGTCCGGCTCTCCGTGAAGCCCGGCGGCGAGGGGAAGGTGGATTTCCTTGTGCAGGATACCGGGGTCGGGATTCCCCAGAGCGTGATTCCACGCCTTTTTCAGGCGTTTGGGACTGCGGACGGGAGCAATTCCCGAGGGCATGGCGGGGCCGGGGTGGGATTGGCCGTATCCCGGAAAGTTCTCGACCGCATGGGGGGCTCGATCTCTGTCCGCAGCGAACCGGGCATCGGGAGCCTCTTCACCGTCTCCATTCCTATCGGCACGCCTAAGGCCGGGCAGGAAGAGGTCGATTTCTCGGGGATCGCGCCCTCAGGCATCCCCAAGAAACCAGACTTTTCAAAAGACAACCTCAAGCTGCTTGTCGTCGATGACAACAACGTCAACCAGAAAGTTCTGAGCAAGCTTCTGGGGATGATCGGAATCGCTTGCGACACCGCCTCCAGCGGACGCCAGTGCCTGGACCTTACCGCCAAGTCCCGCTACGATATCGTTTTCATGGATGTTCAGATGCCGGAAATGGACGGCTATGAAACGGTCGGAAAACTTCGGGAAAGGGAGGCCTCCGGGGAGTCGGAAAAGCTCCACATCATTGCCTGCACAGCATTCTCTCTCCCGGGCGACAGGGAAAAATGCATCCGTTCAGGCATGAACGACTACGTCAGCAAGCCGGCGCGGATTGGGGACATCCAGGTGGCCATCAATGCCTACCTCGCCCATCGGTCAGAAAAGTAAACAAAGCCGAAGCAAGCTTCGGGGTATCAGACCCAAAGGGAATGAGCGCGGGCTAAGGAGCTGTTCACAAATAAAGTTTACAAGAAATGGCGCAGTAGATTTTTGTTGATGGCAAGGCGCGAGCGCCGAGCAGCCTCAATGCAGGCTGTAAGAAGCGAGCAACGCAGCCATCGGCAAAAAGATCAAGCCAGGCTGTAAAGGTTATTTGTGAACAGTTCCTAACGGCCAAAGCCGTATGGGCGAGGGAGCTCGGGTCACGGGGTTTTCTCCAGCAGGGCGTTTACTTTTTCCATGACGGCAAAAGCATCCGCGACGTAGAGAAAATCCGCCTTGCCGCGCGCCCAGCCGCAATTCGGATCGAGGCTGATCGCCCGGCGCTCCCCGATGAATCTCCATCCCACGGTGTGGGGTTCCTCGCCGTGGCAGCAGGTTGCAAGCCCTTTCGGGTGGCGAGGCGTCGATCCGGTCTGGCCGACCTGGTTCATGTGGGTGAGAAAAGCGAGGGTCGCCTGCCCTTCGCCGCTCAAATCGACAAGCGACTTCGTGCTCCCGAGCGACGCGCGGGATAGGCGCAAGAAATCGAGGATGCGCTTCTGCGCGTCCTCCACCTTCACCTGCCCGTCTGGCTGCTTCTTCGTCCAGCCAGCTCCAGTGACGAAGAGCAGGTCGGCATCCGGGCGGATCGTCTGCTGATCGGCCGCCAGGGTCTCGATGCCGGCGACCTTCGTTCGGACGCCGGCGGGAGCGCAGGCAACCGCTTCCACCTCCGCCGAGCCCGGCGCACCCGTCCAAGCCGGGGCGATCCCGCTCTCGACGGCAAGCACCCAAGGCCGCTGGGTCCGGCTCAGGATGCCTTCCATCCGCTGCCGGTAATACCACCGCGCGATCGCTGGAGCCCCCTCGGAGATTGACAGCCCGGTGACATGGCTGTCGGAACGCCCACCCAGGCGGTGCGCGACGCCTGCCAGAATCCTATTCCAGCGGGAGCAGGCAGGACCGACGACGATCGTCGCTCCGGCGGCGCGGGCAAGAGCCTCGGCCGCCGCCGCATCGGTCGCGTAGCGCGGCTGCGAAAACTCCGCGCCGGCAACGACAAAAAACTTTGCGGCCCCGCACGTGGCGATGGCATCAGCCTGGGGGCTTTCTCCCCACAGCCCGACAGAAAATGTTGTCCCGAGCGAGCTGGCGAGCTGTTTTGCCGCAGCGAGCGCCTCGAGGGAGTTTTTTGAATGCGCGGCATCGGCCGGAGAAAGAAAGAGTATGGTTTCCATGGCAATTATTTATTGGTGATCCAAGCCACAATTTCTGCGGCGATCTGGTCCGGCGGCATGTCCTTGACGACTTTCGTATCGCGGGCCTGTTTGGGCAGCGAGACCGAGAGGAACTTCATCCCCTCGGCGGGAAGCTTTGCGGGTTTGGCCTTCTGGAGCGCGGGCATGATCGTGCGCATGTTGGCCATCCCGACCTGCGGGTTATTACGAGGCTCGGGAAGGTTTCCCGTCGCCCATCCGAGGACGGCTGGAGGTGCCTCGCAGGTCGAGACCTGGTGCTGCCCGCCCTCGATCCTCTCAAGGATTTTCAACGAGCCGTCGGCTTCGATCACGATCTCGTCGACCCCCTGGAACTGGTCGGTGATTCCAAGAATCTCTCCGACGATCTGCATCGTGGCCCCGGACCCGCGCGAGGCCGACTCCCATCCGCCGAAAACAAGCAGGCGCGTGCGGTCGATGCCGGGGATCGCCTGGATCGCGTCCGCGAGCGCGGCGGCAGTTTCGCTGGCATCGGCAAACCCGCTGGCAGACCCGTCGAGCGCGACCAGCTCGAACGGCACCTTCTGGGCGAGGGTCATCATCGCCTGCTGGAGCTTGGCCTTCGGGCCGAGCGCAACAAGCCAAACCTTGCTGCCTGGGTTCTTAGCGGCCAGGTTGGCAGCCTCGTAAAGCGCGTGCCCAGCCCAGGGGTCAAGCCAGGCAGGAAGCATCATTTCATTTTTCAATGCCGGACCGGCAGCGCCGGAAACCGGCTCCAAGGTCTGGAGGGGATCGGGAACAACGCTCCCGCAAACAACGATTTGATATTCAGGCATAAGTTTAGTTTTCTGCCGAATGCAGCCCGCCTGCACCAGCAAGAAATTGGATCAGTCCGCTCTCGGGATCATTTGGGTTGGCCTTGGCGCAATTCCACAGGCACGCGCCGCAATGGATGCACTTCTCGCGATCAAATGCGGGCCGTCCGTCTCCGCCGGGAAAAATCGCCTGCCCCGAGCACATATCGATGCAGATTTTGCTCCCGCAGGTCGAGCAGTCGTTCGGATACAGGAACTCGACATGGTCGGCATATCCGCCCGGCGCCTGGACCTTGCCTCCGATAAGCAGGGCATCCTGGTGCGAGACCAGCAGCTCCCCGTCGAAGGGGATGGCGGGCCAGCCAGCGCGGTCCATCAGGGCGGCATGCACAGAGACCGCCGTGGCTTCCGAGGCTTTGCGGATGGCTTGGATTTCATCCGGAGCGATCCGGCCGCTATAGTATTCCTCCAAGCTTGGCACGCGGCGGTGGGGCGGCATCGGCTTGCCTGGCATGGAGAAGAGGCCCCTGGTCAGGCCGGCGACCATCATGCCAGCCATCCCGGAAATGAACCCGCGCTGAAACCCGTCGCGGGCGCGTTCGGCGATGCGCCCGCCCTTCTCGACCCAGCTTTCGCGGCGGCGGCGGACGTACGATGCCTCCAGATTTTCGGCGGTGAAGGGCTTTTTTTCTTTGAGGAGCTCGAGAACTCCCTCGGCGAGGATCACCCCGGTCGCCCACGCCTCATCAACCCCGGAATTTGTCAGGACATTCGTGCTGCCGCTTCCCTCTCCGATGCGCGCATAGCCGTTGCCGGCAAGGCGGGGCTCGCCACGGCGCCCGGACTCCTGAAGCGTCTTTGCCCCCCACGAGCGGAGGCGCCCGCCTTTGACATGCCGCCAGATCGCAGGGTGGAGCATCCAATGCTGGAGATACCGGTAGGCGGTGCGCGCCGGGCTGTCGAACCACGACGGGACGAAGATCCCCATCGAGGCCACGCGGTTCGGATGGACGTAGAGAAACCCGAAGATCTCTGGCTCCGGGAAGCCGAGCGTGTGGAGGACCGTGCCTGGCTCGAGCTCGCAAGACTCGGGCAGATCAATAACAAATTTCATGCCGAGCGCCCAGTCGTGCGTGTGGTGGCCCTCGGGGATCCCGAACTCCTTGTCGAGCTGCTGCCCGATTGCGCCGACCGGACCGTCGGCAACCACGGTCAGGGCCGCGCGCACCTCCATGCCGGGCGCAAACCCGTCGGCCGGCTTCCCATCCTTGGCGACCCCCTGGTCAACGAGCCGGATGCCTGCCACCCCACCGTTTTCAATAAGCGCTTCCCCGACCGGGCTTCCGGGCCAAATCTGCGCGGCGCCCGAGCCCATCACCTGCTGGCCGACCCACTGGGTGAACTGCCCCATCGAAAGCACGAGCCCGCCATGCTTCTCAAGAAAATCCGGAGTCCACGGAAGCTCCATGGCATCGTCCTTGACGCCCAGGATCCTCCCAACCGCACGGATTGCGACATCTGCGGCCCGCATCAAGGCGGGACGCCTGCTGGCGCCCACAGGATCCAGAAGATAAAGAATCTTTTCTTCCCCGACGGGTGCGGCCATCGGGATTTGCGAGGGATCGAGGTCAGGAAAGCTTTCCCTCAGCGCGCGGGCGCTGGTCACCACGCCGGATACTCCGAACCCGATGTCGTCTGCCCGTTCGTAGCAGAGAACCTGGAGCGGCAGGCCGGGCGCCGACGGGCTCTCGATCGCCATCGAGCCATCCGGGTTCAAGATCCCCCGCGAGAGGGTTGTCAAAAATCCTCCCGATGCCGGGCCAAATCCGACGCAGACGATATCCGCCTCCATGCAGGGGCGTTCGATTCCGGAGTTTTCCACGCTGGTCACTGCGGGTTGTCGAGAGCCCCTTGGGTCACCTGCTGCTGCGTGGGAGCTGCGAGGTATTTCGCCAACTGCAATGCTCTGGTTCTTTTGATAAATCGATTGCGCCCCTGCGGAGCGTCGGCCCGGAAGTTCAAACTGGAAGCTGGTATTGCCATCGGCGCAGGCTGGCAAAGCGAGGCTTGGGAGTCAAGCTTGTGCGTTTGTCGATGGGAGGGCGGTCGCCTTGCTGAGCAGCCCGACCTGCCTCACCCATCTTCCATCCAACATTCAAAATCCCCCCCTTCACACGGCTGACTTGCGGAAGCTGCCCACCAGCCATCTCAAAGCAAGCGCAGCGATCGCGCCAACGTTTCGGTATCTAGATGTCGAGATTGCTTCTCGTTCATCCCCTATCCCCTCCCCTTCTGGCATCCTGGCTTTCTGGCGGGGAAATCAACTTCCCAATAACCTGACGAACAGCATCCTGCAAATGTTTTGCAGCCGGGTGTTTCCCAAAGGATTCCAAAGGTTTTCCTTGCAGTTTCCGAACGATTGTGCATAGTAGTCTACGTTTAGACATAACCGACACCGGTTTTTTAACCGGATAAAACTGTGAAAACGACCCCCTTCAGATTTTTGGCGATCGCAGCGATTGCAGCAAATTCTCTCGCTTTTCCTGCGGCATCACACGCGGCGAACCAAACTTGGGCCGGCGGGAATGCTACGAGCGGCAACTGGTCCACGGTCGACAACTGGAATGGCGGCGCGGCTCCCGGCGCGACATCCGGCAACACCACCACCGATACCGCCACGTTCAACGCGGCGATTTCCAACGGGTGGGGCACCGTGGGCACGCCGGTCGTCATTGATTCCGCTTCGCAAAACATCAAGAGCATCATGTTCACCGGGAGCACCGGCAGCTACTTCATCGGCAGCACGAACGGCAACGCTCTCCTCCTCGCCTCGGGCGGCGCGGTCACCCTGGCAGCGAACGCCACGGGCACGAACCTGACCGAAACCATCAACTCCTCTCTCATCCTCTATGGCTCCTACACGTTCATCAATGCGAGGGTTGATCCAGGATCCGCGCTGGTCTTTACGGGAAACATCACCAACGCCGCCACTTCCACCTTGACGCTAAGTGGCAACACGATTGGCGCCGGCACGGGAAACCTGCTCAGCGGGAATATTTCTGACGGCAGCGGGGTGATGAGCGTCTCCGTCGCAACAACGCTCGGCAAATGGACGATGAGCGGCACCAACTCCTACTCCGGAACAACCACGATCAACAATAGCGGTGGGTATGTTGTTTTGTCTGGAACAAATACATCAAATGGCTCCACCACGCTCAGCAACGGAGTTCTGCAGCTCAACAACAGCAACAACGGCGGCTTAGCCAGGGGCGCGCTGGATTTGAGCAGCGGTACGTTGCAGGCACTCACCGCGACATCAGGAAACCTGAGCAACGCCCTGAACGTAGCCAACAACGGCGCAATATCCGGCGCTCAGAACGTCACGATCAACGGCAACACCACCTTCACGGCAACGGGGAAGAGCTTAAACAGCAGCATCACCGGCGGCAACTCGCTGACGCTTGCCGGAAATGTCTTTCTCGGAACCGGCGCGGGAAATTTTACGTCGACCTTGAGCGGCACCGGTAATACGACGATCAGCGGGAACATTGCCAACTCCGCCAGCGGAAATGGCACGAACAACCTGACCATCACGAATACCGGCACCACCACGCTGTCCGGCACCAATACCTACACGGGCACCACCACGCTCACCGGCGGCACGTTGAGCGTCAGCTCAACCGCAAACCTCGGGAACGCGACAAACACGCTCCTCTTCAATGGCGGCACCTTGAGGGTCACCGGGACGTCTATGAACGACTTTGGCTCGCACGCTCTTTCCTATGGAACCAATGTCGCTGTCGGGCTGAATATCAGCGATGTCGCCAACAATTTCACGATCAGCACGGCCATGACCCAAGGAACCGGCGGGCTGACAAAAAGCGGAGCCGGCACTCTGACCCTCTCCGGAGCAAATACCTATACGGGCAACACCACAGTTTCAGCAGGGACGCTGGCCTACGGGGCGAACAACACGCTGAGCACGGGGAACGTGGCGGTCTCCGGTGGGACGCTGGATATGGGCATCTACTCGGATTCGGTCGGTATCGTCACCCTCTCCAGCGGCAACATCACGGGCACCACCGGCGTGCTCACGGGCACATCCTACAGCCTGACCGGCAATGGTTCGGCGAGCGCCATTTTGGGGGGTGCGGGCGCGCTGACTAAGTCCGGGGCGGGAACCACCACCACGCTCTCGGGC
>Ga0194058_10001849_pt1 | contig 10462 bp, 10 predicted proteins | sample SepL4417m_MetaG_FD_155490 | JGI IMG/M metagenome (GOLD analysis project Ga0194058, IMG submission 155490) | Anoxic zone freshwater microbial communities from boreal shield lake in IISD Experimental Lakes Area, Ontario, Canada - Sep2016-L442-17m | ecosystem: Environmental > Aquatic > Freshwater... | reverse complement strand
GTTGTTGGCGTCACCGTGCCGGTGCGGCTGATCCACAGAACGCCGGCGATGCCCGCCAAGATTCCCGAGAGTGCGAACGCGAGCAAGATGACGCGTCCGGCGGACACTCCCTGAAGTCGTGTGGTGGTGAGGTCAAGGGCGGCCGCGCGCATCTGAAGACCCGATCGCGAGGTGCGCATGAAGAGTGCGAACAGACCCAGCGACACCATCGCCACGACGAAGGTGACGACGTTCAGCACACTGATGCGCAGGCCACCGAACTCGAAAACGTTGCTGAGCACCTCAGGAGCCGGAATCCCTTTGGCACGCGGCGATATCGCCTGTCTGAATATTCCTTGTAACACTTGTGACAGGGCAAACGACGCGAACAGAAGTGTGACGAATCCTGTGCCCTGCAATGGCCGGAAGATCAACAACTGCATCAGGATTGACGCCACCGCTGCGGCCACCGCGCCGATGAGTGCACTAAGCCAGAACGACAGCCCTGCCTGAGTCGCGAAGTACATCGTGTATCCGGTGATTGCAATCAACTCGCCATAGGCGAAGTTGAGGATTCCGAGCGTTCCGTAGACCATGGCCAGACCGAGCGCGAGCACCGCGAAGATACTGCCGAGTGAGAGCCCATTGATCAGTTGCTGCAGAAACTGAGTCACCGCTGCGCCCCCTTTCCCAGATACAACTGAGCAAGGTCGATCTTGGCGAGGTCTGATGACTTACCCGACGCGGTGATCGACCCGGAGCCCAACACGTAGGCGCGATCGGAGAGATCAAGTGCGAGGCGGGCATTCTGTTCAACCAACACTGACGTGACACCTTCATCGCGTAGGTGCGCGATGAGCTCAAAGATTTGATCGACAATGCGAGGGGCGAGACCTAACGACGGTTCGTCGTAGAGAATCACTGTGGGATGAGCCATGAGCGCTCGCGCGATCGCCAACTGCTGCTGCTCGCCGCCCGACAGAGTTCCGGCCGACTGACTGCGACGTTCGCCCAAAATCGGGAAGCGGTCGTACGCAGCTTCGAGGTCATCCTTCAACGTCGACCCACGTGACATCGAACCGATGCGCAGGTTCTCTTCGACCGTGAGTGGACCGAAGATGCGCCGACCTTCTGGAACCAATCGCAGTCCGGCTCGAGCAGCCTTCTCGGGTGCACCCCCGACGACCGGTCGGCCCTCGAGCAACACCTGGCCAGTGACCGGCTTGTGCACGCCCGCAATGGTGCGCATGAGCGTTGACTTGCCAGCGCCGTTGGGCCCCAGCACGCCAACGATTTCGCCGCGCCCTACTTCCAGGGAGACCTCTCGCAGGGCCGTCACGGCCCCGTACCTCACCGTCAGCGAGGTCACCGCGATGACTGGTTGATCAGCCACCACTGTCGAGGCAGTTGAGGAACTCGATGTCACGAGTTGCTCGCCCACAAGAGGTCTCCCCTTCGAAGCATCAGGGGTTCGGCAGCTTTGCCGGGAACTCCGGCTGCTCGAGACAGGTGAACGTGGTCTGGTCCATCTTGATCAGCGAGACAGCCTTCTTGGCACGACGGGTTTCGGGGTCCATGACCACCTTGCCGGTCACGCCGTCGTGGTTGACGCCCTTGAGTCCGTCAAGAATCGCGCTCGGCTCGGCCGAGTTCGCGGTCTTGATGATGCCCGCAAGAATCATGATTTCGTCGTAACCAAGCGCGGCTACCACCGAACTCGGGTCCTTGCCGAAGCGCTTCTTGTAGTTGGCATAGAACTCAGCGATCTTCGGGTCGGCCTCGGCCGTGCACACACTGGCGCTGTAGACCATGCCGTTGATGGCCTTGGCACCAGCATCGGCCAACGACGGGTCGAGGTTGCCATCGGTCGACAGCACCGGGATAGTGACGCCCGCGTCACGCAACTGCTTCATGAACACCTGCGTGTCCGGCGGGAACATCGGCGTGAAGATCATGTCGGGTGCCGGCTTGACGTTGGCAATCTTGGTGACGACTGCTGAGAAGTCACCCGAACCAATCTGGAAGCTTTCGTCGGCAACAACCTGACCGCCGCCCGCGGTGAAGATCTCCTTGAAGTACTTGGGCAGATTGGCCGTGTAGGGGTACTCGGGTGAGCCGAGGGTCAGTGCCGTCTTGTACCCCTGCTTGAGGGCGTAGCCGGCAATCGTCGCGCCCTGCACTGTGTCGTTCATCAGCAATTGGTACGCGCAGGTTCCCATGTCGTTGACCAACACCGGCGACGTACCGTCACCCGTTGAGATCGGAATGTTGGCGGCGCACGCAAGTTGACCCTGGGCCGGAACGGTGTCGCCTGTGGTTCCGATGAGGTACACCGAACCGTCGTCGATCAACTGCTGCGTGACCTTGCTTGACTCGGCCGGGTCGTTGCGCTGATCGACCACATTGAGCGCGAGCGGACGACCGAGGATGCCGCCGGCTTCGTTGAGTTCATCAACGGCCATCTGCGCGCCTTCCTTCATCGGCACGTCGTAGTACGCGTAGGTGCTCGACAGGTCAGCCGGGAAACCGATCTTGATGGGATCACCCGTCGGGGTGCCTGATGTCGACGCAGACGCCGACGACGAGGCGGACGCCGACGACGAGCTGGCGGCGGAAGACGAGGCTGTTGATCCACCGGAGGATCCACAGGCAGCCAGAGTCAATGCAAGGGGCGCTGCAAGGGCAACGAGAGTGATGGAACGAGTGCGCATCAGACCTCCACAGGGTGAGGTGCCTATCTGATCAATATTCCACTTGTGTTGTCAAGAGCTAATCCGTATCGTTTGTTACATGCTGATTACGGTTGCCGATCGCATTCGCGATGTGCTGCCCAACCTGCCCAAAGCCGAACGGCGCGTGGGCCACGAGGTGTTGGGCCGCTACCCCGTTGCGGGGCTGGAGACGGTGGCCCGCTTGGCGGCGAGTTCCGATGTCAGCGGACCCACGGTGATCCGATTCGTTGGCAGGCTTGGATTCGATGGATACCAAGCATTTCAAGACGAACTACTGCGCGAAGTGGGTGAACGTACCGCGTCGCCGCTCGTGCAATACGACCACCGACCTGAGGCCCGCGAAGGTGACGCCGTCGACCGCGCGCGTCACTCGCTGGTGTCGTGTCTGGATACATCGCTACAGCAGATCGACCGGCGATTGTTCACTGAAACCGTTACCCGGCTGGCAACGGCGCGCCGCGTGTTCACCGCGGGTGGCCGCTTCACCGGCCTCTCAGCGCAGACCCTGGCCATGCACCTCGACATCCTGCGGCCGGGTGTCACGCACCTTCCGCCCGACCGCTGGGTGTCGTACGCACTCTCTGCTCGGCGCGGCGATGTACTCGTGGTATTTGACGTGCGTCGCTACCAACGTCTTACTGTCGAACTCGGACGCGAAGCACACCGCAAAGGTGCCGAGGTCGTACTCGTCACCGACCCGTGGTTGAGTCCACTCGCGCTCGAGGCGGCCATCGTGCTGTCGGTGGGTGTGGTTGGCCCGCGACCCTTCGACACTCTCGTTGCAGTCGACGGACTGGTAGAGACCTTGGTAGCAGCAGTAGTTGAACTACTCGGCGATCAGCCGAAACGACGAATTGCCGAGTACGACCGACTGTGGGAGCAGCAGTACTTCACCGCCCCTGAGTCGGCCACACAACAGGAGAAGGAATCCCGATGAGTTACTTGCATGAGGTCAGCGCCCAGGTGTCTCTTGTCGACCACCACTGCCACGGACTGATGCGCGACGATCTCACTCGTTCCGAGTTCGAAATGCTTGCATCCGAATCGGACTGGCCCGAACCTCATAACCACACCATCTTCGATGCCCCCGTGGGCACGATGATTCGCGCGGAATGTGCACCCCTTCTCGGACTACCGCGCCACTGCAGCGCCGACGATTACTGGAGTCGGCGTGCCGAACTCGGTCAAGCCGAGGTGAGTCGAATCCTGATGTCACAAACCGGAATCGGACGACTCATGATCGACACGGGATTCCGCAGTCCGACGATTCTGAGCCCCGACCAGATGACCGAACTCACGGGCGCACCCCACAACGAGATTGTGCGCATCGAGCAGGTTGCCGAGCAGGTGGTCATCGACGGAACAACCGCGGCGACGTTTGCTGCCGACTTCCGCACGGCACTCGCAGTTCGCGCTGAACGCGCTATCGGATTCAAGACGATCATCGCGTACCGCTACGGCCTCGACTTCGATCCCGATCGTCCGAGTGACGCGGAAGTCGTTGCTGCTGCTGGTGAGTGGCTGTCGAACATTGGCGAGGGGCGCGTGCGGATTGCCCACCCCGTACTACTGCGACACCTGCTGTGGACGGCCGTCGATTTCGCGATGCCCATTCAATTCCACGTGGGCTACGGCGATTCCGATATCACCATGCCGCGCTGCGATCCGACGCAGATGACCGAGTTCCTGCGGCGCACCGTCGACTCCGGAATCGAAGTGATGCTGCTGCACTGCTACCCGTTCATTCGCGAAGCGGGCTTCCTCGCGCAGGTGTATCCGCATGTGTGGCTCGACAATGGCGCGGCCCTCAACTACACCGGACCGAGCTACATGTCGTTGATGCGACAACTTGTCGAGATGGCACCGTTTAGCAAGGTGCTGTTCTCATCGGATGCATTTGGGCTTCCCGAGCTTTACTACAACGGATGCCTACTGTGGCGTCGCGGCCTGGCGACGATCTTCACTGAGTGGGTCGACAACGACTACGTGTCACAAGACGACGCCGCGCGCTATCTCGACATGATGGGGCGCACCAATGCTCTACGTGCCTACCGACTGATGGAAGACTCGCGTGGCTGAGTGGACACGAGCAACTGCCGACGCGCTCTGGGCCGCGCTTGACCGCGAGCTTCCAGCGGCAATCGAGCTTCGCCATGCCCTGCACCGCGAGCCCGATGGAAGCGGCGACGAGAGCCGTACTGCACATCGAGTCGCCGATGCCATCGGCGCCGGACCTGGCACCGACGTGTGCGGCGCTCGCTTGATTCGCATCGGAGGCGAGGGTCCCACCGTCGGGCTGCGTGCCGAACTAGATGCGCTACCGATGCGCGATGACACCGGTGTGCCGTGGTCATCGATCAACGCGTACACGCACGCATGCGGACATGACGTGCACCTGGCTGCGCTCACCGCGTGTGCACGCGCCATCAGCGCCATAGGGCCGGTGTTGCCACTACTCGCCCTCTTGCAGCCTCGCGAAGAGGCGATTCCTTCAGGTGCCGCCGACTTGGTTGATGCTGAAGCCTTTGCTCACCACGATGTGCGCGCCATGGTCGGAGTACACGTGCAGCCGAGAATTCCGGGCGGTACCTACTCGGCATTGCCAGGAGCGGTGAACGCATCGGCCGATGAGTTCGACATTCGCATCAGCGCATTCGGCGGCCACGCTGGCTACCCTCATGTGACGGGTGATCCGGTCGTCGCGACGGCGTACCTCATCACGGCGTTGCAGACTCTTGTGTCACGACGCATCGACCCACTGCACCCGGCAACACTCACGATCGGTTCGGTGCATGCGGGCGAAGCGCCCAACGTGATTCCTGACAGTGCCTTCATTTCGGGTACCTTGCGTGCCTTCGATGAAGCCGACCGTCAACTGCTGCAACAGGAAGTGGCGCGTATGGCTGACGCGATCGCCGCCATGCACAACTGCACGGCGCAGACCGACCTTCGAGTCGGTGAACCACCGCTGATCAATGACCCGATGCTCACCAGATTTGTCGATTCGTGGATTGCCAACACCGGCACACTCGGTTCGGTCGAACTACGGTCATGCGGTGCCGACGACTTCGCCTACTACGGCTCACTGTTCCCTTCGACCATGGTGTTCTACGGAGTCGGTGACGCCATGCCCGACAGACCCGGGCTGCATCACCCGCGCTTCCTTCCTTCCGACGACGACGTCGCCGGCGTCGCCCGCTGTCAGCTCGCTGGCTATCTAGCTGCATGCGAGATGGTGCTTGGCCCCATCAAGGAGGGCACATGAGTTTGCTCGACCGTGACGACGCTGCGCTGGCCGGAGTATCCAAGCTCCGCTTCTTTCCGCTCGCTGTGACCGGCGGGTCAGGTGGATGGCTCGTCGAAGAAGGGGGTCGACGCGTACTAGACCTCAGCGCGGGATGGACCGCCGCGGGACTGGGCTACGGGCACCCTCGGATCGTCGAGGCCGTCACATCGGCGCTTCGCGATCAGAGCGGCGCCAGCGGGCTGTCTGCGGTCAACCAGCACATGGTCGGCCTCGCCGAGGACCTTCGACGGATCACACCCATCGTCGCGGCAGAGCCAGACCGCCGCGTCTACCTCGGCAACTCGGGAACAGACGCCAACGAGGCTGTCCTGCGTTCATGCCGCCTTGCCACCGGACGGCGCCGCATCCTGGCCTTCCACCGCGGGTACCACGGCGGACTCGGCGTGGCCATGGGCGTGTCGGGGCTGTACGTCGACGCCGGGATTCCCGGTGACGCCGACTCGACGCTGCTGCACTTCCCCCGACTTCCCGACGAGGTCGCGTCGGTCCTGGCTGACCTCGCCCACGAGTTGGACGCGGCTGACGTGGCCTGCTTCATCGTCGAACCGATCCAGTCCGATGGTGGCATCGTGATCCCGCCGGCTGGGTTCCTGCACCACGCCGTCGCACTCTGCAGGGCCGCTGGGGTTCCAGTGATCATCGACGAGGTCAAGGTCGGCCTCGGCCGCACGGGCCTGCTGCATGCGTTCGAGCACGAGGGCATCACGCCCGACCTAGTGACGTTCGGAAAGGTCATCGGTGGTGGCCTGCCGCTCAGTGCCGCGGTGGGTCCCAAGTCGATCCTGGACGTGGCCGAGGCCACGTCGCTGCTGACGACTTCGGGCAACCCTGTCTGCGCGGCAGCCGGTCGGGCGGTTCTGGCCACGCTTGAGCAGGACGAGTTGCCACAACGCGCCGCGGTGGCAGGAAAGCGCATGCTCGAGGCACTGAACGCCCATCGTGCACCCGGACAGGGCGACACGCGTGGCCGCGGACTCACCATCGGCGTCGACGTGGTCGACCCGCTCACCGGCGAGCCCTCGCCCCTCCTGGCGCGCAAAGTCGTCTACCGCGCTCACCAGCTCGGCGTCGTCGTCTACTACGTGAATGGTCACGTGCTCGAGGTGACTCCGGTTCTGTCCATCCCCGACGACGAGATCGACTTCGGCGTCGGCGTGCTTCACACCGCTTTCGCCGACGCCGTCACAGGCGTCGTCTCCGATGACGAGGTCGCCCCCTACGCCGGCTGGTAGCCACCACTGGCCAACCACGCATCAGCGATCGCGGAGACGTGCGACACGTCAGTTCCGCAGCATCCACCGAGCACGCGCAGATTGATCAGTTGTTCGCGCAACACTAGGTAGTTCGACGCGAGATCGGCCGGATCACCGGCATCCAGCGACTCGGCTTCGTCAAGTTCGGCGTGACTCATCCGCGACGCATTGGCGCGCACCGCACCGATGCGCGCGCGCCACTCGTCATTTCCGGAAACTCCCGGCAGCACGTGTTCGGGGTGTGCGCAGTTCACCATGAACCACGCCACGCTTCCCTCGGTCGCTTCGTCGACGCGGTGTACTGCTTGCGCGAGCGACTCACCCGACGGCAGGCGACCATCTGTCTCGACGGTGAAGCCGACGACCGCGGGAATGCCCACGTCGGCGGCGGCCAGTGCGAATCCCACCCCTTCGTCGGCGTACGAGAACGTGAAGCTCGTGACGAGGTCGGCGCCGGCCGACGCGAAGTCAGCAATCTGCACGCGGTGGTACGCGGCCGCTTCCTGTGCACTCATTGTGTCGCCGGGAACGTACCCATCACCCCGGGGACCGACCGATCCGCTCACCACGACCGGGTTCGGCGATGTCTCGGCCACAGTACGCACGAACGACACCGCGTCGTACTGAATGCGCGAGAGGCTTGCCGTGTCGTAACCGAGTTGCGCTGCCCAATCGGGGTTCGCTCGCCAGGTCGGCGTTTCGAGAATGAGTGCGGTGGAGTGACGGTCGGCCAAGTCGAGGAAGTCCTGGTAGTAGCGCTGCAGATGCGCGCGGCCGACGTCGCTGTCGAGCAGTGGAAAGGCTGCGAAGGCGGGGAGGTCAAGTCCGTAGTCAAAGATCAACACCGTCTCAAGACCGGCATCGGTCAGTGCGATTCCATCGAAGAATGCTGAGTGCGAGTTCGTTCGTGGAGCCAACCACACGAGGCGACCCCAGTCAACCCCCCGTTGGTCCTGACAAGGTGGCGACTCAACCCACGCGACCGGGTAGTGCACGCGCCTTCAGCGTGGTTCGATGGCCTCCAGAGCCGAAGCCAAGGAGATCACATGCCCACCATCGACCTGCCCACCGGTGCCACCCTCTCGTATGCCGACGCGGGCGAGGGTCGGCCGATTCTGCTGCTGCACGGCGTGTGCATGTCGAACCAGTTTTTCGAGCGCAATATCGATGCACTCGCGGCGAGCCACCGGGTGATCGCGCCCGACTTCCGCTCGCATGGCCAGTCGCCCCAGATCGAGGGCGGCCACACGGTCGATCAGTACGCGCGCGACGTGCGGGCGCTGATCGAGGCCCTCGACCTGCGCGATGCCATCGCGGTCGGGTGGTCGATGGGAAGCCTGGTGATCTGGGACTACCTGTCGCAGTTCGGTGACGACTCGCGCCTGTCGGGTGTGGTGATCGTGTCGCAGGGTCCGTCGGACCTCACGCAAGACGGCTGGGACTACGGCATCGCCGACATGAATACGCTGCACGACTTCATCCGAGAGACTCAGGCCGACTTCGGCGGGTTCTTCGACGGCTTCATCCCGCTGATGTTCAAGGACGAACTCGCCCCCGATCAGCACACTGCCTTTGCCACCGCCATTGCATCGGTGGGCGCCAACGCCGGTTCACTCATCTTGCTCGACCAAACGTTGCGCGACTACCGCGAGCTGATTCCCACGCTGACGATTCCGCACATGTTGGCGTGGGGTCGCGACGAGAAGGTCATCCCGGTGGCGTCGTCGGAGTGGCTGCTCGCGCAGCTTCCCAATGCCACGCGCGTGCTCTTCGAGGAGTCAGGCCACTGCCCCATGTGGGAAGAACCCGAAGCATTCAACGCCACGCTGACCGAGTGGGCCGCAGGACTTGCGTAGTCGTCAGACGCGCGTGACGATCTGACGCTGCGCGCGCAACGACATCACCAGCGCGACGATCCAGCCGATGATGGTCCAGCCCAGCAGAAGGTTCAGCCAGAACACTCCCCAGTGACGCACGTCGCGCACGGCGGCGATGCACCACGGCAGCATGTAGCCGGCGGTCACGATGGCGACCACGATCGAGACGATCTTGGTGAGGGTCCAGGAGGAGTCAGCGGACTCAACGCGTACTTGGCTCATGGCAGAAGCCTATGTGGTGGCAGTATCCACAGGCACTAGACACCGCGCTTTTTGTCGTGCAAAATAGGGAAGTGCAAGTCGAGTTCACTCAGTCAGCGCGCAAGCATCGCGTTGGGAGAGCTCGGGTACGGCAGGTTCTCGACGATCCGGTAGCCGAGGCCATCCTTCCTGCAGAACGGGGACGGCAAGGCGTCTGGTCTTTCTCGGAGATGACGCTTCCGGCAGGGCCCTTGAGGTGATGGCGGTTCGCACGGACCGCGGGTTGCTGGTGATCCATGCCATGGACTTGCGTCCGAAGTGGCGCGCGGTATACGAGGAGGGAAAGAGATGAGTGGCAAGAAGAGTGTCTGGACAGCGCCCGACGGCTCGATCATCAGCGAAGCAACGGCTGCGCTGCTGGCGGAGGAGTTCGAGTCTGACGACTCCGCGCTTGATGAAGCCGATGTCGCATTCCCTCGCAAGGCCGGCCGACCCTCCCTCACCGGCAAGCGCGGCACATCCCCACAAGTGACCTTTCGACTCTCGCCAACAATTCGCGATCGCGCCGAAGAACTCGCGGCCGCTCGCGGTACCACGGTGTCAGCACTCGCTCGAGAAGCTCTCGAACAGTTCGTGAAGAAAGCTGGCTGACGCGGTAGCCGCGCACCACCCTTGCGAGCGTAGGCTGAAATCACCCCACGATTGGAAACCACTATGCGCCGACTCACTGCTGCCGTATCTCTCTGCGCCGTTCTTGCGGCCGGTTCACTTGCCCTTGCGGGCTGCTCGTCATCGAGCGGTGGTGGTGGCAGTTCCAGCAGCGGCGGAGGTGGCGGCGCAACTCCCACGGCAACAGCCACGGCGTCTCCCACCACGGTTGAGCCCTCGCCCAGCGGAACCGCGAAGGGCATCACCTTCTCGGTCACATCAACCGTGTCATCGCCCACCGATCGCATCGGGGTGTCGTTGAGCACCGACGCATCGTTTTCGGGCAAGCAGGTGGCGATCATCAAGACCACCGACGGCAACGCCAAGGTGATCGCTTCGGGAATGACCGTGGCTTCCGATGGCAGTGCGAGTGGCTGGGTCTACCTGCAGCAGAGCGGCGACTTG
>Ga0194058_10001848_pt1 | contig 10464 bp, 9 predicted proteins | sample SepL4417m_MetaG_FD_155490 | JGI IMG/M metagenome (GOLD analysis project Ga0194058, IMG submission 155490) | Anoxic zone freshwater microbial communities from boreal shield lake in IISD Experimental Lakes Area, Ontario, Canada - Sep2016-L442-17m | ecosystem: Environmental > Aquatic > Freshwater >... | reverse complement strand
GGCCGGCGCACCCGCCCCCGCCCCCACGCGGCTGCGCGGGGGCAGGTTACCGCCGCGTCCCGGCGGCTGCCGCGAACGCGGAGGGCAGTGCGGCGACGACGTTTCTGGTCAGCTTGCGCGCATTGGCCCGCTTGACGTGGAAGCCGTCGTAGAACTGCTCGGGATCGCCGTTGAAGGTCGCGAGTCGGCTGCGGTCGAGCAGACCGAAGCCATAGCGGCCCTGGAGCCCCGACAGGTAGGTCATGACCTCGTCGTGGCGCTCTTCCCAGCCCGCCCCCCGCACCGCCGCCAGCAGGCGCGGATGAAGGGGCATGAGCACCACCGCCTGCGTGGTCCCCATGTCGCAGAGTAGTTGCATGGTCTGCTCGAAGTAGCGCTGCGAGCGGGGGTGCAACGCCGCCTCTGTGGTCGCGTAGCGTTCGAGCGCGGTCTTGATCGACCCATCGATTGCATCTGACAGGGACCGGCCCCGCTCCTCCGCGATGTCATAGCGGTTGCGCAGCACGACACCATCGGAGCCGAACCGGGTGAGCGCCAGATCACGCCCTTTGGGAACCTCCGCCGGGGACCTGGGGAGCTTCTCGCGCTCGGACTCGATCAGCGCCGGCGGGAACCAGCGACTCAGGCTCTCGTCCTGAAGAAGGCCGGGAGAGAGCCCCTGCTTGCGAAACGCCTCCACATGAAGAAACCAGACGACGCGGAGCTTGGTACCGGGAAAGCGCCGGTGAATGAAGCTGACGAAGGCCCAGGCATCCTCTGGGCGTCCGTTCTGGAAGGCGAGGTTGAAGCCGCGGAGGCTGGTCAGATCCTCGAAGTACGCGGGCTCGAGGCGGGTGGCTCGAGAGCCGCCGAGAATGAGGAGCTGCGGGGATCGCGTGAGCCGTTTGAGCAGGCGCATCTTCACGGCACGGTCGGTGGGGACGTAGAGCGGGTCGCTCGGGTCCGTGGTGGCTGCTGCAATCTGCGGCGCGCTCATGGCGACCATGCTGGCGAGGAGCGCTGCGAGACAGGCAAGAAACGCCGGCCGCGCCACGGTCCGTCGCCGCTGCCGACGCCGCGCGGACGAAACCGTGTGGGCGCTGAGGCGGCGGAGGCGCCGAGACAAAGACGCGAGCATTGCTGACTCCCAGAGTCGTTACGACCCGGCCCGCGCCGACCCGTATGCCGCCCGGCGCACGCGGCGCCAGACTCGGTAACTATACCAGTGCTCTCCCGGTCTGAGCCGGGCGACCACCTCAGCACCCGGCGGGCGGGCCGGGCGCCCAGCCCGTACGTGGGCGGGGCGAGCGCCCAAGCCCGTACGTGGCCGGGGCGACCGAGGCCCTGTGCGGGTCCCGGCCGCCCCTTAGAGGCCAGGCAAGGCAATGTGCGTAAGGTGCGACAGGTAAGGCGCCTCCTCGTGTCGATCCGCCGGCGGAAGCGTCTGGCGGGTCGTCCTCTGGGGCCGGTCTGTCGGCCCCTTCCGCGTCTTCGCGCGGGCCCGCCGAGTGCGCTTCCTTCACCTGTAAGAATCGACCGCGCGTTTCCCGCTCACAATGGGGAAGTGCTCCCGTCTTGGGAAGGCTCAGGGCCTATCTCGTCAGGGGCGTGTCCGCGGGCGTGGGGGGACAGGCCCTCAGGCCTTGGCGTCGATGAGGTGCAGCTCCATGCCCTTGATGATCGCCTCGCTGCGGCTGCCCACGGCCAGCTTGCGGTAGATCGCCGAGATGTGGTTCTGCACCGTCTTCTTGCTGAGGAAGAGCTCGGCGGCGATCTGCGCCGGGGACCTCGGCGTGGCCAGCAGCCGCAGGATCTCGAGCTCGCGGTCGGTGAGCTCCAGGCGGCGCTGCTCGTAGGCGCCGGGGGCGTAGTCGAGCTGACGGATGCCCTCGCCGAGCTTGGCGGCCACCCCGGTGCTGAGCACCGTGCCGCCGCGGAGCACGACACCGATGGCCGCGTAGAGCTGCTCGGGCTCGGCGTCTTTGGCGACGTAGCCCCGAGCCCCCGCGGAGATGGCGCTGAAGAGCGCGTCGCGGTCCTCGCGGGCGCTGAGCATGACGATCTTGACGTCGTCGCCGCGCGCGGACAGGCGGCGCGCGACCTCGAGGCCGCTCATGCCCGGCATGCCGATGTCGAGGAGCAGCACGCAGCCGGGGTGCTCGGCGACGCACGTGAGCGCCTCGTCGCCGCTCGCGGCCTCGGCGGCGACCACGTAGCCCTCGCCCTCGAGCAGCTGCCGCAGCCCCTGCCGAAAGAGGCCATGGTCGTCGGCGATGATCACGCGTCCCTTATCTGTCATGTGGACCCCACCAGGAGAGAGACGAGGTCGAGATACGTCTCGACCGCGAAGGGTTTGGGCAGGTACCAGGCGCGCCGCTCGCGGACCTCCGCAAGCGCGGCGCCTGCCGCCGGGTCGCCGCTGACCATCAGGATCGGCGTGCCCGCGGGCAGACGCGCGGCGACCTGGACGCCGGTCAGGTCGGGAAGGTGATAGTCGAGGATGGCGCACTCCCAGGTGTGTGACCCGTGCGGCACATCCTTCCCGGCGCCGACGGCGGTCACACCGGCGCCGCAGGCTTCGAGGGCGGCGACAGAGGCGGCGCGCAGGGGCTCGTCGTCTTCGACGACGAGCAGGTCCGCGCCGCGCAGCCGCTCGTGCCGCGGCAGCGGCAGCTCTACCTCGAACACGGCGCCGCCGCCGCGGCGGTCGCGGGCGCCGATGCCGCCGCCGGCCTCCGCGACCAGGCGGCGCACCAGCCAGAGGCCGAGGCCGGCGCCGCTCGACTTGGTGCTGTAGAAGGCGGCGAACACGTCGCCGTCGGGCAGGCCGGAGCCTTTGTCGGCGACGCGCAGATGCACCTTGTCGGCGTCGGCCCTCAGAGTGATGTCCACCGGCCCCTTGCCGCCGCTGACCTCCAGGGCATTCACCACCAGGTTGCCGACCACCGAACGCAGGTCGTTCTCGCCCAAGGCCACGCGCGAGTCGCCGCAGGCGCCTCTGAGCGTGATCACGGACCCCCCGTGGCGGCGTCGCTGCTCGGCGACCACCGCGCGCACGAGAGGCTGCATCTGCGTGAGCGCCGTGCCGCCCACGCGCGCCGCGTCGGGATTGATGGAGTGCATGATGGCGCGGATCCGCTCCAGGCAGTGACGCGTCTGGTCTTTGATGACGTCCAGCTGGTGCATGGCGGCGGGCTGGTCGGCGAGCGCGCGCCGCAGGAGATTCGCGTACAGCTCCACCGTGGCCAGCGGCGACTTGAGCTCGTGCGCCATGGCGCTCGCGATCTGGCCGACCTCGGCGAAGCGCTGAGCCTCGGCGGCGCGGCGTTCCTCGGCGAGGGCGTCGGTGATGTCGGCGAAGAACAGCGCCGCGGCGCCGCCCTCGCCGAGGATGCTCACCGTGTAGCCGAGCGTGCGCGCGCCGGCGGGCGTGGGCGCCTCGATCTGGCGGCGCGTGGCGGCGCGGCCGCTACGCCGCGCTTCGCGCAAGATCGCCGCCAGGGCGGCGAGAGCCGGGGGCGCGGTGGCCAGCGCCTCGAGGTCGCGCCCGACCACAGCATCGACCTCCACGCCGAGGATACCTGCGGCCGCGGGGTTGTAGACGCCCACGCGGCCGTCGTCGTCCACGGCCATGGCCGCGGTCTGCACGTGCTGCAGCACAGTGCCGGCGAGCTCTTCGATGACGCGCCCTCTCTCCAGGCTGTGTGTGGCGCGGCCGGGACGCCGCACAGCAGCGTCGCCCGCCCTCCGTGAGATGGTATCGACAGATGGAGGCGAGGGCTTTAGGAGACGGCTTGCCTGGCGTCGTCGAGCTCGACGACGTCGGTGGTCTCGACAAGACGACGGGCGTCGTCGGGATCGAGCACGCCGGCGCCGTAGCGCTGCGTGTTGGCGGCGCCGGCGGCCAGCGCCTGACACAGGCATTCCGGAAGCTCGAGCTTCTCGAAGCGCGCGCTCACGAAGCCGGCGAGGAAGGCGTCGCCCGAGCCGACGGTGCTCACGACGCTCTGGAGCGGCGCGATGCGCGCCCGGAAGACGCGCTGGCGGCGGCCCACCTGGAAGCGCGCAACGCAGCCATACGGCGTCTTGATGATGGCGTTGCGCGCGCCCATGGCGCAGATGATGGCGGTGGCATCGACGATATCCTGATCGTCGTGAAACTCATGCCCGACAAGATCCTCGGCCTCGCGGAAGTTGGGGACCACGAGGTGCGGGCGGCCCTTCATGCCCAGGCGCAGCGGCTCACCGGCGCTGTCGAGCACGACGAAACACCGGTGGCGGCGCACTCGCCGCATGACGCCGGCATAGAAGTCCTCCTGCACCTTGCGGGGCAGCGAGCCGGCGAGCAGCACGAAGCGCGCACCCTTGGCGAGATACTCGATCTTCTCGAACAAGGCCGTGACCTCCGGCCCCGTGACCACCGGCCCGTACTCGATGACCTCGGTCTGGGTCATGGTGGTGGGGTCGACGACGGCGGTGGACGTACGCGACTCGCCGCCGATGTGCACGAAGTCGTTGAGCACGTTCTCGCGCTGCAGGCCCTCGACGATCTGCTGCCCGGCGCGGCCGCCCACGAGGCCCGTGGCGACCACCGGCTGGCCGAGCGCCTTGAGGGCGCGGGCGATGTTGACCCCCTTGCCGCCCGGCAGCGTGACGCTCTCTCTGGCGCGGTGCTTGAAGCCGGTCTGGAAGTTGGGCACCGTGAGTGTCTTGTCGACCGCGGCGTTGGCTGTGACGGTGATGATCACGGGGACGTCCCGGGAGCGGTTCGCTGGGCCTTCGTACGAAAGCCGGCGCACTACCCGCGCCGGCCTCATCCACGACATATTATAGCACCTTGCGCGGCCTTGACACCGCGCGGGCGCGGGGGTACGTTTCGTGAGCGTCAATCACGGCGCGTTCCTCGTTAGGTGAGGCTCCGACACACATAGAGGCCGTTGCCCGGAAACGTCCAGAGACGCCAACGGGTAGGACAGGCACTACCGGATCAAGGTTTTGCCCAAGACGGCTGAGGCCCTGACCTCTACGGTGTGTTGTGCTAAAGCTGGGACGAGTGAGGATCGCCCTCCTGCTGCGCGCACGGAGCCTTCCGCGAGGAGGGCTTTTGTGTGTCTCGAGGTCGACAGGCCGCGGAGGAGGTGAGGCCGGTGTTCTTTCTGAGCAAGCTGTTGGGCAGCCCCGTGCGGGACGTCGCCGACACGCCGGCCGGCACGGTGCACGACCTCGTGGTCACGACCGCCGGCCACGCGTACCCGCGGGTCACGGCCGTCGGCGTCCGCCGCCGCGGCAAGACCCTGTGTGCGGCGTGGCCGGACATCACCAGCTTCGAGGAATCGGGCACTTTGCTGCGCGTGCCCCGCGCCGCGCTGAGCGCGCGCGAGCTGCTGCCCGACGAGCTGCACCTCTCGGCGACCTTCCTCGACAAGCAGCTCATCGACACCGACGGCCGCAAGGTCATCCGCGTCAACGACATCCAGCTGCTGCGCATGGGGGCCGACGTACACGTCGTCGGCGTCGACATCTCGAGCAGCGCGATCCTGCGCCGCGTAGGGCTCGGCAAGATCAGCGAGCGCCTCGCCATGAGCCGCCAGAACCCGCGGCCGCACCTGATCGACTGGAAGGACGTCGATGTCAAGCACACCGACGACAGCTCGGTGCGCCTCGCGGTCCCCCGCACCAAGCTCGAGCTGCTCCACCCCGCCGACATCGCCGACCTCGTGCACGAACTGTCACCGGAGGAGCGGGCGGCCGTGCTCGACGCCCTCGAGGACGACCTGGCCGCCGACACCTTCGAGGAGCTGCACCCCTCGTACCAGGCGGCGCTGCTCCTCGATCTGCCGGACGACAAGGCCAGCGAGATCCTCAGCGAGATGTCGCCCGACGACGCCGCCGACCTGCTCGCCGACCTGCCCGACGACCGCCGCGCGCACTTCATCGCGATGATGGAGAAGGGCGACGCCGACGATATGCGCGAGCTGCTCAGCTACCCGGAGCACTCCGCCGGCGGCATCATGACCACCGAGTACGCCTGGGCGCGCCTCGACGACACCGCCGAGGAGGCTACGCAGAGACTGCGCGAGCAGGCCGAGCACGTGGAGACCGTCTACTACATCTACGTGGTCGACCGCTCCGAGCACCTGCGCGGCGTGTTCTCGCTGCGCGACCTGCTCACCACGCCGCTCGACAAGAAGGTCCGCGAGTTCATGACCGCGAACCCTGTGGCGGTGTCCACAGCGGCCTCCGAGGAAGAGATCACGGACGTGATCGCGAAGTACAACCTGCTCGCCCTGCCCGTCGTTGACGACGAGGGCGAGCTGCACGGCATCATCACCATCGACGATGCCATCGACCTGGTGCTTCCGCTCGCCTGGAAGAAGCGCCTGCCGAGGATCTTCCATTGAGGAGGCCTCGATGGCGCAGTCTCCACGGAGTGTAGGCCGCCGGCTGGCCGGCCGCATCGGCCGCAGCCGGCTGGCCATCTTCCTCGCGATCCTCGGGCCGGGCCTGATCTCGGCGGCCTCCGACAACGACGCCGGCGGCATCACCACCTGGTCGGTCATCGGCGCCCGCTACGGCTACAGCATGCTCTGGCTGCTCCTGCTCATCACGCCTATCCTCGCCGTCACGCAGGAGATGGGCGCGCGCATGGGCGCCGTGACCGGCAAGGGTCTGGCGGCGCTGATCCGCGAGAAGTTCAGCCTCAAGCTGACGGCGTTCGCGATGCTCGCCCTGCTCGTCGCCAACTTCGGCACGACCGTGGCGGAGTTCTCGGGCGTGGCTGCCGCGTTCAGCCTCGCCCACATCCCGCCGTGGCTGGCCGTGCCACCGGTCGCGGTGGGCGTCTGGCTGCTGGTGACGCGCGGCAACTATCGCAAGGTCGAGCGCGTCTTTCTGGCGCTCACGGCGGTGTACGTCGCCTACTTTGTCGCCGGCATGCTGGCGAAGCCCGACTGGGGGGCGGCGGTCCACGGCACTATCGTGCCCAAGGCCCAGATGAACAGCCTGTGGCTGCTCACGGCGATCGCCGCCATCGGCACGACGATCACGCCCTGGGGCCAGTTCTTCATCCAGGCCTACATCGTCGACAAGCGCATCTCGATCACCCGGTACGTCTACACCAAGGTGGAGGTCTTCATCGGCGCCGTGTTCACCGACGCCATCGACCTGTTCATCGTGCTGGCCTGCGCGGCCACCCTCTACAAGACCGGCATCGTCGTGGAGACGGCCCAGGACGCGGCCCGGGCGCTGGCGCCGCTCGCCGGCCGGGCCGCGTCGCTGCTCTTCGGTTTCGGCCTCCTGAACGTCTCCATCCTGGGAGCGTCGATCCTGCCGCTCACCACCGCCTACGCAGTGTGCGAGGCCTTCGGCTTCGAGAGCGGGCTCGACAAGAAGTGGGACGAGGCGCCGGTCTTCAACGGCCTGCTGTCGGCCTTCATCCTCGTGCCGGCGCTGGTCGCCATCATCCCCCACCTCCCGCTGGTGCAGGTGATGCTGCTCAGCCAGGACGTGAACGGGATCCTGCTGCCCATCATCCTCATCTACGTGCTCAAGATCATCAACGACCCGAAGATCATGGGCGAGCACGTCAACGGGCGCATCTACAACACCATCGCCTGGACGTTCTCGGTGGCCCTGATCGGGCTCTCGGTGACGCTGGTGGCGTCGCCGTTCATCTTCTGAGGCTCAGAAGGGCCTATCCCGGCAGGGATGTGCGTGCGGGGCGTTCGTTGACCGAGCGGGGCGGTCACGAGACGGTTCCCTCGTAGCCCAGCTACGTGGGGATCCGGGGAGGGGCCGCATCCGCGATGTGTCAACGGGCGCATCCGTGCGTGCAGACGTGGCGGGATAGGCCCTCAGGTGCCGTCCTCGCGCTCGTGGGAGCGCGGCTCGATGTGCACGAGCACGTCGGAGTTGGGCACGCACGCACGGATGTCGGCGGCGATGTGCTCGGCGGTCTCGTGCGCCGCGGCCACGGTCAGGGTCTCGTCGACGGTGATGTGCAGGTCGATGTGCCGCCGGCTTCCGGCCTGGCGGGCGCGCAGCTTGTGGTAGCCCCAGATGAGATCGCCGCGGTGCTCGGTGACGCAGCGGCGGATCTCCTCGAGCTCCGCCTCGGGCAGCGTCTGGTCGAGCAGCACCTTGGTGGACTGCACCACGAGCCGGTAGCCCGTGCTGATGATGAGCACGGCCACGGCGATAGCGGCGATGGGGTCGATCAGCTCCCAGCCGGTGAGCTTGACCAGCAGCAGACCGCCGGCCACGCCGAACGACGTGTAGACGTCGGTGAGCAGGTGGGCGGCGTCGGCCTCGAGCGCCGCCGACTGCGTGCGCCGGGCGACCGGGTAGAGCACCTTGCGCGAGACCACGAGGTTGACCACGCCGGAGACGACCATCACGCCGACGCCCAGCCAGATGTGGTCGATGTGCGGCGGGCCGTGGACGATCTTGAGGATGCCCTCGTAGATGATCACGCCGGCGGCGGCGATGATGAGCAGGGCCTCGATGACGCCGCTCAGGTTCTCGACCTTCTCGTGGCCGTAGTGATGGTGGAGGTCGGGCGGCACGGCGGCCTTGCGCACCGAGTAGAAAGCGATGATCGCGGCCACGAGGTCCGAGCCCGAGTGCAGGGCCTCCGAGATGATCGCGATGGAGCCCGACATGACGCCGGCCACGAGCTTGAAGGCGATCAGCGCCGAGTTGGAGGCGATGGAGACGGCCGCGGCCCGCGACTTGAGGCGGTGGTTGGTCAGGTCGCTGTGAGGGTCTCGCGCCCCAGGATCGTCAACCCCCATCGTGCAAGCCCTCCCGTCGCAACCCTTCGAGAAGGGCTCTGCCGGCCAGGGCGCGGTGGCTGGCCTGGTCCTTGTCGGCCTGTGGCCACTGGGCCACCGTGAGATCCGACCCCTCGGGGACGAAGACGGGGTCGTAGCCGAACCCGCCCGCACCGCGCGGCGCCGTGGCGATGGCCCCCCACCAGTGCCCCGTGGCCGTGTATTCTGTCAGGTCGGGGCCGATGGCGACAACAGAGCAGACGAAGCGCGCCCGGCGGGCGCGCGGGCCGGCGCAGCCGGCCATCTCGCGCAGGAGGCGCGCCACGTTGGCGGCGTCGGCGCCGGGCCCGTCCACGCCCGCGTAGCGGGCGCTGGTGACGCCCGGCGCCCACCCCAATGCTTCGACCTCGAGGCCGGAGTCGTCGGCGAGGTAGAAGAGGTCGGGCGGGCCGGCGGCCGCAGGCGGGCCGGCCGCAAGCGCCCGCGCCAGCCCGAGCGCCTTGTCGCGAACGTTGGCCGCGAACGACTCGACGTCTTCGGGGGGCAGCTCGACCCACGCCGGCATCTGCAGCACTTCGAACGGCGCCAGGATCTGCTGGAGCTCGCCGAGCTTGTGGCGGTTGCCGGTGGCCAGCATGAAGCGCACGCCGCCCGCCCTCAGCCCAGCGCCTCGACGGCCGCCGTTTGCGCGGCCGCCTGGGCGGCCGCTCCGGCGGCGGCCAGATCCAGCATCTCATCCAGCGTCTCGCGCGCGTACGGCTCGCCCTCGGCGGTGGCCTGCACCTCGACGAGCTTGCCCGCGCCGGTCATGACCACGTTCATGTCGATGGCGGCGGCGGAATCCTCCTCGTAATCCAGGTCGAGCAGCGTGCGGCCATCGACGACGCCCACGGAGATGGCGGACAGCGAGTCGAAGAGCGGCACTTCGTTCAGGCCGAGCAGGTCCTTGATCTTGAGCGCGACCTGATACACGGCCACGTAGGCGCCGGTGATGCCGGCGGTGCGCGTGCCACCGTCGGCCTGGAGCACGTCGCAGTCCACGGCGATGGTGCGCTCGCCGACGATGCCGAGGTCGACGACGCTGCGCAGGCTGCGGCCGATGAGCCGCTGGATCTCCATGGTGCGCCCGGACTGGCGCCCGCGCACCGCCTCGCGGGCGGTGCGCGTGGGCGTGGCCCCGGGCAGCATGCTGTACTCAGCGGTGAGCCAGCCGCGGCCGGAGCCGCGCAGCCAGCGGGGTACGCCGTCGCTGAGCGACGCGGTGCAGAGCACGATCGTGTCGCCGAGCGCGATGCGCGCCGAGCCGGCGGCGAACTTGGCCACCGCCGGCTCGATGCTCAGCGGCCGCAGCTCGTCGGCGTTGCGTGTTGTCCTCAAGATGGTCCTCCCCGGCCGCCGCGGCGGTCTCGCGCGGCCGTCAGGCCGCCGGTAGCGTGAGTCCGAACAGGTCGCCGCGGCGCTTGACGAGCACGAGCAGCGCCGCGCCGCCGGTGGCCATCACGGCTGCTTCACCGGCGGCCACCCAGACGGCGCTGGCCCAGAACGGCAGGTCGAGCACCAGCGCCAGCATGGCCCCGACGCCGAAACCATTGACGACCACGGGCGCCACGAGGGCCAGAAATCGCGGCCCGAGGCGATGCATCAGCGACGCCGCGACCAGCGTCAGCAGGGAGCCCATGACGACATCGACGATCACCATCGGGCTGCCGAGGTT
>Ga0194058_10001844_pt1 | contig 10474 bp, 7 predicted proteins | sample SepL4417m_MetaG_FD_155490 | JGI IMG/M metagenome (GOLD analysis project Ga0194058, IMG submission 155490) | Anoxic zone freshwater microbial communities from boreal shield lake in IISD Experimental Lakes Area, Ontario, Canada - Sep2016-L442-17m | ecosystem: Environmental > Aquatic > Freshwater >... | reverse complement strand
GTTGGCGGCTGCGAGCCGGGCCGCGACGGAATGCGCGCCGGCCGCTGAGGCGCGCACCTCGCGCTCGAGCGCATGCGGGAAAAGCCCGCATTCGTTTTCCAAAAACCGCGAGACCCCGGCCGGGTCGCTCGTGGCGACGCGGAGGACCTCCGGGCCCGCCTCGGCAAGGAGGGAGGACGGCGCGCCGACGCAGACGAGGCGGCCGCCACTCATGATGCCGACGCGGTCGGCGCGGGCGGACTCGTCCATGAGGTGGCTCGTGAAGACAACCGTCATGCCGTGCGCCGACCGGAGGTTTCCGAGGAGCGCCCAGAGATCCGTGCGCGCGGTTGGGTCGAGCCCGGTCGAGGGCTCGTCGAGAAGGAGGATGTCCGGGCGCGTCAGCAGGCACTTCGCGATTTCCACGCGCCGCTGCTGTCCGCCGGAGAGCGTCTCCACGAGGCAGTCCATCTTTTCCACAATCCGGAGCGCCCGTGCGAGCTCGGAGATCCGGTCTTTCAGCGGCGCCCCATGCATCCCGTAAAGCGCCCCTCCGTAGGTGAGGTTCTCCCTGGAGGTTAGCTTTTTGTCGAGGCTCGGCGACTGGAAGACCACTCCGATCTTCGAGCGCACGGAGTCCGGCGAGAGCACGGCATCGCAGCCGCCGACCACCGCAGAGCCCGAGTCGGGCGCGACCAGGGTCGTCAGGATCCGGAAGAGCGTGGTTTTCCCGCTGCCGTTCGGCCCGAGCAGCGCAAAGACCTCGCCCGCAGGAACCTCCAAATCCACCCCGTGCAGGACGGTCAGATCCCCGAACCTTTTCACGATCCCCTTGGTGGCAATGGCAATCATTTTTTCTCGGCGGCAGGGTCGCAAATCCTCACGGCAGATGCGAACGAAAAATGCAAGACGGGAGGAACGATCTCTCGCCTATCGGGGTTGCCTTTCCCCAGAATCGAGCTAAGTTTCTCCTGTGAATGCCCGAGAATTCCTTGCGGCCATCTGCGTGAAGTGTCCGTCCTACCAGGTGCCATTGCCCGGCTGCTCGCTTGCGCCGTATCGCAAGCCTGAGGATTCCCATGAGGAAGCCTTTGCAAAATTGACTGACGACCAGGTAGAGGATCTCGTGCGCGCCCACTTCCTCTGCGTCTGCCACAAAGACGGGTGCGGATCCTGAGCCGGTCCTTCCCTCAGCGGATCCGTCCGGGATAAGCAGGTGGCTTTTGGCTTGCGATTTCTAAGCCGGGGGCGTCAACTTGCCCGCATGCAACTTGGAATGATCGGTCTCGGCCGGATGGGTGCGAACATGGCGCGCCGCCTTCTTCGCAATTCCCACCAGTGCGTTGTTTGCGACACCAACCCGAAGGCCGTTGAGGAGCTTGTGAATGAGGGCGCCACCGGGTCGGCTTCCCTCCAGGACCTTGTGTCCAAACTCCAAAAGCCGCGCGCCATCTGGATCATGATCCCGGCGGCTATCACGGATCGCGTCGTGGACGAGCTGGCCGGCTTGCTCGAGCCAGGGGACACCATCATTGACGGAGGAAATTCGTATTTTCGCGACGACCGGCGGCGGAGCGAGGCCCTGCGCCCGAAGGGAATCCATTATCTGGATTGCGGAACGAGCGGAGGGGTCTGGGGCTTGGAGCGCGGGTATTGCATGATGATCGGCGGCGACAAGGTCGCGGTGGACCGCCTGGATCCGGTCTTCAAGACGCTTGCGCCTGGCAAGGGCACCATCGAAGCCACGCCCGGGCGCGAAAAGCTGGGCGGAACCGCCGAGGATGGCTACCTCCACTGCGGGGCCTCCGGAGCCGGGCACTTTGTCAAGATGGTCCATAACGGGATCGAATACGGGATCATGGCCGCATTCGGCGAAGGCTTTGATATCCTGGCCAACGCAAACGCCAGCACGAAGGCTGCCGCAAAGGATGCCGAGACCGCGCCCGCAATGCACCACGACCTGGATTACGATTTGAACCTCGCGGATATCTCTGAGGTCTGGCGCCGGGGCAGCGTGATCAGCTCGTGGCTTCTCGACCTCGCAGCATCTGCCTTCTCGGCCAGCCCGACGCTCTCCGAATTCTCCGGCCGCGTCTCGGATTCCGGCGAGGGCCGATGGACGATCATGGCCGCGCTCGAGGAGGCGGTGGATTGCGAGGTGCTCACGGCCGCCCTCTACGCAAGGTTCCGCTCGCGCAAGGAGCACACGATGTCCGAAAAGGTCTGCTCGGCCATGCGATACCAGTTTGGCGGCCACCTCGAGCGCCCGGCCGGAGGCTAGACGATCCATCAAACGCACAACAAATCCCAAAATGATCAAACAAAAATCCATGAAGCTCCTGCCAGGACAGAAAATTCTTTTTCAAGGCGACAGCATCACCGATGCGGGCCGCATCCGGGAGGACGTCAATTCTCTGGGTGGTGGCTACGCGATGATGGCGGCCTCCAGGATTCAGGCTCGGCATCCGGAGATGGGCCTCCAATTTCTCAACCGGGGGATCTCGGGAAACCGGGCTGCCGATCTGGCCCGCAGGTGGCAGGAGGATTGCCTGGATCTCAAGCCGGATTGGGTCTCGATCCTTATCGGGGTCAACGACTGCTGGCGCCGGTTCGATGCCAACGATCCCACAACGGCCGAAAGCTTTGAATCGCACCTCCGGATCATTCTTGACCGCACGCGCAGCCTCGGGATCGGGATCATCCTTTGCGAGCCGTTCCTTCTGCCTTGCCCGCCGGACCGTGAGGCATGGAGGCAGGACCTCGATCCTAAAATCCACATCGTGCGCAAACTCGCGCGCGAGTTTGCCTCCACCCTCATCCCTTTCGATGGAATCTTTGCAGCGTCCGCAGTCGTCCGTCCGCCGGACTTCTGGGCGGCGGATGGCGTTCACCCCAGCCTCCCTGGCCATGCCTTGATGGCGTCCGAGTGGATCCGGGCCGTGATGGCAGGGTAAAATCACGGCGGCAGCTCTCCCACCCTTTGGTCCGTGAAGTGGGGTGCGGCTTCCTCAGATTGCGGAGAGAACTTTGCGGTGGCGACCCCGGCATCGATTGCTTTATTTATTCAAGGTCGCGGGGAGCAATAAATACCTTGGGGTCAGCCTTCCTGGCCATGTCCTGCGAGAGCGTATCGGGCTCCCGATAACGTCGATACCAACGCGTGAGGGTGGTGTATTCAAAGAAGCAGCTGGCCGGTTTCCAGCGAAGGAGGGCGAACCACACGCGATAAAAAACCATCCAAATGCCGATCAGGACCGGCAGTGAAAGCAGCCACGCGAGGCCGCCCGCCAGGCCTGCGACAATGGCAAACTGGCTTTGCAGTAGCGCGGTCAACGCTTTTGTCAGGACGCTCGAACCGTACAGGAACACGAGCGCCGCGAGCAACTGACTGGCTTGAATCGCCCGTTGCGGGCAGAAGTTCATGCATCGCATGCAGCTCTCGCATTGCAGCGTCCAGAAGGGGCGGCCCCGCACCATCCGAATCGCCGACACCGGGCAGCCCTGTGCGCAGAGCCCGCAAGCGTTGCAGCGCGAGGTGGCGAAAAACAGCTTGGCCAGAAAAAAGCGGGCAAAGCAGAAATAGAGCACCGATACCGGAAGCTTCAGCGGGCCGATCCGGCATCCGCCCGTCACCGCCGCCGTGAACACCGAAACCGAAGGGTTCCCCTGCGGGAAATTCCACACAAAATGGAGCATCGCAGCGATGGTTGTGAACCCGTGAACCGGAAACACGAATCCGATGTGATCGCCGGACTCGGGGAACTCCGGCAGCGCGCCGAAATCGATACTGTGCGCCTGCGCATCGGCCCCAAGCTGCCCGGCTTCCCCCGCCATCCACAACGCCACGCGCCGGGCATTCCCCGTGCCCGAGAAATAGTAAAAGCGCAGCCGCTTCATCATCGATTTTCAGATTGGATTCTTCAGGTATCTCTTGTGGGCACGGAATTTCCAATGTATCGAAGCATGCGTGACTGATTGAGATTTATTTGCAATAATTTTCAGCGGTCCAAGTTGAAGCCGAAACGTTCCCTGATATTCAAACCGGCCATATGAGCGAAACACGCATAGAAACGGACAGCATGGGCGAGGTGGCAGTCCCCGCCGACAGGCTGTGGGGCGCGCAGACTCAACGTTCTCTCGAACATTTCAGCATTGGGAAGGATCTGATCCCCCGCGAGATGATCACCGCTTATGCCATCCTGAAAAAGGGGGCGGCAAATGCCAACCATGCGGGCGGGCGGCTCGACGGGACGGCCCACGGCCTGATCGTGAAAGCCTGCGATGAGATCCTCGCCGGCCAGCACCACGACATGTTTCCCCTGCACGTCTGGATGACCGGCAGCGGCACGCAGTTCAACATGAATGTCAACGAGGTGATCTCGAACCGGTGCTGCCAGCTCGCAGGAACCGCGGTCGGCAGCAAGGCTCCGGTTCATCCGAACGACCATGTGAACATGTCCCAGTCGTCCAACGACTCGTTCCCCTCGGCGATGTATATTGCGGCGGCGGTGAATGTCACCGGGCGGCTTCTGCCCGCAGTGACCGCGCTGAGCGATGCGATTGCGGCCAAGGCGGAGGAGTGGAAGGACATCGTCAAAATCGGGCGCACCCACATGCAGGATGCGACTCCGATCACGCTGGGTCAGGAATGGTCAGGCTACGCGGGCGTTCTGAGCGACAATATCGGGCGGCTCCAGGATGCGCTCAAAGATGTTTGCCGCCTGGCGCTCGGCGGCACCGCCGTCGGCACCGGCATCAATGCGGCCCCCGGGTTTGACGTGGCGGTCGCGGCCGAAATTGCCAGGCTTACCGGCCTCCCCTTCGTCACGGCTCCGAACAAGTTCACGGTTCAAGGCGCACACGATGCGCTCGTGGCGCTCTCCGGGACATTCCGCACTCTCGGCGTGTCGCTCTACAAGATTGCGAACGACATCCGGCTGATGTCGTGCGGCCCTCGCGCCGGTTTTGCGGAGCTGATCATCCCCGAGAACGAGCCGGGCTCGTCGATCATGCCCGGCAAAGTGAATCCCACCCAGGCCGAGGCGCTCGCGATGATTTCCATCCAGGTGATGGCCAATGATGTGGCGGTCGGGTTTGGCGGCGCGAGCGGATACCTGGAAATGAATGTGTACAAGCCGCTCATCATTTTCAACCTCGCCCACTCGATCACGATCCTCACCGACGGCTGCACGAATTTCCAAAAATTCCTTGTCGAGGGGACGAAGCCGAATTTGAAAACGATCGCCGGGTATGTCGAGCGCTCGCTGATGCTCGTGACCGCGCTCTCGCCGGTGATCGGCTACGACAAGGCCTCGGAGATTGCCCACTACGCGATGGACAACGACCTCACGCTCAAAGCGGCCGCCATGAAGCTGGGGTTTGTGACCGAGCAGGAGTTCGACCGCGTCGTCGATCCCTCGAAAATGGTCCGGCCCTACGTGGCGACCGCCTGACCTGCCCCTCCAGATTTCGCACAGCCTCCCCGGATACCACCACCATGAACAACACCACAAAACGCGGCATGGACGTCCTGCACGACCCCACACTCAACAAGTCCACCGGATTCACCGAGGCGGAGAAACAGGCTTGGGGCCTGGTCGGCTTGGTTCCCGACAAAACGGAGACGATTGAGGAGCAGCTGACCCGCGTCCTCTTCCAGCTCAGCCACAAGGCCACCGACCTCGACCGCTTCATCTACCTGATGAACCTTCTGGATACGAACCAGACGCTCTTTTACCGCACGCTGATGTCCGATCCGGCGCGCTTCCTGGATATTGTTTATGATCCGACAATCGGCGAGGCCTGCCTGAAGTTCGACCACATTTTCCGCCGTCCGCTGGGAATGTATCTCTCGATCAAACGCAAGGGGCACGTGAAGGAGGTGCTCCGGAATTGGCCGGTCAAAGATGTCCGGTTTATCTGTGTGACGGACTCCGGGCGCATTCTGGGCCTTGGCGATCTGGGGGCGAACGGAATGGGCATCCCGATCGGAAAGCTGCAGCTTTATACGGCCGCCGCCGGTGTCCCGCCGCAGGGGTTGCTGCCGCTCTACCTCGACGCGGGCACGAACAACGAGACCTACCTCAAAGATCCGCTCTATGTGGGCCTGCGCCAGCACCGCCCGCCAACGGCCGAGCTCTATGAATTTGTCGATGAGTTCGTGGAGGCGGTGCAGGAAGTTTTCCCGAATTGCTGCCTTCACTTTGAGGACTGGACCGGGGTCGATGCGATCGCGCTGCTGGCCCGCTACCGGAACAAGGTTTCCATTTACAACGACGACATCCAGGGCACCGCCGGCGTCACGCTGGCCGGATTGATCAACGCCCTCAAGCTCACGGGCGGCGAGCTCAAGGACCAGCGGATTCTATTTCTCGGAGCCGGTTCGGCGGCGATCGGCCTGGCCGATCTGCTCGTTTCCGCGCTCGGCCAGCAGGGCGTCGCGCCCGATGCGGCCCGCGAGAAGATCCGCATGTTCGACACGCAGGGCCTCGTGGTCGCCGGACGTCCCGGGCTCGCGCCCCACAAGCTGCCCTACGCGCACAAGCTCCCTGCCAGCAAACCGTTCAACCACCTCGACCTCGATGCCGAGCGCCCGGAGATCATCGCCGCGATCGATGGCTTCAAGCCGACCGTGCTCATCGGCGTCAGCACGATAGGCAAGCTGTTCTCGAAGGAGGTCGTGCAGGCGATGTCGCGCCACAATGCTCTGCCGATTGTCTTCGCGCTTTCGAATCCGAGCGAGAAACACGAGTGCCTGCCGGTCGATGCGTATTCATGGACCGGCGGCAAGGTCGTTTACGCCGGGGGCGTGCAATTTCCGCCCGTCCACCTCGAAGGCCAGGTTTTCCTGCCGTCGCAGGCGAACAACCTTTACATCTTCCCGGCTGTGGGCATGGCGATCTATGCCACGAATGCGAAGCGCGTCACGGATGAGATGTTCATCGAGGCCGCCCATGCGGTCGCGGATCAGGTGTCGGAACACGAACTGAAGCTCGGCATGCTTTTCCCGCCGCAGTCGAACATCCTCGAGGTCGAAATCCAAACCGCCGCACGGGTTGCCAAGCTGGTCTTTGATTCAGGCCTGGCCCGCGTGGAGCGGCCTGCGGACATCCTGGCGCTCATCCGCTCGCACGTTTACCAACCTGCCTATCAGAAACTCTGCTGACCGCTCCCGAGCGCGCTGGTGATCAGAGCAAATATCGCCCCGGCGACTATGCGGATGAACTCTCCAGACATGAGCACGCCCGGGGCAAAGGCGGAAGCGCAGTCAGCCCCGCTTTTTAGAATAGGCCAGCGAGCCTTGCAGGACATCCATCGCGCGCTCGAGCTGGGGATCCATCTCTACGGGGGCGTCTTTCCGCGCGTTTTCCTGCTTCCGGCGGGAGCGGAGGAGGGCGACCTCCTCGTCGTCGGTCAGCGAGGCTTTGATGTGGGGGCTTACTCCGTGCTCGTGGATCAGGTTTTTCCCAGGCGTAAAATACTTCGCGGTGGTGAGGCGGACGGCGGATCCGTCGGGGAGGGCGATGACGCTTTGCACCGACCCCTTTCCGAACGTCGTCTCGCCGACTAGCAGCGCGCGATTCAGATCCTTCAGCGCGCCAGCGACAATTTCCGATCCGCTGGCGCTGGCGTAGTTGACCAGCACGGCCAGCGGGTATTTTCGCTGCGGCCCATTGCGCGCCTGGGTGCGGTATTCTCTGGCAGGGGTGCGCCCCCGGGTGAATACGACCATCGTGTTTTCTGGCAGAAACTGTCCGGCCACATCCACCGCGCTGTTGATGAGGCCGCCGGGATTGTAGCGCAGGTCGAGGACGAGCGCATCCATGCCCAGCTTCTCCAGCTTGTCGAGCGCCTTAGCAAGCTCGGCCGCCGTCGGCTCGTTGAACTGGGTGATCCGCACGTAGCCGATCCTGGCTCCACCGCGCGAGGGAAGGATATGGGCATCCTTGACGCTCGACACCTTGATGATCGCGCGCGTGAGCTCGTAGTCCTTGATCTCCTTCGTCGCAGGGCGGCAGATCGTCAGCGTCACCTTCCCTCCGACCTCGCCGCGAAGCTTCTCCACCGCCTTCTGCAGGGTGAGATCCTCCGTCGTCTCCCCGTTGATTTTGAGGATCTGGTCGCCGGGCAGGATTCCGGCGTCGAAGCCGGGCGAGTCCTCCATCGGGCTGATCACGGTGAGGATCCCCTTTTTTTGTGAGACCACCACCCCGAGCCCTCCGAACTCGCTCTTCGTGTCCTCCTGCATGGACTTGAACCCCTTCGGCTCCATGAACTGGCTGTGCGGGTCAAGGGAGGAAAGCATCCCGCGCATCGCCTCATAGGACAGGTCTTTGTAGGAGACTTTCGATTCGTCCACGTAATCCTGGCGGATGAGCTGCATCGCGTGGGCGAGGACCTGCATCTGCTCGTAGGGCGAGTCTTCGGGCGGCTCGGAGGGCTCCTGCGCAAAAGCTGCAGCGGCAAAAAGTGCTGGAAGGATGAAAAAAAAGCGCAAAGTAAAGAACCTCGGGGCAAGCCCCGAGGCATTTGGAGGGACCGGCTCTGTCCGGTCCGCTGCTATCCACGGACGACACGGAGGTCGTCCCTCCAGCAACAAAGCCGAAGCAAGCTTCGGGGTATCAGACCCAAAGGGAATCAAGGCTTGCAGGCGGCAGCCCGGAGCTCCGGACCGCTCCCACCGATCGCTGCTCTTCCTAGGAAGCATCGCGTATCACTCTGCCGGGTCCTCAGTTAAAACCTCAGGCAGCTCGCCGCGCCCGCGGTATTCCACCAGCTTGTTGCGGAGGGTGCGAATGCTGATCTGCAGGATTTCGGACGCTTTCGTGCGGTTTCCCCCGGTGACCTCAAGAGCCTGAAAAATAGCCGCTTTTTCGAGCTCGTGAAGCGGTTGGAGCGCTGGGGGAGGCTGGAGCGCTGGGGGAGGCTGGAGAGGCAGGAGCGGCTGCTCCAGCAGGGGAGCGGGGGAAGCAGACGGGGCGGCCTCCTGGGCGGATCGGCCCGGGGAATCGAAGTGAATCCCCATCAGCTCCAAGGTGATCGGCTTCCCGTCCTCCCCCAGGATGCAGGCCCGCTCGATCACATTTTGAAGCTCGCGCACGTTGCCGGGCCACCGGTGGCGCATCAGCCCCGCAACCACCCCATCGGCCAAACCGGGCGACTTGAGCCCGTTCTGCTTGGATGCGAGCTGGAAAAAAAATTCCGCCAGCTCCTGGATATCTTCCGTCCGATCGCGCAGCGGCGGCACATGGACAGGGAAGACGTTGAGCCGGTAGTATAGGTCCTCTCGGAAATCCCCTTTTTCGACCGCCTTTTTCAGGTTGCGGTTCGTTGTGGCCAAGACCCGCAAATCCACCTTGATCGTCTTGTTGCCTCCCACCCGCTCGAATTCTCTTTCTTGGAGAACCCGCAGCAGCTTGGCCTGAAGGGCGATCGGGATCTCGCTGATTTCATCCAGCAAAATCGTGCCGCCATCGGCCAGTTCGAACCTCCCGTCGCGCTGTTCAGTCGCCCCGGTGAACGCCCCCTTCTCATGCCCGAAAAATTCGCTCTCTATCAATTTTTCAGAGATGACCGCGCAGTTGACCTTGATGTATGGGCGGTCCACCCGCTGGCTGTGCAGGAAAATCTCATTGGCGACGAGCTCTTTTCCCGTGCCGTTTTCTCCGCAGATCATGACGGTTGCGTTGGTCTTGGCCACCCGGGCGATCAGGTCCCGCAAGAAGCGCATCGGCGGGCTTCCCCCGATCATCTTGAGCGAGTCCGCATGGTCGCGGTTCAGGAAATTTGTCACTTTCGCCTGCCGTTGGAAGTCGCCCGCCTTTTTGAGGGCGATGTCGATCTGCCCGATCGAGAATGGCTTGGTAATATAGTCGAAAGCCCCTAGCCGCATGCACTCGACCACCGCCTCGATCGTCGCGTTGGCCGTGATCATCATCACGAGCGGGGGAGGAGATAGCTCGGCTATCCTTTCGAGCAAATCCCGCCCATCCCCATCCGGAAGCTCCACGTCCAGAAAAATCAAATCAAAAATGCTGGTCGCCAGTTTTTTTTCCGCCTCCTCAAGCGATGCGCAAGCGGTCACCGAATGCCTCTTGCTCCGCAGACGATCCGCAAGGGATTTGCAGATCACGGGGGTATCATCGACGATCAATATCCGGTGAGGTGTCATGGGGGCCAGGAATCGTATGCTCGGATCAGGTGGATCATGCGGGTGGCGGAGTTTTCAGATATCCCGCCAAACACCAGTTTCTTCAGGCGCGTCCGGCTCATTCCGTCGAAGCGGGCGCCTTCTGTCGCGGCGAAGCCTTCCGGCGCGGCGGGGGCTCCGGCGCGGCAGGCTCCTCTGGCGCGGCAGGCTCCTCCGGCGCGGCAGGCTCCCCTGGCGCGGCAGGCTCCTCTGGCGCGGCAGGCTCCTCTGGCGCGGCAGCCTCCTCTGGCGCGGCGGCCTCCTCTGGCGCGGCAGGCTCCTCCGGCGCGGCAGGCTCCTCTGGCG
>Ga0194058_10001832_pt1 | contig 10516 bp, 10 predicted proteins | sample SepL4417m_MetaG_FD_155490 | JGI IMG/M metagenome (GOLD analysis project Ga0194058, IMG submission 155490) | Anoxic zone freshwater microbial communities from boreal shield lake in IISD Experimental Lakes Area, Ontario, Canada - Sep2016-L442-17m | ecosystem: Environmental > Aquatic > Freshwater... | reverse complement strand
GGAAGACGATGACTTTAAATCGGCTGAGGTTAAAAAAGTCGGCGATAATTTATACCGGGCACGACTTAATCAACGCGACCGCTTATTGTTCTCCATTTATCGTCATCAGGAACAAAACTACGTGCTGCTGCTGGAGTTTATCAAAAACCACGCTTACCAAGATTCGCGTTTTCTGCGCCAGGTCGGCAGTATCGATGAAGATAAAATCCCCGTTATACACAAGCTGGATGAAACCAGTGAGCAAGCCCTGGTTTATCTTAATCCCAACCACGGCTCCTTTAACCTGCTGGATAAAATCATCTCGTTTGATGAGCGTCAGCAGTCGATTTTTGATTTGCAACCGCCGTTGATTGTGATCGGTTCAGCCGGTAGCGGCAAAACGGCCCTGACCCTGGAAAAAATGAAACAGGCCGTGGGCGACGTGCTGTATGTGACCCAGTCCGCTTATCTGGTTAAAAACTCCCGCGACCTGTATTACGCTCACCATTACGATAATCCTGATCAACAGATCGATTTTTTATCGTTTCAGGAGTTTTTGGAGAGCATCCAGGTACCACCCGGTAAACCGGTTACGTTTCAGGCTTTCCAGCTTTCCAGCAATGGTTTAGCCGCCATCGCCACGGTCAGCTGAAAGACGCGCATAAACTGTTTGAGGAGTTTCGCGGCGTCATCACGGGGCCGGCTACCGATAAAAGCTGGTTAAGCCGTGAAGATTATCTCAATCTGGGCATCAAGGAATCCATCTTTCTCGCGGAAGAACGCGAGGCTGTGTACGCCGTTTTTGAAAAATATCTGGTTTTTTTACAAGAGCAGCATCTCTACGACAGCAATATCGTCAGTCATCAGTATCTACAGTCTATTGAGCCCCGTTACGATTTTGTCATTGTCGATGAAGTACAGGATTTAACCAATATCCAGCTGTATCTGATTATCAAATCGCTACGCAGGGCGCAGGATTTTATCTTGTGCGGCGATTCCAACCAGATTGTCCATCCCAACTTTTTTTCCTGGTCGAAAGTGAAAAGCCTGTTTTACCGGCAGGATGACTTACAATCTTCTGATGAGCTGATCCGGATTCTCAACACCAATTACCGCAATTCGCCGCAAGTCACCGATATTGCCAACAAGATTTTAAAAATCAAAAACCAGCGCTTTGGCTCTATTGATAAAGAAAGTCATTATCTGGTGGAAAGCAACGGCCATAATCAGGGCGAAGTGCTGTTTTTACAAGACACGGCGACCATTCGCCAAGAACTGGACAGTAAAACCAAAGCCTCCACGCTATTTGCGGTGATCGTCATGACGGTCGACCAAAAACCGGCCGCGCAGCAACATTTTAGTACGCCCTTGGTCTTTACCATCCAGGAAGCCAAAGGTCTGGAATATGAAAATATTATTCTCTACAACTTTTTAAGCCAGGAAGAAGCCCGCTACCGGGAAATCACCAAAGGTGTCAGTGCCGCAGATTTGGAACTGGATATTAAATATGCCCGTGGCAAAGATAAAACCGACAAATCGCTGGAGGTCTATAAGTTTTATGTTAACGCCTTGTATGTTGCCATCACCCGGGCCGTTAAAAATCTGTATTGGATTGAGAGCAGCCCCAAGCAACCTTTACTTGGTCTGGTGGGTTTACGCGATGCCCAGTCCAGTTTGCAACTCGCCAACCAAAATTCCAGTCTTGACGCTTGGCGTCAGGAAGCCCATAAACTGGAACTGCAAGGCAAACAGGAACAAGCCGAGCGGATTCGTAGCGAAATTCTCAAACAAAAAACACCGGACTGGCAGGTCATCACCCCGGCAACACTGGTTGAGCTAAAACGGAAGGCCCTTGACGGCAACGATAAAAATGCCAAGATGACCCTGTTTGAGTACGGGCTGGTCTATGAAGACCGGGACATCATCAACAGCTTGCTTAAAGCCGACTTCAAAGCCGCCAAACAACCGGACAAAGGCTTGCAGCTACTGCAACAAAAGCACTACAGCAGTTACAGTTTTAAAAAACCGGATGCCGTACTCAAACAAGTTGATCAGTACGGTCCGGATTTTCGCAACCTCTTCAATCAAACGCCGTTAATGGTCGCAGCCTGGATGGGTAATACCGAAGTGATCAAGGCGCTGTTTGAACTGGGTGCCGATACCGAAACAGTCGACGGCAACGGGCTGACGGCTTTTCAAATCGCCCTGGCGCAAACCGAGCGCAGTGAAGCTTACGCTAAAAAGAAGCTGGCCGACATTTACGAACAATTGGAACCGACCAGCATGAGTATTCAGGTCGATGGTCGCCTGATCAAGCTCGATAAAAACAGCATGGAGTTTTTTATGCTCAATCTGATGATTGCGCTATTTTACCGGGTAATGCCGAAAAAAATGACCCATCGCATTGAAGGCTTTACCACCCAGGATTTTATCGCTGCCATGCACCACATCCCCGACAGCGTCCTGCCGGAACGCCGCAAACAACGGGCTTATTTGTCCAGCATCTTGTCTAAAAACGAAATCAGTAAAGACGACAAATATAACCGCAAACTGTTCTATCGTGTGCTGCGCGGCGCTTATATCTTCAATCCCAGACTGGCGCTCAAAGTGAATGATGAATGGATCAACATCTATGACTTGTTAACAATTGACCGACTGGCACCGCCATACCAAGTTAAGCAAGACTGGTGGCATCATAATTATAACGAGTATGCCGAGAAGAAAATGGCGGTCTGCAAAGACTTATTGAAGCAATTGCTTGCAGAAAAACAAAGCTGATTGAGGAGCCCTCGATTTTTGACATAAGCGAGATATTCATGTCAAAAAGTGTTGTCGAGGCAAAAAACTGTACCCGCCAGCCGTGTTGGCCAGCGTGGACAACGGCCTATTCTGATTCAACTTTGTTATGTCGTTTAATTAATTACCGCCTCTATATATCGCATAAAGAGCTTAGCAGTCAAGGCATAACCAGACGCGCAGAGAGGTTTAAAAAAGTGACATAAGCCCCCATATTAATCGTATATTTAGTCAAACAAAAAGGCCTATCAGTTGATCGACGACAAACAAAAAATAGCAGTTGCCAAGCACTTCGCTAAACTTCACCCCGCAGCTTTTGCAATGTGGGAGCAGGGGAGAGCGCATACGTCAAATGAGGACTATTATTTAACCGTATTTGATGATCTGCTTGTTGGCGTTTATGGGGAATGCTACGGCATTAATGCAACGTTTGACGGTGATGGTTTTCAGTCGCAGGAAGCCACTCAATTTGAAGTCAATGTTGATCGGTTTGACCTGAGCGAAGGCAAAAATGAGGTGTTTTGTTTCGAAATTATACTGGGCAAGGTGAGCGGAGAGAGGCTTATTGCAGAGCATGAAAGGCATGGTATTTAGTAGCTACTCCTGTTATGCCGGAGTTTCAAATGAATGAAGCTCTTGTTTTTGAATAAAAATCCGTAAGACAGGTTTATTAAGGTGCTTGCTATTTGGCAGGCTACGCACTGGAATGTACATTGAAAGCGGACATTGCCAAGCAAGTTAAGCAATTTGATTTCCCGGATAAAAAACTTGCCAATGACAGTTACACGCATAAACTTACTGATCTGGTTATTACCACAGGGTTGAAACAAAAACTAACTTAACAAGAAAAACGAAGTAAGCCATTTAAATTAAACGGGGCACTTGTTATTGAATGGTCGGAGGGGTCTCGTTATCAATTCGCATTACAAAACAAGAGGCTCAAGATCTTTTTACTGCAATTACCGACAATGAATCAGGAATACTGACATGGCTAAAGAAATATTTATGACCCAATGGTTTTCTGAGCAAATGCTTTTAGCCGGTGAATCTTTAATAAAGCACTTAGATGAAACGGACGCAAAAGTACAAGCCGCTTTTTGGCTATTAGATGCCGAAGATAAAACCTGGAAATTGACGATAGTTTCACCACTCGTTGAAAGTGAAGGCCCTAGAAGCTATTACCGACGGATTAATGCTATTAATGAGTCGACAAAACCCGATGCAGAGGTGATTGCATTGCACGACATCACTGTCAGCAATACCGACAATCATATTGTTAAGGCAATAAAACCCAGTGTCTTGGCAGATGCACTGCCCGAAAACAACAGGCTGGGCAGGAATAGGCTCGGCGGGGTTTATATTGAAGACATGTACCTTTATCGAATAGACAAGACGTTACTCGAAGATAACATTCCCGACTCAACGATGAAAACCATTGCCTGATGGAAAGCAAACACGGCAGGTAAACATATAGCATCACGAAGAAAACAAAAGTGCCGCGTAGCTCACCCTGTTTTTACGGTTTTGCAATTTGACATACAGGCTTTTGCATTTAGACAGGTTGTTTTTTTGCTGGCGCCAGCCAGTGCCATTCATTGTCAATTCTCAGGTGATTATCGGTCGTACCGAGGGCGTGTTTTGATGGCTAGTTTGCTCAATAATTAGCATTATTGGGCATTATTTAACATAATCATTATTATGCGAAGTACAATGCCTCAAAATTATGCGCCATTATTGCCTCTCAAGTTGACTGACTACCGGTACCTGATTAACCTTGCCCTTCAGCAACTCTCGATAATATAGAGGCGTTTGTTGATTTAGCGACAAAGCCATTGCGGTACATAATCCACCAAGGCCATTGACTGACAAAAGTTATACCACTTATTTTTGGACAGGCACTAACCACACCAGGCCGTTCCTTTGCAGTTTCGACAGCATTTCTTCTTCGTAGTCCTTCAGTGCTTCCAGCCAATCCTCTTGATCACGACCTGGCGTAAAGCCTCTGTCCAATGCTTTGTAATACGAAGACTCGGCAATCCACTGATAATATTCATTCCTCAAATCACACAATTTTGGTTCCAAATTCACAAAAAATTCGACCTGTACGATTAGCCTAAGCAGCCTTCTTTGCCACCCACGTAAGCGGAAGCGTACGATGCTCTACCCACTGACCTGTTGCGTTGTTAATCGTGACAGCGTTTAATGCGGTCAAGGCATAGGAACCATTTTTAGACCAACTCATTCCATGATGCTTTTGACGTCTGGCGGTCACCAGATTATTACACCGTTCCACCGGATTGCTGGAGTTCGGTAGTTTTAGTTTACTGCGCATGGCATAGCACGGTATCCATTTTCGATTACGTTCCAGATAACCGATGAGTCTATCAATGGCTTCGCTGTTCTTAACGTCGGTCGCGGGAATAGCCGTCAAATACTCTTTAGCCTTGTCAACCAAGCCAAACCATAACAGAGTGACCAGTTGCTTTAAATGGCGATTACGAATTTCTCGCCCTTTACAGGCAATACTTAAATCCTCTTTAAACTTTTTAGGCTACCAACTTAAGCCGGGACACTTGAGTCGTTACAGAGCTACAAAATGAAATTCGATAGGAACTGAATGACCTATCTCATGTATCATGATCCAATGACAAAAAAAACACCACAACTCAAGCTATTCGGACAACCAGTCGCGCCATAATTGACGGCGTTATCGCCAAGGGCAAACAAAGTCTACGCGGACTCGGGGAGCTGATTGACCGTCCTAAAAGCAACATTCACAGACACCTGCAATCCCAGTCACGGAGAAATCAACACCCTGAGTCAGGTTTATGGGAAACCAAATCCGGCGAAGCCTGGTTAAGGCTATTGATGTTTGCCGTGCTCTACAAATTTGGCTTACAACACGCGGTAGGAGCCGATGCCTTAGCGGATTTTTTTAAGCTGATACGAATCGGCACCCATGTTGGCATATCGCCCAGTGCCTTGCGGACTCAACTAAGCAAGATGGAGGCGTTAACATTGACTTTTCAGGATAGCTGCGAGCAATCAGCACCCGCTCAGGTGCGAAAAGCAGTATTGGCTGCGGATGAGACTTTCTTTGGCGAGCTGTTGATTCTGGTGCTGATGGACTTGTCCTCAGGCTACTTGCTACTGGAATCCATCCAGGATGATCGTCGCTTTGATACCTGGCTTGCACAAGCGACTCCACGGCTCGACGCACTGGGTATTGAGGTGGGTCACGCCGTTAGCGACCGCGCCAAGGCCTTGATTAAGCTGGCGGTTGAAGGCTTTGACTGTGACTCGGGTGCGGATGTTTTTCATGAACAATATGGCCTCAGCCGCTGGTTGGGTTCGGCTTTGGGTCGTCGTAAAGTCAAGGCAGACAAGCACTGTGACGTCGCCCAGAAAGCCCTCAACAAAGCCGATATTGATGAACAAGCTGCGCTGGAAATACAGCAACTTGAGGCCATAGAAGCGCGTACCCGGATCGACAAAGCAAAGCAGAACTATCATGAAAATCTGCTGGGCATCACCGATGACTTACACCCGTTTTCGCTGGAAGACAACACCCACAATACAGTGGCTTCGATAACGTTAACACTGGAAAAACGGGCGGCGGTTTTTGAGGCCATTGCCGTACAACAGGATATCCCTGATAAACATAACGCCTTAAGGAAGTTTCGTGGCCAAGTAGCGGCGCTCGCCAGTCATGTCAGCTTTTGGTGGCTTTGGGTCGACGAAATCCTTTTGGACGGGGCAGTGGATGAACCAACACGGCAATGGTTGACGGGCACCTTGTTGCCTGTCATCTATTGGCATTACCATTTGCATAAAACCAAAAACCCAAGTCAGCGTAAACGTTACCGGGAAGCATGGCAGCGTGCCGTTAAAGACTTTAACGCTAATCCTTTCCATGCGAGCCTGGCTGAGTGCGAACAACAGCGCTGGTTAGAATGGGCAGAATGGATGGTACGGCAATACCATCGTAGCTCATCCGCTGTTGAAGGACGCAATGGCCGCCTCTCCCAACTTTACCATAACGGACGCGGTGTGACGGAAAGCCGTTTGAAGGCTTCTACGGTCATTCACAACTACGGGATAAAACGCAGTGATGGCACAACGGCTGCCGAACGATTTTATGGCACGGCTTTTCCAGATCTTTTTGGCTGGCTGGTTAAGCACATGGATGAAATTCCTTTGCCTCGAAAAGCGCGTCAGCGAGTTATACGCAACCCTTTGAAATTACAAGATGTCCCGGCTTAAGGTGGTAGCCACTTTTTAACCAGATGAAACCAATCCAGCAGTAAAGATAGTTTCGTCAACCAAGGAAAAAAATTCACGATGGCATCTTGCAGGCTCCGCTTACCATCGGTACAAACCTTGATATTCTGCCCCAACAGCACATTATTCAGCAAGAACGCCAATACATATCTTAAAATCTCCGCGACGCTTCTACCTGTAAAAGTGAAGCTGTTACCCGACTGTTCAATACGTGCTACGGTATTTTGTACGGTGGGGCGCTTATCTTTTGTTACACTCTTTTGATTTACAACAGCTTCTTTGCTGACGGTCTCTTCCGACTGCACTGTAGACGCTTCAACGGGATTCTTTTTGTCCCGATGCGGCTTTTGTTCTTTAGCGCCGACATCATCAATATGAATGTAAACGCATTGCTCGGATTTTTCATAGACTTTATTATCGACGAGGGTCTGACGCACTGTTTCAATGTCTTCAGCCGACAAACCTTTCCGGATCATTTCTTCGCATACGGCATTCAGTGCGGGTTGTAGCAACTCTGGTTCAAGGTAACGCGCCTCCGGAATGTCTTTAATAACAGGGCAAGTTGCTTCCGGTACGCCTTGTGAGTCAAAGCCATGATTCTTAAAGATGCTGTCAGTTTTTCGGGTCAGAAAATCCAATACTTTCAAGCCTTCAGTCTCTGTGACATCACGCAAGGTGTTCAGGGGCGTGCCTCCTACTTCCTGGCGACGATTAAAATTCAGCACCGTGATGGTTTGCCTATAACTGCGTTGGACTGCCCCATAAATCAAGGCTATCGTTTTAAAGCCGCAAGTGGGATACCACTGCCGACCTTTACGGGCAGGAAACATCTGAATCCCTTCAAAAACGGGCTTTTTGTTTTCACCTTTCACGTCGTAGATCTTGAAGGCAAATCGCCCAATCTCGCCATCCACTTGATAAAGGCTTGGATGCTCTTCAATGCTATTGCCAGGCCCCGCTAATTCTAATTGTTGGCAGGCTTTTTTTTAGAGGCTCGTTCAAGATATTCCGATATGGCGGTTCGTAATGCCGGATAGTTTACATGCAGAAGTGTGCTTTCCAAGCGATCAATATCAAATTCGTATTCGTGGCCAATGACTAATTTAAATGACCCGTCACCGATTCTTTCAACGCAATCATTTTCGGTCACGGGGTCTTCGGTTTCGCTAAATTCAACGTCGATTTTAACTTTTATGTTAGACATGATGGCTTCCTCTAGGCAGAGCTGTGTGTGCTGATTATGCCACTACCATATTAATGGTGCCATCTGAAAAAGTTAATCGTACAGGTCGAAAAAATTTTGTTTAAATTGAAAGATATCGGATTTTAACAGTTTAAAATTTATCAACCAACCACTGGGGCATCTCTGCCACCTGGCCGATACCTTACCATAACCTCATCCGCTGTTTAAAGACAACCCAGTAATACCGCTTTGTTCGAATGAACGCGTTCCGTAATTGGTCTCTCACCTTGGTTTGCAGGCTATGCACTTTCAAAACCAGCGACGAACTGCTCCTGTTTTATGCCGAGATCACGACTAATTGCAGCGGTTGGGCAGATCCGGATCATTATGCAACTGGCCTGGCTCAGCAGTAAACATTAGCTGAAAGACAGATAATGCTAATGCGTAAAATTATTTTAACAAAAGCATTATTGTTTCGGAGTTTTCTGTAGTTGCAGCGTCTGCTTAATCTGCTTCATTTCGTTCGCTGGGATATTATTGATGTGTTGTTTAACCAAGCTTGGTAAGTCCACTAATTTAGCATTTGCCAATTGAGCTGCTTCTTGAGGGCTTAAGTTATTCAGCTGCTGCTGAACGACGTTAGAAAACTGAACGCGTTGTTCTGGTTTCATGTTAGGCTGATATTGTTGTATTAACTGATTAATTTGTTGTGGTGAAATCAGAGCTTTTAAAGCTTGTATTTGCTGCTCTTCGCCTACCGCGTGAGCCATTGGGCTGATTAGAAAAAGTAAAGGCAGGATTAGTTTGTTCATAATAGGTTCTCGGTTAACTTAGTATTTTTAAGCGAAAAGTAGCAAGCTTTTAAAATACTCTAATTTCATAAATAATGTCGGTAAAATGCATTATCTTTCATTTTTCATACCCGCTTAATGTGGGTGAATAATAGATAGTTAACCCATTTACTTCACGCATTATTATACGCATCTCAAAACATACAACAATCAGATCCCGTTAAAATAAACGTAATTTCATAGTCGAGAATTAACGACGTAATTGGTACGAAAAATAAATATTTAAATACTATTGCAAGCAAGCAAAATTAAGCACATAATTTTCTTGTACTTTAACAGTACAGAACGGACAGCTATCAAAATATACAGCAAAAAGTTGTAAAATCAGTAAAGCTCTCAAACTAAATTTAGTTGAGCGTAAGTAGATGAAATCCACAAGCAATGCCTTTATCGAAAATAACTGTCGTGAATAGTTATTTTTATTAAAAAGAGCATAGTCATGACTGAAGAAAATACCACCCAAGAAATCACCGAAGTAACGCTCGCAGCACCTGAAGAAGTTGTGGTCGAAGAAGTTGCTGTTGAAGCTACCGAAGAGGTTGTAGTTGAAGAAATTGCTGCTGAAGCTACCGAAGAAGTTGGAGCTGAAGAAGCTACTGCCGAAGTTATCGAAGCAGCAGCTTAGCTAAAAAAGTAATTAAGCAGCTACTCAAGCTGCTTGTTAACTAAACAAAAGCCCCGTTTTTAGTAATTAAATTGGGGCTTTTTTGTTTTTAAACTCACCTTTAGGTTTTTAGCACTTAACAACAACCAGCTCATTCCAATTAGTTGATATCTTTGTGAAGCATTAGCGAAGGCGCATGATGAGTGACCACCACCGTTTGTCCTTCAAAGGGTTCGGCCATACGCTCGCGTAACCAGGCCAGCGATAATTGATTGCTTAAAGCCAAATCATCAGGATGCACCTTTCGATAACCCGCCGTCCTGATTTTCCTATAATCGTTTAGGCCATGCAGGGCTTCATATTTAGCTAAAATTGCATTACCTGTGGATGAATAATCTGTCCAACAAGTGGCGCCTAAAAAACGCACACCATTAAAAATCCACGTTTCATTATCGAGCACCTGAACACGTTCATACGACGCTGCATCCATTTTCAAGGGTATTATCAATGTGCTCTCTAAAATATTCGTGATTGCCTGGCACGTATATAACAGAACAACTAAAAACATTCTGTGCCCATTTCCCTGCCCTGCCCTGCTCTTCACTGCGAGATATCGCCTGCGAGAATGACCAGTAAACATCCTGCGCAACAGGCGAAGGAATGTATGTCGCAAATTCAGTAGAGTTTATGCACAATAAGTTTCCCTGGTGCGCATCAACCCCCAATTCATTAGCTATTACCCGCAATGACACGGAGTAAAGGTGATGTCCTAGGAGTCTGTCCGACTTAAGGTTTAATACTCCATTTTCTTCATAAAAAAGC
>Ga0194058_10001830_pt1 | contig 10520 bp, 10 predicted proteins | sample SepL4417m_MetaG_FD_155490 | JGI IMG/M metagenome (GOLD analysis project Ga0194058, IMG submission 155490) | Anoxic zone freshwater microbial communities from boreal shield lake in IISD Experimental Lakes Area, Ontario, Canada - Sep2016-L442-17m | ecosystem: Environmental > Aquatic > Freshwater... | reverse complement strand
GGAGTCCACACGAATGGTCACACCAGCGGGGCTGCTGCAAACAAGGCGTCTGCCCGCATCAGGTGCCGGGCCAGCGCCGGACCGTCTGGTGCTGGGCAGCGAGGGCACGCTGGGTGTCATCACCGAAGCCTGGTTGCGCCTGCAAGCCAAGCCGAAGTTCCGCGCTTCCGCTTCGGTCAAATTTGCCGACTACTTTGCCGCTGCGCGCTGCCTGCGCGCGCTCACCCAATCGGGCCTGAACCCGAGCAACTGCCGATTGCTCGATCCGATGGAAACCGTCTTCTCCGGCGTTGGCGATGGGCGCCACGCGATGCTGGTGCTGGGCTTTGAATCGGCGGACCACCCCCTGAACGCATGGATGGAGCGGGCACTGGAACTGGTGCGCGATCACGCCGGCGAGTACGACGCGGCGGCGGTCGAGCGCTCCATGGCCAGCGAAGGCTCGCAGGAACACCGCAAAGGCGCTGCCGGTGCCTGGCGCGAAGCCTTCATCCGCATGCCTTACTGGCGCGACCCGGCGGTGGGTCTGGGCGTCATCATGGACACCTTCGAGAGCGCCATTACCTGGGACCGCTTCGAGTCGTTCTACCAGAACGTCAAGGCCGAGGTTCAGTCAACGATCGAACGCGTGACCGGGCAGGAAAGCCTGGTCTCGTGCCGCGTCACCCATGCCTACCCGGACGGTCTGGCGCCCTATTTCACCATCGCCGTTCTGGGTTCCGCCAACGGTGACGTGGCCAGCGCGCTCGCAGCCTGGCGCGAAATCAAGCTGGCAGCCAACGCAGCCGTGGTGGCGCACGGTGGCACCATCACGCACCACCACGCGGTGGGCCGCGATCACCGCAGTGGCTATGAGTTGGAGTCGCCACCACTGTTTCGTCAAATGCTGGGCGCGGCCAAGGCGGTGGTGGATCCGTCCGGCATTCTCAATCCGGGTGTGCTGTTCGACGCACAGGGCCGCAGCGCCGCCGCAGGCAGCGTGTTGGCCGGTTGAGGTGATCCGTTCTGCTCAGAGCAGAAACGGGACCAGCCACCAGCTTCTTTTCTTGTACGCTGCCCAATCCGGGTAGCGCGACATGCTGGCTTCTTTCATGACCATGTTCACGGCAAAGAGGCCGAGCCAGACCCAGGCCAGCACCAGCACCGGGAACCAGTGCCAGACCAGCATGGCGAAGCTGCCGTAAATCATCATCTCGCCCAGGTAATTGGGATGGCGCACCCAGCGGTGCATGCCGTCGGTGATGAGGCCATGCTGCAAGCGCAGGGTATAGAACTTCTGCGCGTCGGCGGCGATCATGATCACCGAGCCAAGCAGGCACAGAGTGATACACAGCGCAAACCAGACCGCTTCAGGCAGGGGGTAGACCGGCTGCGACGTACGCGAAATCAGCAACCAACCAAAGACCCAGTACAACCCGAGCACCGCCAGGAAAGCATTGATGCCGGCGCCTAGGGTGATTTTGATCTGCCAGTTCGGATCGGGAAAGGTCAGGTCCTTGATCAGCCAGACCAGACCGTAGCCGCCGTGCAGCGCCAGATAAACCCAGGCCGCAGTGGACGTGTTCTGGTAGTACCAGATCAAAAAGCCAAAAAAGAAGAAGCTTCCGCCCTTCTGGAAATTGATGATCCAGGAAAACTTCCAGGGGCGCGGCCCACCCAGAAAGTCTTTGGACAGGTAGTCGGTGAACTTGCGCATCCCTACTGCCCAAGCCGGAGCCGGCGTTGCCTGAGTCTGATTGGCGCTTCCCGCTGTTGTCATGGCAAAACCCCTTCTTCAGTGGCTGAGGACGATCGGGATTGAAACATAGCACATTGATCGGCCAGAGTCGACTTCATCTCGCCGCAGCGCAGCACTTCTTGTATTTCTTGCCGCTGCCGCAGGAGCAGGGATCGTTGCGCCCCGGTGTGATGTCGGCGTGCAGCGTCGGCACACGCGGACCGAAGTTGCGCCACAGTTCACGCAGGTCATAGACCGCCCAGAGGGCGTCGGCAAAGGCGTTCAGGCGCTTCACACTGAGGCTGGGTGGACCGTTTTCATCAAAGAAGGAGAGCGTCGGCGTGTCCGTGTCGTCCTCGGTCAAAGCGACGATGGCGTCCAGCGCGCCGTTGAGCCACTTGAGCGCCTCCTTGTCGCGCGGCGGCGCCCATTCCACGGGCCAGGCCTCGACCGCATACATGAAACCGAGCGCCCAGATCTGGCCGAACGCAGGCAGGGTATCAGCTTGCATGGCAAGCCGCTCTGCTTCAGGCAAGGCGGCCATGGCGCCCCGCACGTCCATCACCTCGGGCTGGTAGGCGGCCTCGTCGTCCAGCGATTCGACTTCTGTGTCGAGGGCTCGCGCCACTTCACTCCAGCGTCGCGACCAGAGTTCAATAAAGCGCTGCTGCTGCACCGCGCTGGCAAAAGAGCCGTCGTCCGCATCGCCTTCGATGCTGATGGCCAGCAGCACCGGCAAGTACTCCGAGGGCGCGATCGGGCGGCGGCAGCAGATCAGCGCCGCCATAAAGCCCTCACAGAATTCCCATTGCGGTGTTTCGTCGTAACGGCTGCGCAGCTCGTCCAGGATGGTGTCGATCTCGTCAAACTCGTCAGCGCCGAGCGGCACGGCTTCGATGTCGTTCAGGGCAGGCAAGGTCTGGTTCATGGTTCAAAATCCGTTGCGGTTTGTGCGCGCACCAACAGCGCGAGCAGGCGTTTCTTCATGCAAAGAACGGCGCGGTCCTTGCTCAGCAAGGTGGCCTTGTGCAGGACCGCCAGATCGATGAACTTCTGGTCATCCGGGTCGCGGCAGGTAACGCTGGCCTTGGGCGCCACTTCGACCAGGCGGGCTCGGGCATCGAACTGCCGAAGCATGCTTTCGGCGTCCAGTTCAGCGACTGCCAGGCGGGCCATGATCTTCGGATAGCTCAGGACGCGCTGCAGTTCGTCGCGCATGGGCTGGGTTGTCAGCCACTCGATCCTGTTTGAGGCCAGTGCTTGCTTGAGGGCTAGGGTAGCCGTGTCGTTGAAGACGAAGAGGTCGAGGACGATGTTGGTGTCGATCACGATCGGTCGAACCTGGCCGTTGGGGTCAGAGCCCAATTTCGTTCACCGTCATATGTATTGCCTGCATCGTAGTCCTGAATTGGGATCTGACCCCAACTTTTCGGGGCGCATGGTTCCTGCCACCAGGTCGAAGCGGAACAGGCGGCACTCGATCGGGCCGTTCCACAGCGGCACACGGCGTGATTCCTTCAGGCGCATCTTGCCAGGCAGTTTGAGGTCGGGTGAGAGCACCCAGGCGCTCCAGCCGGCGTAGTTCTTCTTCCAGTGGGAACTGAGTTGATTGAAGAACTCGCCTCCATCAGGCAGTTGCGCCTGCTCGCGACCACCACGGTGACTGACGCCGGCCACACCGGCCACTTCAATGCGTTCGCCATAGGGCGGATTGAGCAGCAGGACACCCGGTGTCGGGCACGGTGGCATGCGCTGCAGGGCGTCGCCGCCACGAAATTCGATCACGTCAGCGACGCCGGCGCGTTCGGCATTACGCTGGGCAAAATCAACCATCCGGTGCGCCACATCGCTGCCGAAAATGACGGGCTGCTGACCCGGTTCGCGCTTCACCTCGGCGGCGCGCGCTTCGCTCTTGATGGCATCCCAGACGTGCGCCTGATAGGGCAGGTATTTCTCAAACGCAAACGCCCGCAAGCTGCCCGGCGCGATGTTGCAGGCCATCTGCGCCGCCTCGATGGCAATCGTGCCACTGCCGCAGCAGGGATCGTAAAGCGGCAGCAAATCGCCCTCGCCGCCCATCCAGCCGCTGGCAGCGAGCATGGCAGCGGCCAGTGTTTCCTTCAGCGGCGCCTCGCCCTTGTCCTGACGCCAGCCACGCTTGAAGAGCGGCTCACCGGAGGTGTCGATGTAGAGCGAGCAACTGTCGGTCGTGAGGTGCGCGTAGATGCGCACATCGGGCCACTGCGTGTTGACGTCGGGGCGCACACCGCCGGCCTTGACGCGGAAGCGGTCGCACAGCGCGTCCTTGATCTTGAGGGCGGCAAAGTTCAGCGAGGTAAGCGGGCTGTGCTGCGCTGTTACTTCGACCTTGATGCTCTGGCACGGTGTGAACCAGGCCTCCCACGCCACTTCGCTGGCGGCGCGGTACAAATCCTGTTCGTTGCGGTACTCGGTGTACGACAGCAACACGAGCACGCGCTGCGACAGGCGACTGTGCAGGTTGAGCAACAGAACGTCGCGCCAGGAACTGCGCAGCGCAACGCCGCCGCGCTGCTTCAGGACCTCTGCCACCGGCAGCCCGGTGATGCGCTGCACTTCGGGCGCCAGGTAATCCTCGACACCGGCGGCGCAGGGGAGAAAAAGTTGGATCTGATTCATAAATTCTTCCTGTTGTCACTGCGGGCTCGACCCGCAATCCATGGATCCCGGATCTAGTCCGGGATGACAGCGCCGGGGTTCCGGATGACAATCAAAGAGCCTTTCTAAGACTTGCAGGCGCAATCCGCAGTCCTTCCCGGTATTTGGCAACCGTGCGGCGGGCGCAGTCAATGCCCTGCTCCTTGAGCATTTCGGACAACTGGTTGTCACTCAGCGGCTTCTTCAGATTTTCAGCACCGATGAACTGCTTGATCAGGGCTCGCACGGCTGTGCTCGACGCGTTGCCGCCCGAGTCGGTTCCCAGGCCGGAGCCGAAGAAGTACTTCAGTTCGAAGGTACCGAACGGTGTCGCTATGTACTTGGCGGTGGTGACGCGGCTGATGGTGGACTCGTGCAGGCCGAGCTCATCGGCGATCTCGCGAAGCACCAGCGGGCGCATGGCCAGTTCACCGTGCGTGAAGAAGCTCTTCTGCCGCTCGACGATAGCCGAGCTGACGCGCAGTATCGTGTCAAAACGCTGCTGGATGTTCTTGATGAACCAGCGCGCCTCCTGCAGACGCTGCTGCAGCGCGGCGTAGCTCGATGCATCGCTGCCGCCGCCCTTGTGCTGTTTCAGGGCGTTGGCGTAGATGTCATGCACGCGCAGACGCGGCATGACATCCGGGTTGAGCCGGGCCTGGAACCGGGCCTGCGCTCCCTTACCGACCCGGACCACCAGCACATCGGGGACCACGATATTGCGTTCCACGTTGACAAAACGCCGACCCGGTTTGGGCTCCAGGTGAGCAATCAGGGCGATCGCCTCGCGTATCGCAGCGTCGGTCGCATGGCACTGTTGCACCAGACGCTTGATGTCGCGCCGCGCCAGCAAGTCCATCGGCTGCTTGCAGATGCGCAGGGCCACGTTCAGCGTAGCGCCGGTCTTGCCAGGCTCGCGCAGCGCCTGCGCCAGCAAGGCTTTGAGCTGCAAGGTCAGACATTCAGCCAGATCACGGGCACCCACGCCAATCGGTTCCAGACTTTGCAACAGGCCCAAGGCGACCGTAAAGTGGTGCACCAGTTGATCCCGCTGCGCATCGTCACCGGGATCCAAACCATTGGTCAGTGCTTCCAGAGAGTCTTCCAGATAGCCGTCGTCATTCAGCGATTCAATCAGGAAGCTCAGCGCGGCGCGGTCCTCCTCGCTCAAGCGTGAGGCCAGCGCCTGGGCGTGCAGATAACTTTGCAGAGATTCCTGCGTCCGCGCCAACTCGGTGATCTCGGCGTCCTCGTTGTCGCTCAGGTTGTTGCCGTGCGCTCGCGCATCGCCACCCCATTCGCTGTCGTCAGGCGAGATCTGCGCACAGCCGTCGCCCTCCCAGTTCTGGCCATCGTCTGCGGAGAGCGGGCTGGCTTCGGCGTCACTGTCGGCCACGGCAACGGTGGCAGTGGCGTAGTCAGCGCCGGCGCTGCTGACAAACTCGGCCTCGATATCATCCTTACGAACCGGTGTGTCGGCCTGAGCCAGACCAAAGTCTTCGCGCGGCGCCTCGTCCGCGCCCAGTTCCAGAAACGGATTCTCGTCGAGCATCTGGCCAACTTCCTGGCTCAGCTCGAGTGTCGAAAGCTGCAATAGGCGGATCGACTGCTGCAACTGCGGCGTCAACGCCAGATGCTGCGAAACCCGAAGGGATAACCCTTGTTTCATCTAGACGGGCTTACATTTTGAAGTGTTCGCCGAGATAGACGCGCCGCACTTCGGCGTCGTTCACGATCTCGGAGGGGGTGCCTTGCGCCAGCACGCTGCCATCGCTGATGATGTAGGCGTGGTCGCAAATGCCCAGTGTCTCGCGCACATTGTGGTCGGTGATCAGAACGCCGATGCCGCGCTGCTTGAGGAAACTGATGATGCGCTGTATCTCGATCACCGCGATCGGATCAATCCCGGCAAAGGGTTCGTCAAGCAGGATGAAGCGGGGTTGCGTCGCCAGAGCGCGGGCGATCTCGACCCTTCGTCGTTCACCGCCGGAGAGGGCCAGCGCCGGTGTCTGACGCAGGTGCTCGACACGCAGGTCTTGCAGCAATCCCGTCAGGCGCTTCTCGATCTCGGCCTTGACCAAGGGCTTGCCAGTCTCGTCGCGCTGCAACTCCAGCACGGCACGCACATTCTCTTCCACATTGAGTTTGCGAAAAATCGAGGCCTCCTGCGGCAGGTAACTCAGCCCCAGGCGCGCGCGGCGGTGGATTGGCATGTGGGCGATTGATTGGCCGTCGATCGTGATGTCACCGGCACTGGCTTGCACCAGACCGACAATCATATAAAAAGAGGTGGTCTTGCCGGCGCCATTGGGGCCCAGCAGGCCAACCACTTCACCCTTGCACACCGTCAGCGAAACGTCTTTGACGGCCTTGCGGCTACCGTAGAACTTCTGCAAGTGGCTGACTTCCAGGCGGCTCTCACAAAGACCGCCATCAGCGCGCGGTGGCGCCTCGGCGGACGGACTGCCTGACGTCACTTCTTCTCCCCGCCCAGCGTGATGCTTTGGCGAAGTGCCGGCGCGGAAGGTGCACTGGTCGCTGGCCCGCTGGCCGCCTGCGGCTTGGGTATCAACATGGCACGGATACGCCCACCCGGCGCCGGGCTGGCGCCTGTTCTTGGCTGGACGCCGTCGATGCTGAACATGTCACTGCTGTTGTTGTAGACAATGACGTCTCCGGTAAATTCATCGGCCAGGGTTGCGCCACGGTAGCGCCGCAACTGCGCCTTGCCGCTGATCCTGACGGTATCGGCGCGGCCGTCGTACTCGATCAACTCGCCTTCGCCTTCAAAATACTCATCCAGACCTTCGCGCTTTTGTCGAAAGTAGGCCAGTTTGCTTGGCTCCGCGCTGATCAGACCGAACTGATACCCTTGCGCGTCCTGGCGCACGTCGATCCTGGCCGCCCGGATGAGAATGGTGCCCTTGGTCAATACCACCCGGCCACTGAAAACGCTGGTCTGCTTTTGATCGTCGTAGCGCAGGGCGTCCGCCTCGACGTTCAAGGGCTTGTCGCGGTCCGCTTTTTCAGCGCATGCAAGACCGGCGCCAAGCGCCAGGGCAAGCAGCAGGAAGAAACGGAAAAGGAAGGATTTCATAAAGGCACGAATCTTGCAAGAAGACCTTGCCTTTGGATTGTAGCGAGCGCGCGGCGCTTATTTGCCGTTGCGGACCCCTGCCACCAGATGGTCCACTACCAGCAAGGCGCGCTCCAAGCTCTTGGCCATCACGCCGTCGGTCCAATAGCGGCCCGCCACACCCAAAGCCGGTACGCCAGTGATCTGGTAGGTGTTCTGCAGCTGGGTGGCACGGCTGGCCTTGGTGGCCACCGAGAAAGAGTTGTACTGCTCCAGGAACTTGGCCTTGTCGACACCCTGTTTGGCAACCCAGTCGGCAATCGCCTCACCTTTGACCAGTTCCTTCTTTTCGACGTGAATCGCGGCAAAGACCTTGGCATGAAGCTTGTCGACCAGGCCCATGGCTTCCAGCGCGTAGTACAGGCGCTGTTGCGGCGCAAAGTCATCGCGAAAAGCAACGGGAACGCGCCGCACCGCGACATCTTTTGGGACCTTCTTGCTCCAGGCGTCAAAAGCCGCTTCAAAGGCGTGACAATGCGGACAGTTGTACCAGAAGAACTCGACCACTTCGATCTTGCCAGCGGGCGCTTCGACCATGACCCGCTTGTCCAGCGTCAGGTAATCAACGCCGGCTTCGGGCGCTTTGGCCTGTGCAAAAGCGATGGACGGAACAAAACCCGCGCCGGTAATAGCAGCACCGCAGGCCAGGGAAAAATCACGACGCTTCATCTTCAATCACTCCAGTTAAAAGGGTTTCATCCATAGCCTAACGCTGCACCCGCACCAAGGCGGTCTCCAAGCCGGTGGCATCGAGCTTTTCCTTGACCTTGTCGGCGTCTTCGCGCTTGTCAAACGGACCCGAGCGAACCCGGAATACGGTCCGACCGGACTGTTCGCGCTCCGAGACCTTGGTTTCAACGCCAGTGAGTGAGAGTTTGGCGCGCTGGCTCTCTGCATCCTCAGGCGTGCGAAATGCCCCGACCTGGACAAAATAGATAAACGGGTCGCTGCTGGCACTTCGCGCGCTGGCCAGGTCGCCCAGTGGATCGGCAGTCACGGCCGGCTTCGATTCTTTTTTGGGCACCGTGGGTGAAGCGACAACTGTGCTCGGCGCCACGGCGGCAGCCGATGCTGCAGCCTCCGCCGGCACCAGCGGCTTGGCCGGATTCTTGCCGTACAAGGGGGCATTGGGATCCCAGTCCTTGTTCTTCCTGGCCTCGGCCGCTTCCTGTTCCGGTGTCCGACTCTGGCCCTTGCTCATGAATTGGACAGGGACTTTCATGACGTAGATAGCCACTGCCAGCGCCACCGCCAGGCCAACGACGACCCCCAGGATAAAGCCCAGAATGGTTCCACCGCTTTGCTGTTTCATGCCCATCCCTCTATAAACAGTTGGGGACAGAGTTAAGGATCTGTCCCGCAAAATTATCGTACCGGACAGCGCTCAAGATCTGTCCCGCAAAGTCATTACATTTTCTCCGGCGCGCTGACACCCAGCACAGCCAGCCCATTGTGCAGCACCTGCGCCGTCGCCGCGACCAGGGCCAGCCGGGCTTGTTTGACGACCGGGTCATCGACGAGGATCCGCTCTGCATCGTAATAGCTGTGGTAACTGGCAGCCAGCTCACGCAGGTAAAAAGTGACATCGTGCGGTGCAAAATCCTGCGCCGCCGCCGTCAGCATCTCTGGGTATCGGGCCAACTGCAGCATCAGTGCCTGTGCCTGCGGACTTTGCAGCGGTGAAAGGTCGGCCTGCAGCAGGCTCGCCACATCGCCACCGTCCTTTTCGCGCCAGGCCGCTAGCACCGAGCAGATACGGGCGTGCGCGTACTGCACGTAGTAGACCGGGTTGTCGTTGTTCTTCGCCACTGCCAGATCAACGTCAAAGGTGTACTCGGTGTCGGGCTTGCGGCTGAGCAGGAAGAAGCGTACTGCGTCCTTCGATGTCCACTCGATCAGATCACGCAAGGTCACGTAACTGCCGGCACGCTTGGAAATTTTGACCTCCTGCCCACCACGCACAACGCGCACCATGGTGTGCAACACGTAGTCAGGATAGCCCTCCGGAATCCCGACATTGGCCGCCTGCAGGCCGGCCCGGACGCGGGCGATCGTGCCGTGGTGGTCGGTCCCCTGAATATTGACAACCTTGCCAAAGCCGCGCTCCCACTTGCTGATGTGGTACGCGACGTCGGGCACAAAGTAGGTGTAGCTGCCATCGCCCTTGCGCATGACGCGGTCCTTATCGTCACCGTAATCGGTTGACTTGAGCCACAGCGCACCATCTTTCTCATAGGTCTTGCCCGCCGCTTGCAGGCGCCCGACGGTGTCGTCAACCCGGCCGCTGGTGTACAGGCTGCTCTCCAGATAGTAGTTGTCGAACTTGACGGCAAAGGCCTGCAGATCCAGATCCTGCTCGTGGCGCAGATAGGCCACGGCAAACTCGCCCATGCCATCGAGATCGTTGACATCGCCGCCCGCCGTGAACTCCCGATCGTCAGACTTGACGGTCTTGCGCGCCAGAAAGTCGGCGGCAATCTCGGCGATGTAGTCACCGTTGTAGGCGGCGGCATTCTCCCCGCTGGGCCACTGTGGGTCACCCGGCTTGAAGCCCTGTGCGCGCAGCTGAGTGCTGTTGGCCAGGGTTCTGATCTGCACACCCGCATCGTTGTAATAGAACTCACGGTAAACCTGCCAGCCCTGGGTCTGGTACAGATTGCAGATGGCGTCGCCCAACGCTGCCTGCCGGCCATGTCCCACATGCAGCGGGCCGGTCGGATTCGCCGAGACAAATTCCACCAGCAAGCGCTTGTCCGTGGTGGCCTGGCTGCCAAACCGCTGCGCCTGCGACAACACTTCGCGCACGATCTGTTGTTTGGCTGCCGGCTTGAGCCGGATATTGATGAAGCCCGGGCCAGCGATATCGATCGCGTCGACCCAACGCTCGTAGGCGGGCATCAGCAACAATTCGGTACGCAAATTCTCCGCCAACTGTCGCGGGTTTAGCTTGAGGGGCTTGGCCAGTTGCATGGCCGCAGTGCTGGCCAGATC
>Ga0194058_10001825_pt1 | contig 10541 bp, 13 predicted proteins | sample SepL4417m_MetaG_FD_155490 | JGI IMG/M metagenome (GOLD analysis project Ga0194058, IMG submission 155490) | Anoxic zone freshwater microbial communities from boreal shield lake in IISD Experimental Lakes Area, Ontario, Canada - Sep2016-L442-17m | ecosystem: Environmental > Aquatic > Freshwater... | reverse complement strand
GGCGCGCCACCCGACCGGCAGGCGTGATGTACGACGCGCTCCTGAGCCTGCCGACGCATCTCCGCAGGCGCCTCGCGAGCGCGCTGGACGCCGGCCTCGTGGCGCCGCCGTACTCGGCGGCCTCCGTGCGCGCGGCGGCGGGGATCGCGGAGGGTCTGGACGCAGTGGTCGCGGCGCTCGAAGATCTTGAGCGCCTGGGCGTCAGCGGGCGCGGCGCGGCAGCCTGGCTGGCGCTGATGGACGAGGTCGGCTCGCGGGCTCCGCTGCCCGACCTCGTCTGGTCCGGGCCCGAGGTGCCGGGCCTTCATGCCCGTGACACGCGGCGCGTCTACGACGAGCTCCTGGGCTCCGCCGAGCGCTCGATCTGGGCGAGCACCTACGCCTTCTTCGACGGGCCCAAGGCGTTCGAGGTGCTCTCGCGGCGCATGGACGCCGCCCCGGCGCTGCAGGTGACGCTCCTGCTGAACATCGAGCGCAAGCACGGCGACACATCGGCGGCCGACGCGCTCGTCAGGCGCTTCGCCGACCGCTTCTGGACCGCCGACTGGCCGGGAACGCGCCGCCCCAACGTGTTCTACGACCCGCGCTCGCTCGAGCCCGGCCGGCCGGCCGGAGTTCTGCACGCCAAGGCCGTCGTCAAGGACGAAGAGGCCGTGTTCATCACCTCGGCCAACCTCACCGAAGCGGCGCTCGACCGCAACATCGAGCTCGGGCTGCTGGTACGCGACCGGGCGCTTGCCGCGACGGTGGTCGCACACTTCCGCGGGCTGATCGACAAGGGTCTGCTGGTGCCGCTGCCGGGGGAGTGAAGGTCCTTGCGGCGGGGGAACACGCTGTCGCCGCTCCCTGGGGAGATGCCGCACGTGCCCCGGCGGGTCCCCGCGGCGGAGGCCAAAGGCGGGGCTACGCGACCTCGAACTACGAGCTCTCCGCGTGCTCCGTAGGCATTTAATGCGAGGCATCAAGCGGGGGCGCGAAATGGGCCAGACGTTCTGGCACATGATCAGCCTCGGCAAGGTCGAGAGCGAACGGACCCCCGAGCTGCGCCGCTGCGAACGGGTCTCTTGGCCGCGGCCCCTGATCGAGCAGTGCCAGCGTGATGGAGTCAAGGTCTGGGAAGAAATGCGCTCGCCTGGGAGCGGCGCACCCACGTGTGGCTTGAGGACCACGACTGCGTCGTCGTCCTTGCGCGGAGGAGGGCCGACAAACCGCACGAGTATCTCCTGCCTTGGACCGCCTACGTTGTCGGTTCTGGCCACAGCCGCAAGAATCTGCAGCGACGCTTCGAGAAGTGGGCCTGAAATGGCTGGTGCCGCCCACTGGGGACGGCACCGTAGCTCCTTCTGCGCATGGCAGATGAGCTACTCGAATTCTACTCTGACTCGGTGTTCGGGGATACCTTCGGCCGCCTGCTGTTATCTGTTGCCTGCCGCCTGTTCCCCGCGGCCCCGGCGCGCTCGTGGCCGCTCATGATGGGTACCTGAGGGAGACGGATGGTCATCTCGGCACCTCTCTCGTCCCATCCCTCTCAGCCGCGCGGGCGGTCGCATGGGCGCAGCCCCGGATCTGCGGGTGACGCTCCTTCTTGACGTCGAGCGCCGGTAAGGCGACACGTCGTCCGCAGACGCGCTCGTCCGCTGCGACCCAGACGCCCATGTTCTTGACGCCTCGCCCACTGAGTCACTGGCACGCGTCGCTCACGTCTGGACGCATGTGCCTTCGCCGAGGGAAAGCGAAGCAGAGACTGTGTGTCGACACCGAGCCCCGCAGAAGCCATGGCCCCGCGACCGGTTGACCGCTCACTCAGGACGCGGGATACCCTCACACGGTAGGTAGCTGCCGCGGCATTCAGCTTCCGTCGCGAGGCCCAAGCAAGAGGCTCATGCACTGCAGGAAGGAGCAGATGCACCGAACTGCGCGAGGCCGTCCGCCTCACACAGTTCGGTGCATTCGTGTTCCGCCAACAAGAGCCGCAGGTGGGGCCATCCACGCGCTGCGGCACAGGAAGCCGCCGCCGGCAGCGCCGGCAGCCCCTGCGCTGTGTTCGCCTACGGCTGGCTTTGCTCCAGAGGCTGCATCCCTGCGCTTTCGCAGGTCGACTCGACCTGGAGCCGACCCTGTGACATCGGCTGCGTGCGATCGACATGGCCCACAGCTCGCGCGCCGGTGGCGTAGGCGCGGCTCTGGACGGTCAGCTTGACATTGTCGACGTAGGCACCCTGCTTCACAGCAGAGCCGTCGGAGTAGAACTGCATGCCGATGTACACGTCCCTGCGGCCGAGCAGGGGGCGGAGCATAGAGTTGCTGGCCATGTCCATGACCTCGTGATCCCAGCCTCCCGACGTGCCCCACCAGCCCACGCCCCTGCCATTCCCGCCGCTCGGGACGCCGCCGAACAGGCCCACCCAGACTTTGTCACAACTCAGCTCAGTGTCGAACCAGACGTCCCACTCCAGAGTCCCGCCCGTGGCGCCTGAGAGGTCGAAGGGGCCAACGTACATGAGAGTGGCCATGTTGTTCACGTATGGCCCGGGCGCGGAGATCGAGCTGCCCACACAGTAGGCGGAGTGAGCGCCCGTGGCGGCTCTGTAGCTCGTCAAACCCCAGTTCGGCGAGGTCGTGTAGTGATCGGTGGCGACACGCCACGCGAACTCCTGCCCCTCGAAGCCGTCGAAGAAGACCGTCGACCCCGAGGGTGTCGAGGGATAGATGCGCTGGGCGCCCCACGCTGCGTCGTTGCTGAGCATGTCAATCCAGATGACGTTGTTCAGGCCGCTGTACCAGTCGATCCAGCCATACATCGTGTTGGTCTTGTCGGCATCGCCCCAGAGGTCACGCAGGCCGACGAAGTGCCCCAGATGGTGGAGCGCGACCGCCTCCAGATCGTTCTTGAGGGGGTTCAGATAGGTGCCCCAGTTCTTGCTCTTGTTGATGACGATATCGACTTCAGTAGGCGTGCGACTCCCCTTTGGCCAATGCTCGGTCTGCGCGAGGACATCAGAACCCAAGTAGTCCCAGTAGATCTCGTTGTAGCCGTCGCCGAGGAAGGGCTTGGCCGGGACTAGTGTCGTCGGGTTCGGCACGAAGCGGAAGCCCGAGTTGGCGTAGTTCCACTTCTCGCAGGCGCCCACCAGCTGACCGCCCCAGAACGCATTGCCGTTGCTGTAAACGTAGACCGTCTGTACGGGGTTGGCCCAGCGCCACAGGAAGCTGAAGGAGACCTTGATATCCTTCGTGTTGCTCGTGTGCCCTGCGGAGTCGCGCACCATCATGGGACCGCTGCTCGCCGACCGGAAGTAGCCGATCCTGGTCAGAGGCAGGTCGCTTTCGGTGTCCACCGGCACCTGGCAGACGATGCGCGTGTCGGTCCAGGTGTCGTACGCAGTAGCGGGGATGTACTGGGCGGCCGCGCCGCTCTGCGCGGGCTGGTAGAGGAAGAGCACAGCGGCGCTACCGGTGCGACTGCCGAAGCCCTCGCCTTGGATCGTCACCGTGTCACCGAAACCGGCCGTGATCACGGGCCGGGTGGTGATGCTGCTGATGACGGGACTGCGCGCCGGGGTCGGCGTGGGCGTCTCAGGCAGCAGACTCCCGATGGTGACGGTGGTATCAAAGACGTACTGCTCGGTTTTGGTCTGGTCGTTGCCGTTGGCACCGGTCACGCCTGCCGTGCCGGCAACCCTCTCGAAGAGGATCTGACGCGCTTGGCCGGGAAGCGTACGGGCGATGCGGAAACCCCACGTGTAGCCACCGCCGTGATTGTATGTGCGCATGGTGATCCTCGTGGCTGAGCCCGTCGATGCCACCGCGGCTGTGATGTCGCGCCACCCGGAATCGCCCTTGAAGCCGATGTCCGTGCCGCTCGCCTCACCGTTGAGGTCGAAGCGGGTGCCGTTGATGTCCACGAACGAGACGTCATCGACGTTGAACACCTGGATCTGCCACTGGGCACCGTCGCTGGCGTACGCCGGTGCCGCAGGAACGTAGGCCACCACAGCCGAGACCGCGCACAGCACCGCGAAGACCAGGAAGTAAGAGAAGACCCTGCGCATGACGCCCCCAATCAATCGCGTGGAATCAGATGCCTCTGACGTCGGCATCGGCGGCACGCGAGCGCATGGAACATCCGTTTGGGTACGCGAACTCAGACGAGCCGGGCTTGGCCGCGGGGCCTTCTGCGGAGGGACGGGCACGACCTGGGCATTCGCGCCAAGGGCTCGACGCTGACGGCGCAGGCCTCGTCCCGCAAGGATGCACGGGAGTTGACCGGGGTGGCGCGGCTGTTCCCTTGGCAAGGATCTGGCGTGCAGCATCGTCCACGTTCTGGAGCGCCAGCACCGTCCTCCTGCTCTGGACGCGAGGTCGAAGATGTGCTCTCGCGACGCATGGACGCCGCCCCGGCGCTGCAGGTGACGCTCCTCCTGAACATCGAGCGCAGGCACGGCGACACCTCTTCAGCCGACGCGCTGGTCAGGCGCTTCGCCGACCGCTTCTGGACCGCCGACTGGCCGGGAGCGCGCCGCCCGAACGTATTCTACGACCCGCGCTCGCTGGCGGCCGCACGACCTGCCGGCGTGCTGCACGCCAAGGCCGTCGTGAAGGACGAGGAGGCCGTGTTCATCACCTCGGCCAACCTCACCGAAGCGGCGCTCGACCGCAACATCGAACTCGGGCTGCTGGTGCGCGACCGGGCGCTTGCCGCGACCGTGGTCGCGCACTTTCGCGGGCTGATCGATCGCGCATTGCTCTGCCCGCTGCCGGCGGCATGAAGACGGCTTCGGCAGGGGAAGACGTCGAACTGCCGGCCCTTGGATCATGAGTCTTCTGCAAGCTCCTCAGGCGTCACGCGAGCCTGCTTGAGAATGCCGCGCAGCGTGCCGAGGGCCAGCTCGCGGTGGAGCGGCACGACGCAGCCGATCTCGCCCTCGGGCGTCTGCCTCTTCAGTATGACGTGACTGCCCTTCTGTCTGACCTGGACGAAGCCCGGCCGCTCCAGCGAATGGCCTCCTGTCCTGACACTCGCCGCGGGTCAGGCATTGACGGCGACCTCAAAGGTGGTCAGGAGGGGCCGGGTGACGTGGACCGGAGCGAGCTCCTCGAGATAGAGCTCCGTCGCCTCCTTGAGATTGGCGACGGCCTCCTCGACAGAGTAGCCCTGACTGACGGTTCCGACCTCGGGACATTCTGCGACATAGAGGTCGTCCTCCTTGTGCAGGACCGCGGTCAGGACTTCTGTCTTCATGTCGCCGCCTCCGATCGTACCTGGCTGCGTCGCTCGGCTGGGCGGGGAGTCAGTCCGTGCCGGCGGATCGCGCGTTCATCCCGACGGCTCGCTCGCGGCCGCGCCCACAGAGGGGCGCGGCAGGAAACGACCGCCCTCATCTTACCTCCCAGCCTCTCAGACGTCTGCGGGATCAGGTCCGCTCCCCGGCTCGAGAGTGTTCGGCTTGGCGGCGGAATCCGTGTTCGGCATACACCGGAATGTGTGTTCGGCTTGCGGCGGAATCGGTGTTCGGTTTGGAGCGGAATACGCATCGTCCGGCTCTTGATCGCCGACGTCGAACCGGCGCGCCGGCGCCTCCACCGTGAAGGCCCGCCGGTCGTCAGCGGTCCACGTCCGCATCCGGCGTTCACGCACGTTCGTGTCCGGTTCCGCCGAGAGGTAGACATGTATGTCGAAGTGTGTTACATATTGTCATGCACTTGCCCAGATCAGTGTAGTACGTGAGGAGGGTCAGCGATGTCCGCCGTGACCGTGCGCCTGCCCGAGCCTCTGTCGGAGTATCTCAACCGACGCGCCCGGGAGGGCAACGAGACCAAGACGCAGGTCGTCATCAGTGCCCTCGAGTGTCTGCGCCGGCATGAGCGCGACGGGTTGATGGAAGAGGGCTACCGAGCGATGGGCGAGCTCGACCGCGCTCTCGCGGAGGCCGACATGGGAGCAGGCGCTGAGAGCGTCCCCGAATGGTAGACCGTCCCCGAAGAGGCGAGGTCTACATGGTCGGCTTCGACCCGGTTCAGGGGAGCGAGCAGGGCGGGCGCCGGCCCGCCCTCGTCATACAGAACGATCTGGGCAACCTGGCGTCGACCGTCACCGTTGTCGCCGCAATCTCCTCGAAGGCGCCCTCCCGACGGTATCCGTTTCACGTGCGCGTCCGTGAAGACCTCCTTCCTCGACCATCCGTCGTGCTCTGCAATCAGATGCGGACCGTCGCCAAGGAACGCCTCGAGGGACCACCGCTGGCGGAGCTGCCCGCGGACGTGATGGGAGAAGTCGACGCGGCGCTCGTGTCCCAGCTTGGTCTGCCCACCGCGGGCTGACTGATCACCGGACGGCGAGACCGTGCCGCGGGCCACGCGGTGGCCATCGTCGCCGTCGGCGTGCTGTCGGACGTGTGGCCGCGGCGACGGGAGCCGAAGGGCGGGCACCCGCCCAAGTGCGCGCCCGCGGGCCGGGCGGCGGCAGCTTGTGAACCCACGGCGCGCGCATTGTCACCGCCGCCGAGTGCCCGGACGTCTGCCCTTGGGGTCCCGCGGAGGTATGCTGGGGTTCTACTCACGAGCGGAGGCAGAGCTTGACCAGACGGTACCGCAACGCACCCCTCGTCGAGGCGGTGTGCGAGCTGCGGCTCGACGCGAGCGCTTCGTGGGATTCCGCGACGCCGGGCCTTCTATGGAACTCGCTTCGGGCAAGCTACCCACTGCGTAGCGAGGACTTGGTCATGGAGTCGTGCCCGAGGGACGCCACGCGCGAGATGCTCGGGCCGGTGAATGAATGAGCGCGCTCGTGCGGCATCGCGAAGACGTCTCTCTCGTGGGCTACGCGGAGTCGGGAACGGCGTATGTCTCCGCGCCCTCCTCGCGCGAGCTCGCCGCCATCGCCGCATGGTGTGAGGAGGCCTACGACATCGAGGACAACGCGCTCGTCTTCGCCTATCTGAGGCGCTGTCCGAGCCTCTTGCTCCCGCTCAGACTGATCCCCGATCGAACGGGAGCACTGCTCGCCCCACAGAGTCGCCCACGACTCCGCGTGGTCGTGGAAGACGAGCCTGCCCGCGACGGCTTCCTGGTCGCAGCCGTGCCCACGGCGCTCGACGTTCCAGAGGCCTCCCGCATTCTCGACGCGCTCGATGAGGCCTGGTGGCTGGAGCAGTCGCGGTCGCTGGGCGGCCGGCTGGCGCTGACGGTCGACTACCTCTGACGACTTCGACTGGGCCGACTACCTGGCCTTCGCCCAGGATCTCAGGCACGCATGACCGGGTCTGGACGTGGCTCGGCGGTCGCAAGGAGCGTCGACTCGCCCCTGTTGGCCGCTCCGTCAGGCGTGGCCTGGAACTGCCGGCGCGAGCTCCCCGGCTGCCTCGCCCTCCTCCCCCAAAGGTCGGCCGGTCGCGCGGGTGGCGACCGTGTACGCAGGCTGTATCTGGCGCGCTGATCGATCATGCCGGCGTTGAACGCACCGGACATCGATACCTCGGCTCCCGACAGCCTCCCTCACCCATGTACCTGCCCGCCGCCGCGCGCCCCGAGCTGTGGGACGAGCGCGCCCAGCGAACCGCCGGGGTGGACGAGCTCTCCCACCAGCGCCTCTCCGCCCCGGTCAAGCCCTTGGCAGAGGCCGTCGTGCCGCGACTGCAAGGCTCCTGGCGCTCAATCCGGACTCGCTGGAGGTCCTCATCCGGGAGCCTCGCCGGCGCGGGGCGCTGGTGGGGGCGCTGGTGGAGGCCGAGTCGAAGCCGGGGCGGCACGCCGCCCTCCAACGTGAACCTCTGGCCCCGGCGAACGTGACCCGCGCGGGGGAGGGGCGCTTGAGCGCCTCCGCCTCACCGCGCGCGCCTACGGCGTCGTCACTCTCGCGACCGCCGACCTCACCGCGTGCCGTGAACACCGGTCTGGTGGAACGGCGAAGCGTTGTTGTCGGAGGTTGTCGATGATGGTACCGTTCAACGAGTCAGTTGACGACGCGCTCGTCACGAGGCCGCCCATGACGCAGGTGACGCTCTCCACCAAGTACCAGATCGTGATCCCGGAAGACGTGCGCAAGAAGCTTCCCATCAGCCCCGGTCAGCGTTTCGACGTGTTCGTGCTCGGCGGCGAGTTGCGCGTGGTCCCCGTCATGGATCTCAAAGACGCCTTCGGGTCGGCGCCCGGCATCGACACCAGCGATCCACGCGATCATCAGGACCGGGTGTGATCGTCCAGGGTCGGTCGCGATCGTCCTGGATCCCCGGCCGGCTGGAGGTGTTCGCGCGCTCCGCGCACGGGGCGGAGGTGTGGACCCACGACGAGCACTTCCGCGAGCTGCCCGGCGTGCGCTTCGTCCAGACGCCGGCCCCGACAGACTGACGCCGTCAAGGTGAGACCGGCCGGGTCGCCATGTGTGATCCGTGTGGTGCTACGAGACCTCGGCACGCGATCCGCGTCCGACGCGGACCCCATCCTCGAGCTCGCCGCACGCACGCCGCCGACCTCGTCGAACCCGGTGCGCAGTCGTCCTCCGAGCTCGCGGGTGAAGCCCTTGCCGGCATCGGGGCGGCGCCGCCGAATCAGCGGACCGTAAACCTCCGGCGCGTCGGGTCGATGCGCCTGTTCGCCTCACTCGCAGAGCATGCACATCCTCAGCACCTTGACCACGCGCTCCTCGGCGAGGATCTGGTACACCAGGCGGTGGTGGATGTTGATGCGCCGCGAGCAGGCGCCGTTGAGGTCGCCGACCAGCTTCTCGAACGGCGGCGACCGGAACGGGTCGGCTTCGAGGACGGCGAGCAACTCCTGCGCCTTCGGCTTCAGCCCGGCCCCAGGAAGCTTCTTCGCGTCCTTGCGCGCCTGCTTCGCGACGAGCAGCCGCCAGCTCACCAGCCGGGCTCGTCCTCGAGCTCAGTGGCCGGCGTCGCCATGCCCTCGAGGATCGATTCGCGCAAGCCGGGGATCGAGACCAGGTAGAGCGTCTCCTGCACGGCGCGCCAGTCGTCCTCCGAGACGAGCACGGCGTTGCCGCGCTTGCCGGTGATCTGCACGGGCTCGTGCGACTGCGAAACCTCGTCGAGAAGCTTGTAGAGCCGCTTGCGCGCTTCGGTGGCGCTCATGGTCGTCATCGCTGACCTCCCTATACGTACGGGAAAGCGTACCACAATGGACGCTGAAAGTCCAGTGCCGGCAGTTCGACGATCGTGCGTGTCCAGAGGGGGCTCCGCCAAACCGAGTCAGGTTGCCACCGAGTCCTTCGGCCACCTCGGCTTCCCCCAGCCCACGGACGGCGCCCGCCTCGTGCTCACCGACTCGGGCGGTGTCCTGGAGGCGGCCACCGCCCTCGGCGTGACCTGCCTCACGCTGCGCACCACCGCCGAGCGGCCGGTCACCGGGGCCGCAGACGCCAACGCAGGGCAGAGCCGAAGACGTCGAGTGGCGCCATCCCGAAACGAGCGCATGCCCGGGCAATGGTTGCGCGCTTGTTCTCGAGTGCCTGGACCATGTCGCACTCCAGCGAGCATGGCGCCGCGCGCAGCAGCGGCGCCGGCGGCGAGAGCCCAAGCGGAGTCGGGCAACATGTTTCAGAGAACGCGCAAGCACGGCTCGTGTTGCGACACGCTGGCGCGCCGCGGGTCTTCCCCCAGAGGCCGCGGACTCTCGCAGCCCTTCGTCAAGCTGCCGGCGGCACCCGAGCCACAGGCTCTCCGCGAGCTCCTCGAGTGCCTCCCTCTTCGGCACGACGTGACCGCCCTTCTGCCTGGCCTGGGCGACGCCGAGCCGTTCCGGCGCGCGAATGACCTCGAGTCCCGACACGCGACGCGAGTCAGGCATCGACCGCGACCTCGAAGGTGGTCAGGAAGGGTCGCGCCACCTGAGCCTGATGGAATTTCCTCCAGATAGAGCTCGGTCGCCTCCTTGAGATCGGCGACGGCCTCCTCGACCGAGGAGCCCTGACTGACGGTTCCCACCTCAGGGCATTCGGCGACGTAGAGGTCCTCTTCCTTGTGCAGGACCGCGGTCGGGACCTCCGTCTTCATGTCGGCGCCTCCAGCCGTATCCGGCCTTGTCGGTCGGCTCGATCTCCGAGGGCGGGAACCAGATGGATCCCGCGTACACATCGGTTCGGGCCGCCGCGGATCCCGCTCGGCGCCCGTGCTCCCCGCCGCATTTGCGGAGAGGCAACAGAGGACTCGTCGCGTTCCCATCTCGTGACCATCCCGTCGCTCAGGCGCCGGTGAGCCACGAATGGGGCGCCCGGTGGACGCACAGCCGGCGGCGGGCGCGGCGGCTGCGGCGGCTGCGGCGGCCAGCGGCCGCGCCGGCGGCCGCGGCGAGCGCGGCGACCCCGGCGGGCGCTTCCGGCGGGCGCTTCCGGCGGGCGCGGCGGCTGCGGCCGCGCCGACGACCCCGGCGGCCGCGGCGCGGGGTAGTACGAAAAGGGAAGACAAGGATTCCTTAACTGCCGGGTCGCGTACGGCCTTCCGCAGGCTCGCTCGCCGGGGGGAAGATAAGGATTCGCCGGAATTCCCTATCTTCCCTCACAGTACTACCCCGCCGCGGCGCGCCATGTT
>Ga0194058_10001821_pt1 | contig 10549 bp, 8 predicted proteins | sample SepL4417m_MetaG_FD_155490 | JGI IMG/M metagenome (GOLD analysis project Ga0194058, IMG submission 155490) | Anoxic zone freshwater microbial communities from boreal shield lake in IISD Experimental Lakes Area, Ontario, Canada - Sep2016-L442-17m | ecosystem: Environmental > Aquatic > Freshwater >... | reverse complement strand
CGAGACGCCGTCGGACTCCGGGTCACGATCCGCCGGAAGAGCTGCAGCGGCGGGCCTCATCGCTGCAGGCTTGGGCATCGCTGCGGGATTGGGCATCGCTGCAGGCTTGGGCATCGCTGCAGGCTTGGGCATCGCTGCAGGCTTGGGCATCGCTGCAGGCTTGGGCATCGCTGCAGGCTTGGGCATCGCTGCGGGATTGGGCATCGCTGCGGGATTTGGCGTCACTGCGGGCTTGGGCACGCTCCCCCCTGCCGGCACAGGCAGAATTTCTCCGTCGCTCAGCCCGGCCAAGGCCTCGATGACGTCGGTAAGGCTCGTTTCATCGAGGAGGTGCAGGGCCTTGATCACAGCGACATCGAGGTGAAGCTTTTTGTCGGCCACCCATTTCATCCGGGTCTCCGACTCGCTGAAGTGCTCGATGAGATCGAGAAATTTGCCTTGGGGAACCACCGAGTCATTTCCCGTGGCGGCCGCGACGAGCAGGTCCCGCAGATACGCGACAAGCTCGGCGGTCAGCCGCGCAAGATCCTTCCCGGCATCGGATTGCTCCGCGACAATCCCGAGCGCCCCCGCCGCATTGCGCGAGAACAGGTGGTTCGCCAGGCCGGTCACCGTCTCCTTCGACGTGAATCCAAAAACATCCATCACATCGGCCAATGTGATTTTCTCGCCGCAGAACGCGACCATCTGGTCGAGCATGCTCTCGGCATCCCGGAGGCCGCCCTCCGCCCCCCTGGCGATCGCGTCGGCCGCATCGGGATCCAAGTCGATCTTCTCGCTTTCGGCGATGAACGCGAGGTGCTTCGCCATGAGCCCTGACGGGATCCGGCGGAGGTCGAACCTTTGGCATCGGCTGGTGATCGTTGCAGGAAGCTTCTGCCCCTCGGTCGTGGCAAAAATAAACTTCACATGCGGCGGCGGCTCCTCGAGGGTTTTGAGCAGCGCATTGAAAGCGGCATTGCTCAGCATGTGGACCTCGTCGATCAGGTAAATCTTGAACGGCCCGCTCGAGGGGGCGTAGGCGGCATTGTCGCGCAGGTCCCGGATGTTCTCGACGCTGTTATTGCTCGCCCCGTCAATCTCGATGACATCCAGGCTCCTCCCCTCGGCAATTTCCTTGCACGCGTCGCAGACCCCGCATGGCGTGGTGGTCGGCCCGTTGATGCAGTTGAGCGCCTTCGCAAGGATCCTCGCGGTCGAGGTCTTCCCGATCCCGCGCGGCCCAACAAAGAGATAGGCCTGAGCCAAGCGGTTCGCCGCGACCGCATTCTGCAGCGTCCGCGTGATGTGGTCCTGCCCGATGACCTCATCAAATGTCTGGGGACGATACTTGCGTGCAAAAACCCGGTAGCTCACGCCCCCCACCCTAGCCGGCTCCCCCCGGCGCATCCAGAAGGATTTCGCGGAAACCTCCGGAAAAAACTTTTTCTGCACCGGATCCGCCCGCCTCTACCGCCTCGCAGGCCGCACGCCATCCGGGAAATTTCCATGTGTTCGGAAACCCGCTGCACTGGGCCGGCTTGACCGGCTGGATCCGGCAATCGCGCCCGTCCAAAAAAATGCAGGCTCCATCGGAGTGTTCGGTCAGCGCCAAGCCATCCCGCATCGGCCGAAGGCGCGTAAATTTTTCGATAAACGCCAATTCCGCCAAACCGAGAAATGCCGCGATCCCAGAAATGTCGGCATCCGTCACCTTCACAAGCCCCGGCCACCGGCAGCAATTCGTGCAGCGCTGGCAGATGTATCGTTTCATTTTGCATTGATGCCTCCGGTTCGCTCTTCTTGCAAGCGCAGTGACCTCGCCCGGAGGAAACGGTGCTTTCGCAGGGCAGCAGCGCAGACAGCCGAGCCTGAGAAAAAACTTTCCGAGGAGGATTTGCCGCTTGCTTCCGGCCCGCCGATCAAGGCATAATGTTCAGCTATGGGTGATACGAATCCGAAAAACAACCAGAAGAAAAAAGCGCAGCAAAGCGCAAAGAAAGTCAGCAACCAGAAGAAGCCTGCGGTGTCTTCAGCTCCCGCCAAGAAGAAGTAGGCGCGAGCCCGCCCAGCAGGGCGGGGAAAGATGTTCCTGCTCCCGCTGCACGCCGGGGGGGCTGGCGAGGGTCAATTTCCCTAGGATCACACCAGCAGCGTCGCTGGCGCCTCAAGGCTCTTTTTGAGGGTTGCCAGAAACTCCGCCCCGGCAGCGCCGTCAACGACACGGTGGTCACCGCTGAGGCAGAGCGACATCCGCTGGCCGACGATGATCTCGTCCTGGGCATTGACGGCCGGCTTTCTAACGATCGCTCCCACGGCAAGGATCGCCGCCTGCGGAGGGTTGATGATCGCGTAGAAGCTCTCGACCCCGAACGCGCCAAGGTTCGAGACAGTAACGGTTCCTCCCTGGTACTCGTCAGGTTTCAATTTTTTTGCACGGGCGCGGGCGGCGAGGTCTTTGACTGCAGCGCTGATCTCGTGGAGCGTCATCTGCTGGGCATCGCGGAGGACCGGGGTGATCAGGCCATCCTCCACGGCAATGGCCACAGAGAGGTTGACCGTCGCGTATTCGACGACGGCGTCCCCTGCGAAGGCGGAGTTGATTTTCTGGTGCTGGGCGGCCGCGCGGGCGGCCGCAAGAAGCACGAAATCGTTGACCGTTATTTTTGCGGTGCCAGCGGCTTCCGCTTCCGCATTGACCTCCTTGCGGAGCTGGACGAGCGGAGCGGCGTCTATTTCCAACGCGAGGTAGAAATGAGGGATCTGGGTCTTGCTGGCGAGCAGGCGTTCGGCGATCGTGCGGCGCATGCCCGACAGCGGGACGCGCTTGTCCGCAGCCGATGCGGGCACATCGATCCGTGCGGCGGATCCCGCCGGCGCGAACCCCTTGGCCGCTCCGCCCTTCTCGGGCAAATCGGCGGCCACAATTCGTCCGTCAGGGCCGGAGCCGACCACGACAGAAAGATCGACCCCCCGCTCGTGCGCAAGCTTCTTTGCCAGCGGCGACACCTTGACGCGCGGCCCATCGGGCTGGCCTGCCGCGCGGGGTTTCGGTGTCGTGGGAGGCCTCGGCGCGGCCGCAGCGGGCGCCAGCTTTTCGGCAGGCGCAGCGGAAGCTGTGACCGGCCTTGCCCGGCCCGCTTTTCCGTCGCCATCGAGGACTGCAAGGCGCTCGCCCACTTTGACAACCCCTCCCGCAGGCACGAGGATGTCAGTCAGGACACCTTCCTCAAAGGCCTCCATTTCCATCGTCGCCTTATCGGTCTCAATTTCGGCAATGACATCTCCGGCCTCGATCTTGTCGCCGACTTTTTTGAGCCATTTGACAAGCGTCCCTTCGAGCATGGTGTCGCTCAGCTTCGGCATGGTAATTTCTGGCATAGGATAAAAATGGGTAGTGTTGGTCAGCAGATTTCCAGGGCTTTGATCACGACGCGATCCGGGGTCGGGAGCTGGATCGGCTCCAAGGCGGGCGAGTAGATGGCGGGGGCATCGAGCGAGCAGACCCGCTGGACCGGCGCGTCGATGTCATCGAACGCCTTCTCCTGGATCGTCGCGGCGATCTGAGCGGAGACCCCGCAGAACGGCTTGTTCTCGTCCACCAGCACAGCGCGATGCGTCTTGCGGACGGTCCTTAAAATGGCCTCCTCATCGAGCGGGCGGATCGAGCGGAGATCGAGGACCTCCGCGTGAATCCCGTGCTCCGCATCCAGGCGCTCCGCTGCTTTCAGGGCGGTAAGAACGGCTCGCCCGTGCGCGATCAGAGAGATGTCGGCCCCCTCCCGCTTGATGTCCGCCACGCCGAGCGGGATCACGTATTCGTCCTCGGGAACCTCCCAAACCTCGCCGTAGAGGAGCGTATTTTCCAGGAAGCACACCGGGTCGTTGTCCCGGATGGCCGCCTTCAGCAGGCCCTTGGCATCGTAGGCAGTTGCCGGGCAAACGACCTTAAGCCCTGGAGTGTTCGCGAGGAAGTTCTCGGGGGTGTGCGAGTGGGTGGCCCCGACATTTGTGCCGCCATTCGCCGGCCCCCGGATGACGATCGGGCAGTGGATCTGCCCGCCGCTCATATATCGCACCTGCCCGGCGTTGTTGATGATCTGATCCCATGCGACGTAGGCAAAGCTCCAGAACATGAGCTCCATGACCGGCCGGAGCCCAAGCATCGAGGCCCCGATGCCCATGCCGATGAACCCGGCCTCGCTGATCGGGGCGTCGACGACCCGCTTGTCCCCAAACCTCTCCCAGAGCCCCTCCGTAACCTTGTAGGCCCCGTTGTATTGGGCGACCTCCTCGCCGATAATCACGACGTTCCCGTCGCGGAGGATCTCCTCGGCAAGCGCCTGGTTCAATGCGGTGCGGTAGGTGATGAGAGGCATGAAAAAAGTGGTCAGCAGTTCAGGAAATCGTTGCGCCCACGGTGGGTAAAGCGGAAGGAGTCCCCCATTTTAGTCTCCGAAGAAGTGTCGCCCGGTCTGGCCCGCGGCGGTTTGGTTGTCAACCTCCCAGTAAACATCTTCAAAAATTGTCTCTGGGGCAGGCGGCTCGCTGTCGAGGGCGAACTGCCCGGCTGCGGCAGCTTCCTGCTTGATTTTCTCGTCGAGGGCATCGGCGGCCTCGCCGGTCAGGATGTTTTCGTCTTCGAGCTGCTTGCGCCAGAGACGGATCGGATCGTGGTGGGTTTTGTAGCGTTCGATCTCCTCGCCGCTGCGGTATTTTTTCGCGTTGGCGTCAGCGACCGAATGCCCGTAGTAGCGGTAGGTGTCAACCTCTAGAACAAATGGCAGGCACTCCTCGTGGGCGCGCTGGATCGCGCCCCACGCCTTTGCGCGCACCTCGTAAAGATCCTCGCCGTTGGCGGCATCCCAGGCAATTCCGTAGCCCTCGGCGCGCTCGGCCAGGCGGGACTTCATCGCCGAGGATCGCTCCATGCTTGTGCCCATCGAGTATTGGTTATTCTCGATGACATAGATCACCGGGAGCTTCCAGAGCGCCGCAAGGTTCAGCGACTCGTGAAACGATCCCTGGTTGACCGCGCCGTCCCCGAGGAAGCACAGGCAGCAGCCTTTGAGGCCCTTGTATTTCAGGCCGTAGGCCAAGCCGAGGCCGAGCGGGGTCTGCCCGGCAACAATCCCGTGTCCGCCCCAGAAGTTTTTATCCGGCGCGAAGAAGTGCATCGAGCCCCCCTTGCCGCGCGAGCAGCCGGACGCCTTGCCCAGCAGCTCGGCCATGCACGCGTTCATATCCATCCCCACCGCCAGCGCGTGGCCGTGGTCGCGATACGCCGTGATCACATGATCGTCCGCACCCATCAGCGAAACCGTCCCGACCGCAACCGCCTCCTGCCCGATGTAAAGGTGCAGGAAACCTCCCATCCGCCCCTGGTTGTAATACTTCAAAGCAACCTGCTCGAACCTCCGGATCCTCATCATTTCCGTGAGGAACCGGATCTTTTCCTCGGAAGTCAGCGACGAGTTGATCCCGGCCCTCGAATGGTCGGCCGGCTCCCTCGGGCTTCTCTTTTTGACGCTATGGGCAGTCATTGGGGAGGGATCGCTGCGACGCATTCGATCTCGACGTCGAACCCTAGCAGCTGGACCCCGACGGTGGCACGAGCTGGCGGCTCCTGGCCGAAGTAGCGCGCATAGACGCCGTTCATTTCCTGAAACGTCTCCGGGGTAAGGTTTGCCAGGTAGACCCGGCAGCTCACGACGTCAGCCAGCGCGGCCCCTGCCGCGCCGAGAACCTTCTGCATGTTTTGCAGCACCAGCTCCGTCTGCTCCGCGACCGTGCCGCGCTCGACCTTTCCGGTCGCCGGATCGAAGGGGGTCAGCCCGGAAACAAAAACAAACCGCCCCTCGGCGAGCACGCCAAGCGAATAGGGCCCGATCGCCCGAGGGCCGCCGGGCACGTCGCTGAAAATCGTTTTCATAGCCGTCCATCCCAACCGAGAACCGCTCGCGGCTCAAGAACAACCTTCCCGCAAAACCGAGATTTGCCTCGAAATCCCCCGCGCACGTCGAGCCGCGCCCAGGCGAATCCGGGAGGATCGGACGCGCCTCTGCCTCAAGAGAATAGCACCCATAAGGTGCATCGCATAGGTGTTTTGCGGATCGAGGGCCCCATCGGGAATTCGATACGGGATCGCAAGGATTGGGGGGGCCGCAGGCGATCTGCGGCGCAGGCTGGACAGGCGCTGAAATTGGAGGCAAGCTCCTGGCCAGATGTCCACGCCGGCAGAAGAACAACCGCAGGAGACGCTCGAGGTGCAAATCCCGCGCCCTGGGGGCCTGCGCACGTTTTACCGGATTGATGAGGAGGCCGGGCGTCTGGTCCTCTGCGAGCAGGGCGAGGGGCAGGTCATCGTCTACAACTCGCCGACGATCGACGACGAAGCCGACCTGCTCGAGCTTCACAACATTGACTACCACACGCTCCAGTCGTCGCTGGATCCCGACGAACTCTCGCGGTTGGAGTTCGAGCACGACCATGCGGCGATCATCTTCAAGCGCCCGAAGAGCTTCTGCGCGGATGACAACTTCCTGCTCAAGCTGACCTCGACCGGCATCTTCCTTTACGAGGATTACCTTGTCGTCGTGATGCCTGACGACGCCTCGCTTTTTGAGGGGCGCGTCCCCTTCCAGATCCACTCGATCCAGGACGTCATCCTCCGCCTTCTCTACCAGAGCATCTCCCACTTTGAGGGGCACCTCAAGGCGATCAACATGCTCTCGGACTCGCTCGAGCGCCGGATCATGACGTCGATGGAGACCAAGTACCTCCTCAACATGTTCGCCCTAGGGAAAAGCCTCGTTTACATCCTGAACTCGATCAACTCGAATGCCGCGCTTTTCGACAAACTGAAGATCTCCTCGGAAAAGCTCAACTTCGACCACGACCAGACGAGCATCCTGGACGACATCATGATCGAAAACCAGCAGGGCCTCCGGCGCGCGGAAATCTTTTCGCAGGTTGTCGATGGCATGATGGACGCGCGGGCGTCGATCGTCAGCCACAACCTCAACATCCTCATCAAGCAGTTCACGATCTGGACGATCGCCATCATGCTCGCCAACCTCGTTGTCGGGATCTTCTCGATGAACGTCCGCCTGCCCATCCCGATGGAAAACGATCTCTGGCCGTTTTATCTGATCAACATCCTTGCGGTTGGAGCGGGCGTCGGCGTCTATTGGCTCTCCCGCGTGAGGAAATGGTGAAGACTTTATGAAACGCCCCGATCCCGCCCGCCTTTCACGCACCCGGCTTTCTGTGCAATCCCTCGCGCCTGAGTTCGGAGAAAACTACAAGCCCGGCTACATCGGGTTCACCCATGCCGGCTCGCCGCAGCTCTCCACCGGCATCGCCTACTTCACCCGGTGGTCGCGGCTGAGCGACATCCACGTCTCGCACGCGCTCGTCGTGACGGGAGAAAATGAATGCGTCGAGGTGCTTGGGGGGAAGGGGGCCGCGAAGTCCCCGCTCGACCGATACTTTGACGACCCGAAGACCCACATCTTTTTTCGCAAGCCCCGGAAATGCACGTCCGGGGTCGGGCAGCGGCTCGCCGAGGCCGCGCTGGCGCAGGTCGGAACAAAATGCGACAGCCTCCTCCTCGCTGCGCAGATGCTGGATGGCAGCTTCCTGCGCCGCTGGCTGCTGTCGCATTTCCATGAGGGCCGCGACCGCTTTGTGGGGCGCCTGCTAAACCGCGACAGCCGCTGGCTCTGCACCGAGCTCGCCGCCTACTGCCTCGATTGCCAGCCGGAATACGCAGGCAAGGGGGTTCTCGCAACTCCGAGCTACGCGATCGACCCCCAGGAGCTCTTCGAGGATCAGGAAATCTTCGCCAGCTGGCGGACCGCGCCCGAGGAAGGCCCGAAATCCCCTCTCCCCCACCAGGAGTGAAGCAAGCGCTCCCCTGGGATTTCTCGAGGCGAGGTCAGAATGGCCGACCCTACCGGTGCCTTGCTGCGATCTGCTCCCAGAGGGATTTTTCGGCAGCGTCCGGTGAGGCGGGAACCGTGATGGCCACGACCGCGTAGAGGTCTCCGCGCTTGCCGCCGCCGACCGGGAGGCCCATGCCCGGAAGCCGAAGCTTTTTCCCGGGCTGCGTGCCCGGGGCAATTTTGAGCTTGGCGCGACCTTCGAGCGTCGGGACTTGGACCGTGCTTCCCAGCACCGCGTCCCAGGCCGGAACTTCGAGGTCGTAGATCAGGTCATGCCCTTCGATGTCGAAATCCGGATGCCGCTGGAATTTGACGCGGAGGAAGAGGTCCCCCTTGCCTGCCGACCCGCTTCCGCCCTGGCCAGCCAGCCGGATCCTCTGCCCCTCCCGGATCCCCTTCGGAATTTTTACCGTGTAGGTCTCGAGCTTCCCGGACTCCCCGCGCCGGAAAGAAATCTGGCGGGTGGACCCGTGGAACCCTTCCTCGAGCGTGACCATGATGTCCGCCTCGGCATCCTCTCCGCGCTGCGGCGGTTCCTCGCGGCCCCCAAATCCGCGCCCTCCGCGCCGCCCGCCGCCAAACATCTGCTCAAAAAAGTCGCTGAACCCAGTGCCCCCAAACTCGAAATCCTGAGCGCCACGGCCGCCCCGCGCTCCGCGTCCGCCAGCCTGCTGCCATCCGGGCGGCGGGCCGCCAGCCTGCTGCCATCCGGCTCCGAACTCATCGTATTTCTTCCGGTTTTCGGGATTGCCGAGAACCTCATACGCCTCGTTGATCTCCTTGAACTTTTCTTCGGCCGCCTTTTTGTCCTTGGCGGTATCCGGGTGGAATTTGCGCGCGAGCTTGCGGAACGCGCTCTTGATTTCGTCGGGGGCGGCGGATTTTTCGACGCCGAGGGTTTGGTAGTAATCGCGGAATTTCGCTGGCATAGTAGAATTTGCTTACCCCATTCTGCCAAATTTGTTCAATCTGTCCAACTCATGCTCGACATCCGACTTCTTCGCGAAAATCCCGAACTTCTCAAAGCCCGCCTGGCGGCGCGCGGCCCCGGCCACGAATCCGCCGTAGATGCGGTCCTTGCGCTCGATGTGGATCGCCGCGCAGCCGAGACCCGGCTGCAGGGGCTGCAGGCCGAGCGCAACCGCCTCAGCAAGGAGATCGGGCGGTTGCGGGCGGCGAAGCTGGACAGCTCGGAGATCGAGGTGGAAGTCAAAGCCCACTCGGCGGAGATGCAGGCGCTTTCGGAGAAATCCGATGCGCTGGGTGCGGAGCAGGCGGATCTGCTGCTGAATATCCCGAACCTTCCGCAGGAGAACGTGCCGGTCGGCCACGACGCCTCGGCGAACCCGGTGCTCCGCGTGTGGGGGGAAAAGCCCGCCGTGGCAAGCCCGCGCGACCACGTTGCGATCGCGGAGTCGCTCGGGCTCATCGACCCCGACCGCGCAGCCAAGATCAGCGGGAGCGGGTTTGCGTGCTACACCGGCGCCGGCGCGCGCCTCGAGCGCTCGATCCTGAACTTCCTGCTCGACCTCCACACCCGGGAGCACGGATACACGGAAGTCAGCCCGCCATTCCTTGTCCGCCGCGAGTGCATGGTCGGAACCGGACAGCTCCCGAAATTTGAGGAGGACATGTATGGCGTGGACGGGCTGTTTCTCGTTCCGACCGCCGAGGTGCCGATCACGAACCTGCACCGCGAGGAAATCCTCCAGCTGGCGCAGCTCCCGATCAAATACGCCGCCTACACGCCGTGCTTCCGCCGCGAGGCGGGATCCGCCGGCCGCGAGACGCGCGGGCTCATCCGCATGCACCAGTTCGATAAGGTCGAGCTCGTGAAAATCTGCCTGCCGGAAAATTCCTTCGCCGAACTTGAGTCGCTGACGGCGGATGCCGAGCGGGTCCTCCAGCTCCTCGGCCTCCACTACCGGGTCATCGAGCTCTGCACCGGCGACCTCGGGTTTTCCTCTGCGAAGACGTATGACATCGAAGTCTGGGCCCCGGGGCAAAATGCCTACCTCGAAGTCTCGAGCTGCTCGAACTTCGAGGACTACCAGGCCCGCCGGATGAGCCTGCGCTTCAAGGGCGATAAGAACCGTTTCTGCCACACGCTCAACGGCTCGGGCACCGCGCTGGCACGGCTCTACGTGGCCCTGCTGGAATCCGGGCTCCAGCCGGACGGATCGGTCGCGCTGCCCCCGGCGCTGCACCCCTACTTCGGTGCCGAAGCAATCAAACGCTAGCCCGCTCGAGCGCGCGGTCGCGCTCGCCATGGACGGGCATTCGCGGCGGCGGGCGTTTCTGGTGGGCGTATCCGGCGGGCGCGATTCGATGGCCCTCCTTCACGCGCTGCGGGCGCTCGGGTTTGAGAAGCTGATCGTCTGCCACCTCGACCATGGGCTGCGCGGACGCGCATCCCGGGCGGATGCGGATTTTGTCCGCCGCTCAGCCGGGCAGGTCGAGTCGGCGCGCGCAAGGACCATGGACTACGCAGCGGCCGGAAGCCGCTCGACCGAGCTCGCCGCCCGCGAGCTCAGGCACGCGTTTTTTCAAGAATGCGCGAACCGCCACGGCTGCAGGCGGCTCCTGCTCGCCCACCATGCCGACGACCAGGTCGAGACGTGCCT
>Ga0194058_10001818_pt1 | contig 10557 bp, 10 predicted proteins | sample SepL4417m_MetaG_FD_155490 | JGI IMG/M metagenome (GOLD analysis project Ga0194058, IMG submission 155490) | Anoxic zone freshwater microbial communities from boreal shield lake in IISD Experimental Lakes Area, Ontario, Canada - Sep2016-L442-17m | ecosystem: Environmental > Aquatic > Freshwater... | reverse complement strand
TTCAATGACTAGCGACAGCCAGTAATGACCTCGCAGACAACCTCTTACGACCACTTTGAAGTGGCCCTTCGTCCGGACGGCTCCCCGTGGGTTTTGGGCCAGGGAGCCATGGGGGTAACCTACAAGGCATTCGACAGCCGCCTGCAGTGCCATGTGGCGCTCAAGGTCATCCAGAGCGCCCTTTTTGCCGACGGGGTGGCGAGGGAGAGGTTCCTCCGCGAAGCCCGCTCGGCGGCGGCTGTCCACCACCCCAACGTCGCAAGCGTCTTCTACCTCGGCCAGACCGGCGAGGAAGTTTTTTACGCGATGGAGCTTGTGGAGGGCGTCTCCGTCGAGGAGGAGCTGAGCCGGGTGGAAAAGCTGACACCGGAGATGAGCCTGACGATTGCGATCCAGATCTGCAGCGCCTTGCATGCGCTGAATCGGGCAGGGCTTGTGCATCGCGATATCAAGCCGGCGAACATCATGCTCCTCAACAGCGGGGACGGGCAGGTGATGGCAAAGCTTGTGGATTTCGGCCTGGCAAAATCCGTTGCTGCCTCCATGGACGGGGCGACGCTCTCGCAGGCATCAGGCTTTTTGGGAACTCCCTTTTATGCCAGCCCCGAGCAAATCAACGAGCAGGAGGTGGACGCGCGCTCGGATATCTACTCTCTCGGCGCCACGCTCTTTGCGATGCTGGCGGGACGCCCCCCGTTTTGCGGGGCGCTGGCGACCGTCCTCGACAGGTGCCTTCACCAGCCTCCGCCGCTCGATTTGGTGCCCGGCAGCCTCCGGGGGCTTCTGGAAAAAATGCTGGCCAAGCGCCCGGAAGACAGGATTCAGACCCCGCAGGAGCTTCGGAACTGCCTCGAGGCCGCGCTGCTCGAGACGAGCGCCACGCCAGGCCCGTGCGAGCCCCCCCCGGCTCCAAGCCTGCCCTCCGGACCGTGCGAGCCCCCGGCCCCGCGCACAACGTTTTCCCTGCTCGAGCTTCTAAAAAAGCGGCGGGCTCTCCCGCCTTCGGAGGCAGAGGCGGTTCTCGGCGCGATGGCCACGGAGCTGGATCGCCTCGGCGCATCGGGCGAGCCGGTTGTTTCGCGCAACCTTGCGACCATTTCCCTCAGCGGGACAAACCTCTCGTTTGCCAACGTGTGTGCCTGCACCGACATCGAGGCGGTTTTTCAGCCTGAGATGCCGTTGGTTCCGGGGGCGACCATCCAGCTCGAGACGTCTGAAAACCCGGCGCAGGCGATGGCGTTCCCCCAGCTGTTGGCGCACCTCGCCTACGAGCTGCTCGGAGGCTGCCGCCAGGGGAAGGGGGGCTGGACTCCTGTGCCGGTGCTGGCGGCCCAGGGCAACGCGGTGCTGCGGAGGGGGATGGAAGAAGCTCAGGCTTTTCGGACGGCCTCGGAATTTGTGGCGGCGCTGAAGCAGCAACCTTCGCGCCGGGTCTCTCGAGCACCCGCACGCACGGTCACGAAAAGGCCGCCGGCCTCGCCAGCTGCCAACTCCCCCCCCCCAGCCGCAGGGCGGCCGGCTCGCTTGTGGGTGCTGGCGACTGCCGGCTGCACGGCCGCGCTGGTGGCGGGGCTTGCTGTTTTCGTGTTTTCCAAGCCTCGGGCCAGCGATGTTGCGCCCCCTGCCGAACAGAGCAAACCCGCCACGGAAGATGCGCCGGCGGCCGCGCCAGAGCCGCCGCCAGAGGATCCTTCCGCACCATTTTTGCGGGCGGCTGAAGAGTGCCGTGCCAGCGATGACAATGCCGGGATGCTCGAGAATTTTTCCAAGGCCTTGGAGGCATCGCCGGGCAGCGATGACCCCCGGAGGCAGATGGAGATGATCTCGGCAAAATTGCGATCGAATGCCGACAAGCTAACCCGCCAAAAATTTATTGCGCTGCGCAAGCCGCTGGAATCGGCGGCCCGGCAGCAGGTGATTTCCGCCCAGATTCTTCTTGGGGAAAGCCTGCGGACGACCGAGCCAAACGAGGCGCTCAAATGGTTTAAGGCGGCGGCGGCAAACGGCCAGACCGAAGCGATGACGCAAGCCGGCTTGATGATGGCAAACCGCTTCGGTGGGGCGCCGCCGGATTTCCCTGCGGCCGTGGGCTGGTTCCAGCAGGGGGCCGCTGCGGGCGACAGCGACGCGATGGTGGCGCTCGCCGATTGCTACCGCTACGGGAGGGGGGTTCCCCGCAGCGAAATCAAAGCGGTGGAAGTTCTCCAGGCCGCTTCGGCCCTCAACCACCCCCAGGCCATGAATACGCTCGGCGACATGCTCAAGAAGGGCCTGCCAGGGTATTTTGCTCCAAACTACCAGGAGGCATTCCGCCTTTTTTCCGCCGCGCAAAGGCTCGGCAACGCGGACGCCCAAGCCAATATCGGAGTTCTCTATGCCAACGGGCAGGGGGTTCCAAAAGATCCCCAAAAGGCGTTCGCCATCTGGAAGGACGGCGCCGAAAACCAAGGCAGCCCGATGTGCATGTTTTTTTACGCGATGGCCTTGGAAGGCGGGCTTGTGGGCGAAAAAAAGCCGGACGAAGCGAAGGAATGGTATCTCCGTGCGGCGAAAGGCGGGAACCCGTCCGCCGTCGAATGGTGCCGCCAAAAAGGCGTCCCCCTATTGGAAAGCAAATAATCTGCATCGGGATCAAAGTTTTCTGCTTGCCGCTTCCCCTCCTGCATTGGTAGTTGATGACATCTATGAATCGTGTTCGATCGCTCAAAATTGTTGCCTCCCTGCTCAGCCTGGCTATTTTTACCTCCGCCTGCGAAAATATGACCCCTGGGGAGAACGCCGCGCTATTCGGCGGGCTCACTGCGGTCGCCGTCGGGGTTCCTCTCGCCCTGGCGGGTGTGGATCCGAGCATCGTGATCCCAGTGACGGCCGGGGCGGCTGTGCTTGTTGCCGGCGCCTCCTACGTGATTGCAAAACACCAGGCCACCGAACGCCAACGCCAGGTCGCCGAGCAGCGCGCCCGCCTCTACATGGCAAAACGTGCTGAGGCGACCCGCCTCGCCTCGTCCTCCTCAAGATCCTCTTCCGGTTCGACCGCTAAGAAATCCGCCAAGCCGGCGCCGGAGCCTCGGTATATCGCAATCAATACGGAAAAGAGCGGAGCGGCTGCCGCCACCTCCGGACCGTCCGTGATGGTCTTCGATACCCAGAGCAGCCAGATCGTCGGCAACAATGTGTACGACTTGAAATCTCAGCCCAAGGCCGGGACGTCAACGAAGTTCGATACCTACACGGCCCAATACGTCGGCAACGGAAGCACTGTTCAATAGGCTGCGGCCAGAGGCCAAAAGAACAAGCGAGGTTGCTACCTTTATTCCCTTTGGGTCTGATACCCCGAAGCTTGCTTCGGCTTTGTTGCTGGAGGGACGACCTCCGTGTCGTCCGATGGATAGGCAGTGGACCGGACGGAGCCGATCCCTCCAAATGCCTCGGGGCTTGCTCCGAGGTTCTTTATTGACGGGGCTCCTTACTTCAGGATCTCGCTGAGCTTTCTGGCGGCGGGAGCCGGGACGAACTGGCTGACGTCTCCGCCGAGCCGGGAGACTTCCTTCACGATCCGCGAACTGAGGTAGGTGTAGTCCTCTTTGGGGGTGAGGAACACCGTCTCGAGGCGCGCCTCGAGCTTTCGGTTCATCAGGGCCATCTGAAATTCAAACTCGAAATCCGAGACCGCGCGGAGGCCGCGGATGACCGTGAAGACGCCTTTTTCAAGGGCGAAATCCACGAGCAGACCGGAGAGCGGGACCACTTCGATCGCGGGGTTGTCCGCGGTGCTTTCCTGGAGCATCTGGATCCGGTCATCGACAGAAAAAAGCGGGGTTTTCCCCTCGCTGACCGCCACCGCAACGATGACGGAATCAAAGAGGTGGGCTGCCCGGGAGATGACGTCGAGGTGGCCGAAGGTGACCGGATCGAAGCTTCCGGGGTAAATCGCGCGGCGGCTGGTCATTCCCATTCGATTGTTGCGGGAGGCTTGCTGGAGACATCGTAGCAGACGCGGTTGACGCCTTCGACCTCGTTGATCACGCGGGCGGAGATCCGGCCGAGGAGTGCGTAGGGCAGCCGCACCCAGTCGGCGGTCATGCCGTCGTGGCTCTGAACGACGCGGAGCGCGATCGTGTAGTCGTAGGTGCGCTCGTCTCCCATCACTCCAACCGAGCGCACGGGAAGCAGCACGGCGAACGACTGCCAAACCTTGTCATACCAGCCGGAGCTCTTCATCTCCTGGATGACGATAGCGTCGGCATCGCGGACGATACGGAGCCGCTCCGGAGTGATCTCGCCCAGGATGCGAACCGCGAGCCCGGGGCCGGGAAACGGCTGGCGCTGGACGATCGCCTTCGAGAGCCCGAGCTCGGCGCCGACCCGGCGGACCTCGTCCTTGAAGAGCTGGCGGAGCGGCTCGACGAGCTCGAACTTCATCCGCTCGGGAAGCCCTCCGACGTTGTGGTGGCTCTTGATCAGCGCGGCTGGGTTCCCGGAAATCGAGATGCTTTCGATCACGTCCGGATAAAGCGTCCCCTGCGCAAGGAACCGATACTCGCCGGGCGATTTCTTTTTGATGTCGCGCGCGGCCGCCTCGAAGACCTTGATGAATTCGCTGCCGATAATCTTTCGCTTGCGCTCGGGATCGGTGACGCCTTTGAGCTTTGCAAGGAACGGCTTCGAGGCGTCGACCGTCTGCATCCGGATCCGGAATTCCCCGGCGAAAAGCTTCTCGACAGCCGAGGCTTCGTCTTTGCGGAGGAGCCCGTTGTTGACAAAGATGCAGGTGAGCTGGTCGCCGATCGCCCTGTGGATGAGGGCGGCGGCCACCGAGGAATCCACCCCGCCGCTCAGCCCGAGGATGACCTTTCCGCTGCCGACCTGCTCGCGGATCTCGCGGCATGTGCGCTCGATAAACGATTCCATCGTCCACGACGGGCGGCATCCGCACACCCGATGCACGAAGTTCGCAAGGATCTCCTTCCCTCGGGGGGTGTGCACGACTTCGGGGTGGAACTGCAGGCCGAAGATCTTCCGCTTCGTGTCCCCGATGACCGCATGCTGGGAATTCTCCGTGCGCCCGAGCGCGCGAAATCCGGCCGGAAGCCGCGTGAGCTTGTCTCCGTGGCTGTTCCAGACATCCAGCTCGGCCGGAAGGCCGTGAAAAAGCGCGCAGCGAGGGTCGCCCTTCAGTTTTCCTGGCCCGTATTCGCGGTGGTCGGACCGCTCGACCTTCCCGCCCAGCCCGTGCGCGATAAGCTGCATCCCATAGCAGATCCCAAGGATCGGAACCCCCAGCCCATATATTTTTTTATCTGCCTGCGGGGCATCCTTCGCATAGACGCTTGCCGGGCCGCCGGAGAGGATGATCCCCGAGGGGTTCCGCTCGCGGATCTCCGAGGCCTTCGTGTGAAACGGGACGATCTCGGAATAGACGCTGCACTCGCGCACCCGGCGCGCGATGACCTGCGTGTATTGGGACCCGAAATCTAAAATCAGGATTTTCTCGCCTGGTGGTTGGTTGTCGCTCATGGGAAAAAATGGAAAACGGGATTCAGCGGCCATCGAAAAATCTCCGGGCCAGGCTGCCCCGCAGGATCAACGGTATTCCGGCCCGAACGAATCCCTGGTGGGGTCGTTCGGAACAATGCTCCCGCGGCCCTGGATGCCATTCTGAAATTTCTGGCCGACGCCGGCGGCATCCTGCTCGGCAACCGAACAGGCGCCCATCAGGAACAGGAGGGCCACGCTGAAGAACAAGATCACGCCTTTCATGCCCCGCAGAATAGTGATTTGTTGCGGCATGGCAAACACGATTCCTCCGGATACGCTTCTGGAGTTTTACAGGCGGGGAGTTTTTCCAATGGCCGACCCCGGCGGGCTGCGCCTGTTCTCCCCCGATCCGCGCGCGATCATTCCGCTGGAGGGATTTCACATCCCCCATGGCACCAGGCGGACGCTTCGTGACCCGGCCTGGGAGGTCCACCTGGACACTGCCTTCGAGAAGGTGATGCGAGCCTGCGCGGAGCGCGAGGAGACGTGGATTGACGAGACGATTTTCCGCAGCTACGTCGCCCTCCACCGGGCCGGGCACGCCCACTCGGTCGAGGTCTGGCGGGACGGAGAGCTGGCCGGCGGGCTCTACGGAGTGCGCATCGGCGCGGCATTTTTTGGGGAATCCATGTTCCACCGCGCGGCCGGCGCCTCGAAGGTCGCTCTTTGCCGCCTCGTCGCCATGATGAAAAAAGGCAACTTCCGACTGCTCGACACCCAGTGGGTCACCCCGCATCTGGCGAAGTTCGGGGCCGTCGAAATCCCGCGGGCGGACTATCTGCAGATTCTCGCGGCAGCGATTGAGTCTCCGGCCGAATGGCCGGACGGCTCCTAAGCCGGGACAAAACGGTTGCACGAGATGGCAAGGGCCGCCCATATTCCCCCGAGCACTCCCTTTGCCATTGAAGAAACCCTTCCTCATTCTTGCGGCGGCTGCAGCCGGCATCTGCCAGGCCATGCCGAATGCCTTCGACCTTGCGGGGGCGATCTCCTCGGCTGGCCGGGGATCTCTGGGCGGCGCATGGTCCGACCGGCTGGTGGCCGCCTCGCTCGGCGCCGGAGGGTGGGCGGGGGCGGAAATCGTGCGATCTGCCTGGGCGGCCGCCCCGTGGGCGCTGGGGTTCCTCGTCCTGTTTTTTGCGGCAGAAAAAGCTGCCGGGCCATGGCGGAGGCGGGCGGGCATTTGCGTCTGGGTCCTCTGGGGGGCTTCCGCTGTCAACGGGCTCTGGAGCGGGTGGCTGGCTTGGCAATACCGCCTGGGCGACATTCGGCTCCTTGCTCCCGTCGCCCTCGTCGAGAGAGTAAAAGCCAGCCCCCAGCGCGTCTTTATCAACCCGCCTGCCGTCGCGATGGTGGCCTCCCTGGCACCGTCGCTGGTTGACCAGGAGCTCCTCCTGAAACCCATTGTCCAGTCCCCCGCGAGCTGGAAGGAGGAAGACCGGAGGCGCCCGTTCTCCGCCGTGCTGCTTTCCGGAGGGCTTGCCGAGGCGAAACCCTTGATCCGGCATTTGCTCGATTCGCCGGACTGGCACCTTGCCGCACTGGATAACCAAGGGGTGGTCTTCCTGCGCGGTGCCTCGCCGGATCGCTCGGAGGCGGAGATCCCGACGTTTTCCTCCCCGCGCGACGAAGCAGTTTTTCTGGCGCAATACGCGCTTTGCCTCGATGCCGCCGGATTCGGAAACCGCGCGACCCAGCGCATGGATGAGGCGATGAAAACCTCCGGATCCGATTTTGAAGTCCTCGTGCGCGCCTCCACCCTTGCCGCCTCCAGAAAACGATGGGAGCAGGCGCGGAAGCTCGCGGACAAAGCCCTGCTGAAACGCCCGGGCAACTTCGAGGCGGAGTATCTCCTCGCCTGGTCGCTTCTGGAAATGCGAGCCAGCGGGAAGGCGTTCGAGATGACCTCCCGGCTCGCAGAAAGTTTTCCCGGCAGCTTCCCGGTCCTCCTCCTGCATGCGCGTGCCTCGCGCGCGGCCAAAGATTTTTCCGCCGAGACGGAGGCGCTGGAAAAGATTCTCCGGCTGGCGCGGGATGACAAGGGCGCAGCGGCCCGGATCCACCTTTTCCTTGGCCAGTCGTGGGCGCAGCGAGGATTTCCCGACCAGGCGCTTGCGCACTACAGGCTTGCGCTCGATGGCAGCCAGGGCCCGGAAGAATCGCGCGACATCCGCGAGGCGATCAAGGCGATCGAGTCCAACCGCCTGCCTGCCGCGCCCCGCTGACCAGCCCTTGCGGCCGGGTCAGCGCTCGAGGCGGAATCGGACGGCTGCGTGGCCCGCGTTCGGGAGGACGAACTTCCTCACCTCGACGATCACGGCGTCGGCATGAAACTCGCCGACGAGAAGCCGGGCGATATCCGAAGCAAGAGTTTCTATGAGGCGGCGCTCCCCCTCCCCGGCCAGCTCCCGCACCCGGCCGGCCACTGCCGCATAGTCAATCGTGCACCGCACATCGTCCTCCATCAAATGAAACGGCACAGGCGGCTGAATGCAAAGATCCACATGGAGCTCCTGGGGCTCCAGCCGCTCGGCTTCCTCGACTCCGATCCGCGCGCGAACCTTCAGCGATTTGATCCAAATTTCGTTCAGGTGATCCATGCGAGTCCGAGTCAGGTTTCAGACGGAAAATTGCGGGACGAAAGATTCGGCCCGCGGCCCGCGGCGTGTCAAGACGTTACGCTTCCCCCCGCATTGACGCGGCGGGCGATTTCGCCGAGAATCCTTCTATGCAACGCCTCAAGCTGCCGATCGGGATCCAGACGCTAGCGAAGATCCGCGAGGAAGGGTATTACTATGTGGACAAGTCGGCGTTCGCTCTCGATCTCATCGAAAAGGGCGGCTATTACTTCCTTTCGAGGCCGCGGCGGTTCGGCAAGAGCCTCTTTCTCGATACGCTCAAGGAGCTTTTCGAGGGCAACCAGAAGCTGTTTGCGGGGCTGCACGCGGAGACTCGCTGGGACTGGAGCCGCAAGCATCCGGTCATCCGGATCAGCTTTTCCGACGGGGTGCTGCGCGACCGGGCGGAGTTGGACGCACGGATTTGGAATACGATGGAAGCGAATGCCGAGCGTCTCGGCATTGCTCTGCCTCGGAAAGGCAATGACATTTCGTGGACCTTCAGCGAGCTCATCGCCAAAGCCCATAAAACCACAGGGCAGCGGGCGGTCGTTCTCATCGACGAATACGACAAGCCGATCCTCGACAACATCGAAAAGCCGGAGGCCGCGATCGAAATGCGCGAGGGGTTGAAAAACCTTTACTCCGCGCTCAAGGGGGCCGATGCCGACCTGAGGTTCGTCTTCCTCACCGGGGTTTCGAAATTTTCCAAGGTGAGCCTGTTTTCCGGGCTCAACAACTTGGATGACATCACCGTGGACCCCCGCTACAGCGCGATCTGCGGCTACACCGAGGCCGATGTGGATGCGGTTTTCGCGCCGGAGCTCGAGGGCCTCGACCGAGAGAAGATCCGCGCGTGGTATAACGGCTACAACTGGCTGGGCGAGTCGGTTTATAACCCCTTCGACCTGCTCCTGCTTTTCGACAAGCGGCAGTTCCGCCCCTACTGGTATGAGACCGGCACGCCGACGTTTCTGCTCAAGCTGCTGCGCGAACGCCCGACGTTTTTGCCCGAGCTCTCGAACCTGCAGACCGATGCGGCCCTGCTTTCGACGTTCGACGTCGGGAACATCCCGACCGAGGCGCTGCTCTTCCAGGCCGGATACCTCACCATCGCCTCCCAAGAGGAGCGGTTCGAGTGCTTCGAATACAGGCTCCGCTACCCGAACCGTGAGGTTTACCAAAGCCTCAATAACAGCTTCCTGCTGGACTGGACGCCCGACAGCCATGCGGGAGTGCTGGCCAAAAGCCGTCTCGGGGACCTGCTGCTTGCCAACGACTTGGCCGGCATGGGGGCGCATTTGAAGGCGTTCTACGATTCGATCCCGCACCAGTGGTATGCGAACAACACGATCGCCCAATACGAAGGCTACTATGCGAGTGTTTTTTATGCGTTCTTCGCCTCGCTCGGGCTCGATATCACGGTCGAGGAATCCAGCAACGCGGGGAGGCTCGATATGGCGATGCGGTTCGCCGGGCGGGTGTATCTCTTCGAGTTCAAGCTCGTCGCAGACAAGCCCGACGGCTCGGCGCTCGCGCAGATCCGTGAGCGAGGCTACGCCGACCGCCACCGTGCGTCCGGCGAGGCCATCCACCTCATCGGAGTCGAATTCAGCCGCCGCTCGCGCACGATCGTCGCGTGGGATTTGTCCGGGGAGTGAGCCAAGGAACCATGAAAAAGCGCTTGATCATCGGGATCACCGGAGCCTCGGGGACGATCTATGGCGTCCGGCTTCTTGAAATCCTTCGCGGCGTCGAGGGCATCGAGACCCACCTTGTCGCCTCGGATGCGGCGGCGCGAACCGCCAGCGAAGAGGGCGGCCGCCCGATCGAGGAAATCGGGGGCCTGGCAGATGTGGTGCACGACGATCGGGACATCGGCGCATCGATTGCGAGCGGCTCATTCCGCACGATGGGAATGATTGTCGCGCCGTGTTCGGTCAGGACGATGTCGAGCCTTGCCCATGGCATCACAGGGTCGCTGCTCACCCGCGCCGCAGATGTCGTGCTCAAGGAACGCCGGCGCCTTGTCCTCATGTTCCGCGAATCACCCTTCCACCTCGGCCACCTTCGCAGCCTCACAGCCCTCGCCGAAATGGGGGCCATCATCGCTCCGCCCATCCCATCGTTCTATCACCAGCCCCAAACGGTCGGCGACATCGTCGACCAATCAGTTTGCCGCGTGCTCGACCTCTTCGATCTCGAAGTTCCCGGCATCAAGCGCTGGAAGGGTTGATCGCATTGCAGATCCTGCTAGCAGCCTGTCGGACTTTGCCAAGCCTGCGGCTTGAAAAAAACCGAGGAACAAAGTAATCGGGAGCATGGCCGCCCGATTCGTCACCGTAGATCGTGAAACGCAGCTTCTCTTGCCCCCAGATATGAGGCAGTGGGTTCCGGAAAA
>Ga0194058_10001816_pt1 | contig 10566 bp, 10 predicted proteins | sample SepL4417m_MetaG_FD_155490 | JGI IMG/M metagenome (GOLD analysis project Ga0194058, IMG submission 155490) | Anoxic zone freshwater microbial communities from boreal shield lake in IISD Experimental Lakes Area, Ontario, Canada - Sep2016-L442-17m | ecosystem: Environmental > Aquatic > Freshwater... | reverse complement strand
CTTCGAAGCACACCGCCATCTACTCAGCGCGGTTGGCCAACCCATTCTGTACATGGGTCCGTTGGGCAGTGCATCGGTGATCAAGGTGATCACCAACATGCTCGCGTTCATCAACCTTGTCGCCGTCGGCGAAGCGCTGATGCTTGCCAAGCGTGGCGGTCTCGATCTGGCGAAGTCGTTCGAGGCCATCAAAGAAAGCTCGGGCAATAGCTTCGTACACGAGACCGAGGGTCAGGTCATCCTGAACGGCAGCTACAACATTGGCTTCACAATGGATCTCGCCTGCAAAGACCTCGGCTTCGCCACAACATTTGGCCGCCAATTTGGTGTGCCCCTCGAGCTAGCGGGTCTTGTCGAACAGATCTTCATTCGGTCGCGTGCTCAGTACGGCGGCCAAGCCTGGTCGACACAAGTAGTGAAGCTGTTAGAAGACGCACTCGGCACCGACTTGCGTGCCGATGGATTCCCGGAGGTATTGCAATGAAGGCTGCAGTGTGTCGTGAGTTTGGCGCGCCGTTGGTGATCGAAGAACTGCATCTCGCAGATCCGGGTCCGGGCGAAGTGAAGGTGCGCATGGTCGCCACGGCTATCTGCCACAGCGACATCACCTACGCCGAAGGCGGTTGGGGCGGGCAACTACCCGCGGTCTACGGTCACGAGGGCGCAGGCATTGTTGCCGAAGTCGGACCTGGCGTTCATTCGGTGAAGGTGGGCGATGCTGTTGTGGTCACACTCATCCGTTCGTGCGGACATTGCCACGGTTGCACGATGGGTATGCCCGTCACGTGCGACGCCTCGTTCCCACTCGATGCCACCAGCCCGCTTACCGATGCCAGCGGAGCCTCAATTGTTCATGGCCTGCGCACCGCAGCATTTGCCGAGCAGGTAGTGGTCGAAGAGTCGCAACTCGTTGTGGTGCCAGCCGACCTCGGTCTCGACGTTGCATCGTTGCTCGCGTGCGGTGTCATTACCGGCTTTGGCGCTGTCACCAATACAGCGGGCGTGCAGCCCGGAAGTCACGTGGTGGTGTTCGGTTGCGGAGGCGTGGGCCTCAACAGCGTGCAGGGCGCATTGCTCAGCGGCGCGCAGACCATCGTTGCTATCGACCTTGCCGACAGCAAGCTGCAGGCGGCGCTCGAGTTCGGTGCTACTCACACTCTGAACCCGCGGACCGACGATGTTGTTGCTCGTGTGCGCGAACTCACCGACGGCCGTGGCGCCGACTACGTGTTTGTCACGGTTGGCGCCAAGGCTGCGTTCGATGCGTCGTACGCCTTGCTGGCCAAGGCCGGAGCAGTGGTGCTGGTGGGCATGCCGGCCAATGGTGTGATGTCCGAAATCGATCCGGGCACGATGGCTGCATATAGCCAGCGCATCCTCGGCTCAAAGATGGGTGGGTCGCGCATCAGCATCGACATCCCCAATCTGGTGAACCTCTACAAGCAGGGTCGCCTCAAGCTTGATGAGCTGATCTCGGGTCGTTATGCGCTTGCCGATATCAACGAAGCAATGGAGTCAGTGAAGCGCGGCGACGCGTTACGCAACGTGATTGTGTTCTGATAGAGCAATGCAGGTTGCGCCATGAAGATTGTCGACGTCAAAACATTCGTTGTCGGAAACCCGCCACCTCGGTTCGGTGGTCGCTACTTCATCTTCTTGAAGCTCACCACCGATAGCGGAATCACCGGCGTCGGCGAGGTGTATGTGGCTACGTTCTCGCCGCATCTGGTGGCGCGCATGATCGAAGATGTCGCCGAGCGGCACTTCATCGGCGCCGATCCGTTCAAGATCGAGACACTGTGGCGTCAGGTCTACGGCCGCGGTTACGCGCTGCGTCCCGACATCACGTTGGGCGGCATCTTGAGCGGACTTGAGATGGCGTGCTGGGACATCGTTGGCAAAGAGACCAACAAGCCGGTGTACGAACTGCTCGGTGGCCAGGTGCACGAAAAGCTGCGCACCTACACCTACCTCTATCCCCCCAACGATGTCGATGCCTATGCCGATCATCCGGTGTACACCGATCCGGATGCTGCCGCCGAGAAGGCAGTTGCCGAGGTCGAGCGTGGATTCACTGGCGTGAAGTTCGATCCGGCCGGCCGTTACAGCGTGTTCGATGGTCGCCAGCCAACACTTGAGGCGCTCGAACTCTCTGAGCGAATGGTGCGCACGATTCGCGAAGCGGTGGGCACCAAAGCCGATCTGCTTTTCGGAACCCACGGGCAGTTCACCGCGTCGGGCGCGATTCGGTTGGCCAAGCGCATCGAGAAATACGAGCCATTGTGGTTCGAAGAACCCACACCGCCCGAGAACCCCGACGAGATGGCACGGGTGGCGCGCAGCACCTCGATTCCGATTTCAACGGGCGAACGGTTGACCACCAAGTACGAGTTTGCGCGAGTGCTGCAGGCCGGCGCCGCGTCGATTCTGCAACTCAACCTGGGTCGCTGCGGTGGCTTGCTCGAAGGCAAGAAGATCGCTGCATTAGCCGAGACGTATTACGCGCAACTCGCGCCGCATCTGTACTGCGGGCCCATCGTTGGCGCTGCCAACATTCAGCTCAGCACGTGTTCGCCCAACTTCCTCATCCTCGAGAGCATTCAAGACTGGACTGGCTTTCACGCCGACATCTTGGTGAAGCCGATTCAATGGCAAGACGGTTACGTGATCCCACCAACCGAACCTGGTCTCGGTGTCGAGCTCAACGAGGCTGTCGCGTTGGCGAATCCGTACACCGGTAACGAACTACATCTTGAGATGGCCGAGAAACCTCAGCCGTAATCGCAAAGGAGAGCGCCATCGTGGCTGCCAATTCACGTCGGGAAGAGCGTTACCTCAAGCAGAAGCGCCGCAAGCGCGTGCGCATCATGATCGCCACCGGTGTTGTGGCTCTCATCGCCATAGTTCTGGTGTTGGTGTTTGCCCTCGGCGGCTCTGACACTTCGAAGCCGACCGCGTTTAATGGCTCGGTAGTGAAGGTCACGCTGTCTGAGTTTGCGATCAAGGGCAACCTCACGGTGCCCACGGGCGCGGTTCGAATCGACGCCACCAACATCGGCGGTGTGGTGCACAACATCGGTGTGCGCGGTGTGAAGATCTCGCGAGACATCAAGCCCCGCGAAAACTTCATCCTCGATGTGGGTGTGCTCGCACCAGGTACGTACGAGTTGTATTGCGACATCATCAACCCGGTCGACAAGACCTCGCATGTGTCGCATGGAATGGTGGCGAAGTTGGTGGTGACGCCGGCCGATGCCAGCACAACCACCACTGTTGCCACCGCAACGAGCTAACTACATCTGCAACCAGGTGGTCTTGAGGTGGGTGTAGCCATCAAGGCTGTGCATCGACCGATCGCGGCCAGTGCCACTCTGCTTAAACCCACCGAACGGCGTGGTGATTGAGCCCATGTCGAACGTGTTGATCCAAACCGTGCCTGCGCGCAGGGCCTTCGCTGCCTTGTGAGCGGTGGAGATGTCTCGGCTCCAGATGGATGCGGCCAACCCGAACGGACTGTCGTTGGCCACCCGAACGGCTTCGTCGACACCGTCGACCGGAATAGACACGAGCACGGGTCCGAAGATCTCTTCGCGAGCGATGGTCATCGAGTTGTTCACGCCGGAGAACACGGTGGGGGCGATGTAGCAGCCGCCGTCGGTGACATTGAGACGCTCGCCGCCGATGCGAACCTCGGCGCCTTCGTTGCGACCGGCTTCGATGTAGCCCATCACGCGCTGAGTCTGCGACTCGTCGACCAAGGTGCCCATCGTGCCAGCAGGGTCGTACGGATCGCTGGGCCAAAGGGTCTTGGCAACTTCGCACACCGCGTCGAGCAGATCGTCTTGGATGCGGTGATCGACGATGAGTCGAGTGCCCGCATGGCAGGTCTGGCCAGCGTTGTAGAACACGCCCCACGCCACGGCTGACGCAGCGGCTTCGAGGTCGCCAACATCGGCGAGCACTACTTGAGGCGACTTACCGCCAAGTTCGAGCGACACCGACTTTGCGTTGCTCTCGGCGGCGTAGCGCATGAAGTAGCGACCCACTTCGCCCGAACCGGTGAAGGCCAACTTGTCGACATCCATGTGCAAGCCCAGCGCTGCGCCGGCTGTTGGGCCAAAGCCCGGAACCACGTTGAGTACGCCGTCGGGGATGCCAGCTTGGCTGGCGAGTTCGGCAAGTAGCAGTGCCGACAGTGGCGACTGCTCGGCTGGCTTGAGCACCATGCTGTTACCGGCAGCGAGGCCCGCGCCGATCTTCCAGCTGGTGATGATGGCGGGGTAGTTCCATGGCACGACGGCGCCAACGACGCCCATGGGCTCGCGGCTAATCATTGCCAACGACTCGTAGGGCACTGGCGCGAGTTCGCCGTAGGTCTTGTCGATGCACTCGGCGAACCACTGCAGGTTGTTTGCACACGAGGCGATGTCGACGTTGATCGAGTCGCTGATGGGCTTGCCGACATCGAGTGTCTCGAGCAGTGCGAGCTCGAGTGTGTGCTCGCGAATCAGATCGACGAAGCGCAGCATGACTTTCTTGCGCTCGAGCGGGGCCATGCGGCTCCAGACGCCGGCCTCGAACGAGCGGCGTGCCGCGGCGACTGCGCGGTTGATGTCTTCGACATCGCCCTCGGCCACTTTGGCAATGAGATGGCCATCGCGTGGGCTGATGTCGTCGAAGGTTTTACCGGACGCGGCATCGACGAACTGGCCATCGATGAAGCACTGAGCGCGAGGGGTGACGATAGACGCGCGGCGCTGCCATTCGGCGAGATTGATGAGATCAGCCATGGGTCGAGAATTCCTTGTTCATTCGTTTGACTATAGACAGAACTATCTGAGGGAGTGTCGCTCAACTCTTGTCACCCATAGTGTCAATTGATAGGGTGCCCACCATGCAGATCACCTTGCTTGGCACCGGTAACCCAATCCCCGATCCTCGCCGCGGAGGACCAGCAACACTGGTTCGCGCCGCTGGCGCCACTGTGCTCATCGACTGCGGTCGAGGCGTCTTGCAACGCCTGATGGGCGCTGGCGCAACACCCGGAATGCTGAGCGCCTTGCTCATCACCCACCTGCACAGCGATCACCTCACCGACCTCAACGACGTCATCACGATGCATTGGGTGATGAGCCCGATGCAGCAGACCTTGCGCATCTACGGCCCGCCACGCACCGCCGAGATCGTCGCGGCCACGTTGGCAGCGCTCGCCCCCGACATTCAGTACCGCCTCGATCACCACAACGATCTCACCAGCGGCCCACAGGTCGAAGTGGTCGAGGTTGTTCCGGGCGACGAGTTCACCATCGGCGCTGTCTCGGTGAAGGTTGGCGCTACCGACCATCGCCCAGTGGAGCCCACGGTTGCGTTCCGCCTCGACGACGGCACACATTCAGTGGTGCTCGGTGGCGACGGTATTCCGTGCGACGGTCTGCACGAGCTCTGCCTCGGCGCAGATGCCTATGTGCAAACCGTCATCCGTGACGACCTTGTCAAGCTTGTGCCAAGCCAGCGCTTCCAAGACATCCTCGACTACCACAGCACTGTCGAGCAGGCCGCTCAGACGGCAACCCGCGCTGGTGTCACCACGTTGGTGCTCACCCACTATGTGCCAGGCATTGCCCCTGGCGCCGAAGACGAATGGCGCGCGCTTGCTGCTGCTCACTTCGCTGGCAACATCGTGCTCGGCGACGACCTCACCTCTGTAGAACTCTGATTCGTAGGACACATCAATGAAGACACTGCGCACACCTGACGAACGCTTTGCCGGCCTACCCGACTTTGCGTTCGAGCCTCACTACCTCGACATCAACGATGGTGACGGTGGCACGTTGCGAGTGCATTATCTCGACGAAGGTCCGGCCGATGCAGCCCCAGTGTTGTTGATGCACGGCGAGCCATCGTGGTCGTTTTTGTATCGCCACATGATTCCCGTTTTGGTTGCCGCTGGCCATCGCGTGGTGGCACCCGACCTCGTGGGTTTTGGCCGTTCCGACAAGCCAACCGAAACCACCGACTACAGCTATGCGCGCCACGTGGCATGGATGGCCGACGTGTTGTTCGATCATCTCGATCTCACCGACATCACCTACTTCGGCCAAGACTGGGGCGGCATGATTGGCCTGCGTCTGGTGGCCGAACACCCACATCGTTTTCTCGGGTGGTTATCGGCAACACGGGGTTGCCTACGGGTGATGGCAAGATCAGCAAAGCATTTTTGGAATGGCAGCGGTTCTCGAAAGAGTCGCCCGTGTTTCCCATCGGCAAGATCATCGGCGGCGGTTGCGCGCTGCCATTGAGCGCCGAGGTCACCGCCGGTTACGACGCTCCGTTTCCCGACGACACGTATAAGGCCGGTGCTCGAATTTTCCCGACGTTTGTGCCCACCAGCCCAGACGACCCATCGCACGACGCCAACGTTGCTGCGTGGTCAGTGCTCGAAAAGTTCGATCGTCCGTTTCTGTGCGCGTTCAGCGACTCTGATCCGCTCACCAAGGGCGGCGACGAAACCTTCCTGCGCAACGTGCCGGGTACCGCTGGTCAGGCGCACACCACTATCGTCGGCGCTGGGCACTTCTTGCAGGAAGACAAAGGCCCAGAAGTGGCTCAAGTCATCATCGACCTGATTGCCCGCGGCTAACGCTCGCATCACTACCCACATCGTTTGAAGGACAGCATCACATGGCAACGCTTCGTCGCGAGATCCGCATCCATGCCCCAGCGAGCGAGGTGTGGAAGGTAGTCGGTCGACCCGAGATTCTGCATCTCTGGTTTCCTGGCCTCACGAACTGCACAGTCGATGGCAACGTGCGCATCATTTTTCTCGGTTCGGGTATGCCGATGCCCGAGGAGATCATCACCAACGACTCGTTGCAGCGTCGGTTTCAGTACCGAATCACTGTGCCGATTTTCAAGTTTCATCTGGCCACAGTCGATGTCATCGACCTGTTCGATGACACGTGCCTCGTCGTGTATTCAACCGAAGCTGACCCCGGCGTGATGGCGTTGGTCATCGGTGGCGCCACAACGGGTGCGCTCGAAGAACTTCGTAAACAATTCGAATCCGGTGTCGGGCCCGCGCTCGACGCCGTTGGTATCAACAGCAGCGTCGCTGCAGGAGGCACGGTCTGATGGGCCGCAAGATCTTGTTCGTAACCACCGACCAGCAGCGTTACGACACGCTGGGCTGCAACGGCGGCAACATCGCCCGAACCCCTGTGGTCGATGCGCTGGCCGCTAGTGGCGTTCGCTACGAACGTGCCGTGCCGCAGTCGGTGGTGTGTATGCCATCGCGCAGCACCATGCTCACCGGTCAGTACCCCACCACTCATGGCGTGTGGATGAACGGCGTGCCGTTGCCTGTTGATGCGCCTTCGGTTGCCGCATTGCTGTACCGCGCTGGCTACCGCACAGCGTTGGTGGGCAAGCCTCACTTCGAACCCTTCCTCGATCCGTTCGGCAAGTTCACCGAAAACGTGCTGGCGGTTCAGGGCAGAGAGACCGCCGAGAATCAGCCTTGGTTCGACGGTTCCACCGGACCGCACCGCGGCTTCGAGCATCTTGAGTTCTCTACCCATGGCGGCGCTGGCAACTTGCACTACGCGCGCTGGCTGATGGAGAACCATCCAGAAGCAATCGGCATGTTCTACCAAGTGCTTGATGCCACCCTCGAGGTCAACGCTGCTGGCGGCGGCGAGAACGGCGCACCGCAAGTACACGTAAACGAGATGCCGAAGGAGTGGTACCACACTGATTGGGTGGCCGAGCGCACGATCTCGTGGCTCGACTCGTTGCAGGCCGACGACGACTGGTTCTGCTGGATGAGCTTCCCCGATCCGCACCACCCCTGGGATCCACCCAAGGACGAGGTCGGTCGCATCAACTGGCGCGACGTCGACTTGCCGGCTGGCTATCCAACCACTGCTGCCGAGCGCGAGCGCATTCTCGATGCCAAGCCGCGCCACTGGCGCAAGTGGTACGACGGCGAACTCGTGTCGAACTACGAAGCACCCAAGCATTGGGTGCCAGCAACGCTGACCCCCGATCAGTTGCGCGAAGTCACCGCGCTCAACGCTGTCGAGTGCGAACTCATCGACGAAGCGCTCGGCCGTGTGATGGCAGCAATCGCTGCGCGCGGTTGGGGCGACGATGTCGACGTGATCTTCACCACCGACCACGGCGAGTTGGGCGGCGACTTCGGCCTCATGTTTAAGGGCCCGTATCACGTTGATGGGCTGATGCGGCTGCCGTTGATCTGGCGTCCGGCTCCTTCGGCTGGGCTGACCCCCTCGGTGGTTTCGCGCCCCGTGGGCTTGGTCGACCTTGCCCCCACCTTTTGCACCATCGCTGGTCTCGCGCCGGCCGAATGGATGCAGGGCAAGCCGTTGCCCGTGCACGACGCCGACGCCGTTGCGCGCGGCATCGACAAGGCCCTCACCGAATGGGACAGCGAACTGTTTGGCGTGGCGGTGTATTTGCGCACCATCACCCGCGATGGTTGGGTGTGCACGGCATACAAGCCGGGTTTCGTGCACGACGGAACCGAAGGCGAGTTGTACAACTTGGCCAACGATCCGCTGCAGCAGGTGAACCTGTGGGAAGACCCCGCCTACTCCTCCACACGTAGCGATCTCGTTGCCGACTTGTGGGACAGCCAACCCGAGGCGCATTCGCCACGGATGCCCTTAATCGCTCCCGTATGAGTGCGTATTGGCCCAGTCGCTGGCCCGGCGAAGATGCCGGCGCTAGCCGCTTGCAGGCCCCATGGCCTGTGGGGGATTCTGCCCCTGGTTTGCACGTTCAGCCCGGCCAACAGTTCGAGGTTGTCTCGCGTGAGGCCATGGCGACAACCATGGTGGTGTTACGCGATCCAGGTGAGGCCTATGTGCTGCACCACACGATGGGACTCGACACGATTTCGTGGGTCGAGCAGATTGATCCCGAGACACTCGAACCGCTGCGCCGGTCGGTAGATCTTGCGGCCGGCCCAATGTGGCCGGGTGGTATGGCCGTGCATGCCAACGGCTCGCTGTATGTGGTGTTCGGTCGTTATGCGCATCGCCTTGCGCCCGATACGTCGGTGATTGCAAGTCGCGAACTGCCGCGCGAGCGGCCATACAACAGCTTCGTGATCCTGCCCGATGGTCATATCGCCACTAAAGATTTCGCAGGCGAGCGTCCGCTGCGAGATCCCAATGTCGAGAACCCTCCGAACTCTGAGTTGGTCATCCTCGAGCCGATTGGCCTTGAGATCGTGGCGCGGCTCACGCTGCCCGAGGCGTCGATTGCTCGAATCTCGGCCGAAGGCAACGACATTTACATCGTGGGCAATGACAGCCTGATGCGTGTTCGTTGGGACGGCACGCTCACGCTCGATACCGCCTTCGATGGTCGCTACCGCACGATGCCCGGACAGACCTATGGCTGGGATGCTGTGATCACCGATGGCGCAGCATGGTTTCTCGACAACGGCGATGGCGGCACGAACTACATGGGCACGATGCATGGGTGCGGCGTCTCCGACGCGCCGTTGCACTTGGTACGCGTTGATCTCGCTGATGGCGCTGTTTCGCTGACCGAAGTGTGTGGCTTGCCCAAGGGGCTCATTGTGAACCCGCCGGTTATCGACCCGCAGCGTCGCATTGCTGTTGGTTACGACAGCAGCAACGGCGTTCTCGCCGCCTTCTCGTTCGACGAAGCGGGCAAAACAACGCCGCTGTGGAGCCGCGAGCAGAATCACGCGTGTCATCCGCTGTTGTTTGCTGAGACCGGCGAGTTGTTCACCAACGATCACGACGCCAGTCGATTTATGGATCAATTCGTCATTCTCGACATCACTACCGGCGAGGAAAAGCTACGCGCCGATTCGGGTAGCCCCGCCCAGTCGGTGCTGTTTCCGGCTGCCGGCTTTGGCCGCGATATCTACCTCAGCAGCTTCACCACATTGAGCCGGCTGTCGCTGATCGATTGAGGCTCAGCGCCATGTTCGACACGATCATGTGATCTCGCTTCCATCGGGTCGGTGGGTGTGCCAGTAGCCGTTGCTGTCTCGGTGCGTGGAGTAGCCGCGCGATTTGCAGCGGTTGTTCCGCGAACACAGTGGATCTGAAGCCGGCCGGAACCGCGATGCTGTTTGGCCAACCGGTGCCGCAAGAGTTTCGAGTGTGACAACGATGTTCACCACGGGTTCGGGAGTCTGAGCATGCTCGATGAGGACGCGGCATCTCGGTCGGCCTCTACGATCACTTCGAACATTTGAGCGACACGAGAACTGGGGTGTGACATCGTTTGCGGAACCCCGCGACCACGTACTCTGTGCCGATGACTGATGTGCGTGGTGCCGAAATTTCCATTGATCAGCTGAAGGCCAACGAACACGACGAAGCACTTGCCGTGCTTGCCCGAGCATTCTGGCCAGATCCGGTGTTTGGCTTCTTTGCCAAGACTCGTGTGCAAGAGCATCAAATGTTGCCTGGCGCGTTCGGCGCTTTCGTGGCCGACGCCGCGCCGTTCGACGCATGCTGGGCTGCACGCGCTGGTGACCGTGTGGTTGGCGCTGCCATCTGG
>Ga0194058_10001812_pt1 | contig 10583 bp, 9 predicted proteins | sample SepL4417m_MetaG_FD_155490 | JGI IMG/M metagenome (GOLD analysis project Ga0194058, IMG submission 155490) | Anoxic zone freshwater microbial communities from boreal shield lake in IISD Experimental Lakes Area, Ontario, Canada - Sep2016-L442-17m | ecosystem: Environmental > Aquatic > Freshwater >... | reverse complement strand
CCAACGCGAACTTCCGCCACCCGGAGACCGGCCATCGATTTATCTACCAACTCGTCTGATCTCCTAAAATAAACCGCAAACGTCACAAACGTGCCAAATCACTTTCCGGCGAGATCAGGACCTCTGAAATTGGGCGCATGAAACTTACTGGCACCCTCTTATTCTTCCTTCTGCCGCTGTCGCTTTACGCCGGGCCGATCACCCAAAAGCCGCTCGATGAATTTGTCATCTACGACATTCCGGTGGCGTCGAAATCGGGGACGACGACAGTCATGTTCCCGTCAGAAATCTCCGGGCTCTTTGCGAAGTCGGTCTCGGCGCAGGAGCAGGAAAACGCGGGATTCCTGATTTCGTTCACGCCGGGGAATTTCTATTTCAGCATCCGGGCGCTGAAACCCGACACGGAGGATTGTCTGAAGATGATTTTTAATGGATCTCCCGGTGACCTGATGAAGCGGCTGTATTTGGAAGAACCTGCCCGGAAAAAAGCCGCCGCGATCTACAAGGCCCAAAATCCCGAATTCAAGGAAAAGCAGATCCACCAGAAAGCCGAGGTCACGAAAATCGACATCCTCGACACTCGGAAAATCAACGACGGGGCCGGGAAATCCTACGAGGCCGTCAGCGTCCGGGCCGAGAGCAACCTCATCCGCACAGGCACCGTCAACAAACTCGAATTCCGTGAACCGGTAAAATTCCAGACAGAATTCTTATTCATCCGCAATCCTGACCTCCTCGGCAACGGACGTCTCCCGCTCGTCGTGCAGGACTTCAAGTATTCGGAAACGCCGCTGTAAATGCTAAAGTTTTCCAACCCTCATAGTGCCAGGAGTTTATCGACAATCGGACGCCATCCAAAAGCAGACATGGAGTGATCATTTTGTAGTCTTCAGAAAGCAAGTCAATAAACATCCAGTGAACGAACGCGGTCGCAACTCATTACGGCGTCACGTTCAATCTACTGTGTTCACGTCCGCCCGCATCGACGATTTGCGCATTATGGCGTAACTTTTTCGAAAACACTTTTGATCCAGCCCTCAACTCCTTTTAGCTCCATTACATTTCCCTTGCTTCCAAGAGTTGAAAGTTCGCTTTCTACCCAAGAAAACAGAGATTCCTGTATGCCATTGACACGATAACAAAATGCAATCTTTGGAAAATAACTAAGTTCATCTGCCATTACTGAAATTCCCTCCGCCTCAGTGACCCACGTGAATCTACTCAGGTCGTCTAATGAAATGAACTCATACTCGCCCCTCTTGGGTGCATATCGGAAAGCAAACCGACGTAAATGGCACGGCACCTCCCAGCTTTTGTTCTGAGTCACCGCCTGCCGATAGATGGCAGCGAAATGGTGAGATTGGTCACCATTCACTAGATATAATTTCTCGGACCATTCAAAGTAATACGCCTCGCAAGGGCTTCGGCTGAATCGAGTCTCGAAGGATTTGATGTTCTCATTCCAGTGCGCATCAGTTTCAAACCCGATTGTGTACAATGTCTTGCTTGTTGCTTGAAGTTGCTCGAAGGCAAACTCATGCAAAGAGCGTCGTTGAGTTGATTTTCCATTGTTGGAGCCGAAGAATTGTCGGATATCAATTTTCTTACCGTCCATGTTTTCGGTTTTTTCAATTAACTCTCTGATTGAGGTATGGTATTCGCGCCGAAAGTTTGACGCCGAATTTGCAAGTTTCCAGAGTGGGTCACTGTCATAATTCTGCATGGGCTCCAGCGGGTCGGGTAGTGGCGTTTTCAGTGCTTCAAAAATCCTACGAAGCAGCCGCTTTTGTCTCCATTTTCTTATCAGCTTAAACATTTTTTTGAAATTTCATATTCCGCAAACTTGCTTCGCCCTGCTCAAGGATGTTCAAAGGCAGCCGAAAAGTTGAGTTTCCCGTGCACCTTAATCGCACCGTTAGCCTCTTCGACGATGACTTGGGGTTCTCCGAGAAGGTGGCCTCTCGGAACAAGAGAATTATTCGGGTTGGATTGGACCACAACTTGCGTAGGAGCCCCGGTCATATTTACAAGAAGGTGCCGAAGAGGCTCCATGCTCGATCCGAAGCCCCAGATGTAGGAGTTCTTCTCTTGGAAGAACTGACCAGACGGCGCCTGTTGCAAACAGTCGATGAAAACTTCCGCCGCACCATGCAACGCCTTTGCCATTCCGCGAGCTCGCTTGAGCTTTCTTTGTCGCGAATGCGGAGGAACTAGCATCCTGTCGGACGCCAAATCATCTGACCAATGATACGGAAGGCAACAGGATGCGGCGTAGTCGCTTTTGGCAAGCAGGCACAGAATCTTTTTCTCCACTTGGGAACAACGCATAGCAACTACGGCGTAGCGAAACCGAATACTGCGCCAAAGTCCATTATGTGTTGGGTCGAGGTCATGATTGTACTCGGGCGGGATGTGATCCAAATTGCAATCTTCAGAGGAGCCCCCCTTGTCTTCTCCATATCGGGAGAACCAAAACCAGTGGATATGGGGAGTATTAACAACGGGGGCGATAATTTTACCCACTACGCTTTCCACCCAGTTTGGCCCTTCGGCAGGCAAAACGAAAATACGAATCTGTCTGTATTTCATTTTCATGGTTCAACGCGGCTTGAAGTTCCGAACCTACGTGGAGAAGAATTTATCGGCAGGTTTAGCGCAGACCAGTGCCTTGATGCCCTCAGCGTCAAGGCACTCGGCTTTAAGTGCTTCCATTGCTTCAGCTTTCCAGACGAGATCTCCGACCCCAGGAAATGTCGCGCGAAGGCTTCGCACGACCGCGATAGCGTGTTCGGCCCACGCTTTGAACTCGTCGAGCGGCCAAACGTAAAAGTGATGAAGGATTGGCAGAGATCCTTTGTCCGCATGTGCGGCTGGCGTAATTATCACGGAGATGATTTCGCTGTCTTTGCGGTCGGGCACATTCATCCGAATCCAGTCCGGATGTGCCATTGCCTGACGCGCTTTTTCAGCATTCAACTTACCACTCGTCGACCCCGCGTGATCTTCGAAGACAAAGCACAAGTGTCCAATGACCAACCACCATGGGTCTGGCGAAGCGTCAATCTCCACTTTTCCCGTTGTGAACCCGAGAAGTTTGCCCAGCTCGACGTGGGCGCGCTCGAACGGACCCGAGTCTTCGGCAGAGTGGTTGTTCAATCCTTCGAGTATTTCTTTTTCCAGTTTCGCAAATCGCCCTTCATGGATTGAACCAAGGTTTTCGAGCTTTTCTTCCAGCCGCTCAACTTGGGTCAGAAGACACCGTTTGTCTTCCGTAAGGTCCTCTTGTTCGCCTTGAAACTTGGCCAACGCGGCAAGCCACTGGATAGGTGCTCCCTTTTTGGCATTCTTGAAGTGGCTGCGCGCTTTGGCACCCATAGGGCCGCCGCCGTCCAGTGATGCAAGATGGGCTGCCGTACCCGCGTAATAGTGCCAGAGCGCACGATATCCCTTTAGGGCAGGGTCTTTGAGAATCCCAAGAATTTTTTCCGCCGTTGCCAGAGCTGCGTCAAAATCCTGCTCGCAAAGATGCCGTTGGAAATCAATTTCATTCGGGGCCGACTCCTCCAGCTCTTTGAGGGCTGGAAAATCTTGCTGCTTTAGCCTTGCCCGTTTTGTCAGGATGTCTTTGTTCGCTTCTTGCCAGTCTGAACCATTTTCCAGAAACATCGAAAAATTTTCGAGGAGATCAGTCATTTGCATCCCCTTCGATTGCTCGATTCCGAATTCAATCTCGGCCTGCAGCTCGGCACTGAAGTAACGTCGCTGCGTTGGATTCCCGAGGTAGTTAGCCAAGTCACCCCCGCTGACAATCACCGCCGAAAAATCAATCAAAGACCGGGTGCAACGCCCCACCGCTTGGAGCACCCGACTCATGATTCGCTCATTATAGAGAACGTTCGCTCCCATTCGGGACATCAGGAATTGCTCTTGGAGATTCATCGCCTTTGGCAAGCGGTCCAAAAACAGGAGACGACATTCGTCTCCTGGAAAATCAATTCCATCGTAGCGTCCTGCGACTACCGCCACCGCAGGAGTCGTCTGGACAAATTCCTTTTTGGAATTTTCGATGTCAGTGGCAGAAAAAATTCTAAATCCAAGGTCGGCTGTGATTTGCGCAGAAGTAGTTTTTGCCAAACGCTCGCTCGGAACGAGCACAAGACTGCGTTCGGTTCGTTGCATTAAGCCGTTCCGAAGCCGGCGGGCGTCACCATCGTCAAGTGCCATTTCAGGAAAAATGAAGAAGCGCCTCCCGACACCCTGCGTCGGAAAGTCTTTCGGCAGCGGGAGACGCGATATGTTTTTCCTACCCGTCAGACGTTCCAAATCACCACCTGCTCCAAGAGTTGCGGACATATAAATTCGTTGTCTGGCTTGGGTGAACGGGGCATGAGTCCAAGTCGGGGATATTAGAGGGCGGATTAAGAGGCTGTTGCAACTCACATACATGCTGCACGAGTGCAAAATTGGCCGTATTGCTTGCCAAGGGAAATGGAGCTTCGCCTCCTCCGCGTGAGCATCCATAATTTCCATTATTTCGCTGGATATCGAGATGAAATCCGGTGACGGGAGTTTGTCTACCCAAGTGTTCCTATCATCACTTTCCCATTCCCCCACGATTCGTGTATATGCGCCGGGGTCGAGAACTCGTTTTAGCAGCCCGCTGAGAGCAGAATGGAGAGCCGCATGCCTTTGTTCGTTCCGGTCAACCTGAACGGTCCACATCGAGGCGAAATAATTTTCTGCGGCATGTGCATCGTCGACCAAGATAACGGCGGGATTCTCGAAGAAGGGAGCCGCGCAAAAGAGGCTGCTGTAGGTCGTTACGGCAACTTTCTCTGCCGTTTGATATTCAGCCTTCGCAGTAGGGTCATAGTCCTTTTTCTTCTTTGTGAAGCCGAGCACGTTCATTCCGTATTGGTCGGCAGCCTGCTCTACAGCCTGATTTACCAATTGGCGAGTTGGGCACAGATAGACAACACGCTCTTGATTCTTCCGCAAAAGCCACTCTGCGATCAGAAGCCCCACCAGCGTTTTTCCACTCCCAGTAGGGAGTTGCATGGCGACATCGGGCTGATCCTGCGCAGTCGCGACATAACTTGAAATGAGGGCGCTCTGATGAGGCAAAACGCTAGGGAATTGCCGTCGAGTGAATTCCAAAAACAGTCGTTCCGGAGAATCCGGGACTTCAGGACGAGCAGCGGTTTTTTTAAAGGCCATAACGAGTTTTCGGGGAGCAGACAAAGAGGCTGGTGAAGAGGGTGTAGCGCAAAGCGGTCATTGCGGACACCTTGCCGCGGTTATTTGCACCAACAGATATCGTGCTGCCGGGTGAATGGCAAACTTTCGTTGATAGATTGACACGCCAATATCCTCGAAAAGATCCCCGACGATCAGAAAGGCATCCACTTTCCGGTTATCCATTTCCAGTTTCTAAGGTAATGGACTCTTGGCTTTTGCCCAGTTGAAGTTGCTCCCAACCGGGAGCAGGCCCGGAAATCTTCTGTGCCAAATTGGGGGCATGAAAATAACTGGCACCCTCTCATTCTTCCTTCTGCCGCTGGCGCTTTGCGCCGGGCCGATCACCCAAAAACCTCTGGATGAATTTGTCATCTACGACATTCCGGTTGCATCAAAATCGGGGACGACCACCGTCATGTTCCCGTCAGAAATCTCCGGGCTGTTTGCAAAGTCGGTCGCAGCGCAGGAACAGGAAAACGCGGGGTTCCTGATTTCGTTCACGCTGGGGAATTTCTATTTCAGCATCCGGACACCGTCAACAAACTCGAGTTCCGCGAACCCGTAAAAATCCAGACGGAATTCCTCTTCATCCGCAACCCCGATTTCCTCGGCAACGGTCGTCTCCCGCTAGTCGTCCAGGATTTCAAATATTCGGGAACCTCTGTAGAAATGTAACGCGATGAAAGGCTCATGGACGGAGAGTCTGAAAATGTATCTTGAGCCAGAACGCGATTTATGCACTATACGCATGTATAGATGCCGCATCCGCTCACAGAAATCCAAGTCGCAATCGTTCGCTTTATTGAAGAGCGTCTCGACGCCGGAGCGAGTGCGCCCACCTGCCGGGAGATTTGCGACCAATTTGGGTGGAAGAGCCCAAAGGCAGCGACGGATCACCTTTCTGCGCTTGAGAGGAAGGGCTACATTGCCCGTGACCGCAAGCAGGCTCGCGGCATCCGTCTCCTCCACCGCGCTAGCGGAATCCCGATGCATGGACAAATTCCGGCTGGCCCCGCAGCTGAAGCGAGCCCCGGATCGGATCAGATCGAATTTCATCTCGAATCGTTCGGCGTCCGTGACCGCAAAATGGCGTTCGCCCTGACCGTGAAAGGCGACTCGATGGAAGGTAGGCACATTTTTGATGGCGATCTTGTTTTAATCGAAGGCAGCGTCGAGCCAGAGCACCGCAACGTGGTCGCAGCGCTCATCGACAACGAAGTAACGTTGAAGACGTTTCTCCGCCGCGACGGTGAGGTTTGGCTTCATGCCGAGAACCCGAATCATTCTGACCCAATTCCAGGGTGGGGTTTGCAGATACAAGGCGTGGCGCGAGCTGTTATCCGGGTGCTGTAAAAATGAACGGCGGCCAACCATCTCCATTTCCCGCTCCTCCGCCGGGCATCGTTTATCTGCGAAGCACCGCAGACGTGCTTTCGCGACGCGACCTGGATGCTTATCAGCATCTTCTTCTGCGCGTGTGGGATGAGCTGAAACTCGATGGCGTGCTTGTGGTGCGCGGCATCCCTACGGTCTACCTGCGTGAAGACGACCGCGAGCTTCTGCCTACCGAGGTGCATGAACTCCAGCAGCGGCTCTGGAACCAAGGGGTCGCCACGTTGCTGGTCCTTGTGGATCGAAAACGAACGCGCGTCTTTTCTGGTATGGTGCCGCCGCGGCTACTGACCCCAGAGCAGAGTAGCGGTGGGGTGACCCTCGATAGCTTCGTCGAGGAACTCGACTTCGCGGCGCAGGCCCTTCGCGCCCATCGCGAAGACGCCGTCCACGCCTACCGCACATTTTGTCGGCAAGTGGCCTCGGGTGGCTTTTACCGCCGCCACAACCCAGAGGGTAGGACCGCAGCGAAAAAGTTCGATCCGCGAGAGATGGTGGACGCGTATTTGCTCGAACAACTCGCTGCCGTCCGCAACGAACTCACGCACGGAAAGCACAAGCTCCACGTCGAGACAGCCCACGCCTTTCTCGGTCGATTGCTTTTCACCTGCTACCTCATTGACCGCGGCATCGTGGTCCTGAGCGAGAGCAAATACTTCCCGAATCAGCTGTGGAAGACGCTGCAAGAACTCCTGCGCGGCGACGACGACGAAGTTTTCGACCGACTTTACAGGCGCCTCTTCCCGCAACTCAAGCGTGACTTCAACGGCAACATGTTCGACGACGCTGGCATCGACGCCGAGCGCCAGGCCATCCGCCCGTCACATCTCAAAACCGTTCGCGATTTCTTCGCAGGCCACGACATCGGCAAGAGCCAAAAGACGCTCGGGTTCTGGGCCTACGATTTCAGCTTCATCCCCGTCGAGACGATCAGCGCCATCTACGAAAACTTCCTTGAGAACGAGAATGTCACGGAAAAGCGGGAGGATGGTGCATTTTACACTCCGCGCTTTCTGGCAGAGATGACGCTGGATGTCGCTCTCGAAGGCCGATCTGTTCTCACGAAACGGCGTTCTCTCGACGCCTCTTGCGGTTCGGGAATTTTTCTCGTTCTGCTGTTCAATCGTCTCGCCGCCGAGTGGATCGCATTGCACCAGCGAATTTCATTCGCCCAAAGCCGGAGAGCCTATCAGGCCAAGGACAAGGCGCTCCGCGCTGCCCTTGGGAGCCTTCGTGGAGTGGATAAAAACGCCACCGCCTGCCGCGTCGCGTGCTTCAGCCTCTACCTCGCGTTTCTCGACCACTTCACCCCGCGGGATGTCCGCACCTACATCCAGCAAAGCGAAACGAACAAGCTGCCGAATCTCCTTCAATCTCAGGACGGCAGAGCGAAAAAGCCTGACCTTCCGGTGATTTGGCACGGCGACTTTTTCTCGCTCGCCGAGCAGTGGGGCCTAGAGAAAAGCGAACGGTTCGACGACATCGTGGGAAATCCGCCGTGGGCTGGTCGCGGTAAAAAGCAGATAGCCCACGAATTCATGTCCCGTACGCCAGCTCTGCTTCTTCCGGATGGCAAAGCCACGCTGCTGCTACCGACGAAGGTCTTTTTTAATAAGACGGATGCATTTCAAGGCGAATGGTTGCGCAAGGTGACGCTGGAGAAGGTCGTTCAGCTCGCGGATTACTCGTTCATCCTTTTCACCAACGCGCTCTGCCCGTGCCTCATCGCCCGCTTCAATCCAAACGCGCCGATGGTCGAAACGCACAGCGTGGAATATCTCACGCCGAAAGTCGCCCGCGTGGATCTCCGCCAAGGCGCCATCCCCATCGCGCCGACCGACCGCAAAGAAATTCCGCTCCGGCTGCTCCTCGGTGCTGCGGAGAAAAAGGCCGCCACGATGGCTTGGAAGAGCCATTTCTGGGGCACTCCTCGCGATGTGAAATTCCTCCAGCATCTTTTCGCGCTGCCGAAGCTAGGTGACCGCGTTGACCAACTCAGCCAGACGCGTGGCAAGCGCGCGCATCCGTGGGCGGGCGGGCAAGGTTGCAAACCATGGAAGCTGGTTTCCATGAGAAAACCCGACCGCGAGCTTCGTCCGTTCAACGAACCTCGCGATAAATGGAGCGCGGACGATTGCCTCGTCACGCCGCGACGGATCGAGGGGCAGGCGTTCCTTCCTCAATCGGCCTGCGGCACCATTCAGGAACACTTCGACGCAGAAAATTACAGCCTGATTGAACTCTACAGCAAACCACCTGCTGCCCTGTTCACGCCTCCACTCGTGCTCTTCAACCAAGGTTTTTCCGACGCGACATTCTTCGACTTCACCGTTCGGTTTCAGCACTCCCTACAATCCATCGCCGGCTCGGAGAGTGACGCCGACGAACTCCTCTTCCTCGCCGCCTACCTTCGCTCGCGGCTTGCGCGTTACTTCGCCTTCCACACCTCGTCAAACATTGGCATGGAGCGTGACAAAGTGCATCTCGACGAAGTGCTTTGCCTGCCCTTCTACCTGCCGGGGGACGAGGATGCTCCTTCACCAAACGCTGCGGCGCTGCTCCGGCAGGTCGTCGGCAAACTGCGTGGCCTCCAAACACGCATGAGTGAGTCCGCCGCGAAGCTTATCCTGCGCTTTAAGGAAGAACAAAACCCGAAAGCCTTCAAACTTCTCCATGGTGACGAGGGGAAGACGGAAGACGAACGAAAGAAATGGCTCGTGAGCTGGGCGACAAAGACCGCCAAGGTGCAGGAGGAGATCGAGCCTCTTCTCTATGAATATTTCGGCCTCATCGGGCAAGAGCAGGCGCTGGTGGAGGATACCTGGAACATCTTCGATAGGAGCGATACGCCCGGTACTATCGACACGCCGATGCCTACGCTCGAACTGCTCGACGCGGCAGGTCTTCATCCCTACGCCGAGATGCTTGCGGAGACACTGCGCGAGTGGTCGCGAGATAAGAAACTCACGCTGAGTCTCACCGCCGGAGTGAACGAGGAACTCGGCCTTGCGGTTCTCAAGGTCGAGCAAACCAAGACCGGCAGCGTTTTTTGCGCAGCTCCGTTGTCCAAGGAACTCGCAGAAGCCGTAAAGCGCATCGAAGAAGGTGCCACAACATCGAACGGCTCCCTCGTCTATCTCCGCGACGAAACGTGGTGGTTCGACGGCCCACGCATCTTTATCGCCAAACCAGCCCTGCGCGGGCGATGGACGCGCACCGCCTCGCTTAATGACAGTGCGGACCTATACTCCGCAATTCAACTCTCCCGACAATCGTAAGCATGAGCATGGTTCCCGATGTCTGGCGACAGCCGTTCCCCGAAAGCGAAATCCCCTTCATCCTCACGGGGATCCTGCGGTGCATGGCGGCGGTGAAAAAGAAATACGACTGCGAGCGCGAAAATCCAATTACCACCCGTCTCTGGAAACGGCTCCGGCGCGATGCCGAACTGAACGCCAGACCGACTCACCTCGACCCCGAAGCATGGGAGGTGGATGAAAATGATGAGGATGGAAAAATCGGGCGGCTCGACCTGCGCTTTCTCTTTTCGACCGGCACTTTCAAACCGTGGCCCTGCTTCGCCATTGAGGCGAAGCGCCTGCACGTCACCTTCCCGAAAGCGGGTTGGAGTTCGCTCGTTCCCGAATACGTCACGTCCATCACGAGCAAACCCGTAGAAAAAGAGCAGGGCATGATGTGCTTCGTTTCCGGCCGCTACTCGCGAGGGCTGCGAGCGGGCGCGATGCTCGGCTACGTCTTTGATGGGAAGGTCGAAGCAGCGCGGGACTCCATTACCACTGCGATTCAGACCCACGCGAAAAAGTTGGCCTCGTCAGCAGAATTTGTGTGAGCAAGGTGGCTCTGGCAGCTTTGCAAGTGCATGATAAAGAACGAGCTTAATTATCTCGGAAGAGCGGTGTCCATAGCCATTGGCAAGCGAAACACGGGCTTTA
>Ga0194058_10001808_pt1 | contig 10595 bp, 7 predicted proteins | sample SepL4417m_MetaG_FD_155490 | JGI IMG/M metagenome (GOLD analysis project Ga0194058, IMG submission 155490) | Anoxic zone freshwater microbial communities from boreal shield lake in IISD Experimental Lakes Area, Ontario, Canada - Sep2016-L442-17m | ecosystem: Environmental > Aquatic > Freshwater >... | reverse complement strand
ATTTAAGGGGAAAATGCTGGCAGGTTGATAAATTTGCCTGATTGACTGTTTAATCTTCCTGATTGTTTATACAATCATCAAGATTATAGGTATAATCTTCCTGATTGTTTGTACAATCATCAAGATTATAGGTTTAATCTTCCTGATTGTTTATACAATCATCAAGATTGTAGGTTTAATCTTCCTGATTGTTTGTACAATCATCAAGATTATAGGTTTAATCTTCCTGATTGTTTGTACAATCATCAAGATTATAGGTTTAATCTTCCTGATTGTTTGTACAATCATCAAGATTGTAGGTTTAATCTTCCTGATTGTTTGTACAATCATCAAGATTGTAAGTTTAATCTTCCTGATTGTTTATACAATCATCAAGATTGTAAGTTTAATCTTCCTTATTGTTTGTTGTATTTGCCTGGTCGACTGTTGAATCGTCAGGATTATTCGGATAATTTTGTTTTTATTACTGGTAATCAACACCCTGCTTTGTAATTATTCAGTTCCTTTCTTTGAAAAAGAGGGTTATCAATTTAAATTGGGATAGTGATCTGAACAAGTTTGAGATCTTAAAAGCCAAGCTTAACTATTTAAAGCGCACAGGAGCGGAGCCAGTACAATGAATTTATCAGCCCAAGACATTACCGCAGAAATATTGACCTTACCAGAACAAGAACAGCAAGAAGTAGCCGACTTTACTGAATTTTTAAAAACCAAATTAGCGCGGCAACAAGCTAAACGGTTTGAGTCATGTCAACAAACTCTATCAAATCAACTAACCGAAGGAGCTCGAGTGTTACAAGTATTGGAAGACGTCGGGCTTTTAGGGTGCATGGAAGGCGGTGATGGTAAATTATCAGATGATTACAAACAGCACCTATGGGGCAATGAATGATTATTGCTGATTAATCGTGCCTAACGCTATTCGCTCCATAGTATTTAATAGTTAATTTGCGTAGAATGCACATCAAGTGATGCTATATTTGATGTTTTTATGGAGGCTTTATGCGTACTACACTTAATCTTGATGATGAACTACTGGCGCAAGCACAGCGATTGAGCGGATTAACCGAGCGCACCCAGTTAGTACGTGAGGCCTTGCTGGCCTTAATACAACGCGAAAGTGCAAAGCGCTTAGCACAGTTGGGAGGTAGTCAATTAGAATTGCAAGCTATCCCTCGACGTCAAGACGTTGCACCATGATATTGGTGGATACCTCGGTTTGGATAGATCATCTGCGTCGAGGTGATGCTCATCTAATGGCTACCCTGTTGGCCGGACACGTATTAATTCATCCTTGGGTAATAGGAGAGATAGCCTGTGGTACACTGAGAGAACGTGGACAAGTGCTGGATTTATTGCGATCTTTGCCTTTATCCCCCGTTGCACTTGAAGATGAAGTGCTGTTCTTCATAGAGCAATATGCATTAATGGGACGCGGCATTGGTTATGTGGATATACATTTGCTTGCGTCTGCTCAGTTAGCAGGTGCTCGTCTTTGGACACGAGATAAGCGTCTCGTTGTTGTGGCCAATGAACTGGGTGTGGCTTATATTGAAACTTTACATTGAAACCAACATTGAAGCGATATTTGCCCAAATAAACCGAAAGTTATCTACAAAAAAGCTGTTTCTTGAGAGCCTGTCGAACCATGAGCGACCCTTCGACAAGCTCAGGGCGAACGGATAAGCCTTGCGGCTTGCTCCGGCTTAATTTGGTAGCCCAATTAACGAGCCGTTAATTACAACTCTGCCCGTTGTAACCGAAGTTTGTTATTTAGGCATCTTTCATTCTTGGGTTTACACTTTTTTGCAATAACCATCGCGGGTTAGCGAAAGCGTAACCCGACAAATCAACTTATAGTAAACATTCACCTCCCTGCTAATTTTTTTCATTGCTCATGACTATATGTTATTATTTTCGCTAAAAACAAACCCTTAAAATATGGCACTCAGCAATCACGATTTACGACAACTTGACGAAGAAGTGATTGACTCACTTCCGGTTGATGGTGTCAAAAATTTAGCGAAGATATTGCTGCTTGATCTTAAAGAAGCGCGTGAAAGGCTAAATCAAAATTCTCAAAACAGCTCAAGACCACCCAGCAGTGAGGCACCGTGGGATAAAGCATCAGGGCATAGCAATGATGCTGCGGATGAACCTACTGAGAGCGACAAGCCTGAACCAGTGACTGAAGAGGAAGCTTTAAAAGAAGCCCAGCAAGCAGATGGCACTGATATCTCAAATGAAGATTTACCAGAAGAAAATGCAACTGCATTAACCTCTGCTATCCCACAAGAAATACCCGTAGTAAAACCGCCTATCGAAAAGCCGGTTCGCAACCCCGGCAAACAACCGGGCGCCAAAGGTTTCGGACGTACCCAAATAATACCTATCCATCAACATCAAGATCATCATCCGACAAAATGCGCCGTAAGTATTCACCTCCCCCTTTGAAAAAGGGGGAGAGCATGGCGAGGGGGCAGAGGGGGATTTATATAATAAAATCTCCCCTAACCCCTCTTTGTCAAAGAGGGGGACTGAATAATTACAACTGGTACGGCAAAGAAGTCGTTAAAGTTGATAGGTGGTTTGCTTCGTCTAAAACATGCTCTTGCTGTGGATGGAAGAATGACGGGTTAACTTTAGCGGATAGAATTTTTGAGTGCAAGGCGTGCGGTCTGGTTTTAGACCGGAATTTAAACGCAAGTGCCAATATTTTAGAAGAAGCACTACGAGTTAATAGTGCTATACGAACGCAGAGCGGGCAGAAGACTTTCACTGTTAGTCCGTCAAAGCAGCCTGTGTTGAAGCGTTTAGAGAATCATGGTTTTCTATGAAACTTATAACTATAAGTCAGTTTATTCAGAAAAACAGGGCCCTAGGGTGCTGCCCTTAAAATCCGTGAGCGCCTTGATACCAACCAGTGAACGCAATCATGCACAATAAAACCTTTGCATTTTCCCGCTACGTTTGGCTGACGGTAGGTCTGTTTGTTATCCTCGTCACTGTCTTTGGCAGTTACGCCTGGTCGGAAAAGCAGATTGACCGTGCCAATGACCTGCGCTACCAAGCTTATTTGCTGGTCGACGAGTTGCGACAGTCTTCGGACGATCTTACCAGAATGGCACGGTCGTATGTGGTGACCGGCGATCCTGTCTACAAAGCAAACTATCAGGCTATTCTGGATATACGTGACGGGAAGAAGCCACGGCCAGTCGGGTATCAGGCTGTTTACTGGGATCTTGTGCTGAAGGGGCAAATACCAGACGTCGGCAGCGGATCAGCCATCCCGCTGTTGGAGCTGATGCGGGAGGCCGGATTTTCCGTAGAGGAGTTCAGTAAACTCGCGGAGGCCAAAGCCCATTCTGACGAATTGACTGCCACCGAATTTGAGGCGATGCGGCTGGCTGAAACTACCGGCCCCCAGGCTGAGGCCAACCGGGCCAAAGCCCGCTTGATGCTGTATGGTGACCAGTACCATCAGTACAAGGCCGCCATCATGCAACCCATCAATGAGTTCTATCAGCTGATGGAAAAGCGTACGCTCAATGCCCTTCAGGCTACTATAGATCAGGCCATGCTATTGCGGTACGTGTTTGTCGTATTGGGATTGATGCTGATGTTAATGCTTTGGCGGATAAATAATAGCCTGCACGTAATCCTGGGAAGTTCTCTTGATGAAGTCTATGAGCGTATCGCCCAAATCGGCAGCGGCGATTTTTCGTCCGCCATTCCGGTCGCAGGCGGTATGAAAAACAGCGTATTGGGTTGGTTGGAAAAAACCCGGACCAATCTGAATAAGATTGATGATGATCGCAAACGGCTGCAAGACGAACGGGAAGAGGCGCTAGATCGGCTCCATAAAATAGCCAATCAGGTACCGGGGCTTGTTTACCAATATCAGTTGCGCACTGACGGCAGTGCCTGCTTTCCTTTTGCCAGTGCCGCCATCCGCGACATATACCGGATCACGGCGGAGGACGTCCGTGAGGATGCCGCCAAAGTATTTGCCCTTGTTCATCCGGACGATTATGACGCCGTCCAAACAACCATCTTTGAATCAGCACGAAACTTGACCCCGTGGTGCCAGGAGTATCGGGTGAAGTTTGATGATGGCACGATCCGCTGGCTGTTCGGCGATGCGTTGCCGGAGCGGGAAGCCGACGGCTCCACGCTTTGGCATGGTTTCATCACTGACATTACCGAGCGCAAACAAGCCGTGCAAGAACTGCGGATCAGCGAGGAACGCTTAAAAGAGAGTGAAGCAAAACTCCAGCTCCTGCTGAATTCGGCTGCCGAAGCGATATACGGCATAGACCTGAATGGTGACTGCACCTTCTGCAATGCTGCCTGTCTCAATGTGCTTGGATACAAGCATCCTGAAGAGCTGCTCGGCAAGAACATGCATTGGCAGATTCACGGAAAATACGCGGACGGAACTTTCTTTCCCGTTGAAGAATGCCTTATTTTCAAGGCCGTCAATGAAGGCGTGAGAACACATGTGGACGACGAAGTGCTATGGCGTGCGGACGGCACCTGTTTTCCTGCCGAGTATTGGTCGTATCCACAAAAATACGAGGGGGCGTTAGTAGGGGCGGTGATCACATTTTTTGACATCACCAAGCGCAAAGAGGTCGAAGCGAGGTTGTGGGTGAGCGACCACGCTCTGGAAGCAATCTCACAAGGCGTACTTATCAGCACTGCCGACGGGTGTCTTATCTCGGTGAACAAAGCCTATTCAGCGATAACCGGCTACAACAGCACTGAAATTATAGGCCATACCTGCAAATTTGTGCAGGGGCCGCTCACCGATCCACAGACGGTGGCGGCGATACGACTGGCCAGGGAGACTGTTACGGATTTCGCCGGGGAGATACTCAATTACCGCAAAGACGGCACCCCCTTCTGGAACGATCTGACGATCTCGCCTGTGTGTGACCAGCAAGGCCGGTTAACCCACTTCATCGGCATCACCCGCGACATTACCATGCGTAAACAGGTCGAGAGCAAACTGATACAACTCTCTGAGCGCTTGGCATTGGCTGTGCGTGCCGGTGGCATAGGCGTGTGGGACTATAATATTGTCAACAATGTATTAGTGTGGGATGCTCAGATGTTTGCCCTCTATGGCATTAACCCAAAAGATTTCGGTAATGTTTACGAAGCTTGGCAAGCCGTTGTTTATCCCGATGACAAGGAACGAGTCGACACCGAAACTCAGATGGCGATAAGCGGCGAAAAAGAGTTCGATACCGAGTTTCGCGTATGCTGGCAAGATGGCTCTATACATCATATCAGAGCGCTTGCTATCGTTCAGCGCAACGCTTCAGGAAAGCCCCTGCGCATGATTGGCACGAATTGGGACATCACTGCATTCAGGCAGTCAGAAAAAGCCCTGCTGGAATCGAGAGACAAATATCATGCCATTTTCGAGGGTAGTGCCGATGGGATCATGATTGTCGACATGGAAAATAAAATGATACTGTTTGCGAATTCGGCGCAATGTCAACTGTTTGGATATACTGAAGAACAATTCAAAACGATGAGCATTGCCGAGATTCATCCTGAACATACTTTGCATAAGGCCCTTACCGAGTTTGATAGACACGCACACGGGGACATTACTCTTGTGGAAAACATTCTATGTCTCAAAAAGAACGGAGAATATTTTTATGCAGACATCACATCAAGTTTTATAACCATAAACGGCAGACAAAACCTCGCAGGTTTCTTCAGGGATGTCACCGAGCGCAAACAGGTCGAGGATAAGCTGCGCAAGCTTTCCATCGCAGTGGAACAAAGCCCCGTCACTATCGTCATCACGGATATCAATGGTGCCATTGAATATGTCAACCCGATGTTCACTCAGCTGACTGGCTATACCTTTGCCGAAGTCCTGGGCCAGAATCCCCGGATTCTCCAGTCAGGGGAGTTTACTCCGGAGTCGTACCAGAAGCTTTGGAACACTATCCTTGCTGGCGAGGTTTGGCGGGGATGTTTCCACAACAAAAAGAAGAGCGGTGAACTCTTCTGGGAACAGACATCCATATCACCCATCAAGGATGATCTGGGGGGCATCATCGGCTTCGTCGCCGTAAAAGAGGATATTACCAAGCTCAAACAATACGAAAGGGAGATCGCCGAGAGCGAACAGCGCCTGCTGGACATCCTTCATGTCAGCCCAATTGCCGTCCGCATTATCGTTAATCAGGGGAGCGAGTTAGTATTTTACAACCCAAGCTACGCCAAGCTGTTCAAGAATTCACAGGTTTTTGATTTCAATCCCCAGGGCTATTATGCCAACGCGGAAGATTATCAGGCGATAATGGCGGAACTGGCGCATGGCAATACCGTCCTCAACCGCCCGATTGAATTTCACAATCCGAACGACGGCTCAAAGTTCTGGGCGCTGTCATCCTACATGCCGATGCAGTATCAAGACAAGGCGGCCGTGCTGGGCTGGTTTTACGATATCACCGAAGCCAAACACATGGAGCTTCTGCTACAGGAAAAGAATGCCGAGCTTGAGAGTGCCAGAGTCGTGGCGGAAAAGGCCAATCTCGCCAAATCCGAATTCCTCGCCAGCATGAGCCATGAGCTGCGCAGCCCGCTCAATGCCATCCTCGGGTTTGCCGAGTTGATGAAGAACGATTTCCCGCCACCATCAACCGCCCAGAAGGAAAGCATAGCCCAGATTACCCAGGCGGGATGGCATCTGCTGGAGCTGATCAACGACATACTTGATCTCACGAAGGTCGAGTCGGGGCAGGTGTCGCTGTCGAAGGAGCCCGTGTCGCTGGACGAAATCATCCTCAAATGTCGGCGCATGATCGAATCGCAGGCGCAACAGAGCGGCATCAAACTGATTTTTCCCCGGTTCGTCAAGCCAGTCTTTGTCCTCGCCGATCCGATCCGGCTGAAGCAGGTTCTCCTCAACCTGCTTTCCAATGCGATCAAATACAACAGCAAGCGGGGAACGGTCGAGGTGCAATGTACAGAGCGCACGCCGGGACGCCTGCGCACGAGTATCAGGGATACCGGTGCGGGACTGGAACAGGAACAACTGGCACAGTTATTCCAGCCGTTCAATCGTCTCGGACAAGAGTGTGGCAATGTGGAAGGCACTGGCATCGGTCTCGTGGTGGTCAAGGAGCTGGTTGAATTGATGGAGGGCGAGCTCGGCGTGGACAGCGCCGTCGGGGTGGGCAGCGTGTTCTGGTTCGAACTCAGCTCGGTAGCTGCGGTAGAACTTGCTCTGGAAGAAGGCGATGCAAGGGCATCGGTCGAACCGCCTGTGCCTGGCAGAGAACCCGTTGAGGCGCTGGAACAGACGGTACAGGAGCCACGGGCGACGCAACAAAACTGCCTGATTCTGGTGGCCGAGGATAACATGAGTAACCAGATGTTGATGCGGCGACAACTGGACTTGTTAGGATTCGCTGCGGAAGTGGCAAGTGACGGCTGCGAGGCGTTCGAGTATTGGCAGACGGGAGCCTATGCGTTACTGTTCACCGACGTGAACATGCCCGGCATGAGCGGCTGTGAGCTCACGGCCGCCATCCGCTCCGAGGAAGAGAAGGCCGGCACGGGACACACGCCCATCATCGCCTTGACCGCCAACGCCATGAAAGGCGAAGACGGACACTGCAAGGCGGCCGGCATGGATGATTACCTGTCCAAACCGGCGCTGATGACCGATCTTAAAGCGATGCTCGACAAATGGCTGCCGGCAGCACCGCTGCTGCCGGTAGATGCACGCGTACTTAAGGAACTGGTGGGCGATGATCCAGCCTTTATTAGCCAGTTCCTGCACAATTTCCGTGCTACCGCCCTGAAGATCGGGGTCGAGATCGAAGCAGCCATCAGCGACGGGCGTACCCATGAGACAGGCGCGGCCGCGCATAAGCTGAAATCCTCGGCGCGTAGCGTTGGAGCACTCAGGCTTGGCGAGCTATGTGAACAGATCGAACAGGCCGGGAAAACCGGCGACAATGTGATGCTCACGGCGCTGCTGCCCCGCTTTAAAGAGGAACTGGCCGCAGTGGAAAATCATCTATCTGCCTGGCAATGTGACCTGACGGGGCGGGAGGAAGGAAAAAAAGTTGAGTAACAGTTGGCATTCTTCATTTTCTGGCATGGTTGTGGTGCGCGATACGCACCCTACTACTTAAGACATTTCACCACAAAGACACGAAGAACACGAAGATTTTTCTTTGGTTTTTCTTCGTGAACTTCGTGTCTTCGTGGTCTGTATATCTTTAAGGTGATTTCCGGAGAATATTTTACCCATTAAAAGTAGGATTTTCCCAATCAAGCAAGCGATTGGATTCGTCTAATGGGTAAGTTCTTTCGCAGAAATCACCTTATACCTATCAACCATAAATTAATCTCCGTAGAGACGCGATTTATCGCGTCTAAATGATAACCCGTGGGTTTTCGGATGTAGGGACGCGATAAATAGAGACGCGATAAATCGCGTCTCTACGGTGACGATACCTGTATATTGCCGCCCATGTGTGGTTCATAGTTTAAGGTGATTTCCGGAGAATATTTTACCCATTAAAAGTAGTAGGGTGCGCATCGCGCACCTAAAACCGTATCCACTAAACGGCTTTATTGGCACCACAATCACTTATTGTTTTCTACCTTGTGCCTATTGGGTTTCTTTCTCTGGCATGGTTGTGGTGCGCGATGCGCACACTACTACTGGACAATTTAAAATTAAGCCGTTCGCTGAGCGGAGTCGAAGCGATCGCGCCAGCGGCTGCCACCGGGTTATTTTAGAGCCCTGCATATCTGCCGAAGTTTAGGTAATTATTTTTCTGAACACACTGAAAGTCTCTATAATAAACACCCCACGGTTGATCAAACACGAACCGTGCAAGGTTCTCGTATTTTCGCTATTCTTGCGAGTGCTATAGAAACATGTTGAATATGTCAAACAATGTCCGTGGCGATTTTTGGAATCTGTCATTGATAATCGATGAGCGGGCTTACTTGCGCCCTATTTATCAGCCATTATAAGCCTTGGGGTGTGAATGATTACAACGACACAGGAGTCACAGGTGGCGCACCAAGGCCGATTGATCTTAGTGGCCATAGATAATGAGACCAGCCAACAGTTAATGCTGCGGCAACTGGAGTTGCTCGGGATGGCTGCGGAAATGGTGAGCAACGGCGTCGAGGCGCTTAAGCTCTGGAAGATGAAAACTTACGCATTACTGCTCACCGATGTGCACATGCCCTTTATGGACGGCTACGAGCTTTCGGCCGCCATCCGTTCCGAGGAAGAGAAGATTGGGATGGGACGTTCGCCCATCATCGGCCTCTCCTCCAATGTCACGAAAGACGAACGCGACCACTGCACGGCAGCCGGCATGGACGATGTTCTGTCCCAACCGGTGCGGCTAACCGATTTTAAGGCGATGCTGGCCAAAAGGCTGCCGGCGGCACCGCTGCCGGTAGAGGCGTGCGTGCTCAAGGAACAGGTTGGCGATGATCCCGCCTTCATTAGCGAGTTTCTGCACAATTTCCTGGTTACCGCCCTGAAGATCGGAGCCGAGATCGAAGCGGCCATCAGTGTAGGGCGTACCCATGAGGCATGCGTGGCCGCATATAATCTGAAATCCTCGGCGCGCAGCGCTGGAGCGCTCAAACTTGGCGAACTATGCGAACGGATCGAACAGACCGGGAAAGCCGGCGAAAATGCGATGCTCGCAGTGCTGCTGCCCCGCTTTAAAGAGGAACTGGCCGCCGTGGAAAATTATCTGCTTGCCTGGCAGTGGGACTTGACGGAGCAGGAGGAAGAAAAGATTGCCGAGGGTCTGCGTCTGGAGAAAAGTCTTCACAATCAATCGATTGATTTCCTCAATGCTGGGGCCAATAGTGTCCGGAAGACACTGCTGGTGGTCGATGACGACGTGTTTCAGCACGAAACCGTCGCAACCGCCCTGAGAGACGAGAAATATTGCCTGTTGTTCGCCGCCAGCGGTGATGAGGCCATGAGAATACTGCGCAAGGTAATACCTGACCTCATTCTGATGGATATCGATATGCCCGGCATGAATGGTATGGAGGTAGTGCGGAAGATAAGGGCATACCCCCGACTTGCTGGTGTGCCCATCCTCATGCTAACGGGCAGAAACGAAAAAGACAGCGTCATAAAATGCCGGGAGGCAGGTGCCAAAGGTTATATCGTCAAGCCGTTCACACGCGCCATACTAATCGCCAAGATAAGAGAGGTGTTGCAGAGCGCATAAGGAACCCTTCAGGATGCGGTATTATGCATAAACAATCGTAGCACTTCTGCACATCCATTAACTCGACCCATGAAAAAATAATCATCTGTGACAATCTCAAATATTTCGGCTACCAATTTAAAGCGGGACAAGCCCGCAAGGGCTTAACTTTGGCAGCACGCAGAAAATATCCTCCCAAGATACGCCTGGTTCCCACGCTCCAGCGTGGGAATTCATCCGGCAACGCTCCAGCGTTGCGTGACGCGGGAGCGTCACTGTCGGCATTCCCACGCCGGAGCGTGGGAACGATAGGGTGGGGTTATTTATTGCGAGTTACCTTTAAACTGTCCCGCCTTA
>Ga0194058_10001804_pt1 | contig 10605 bp, 14 predicted proteins | sample SepL4417m_MetaG_FD_155490 | JGI IMG/M metagenome (GOLD analysis project Ga0194058, IMG submission 155490) | Anoxic zone freshwater microbial communities from boreal shield lake in IISD Experimental Lakes Area, Ontario, Canada - Sep2016-L442-17m | ecosystem: Environmental > Aquatic > Freshwater... | reverse complement strand
GTGGCCCGGCAACTCATTCTCAACCCGAGGACGCAAGAGAGGGCCGTTGGTGACGACAACCTGCCCAGCCTTCAAGTTCTTCCACCATTGCGGATAGTCGAAGCTGCTGTCCAGATGCACATAGACGCGATTGTAGCCGGCCGGATTGGGCGAAACGCCCGAACCACTGCCGGCCGTGGGCGGAATTCTCAGGCCGCAGTCCAGCAGCTTGAAGTAAACGTCCTGCGACCAGCGGGCGTAACCGAAGGGGCCCGCGTAGCGATCGGCGTCGCGCGGCTTTCCAAGCTTTGTGTCGGGCTGCATTACCTTGCGGCCGAAATGGCTGTTCGCTACCTCGATCGAATCAACCAGCCCGTTGGCTACCAACATTGGCAAATCCCAGCCATAACTTGCCGTGGCATCAACCCACAACTCCGAGTTCTCCTTCTGCCGTGCCTGTTGAAGATGCTGCGCCAGCGACGGGTATTCGTCGGTTTCTGCTTGCAGGAGCATTGGCCCGGGCAGATGGAAGCATAAGACTTCCGTTCCGGCGCGTGTAAAACCGCCGCAAAACAGCTCATGGACTCGATCACTGTCGAAGGTCACGAGGCGATTCTTAGGCTCTTTGAAGTTTTTGCCGAGATCGTTTTTGTCGTTCCACCAAGTCGTTGTTTGGGCAACGTGCAAATCGTCGGCCAACATGACCATTTCAAGGTCGCGAATACTACGGCGGAGATGCAGATCGCCAGACCACCAGCCTTCCTCGCTCATATTGACGACTCGCCGCAGCTCGACCTCCTTGCTGTCGTCGGCGAACCGCTCGATCGTGAAGTTGCCCGTCACATTGTAGTACTCCGGGCCGCGCTCCAGTTCAAACGTGTAGAAGCCAGCGGGCAGGTTCAGCGTGATTTTGCCCGGAAAGAGGAAGTGGTCGGACCAGAAGGGGTAGCCTTCGATTTTTTTCGGCCGCTTAGCTGGACCACTGAGGTGGATCCGACAGGCGATCGGCTTGTGAGTTTTGGCATCGACGACGGTCAGCAGCAGCTTGCCCTCGGCCGCACGGCACGGAGCCGGCTGGAGCAAGAGGCATGTCAGGTAGACGAATAGTAGTAGTGATCGCATAATATTTAGGAGTGATCGCATGATATATTGCAGTTGGAAGTAATCCCACCCCCCCTTCGGGAGTAGTTCCGTCCTTCACAAACGGGCCTTGATCGTAACCCTGTCAACTGCCAGCAGTGGCGGCAGGCCGTAGGGTGCGTGAAGCGAACCAACACCCGGGAAATGGTGCGTTACGCACGGACTCAATACTTCGAGAACGTCTACCCTGGAATAGACCGGTTCGCGTAACGCACCATTTCGCGGGCATCCGTGCTCCACGCACCCTACGTTTGCCCGAACTGCTAGCAGTGACGGCAGACCCACAAACATAGCATTTTACGGCACTCTTGGGCGCGGCGCGGGAACGGCTTGCTAAAAGTGGCCGGAAGAACCTAGAATAGGGGATGAAATCTTCAGGACGAATGATAAAAACTATGGCAGACGACTACTACAAAACGCTTGAGATCGCTCGCAACGCCTCGCAGGCCGATATCCAAAAGGCCTATCGGGATCTGGCACGCAAGCATCACCCCGACATGAACCTGGAGAACCCTGGAGCGATCAAAAAATTCCAGGAAATCCAGGCCGCCTTTGACGTGCTCAATAGCCCCGAAAAGCGGGAAATGTACGACCGCTACGGTAGTTCGTTTGAGACCATGGGGCAGGGCGGCCCTCAGGGTCCAAGTTGGGGAGCCGGGCCGGGCGGCGGTGGCAATCCCGAAGATATCGACTTCGGCCAGTTCTTTGGCGAACGGTTTGGAGAGGGGAGCGGCGGCGGGTTGGGGGACATCTTTTCACACTTCCGCCGGGCCGCCGGCCGTGGTGCCGCCGGCAGTTCAAAACGTCGCGGCGGCGATGTCGCGTCCGAAGTGACCATTCCCTTCGGCACCGCCATCAGCGGCGGCGAAATTCAGTTGAGCCTCCGCCGGGAGTCCGGCGAGACGGAAACGATCGTGGTCAAGATTCCGCCCGGCATTGAAGGCGGAAAAAAAATGCGGCTCCGCGGCAAAGGCGAGCCGGCACCTGGTCGCGGTACCGCCGGCGACCTGATGCTGACGGTCCACGTCGCCCCGCATCCGTTCTTTTCTCGTAAAGGTAACGACCTTCACGTCCGCCTGCCGGTCACGCTTGGCGAGGCCGTGGTCGGAGCGAGTGTCGATGTGCCGACGCCCAGCGGGACGGTCTCCGTCCATATTCCGCAGGGAACTTCCAGCGGTAAGAAGCTGCGGATCAAGGGGCATGGCGTGGTACTGAAGAATGGCGCCAAGGGTGACTTATTGGCCGAAGTGCTGATCGTGCTTCCCACCAAATTGTCCGAGGAGGATCGAGAAACCATCCGTCAGATCGATGTTCGATCTCCTAGCGATCCACGGCAAACCTTGCGGTGGTAAAATGGGCAACCAACGATTTCTCCACGTCTACCGGATTACTCGCGGCGCGGATTTTCAACGGGCTTACCAGCGTCGCCTGACCGCCGGGGACGACCGTCTGTTGGTTTTTGCCTATCCCAACGGCCTAGCACACCCGCGGTTGGGGCTTTCCGTTTCACGAAAGGTCGGTAACGCCGTGGTTCGCAACCGCTGGAAACGATGCATCCGCGAGGCATTTCGTCTATCGCGCGAACAGTTGCCCTTTGGCGTTGACTTGGTCGTCATTCCCCGGCCCGACACCGTGCCGGAAACGGCGAAGCTCCAGGAGTCGCTGGTGAGGCTCGCGCGAAGGGCGGCGAAGAAGATTTAACAGGTAATCATGCAACAACTTGTTGTGGCCGGTCTCTGACCGAGCCACACCGCCGACCGAAGGTCTCCCATTCACCGGGAGACCTTCGATCCGACGTTTCGCGGGGTCGGGAGACCCTCGCCGAACAGGGGAGATTTGACAGGTAATCATGCACCGCTACCGTCCCACCACGATTCTCTGGACAATTCTCCGTATTCCGGCATGGATCTTGATCGCAGTAGCGCGAGTCTACCAGTATACGCTTAGCCCGATGTTGGGCCGGCATTGCCGCTTTCATCCGTCATGCAGCGCCTATTTCATTGCGGCCGTGCGGAAGTACGGTGCTATTCGTGGTGCATGGCGAGGAGTCTGGCGCATCTGCCGCTGTAATCCTTGGAATCCCGGCGGTTACGACCCGCCGTAGCGGTTGAATCCCTTGGCAGAAAGGGACAAAGGAGCCGGAGTCTTGAGTGGTCGCAAATCCACGAGTCGCGTTCCCTTTACTCAGTGTGATGGAACTCCCCTGAAAAGTTTACAGAAAATACCCTGGTTCGACCTTAAAATGCTCCGCCAGCTTCTTGACGTGGGTCTTGCTCAAGGCCCGCTGGCCGGATAGGATCGCTGCCCCCAGCGTTCGGTTGCCTAGCAGTCTTCCCAGGTCCGAAGTGTTCATGCCGTGTTCGGCTAGGAGCGTTTTCAGTGCATCCAGCGGCGCAATTTGTAAATCGTTGATCGGGAATCTCGCCGCTTCGTACACCTCCACGAAGGTTGAAATCGCCTCCAGGTAATCTTCTTGGTCCGCGTTGAGCTTGAAGCCGGCCATGCGGTCAATCATTTCTGTCGCATTGGCAAGGTCAACCTTATCGCGGATCGGGCGAGGAGGCAGCAGGGCCACAAGCTCGCCGTACATCTTAGGAAAATACCGAAAGTCACCCCTCGTTGCCACATTACTCATAGCACGTCCTTCCATCTCCCCTTGCCATACTCGCTGTGCGTTAGCACTATCAGCGTAAAGACAAGTCGTCGATTGTAATGAATCGCCGTTATCAAACGGTACTTGTTCCCGGCGATGTTGAACACAACCACGCTTCGGCCGCTGGCGACCATTACGGCATCGGCATGGGGAAAAGTTGCCCGCACATCTTGGATACAGGTCCAGTGGGCCTTCCTTGCCAATTCATGCCAATACAGCAAGCCGACCCGAGCTTGCGGATTCCGCTCCCAATACTCCGCCAGCATCAAGCGTTTGATGATCCTCATTATTCTTTCATCTGCCTACTTTATGTATACACTTTCCATCGCCCCAAGGCAAAAGGAATCTTGAAAATATTTTCCACCTGCTGCCACTGATATCCGCGGGTGCATCAATGCTCGCGAAAAGAAGATTAGGGGAAAAGAAGATGGGATTCATTTTCTTTTCTACTGTTTTCTTTTCTACCATCTTTCTGGCCGCCATTTATTTTCCTGTCAAATTCTTGCGTTTGGGGTGTCGTCGCGGAAAATACCGTTACAGAAACCGATGGTCCGGCCGAGCAGCAATGGGGCATCGCGACGATCGACGATAATGCCGATCCCTCGCGATTCACCGATCCAGTCCCTTCCATCGGCCAGGGCAAAATCAAACCCGACCATGTAGCCCTCACCGGGTGAAAGCGGAAGCGATATTCTAACGACGGGCTTCGCCTTGAATTCGCCCGTGAAGTGCCTGCGGAGAATTTCCTGGGCGGCCGCCTCGGAAATCTCAACGATGTTACCAAGATTGCTAGAAATGCCACATCCCGCTTCCGTGCCAGCATCCATCACCGAACCTACTACAGAAGCATTGATAGCAAGGACAGTGATGGAAAGGCTCGCACCGCACGACTGACATCGCACCGTTTCAAAGAACAGTTCCTTGCTATGGGTGATCGGGATGATCATCACAAATAAACGGGCATGGCGATAGGTGCGATAGAGGTCATAGATCGTATCGGCCCCGCATTCCGGGCAGATGAACTGCCCGGACTCCTCGTATTGCTCGGTTTGATATTGGGACCAATGAAACATCGTAATGCCTCCATGATTTTCCCGCTTATCTCACAAACTCTCGCAGCTTCCGCAAATTGACAATATCCAAATCCTCGCCGTTCTCTGTGCCCTTGGGGGTCTCTAAAACCATGGGCACGTTGTGAAAGCGGGAGTCGCGAAGGAGCCAGCCAAAGGCCTCGGGGCCTATCTTGCCGCAGCCGATGTGGGCGTGACGATCGACGCGGCTACCGCACTCCTTCACGCTGTCGTTGAGGTGGAATGCGCGAATCTGATCCAGCCCGACGATCTTGTCGAACTGCTCCATCGTGGCATCATAATCGGACTGCGTGGAGATCTTGTACCCGGCAGCGAAGACGTGGCAAGTATCGAAGCAGACGCCCAATCGGCGGTTGTCTTTCACGCCCGCGAGGATCGCAGCGAGGTGCTCGAAACGCCAGCCGAGCGTTGTGCCTTGGCCGGCCGTGGTTTCCAGAAGGATGCCGGTTAAAGTAGCAGGCACAGTCCCTGTGCCGTCCGCCTTCTCTATTTGGTGTCGGTTGAGTGCTTGGATCGTTGTCACATCAGGGCGAACGGCACACGGAGTGTGCCTGCTACTTTGCCCGAGTACTTCATCCAGCGCGGTGATAATTCGCTTAAGCCCTTCCTCTTCGCTCGTCGTGGTATAGGCTCATGGATGCGAAACAACCCAGGGAATGCCGAGGGTTGCAGCCCGCTGGACCTCCTCGATCATGGCATCGATCGACTTCTTCCAAAGTGTGTCGTCAGGGCTGGCGAGGTTGATCAAGTACGAATCGTGGGCTAGCGGGCAAGCGATGCCGGAGGTGGCGACGGCATCGCGAAACTTCTGGGCATCTTCCGGCGCGATCGGCTTGCCACGCCACTGGTTGGCGTTCTTGGTAAAGATCTGAATCACATTGCAACCGGTCTCCATGCCGATTTTCACGGCATTGTGGTATCCGCCTGCGATCGATTGATGGGCACCGAGTATGGACATTGCCTCTATCTTCTTCTATGATACGATCCTGTTTCGACTTGCGCCGAAATCCCTGGGCCAATACCGCCCGCGAACTTGTTTCCTTGATCGTAACCGAGAATCGTTTCCATGGTCAACCCTACCCCCGCGGTTCCCCCCACCAAAGAGAGCACTGCCCAGCCATGGTTTCGCCAATTGAATGGCTACCATTGGCTGGTATTGGTCGTGTCCACGATGGCGTGGGCTTTCGACTGCTTGAGCCAGCAGATTTTTAATTTGACGCGCAAGCCGGCCATGGATGCCCTGACCGACTCGCCGGCCAAGGCCGATTTCTTCGGCCCCTTGAGCACTACCGCCCTGCTGGTCGGTTGGGCCACCGGTGGAATCATCTTTGGCATCCTTGGCGACCGCATCGGCCGGGCGAAAACATTGACGATTATGATCGTCTGCTACAGCGTTTCCACCGGCTTATGCGGGCTTTCCCTGGGGCCTTGGGATTATATCTTCTACTGCTTCATCACGGGCGTGGGTGCTGGGGGAATTTTCCCGGTGGCCTGCACGCTAGTGGCCGAGAGTCTGCCCGATCGTACCCGGCCGCAGGCCCTGGGCATGGTGCAGACCTTTTCGGCCTTGGGAAACATCGGTGCCGGAGCGATCTCGCTGGGATTCGTCGCCCTGCTGGCCAGCGGTGTGATTTCGACTCATTGGCGGTGGATGTTCAGCGTCGGCATTGTGCCATCACTTCTGGCCATCCTTGTCGCTCGCAGGCTCCGCGAACCGGAAGCATGGAAACGAGTTGCGGCCGAAGGCAAGGCCAAGAAAGCGGGCCTCGGCGAACTGTTTTCCGATCGCCGCTGGCGGCGGAATGCGATTGTTGGCCTGTTACTGGCGGCCTCCGGCGTCGTGGGCCTCTGGGGGATCGGCGTGTTCAGCAATGATCTCACGCAGTTCATCATTGGTGATCGCTATGATAAGCAGCAGTGCTCGGTAGGTGAGGGCAAGAAGGATCTGCTGTTCGTTGCCATGGCAATTCATTCCCCTGACAGTCTTGCCGAGGCAAAAATGAGCACAATCACGCCCCGGCAGTTGTTGGGCAGCGACCCGGAAAACAAGGTCAAAGATGCCGAGCGGCTTTACAAGGCGGCACTCGATCTCGATAAGAATGACAAAAAGGTTTCTGTTGACGGCGTGATCGCCAGCCTGCAAGAATCCGATTCAAAGTCGCTGACCTTCGGCGATATCGATCGGCTGACTACTGCTTTGGCCACTCCAACGTCCAAAGAACCGATTTCGGACCACATCGCCCGAATTGTAACGCGGCAAAAGGACCGCAATACCGAAGTACTTCGATGGGCCGCCTGGACGCTCATCTGTTTCAACATCGGAGCATTCTTCGGCATGTACGCCTTTGCCCGGGTGACGCAATTGATTGGCCGCCGGCCGACGTTTGCCATCTTCTTTACGATCGCCATGGTTACCACTGCCTTGGCATTCAGTTGCATGAAAGAGATGCCGCGTGATCTCTGGATGGTTGCGTTAATGGGCGGGGCGCAGCTTTCGGTATTCGGCGGTTATGCAATTTACTTTCCGGAGTTGTTTCCCACGCGACTCCGGAGTACCGGAATGTCATTCTGTTATAACGTCGGCCGTTATGTTGCTGCGATCGGCCCGCTCTCTTTGGCCGTACTCAAACCGAGTTTGGTCAAACAAGTTGGCGATCCGGTATTGGCTTTTCGCTACGCCGGCGTGGCGATGTGTTCGTGTTTTCTCGTGGGACTCGTGGCACTTCTGTTCGCGCCCGAGACAAAGGGGCAGCCGCTGCCGGAATAAAGAACGGAAACCGAGTTAGAACCACATCACCGCGTGCAAGTGTTTGTGAAGTCACACCGACTCTCCGTCAGACGTGGTGTAGACATCTTCCCCATCCTTCCAAAAATATTACGATGCCTCCCCCGCCACGACTCCCAGCACGATCTTCCTGAGCTTCGGCTCCGCCTCGGCGGCGGTGGCCAAAATCTCCTGGATGTTGGCTGGCTTGAGGGCGTCTGGTAGACAAATATCGGTAACGATCGATAGGCCTAGCACCCTCATGCCCGAATGCACGGCCACGAGAACCTCGGGTACGGTTGACATGCCCACAACATCGGCCCCGATTATCCGCAAGAAACGATATTCGGCCCGGGTTTCTAGGTTCGGGCCTGTCACGGCCACATAGACGCCCTTATGGGCCGCAAAGTTCTCCTTCCGTGCGATACAAAGGGCGCGATCGATTAGCTTGCGATCATACGGGGCGCATAAGTCGGGAAAACGCGGGCCAAGGCGATCGTCGTTCACCCCGATGAGCGGGTTGCCGTTCATCAGGTTGATATGGTCTTCGATGACCATGATGTCGCCCTGGGTATATTGCGGGTTCATGCCGCCGCAGGCATTGGAGACGATGAGCAACTCGGCACCTAATGCCCTCATCACGCGGACGGGAAATGTGATCTGGGCATAGCTATAGCCCTCATAAACATGGAAACGGCCCTCCATGGCCACAACGGAGGTTCCATCCAGGTGACCACACACCAACTGGCCTGTGTGGCCGATGGCGGTGGAACGTGGAAAATGTGGAATCGAGGCGTAGTCGATCGTCGCCTCGGCTTGGATATGCCCGGCCAAGCTGCCCAGCCCTGTTCCAAGGATGATACCGATTCGGGGCTTGCCCGACCATTGGCTGCGGATTACCGCAACCGCCTGTTCGATTTGTGCTGCGAGTTCTTGCATGATTACTCATCATCCTCCACTTCGCCTGGCGTAAATTCTGCGTCTTCGTCTTCGTCCTCGTCTTCTTCGTCGAACTCGTCGTCAAAATCCTCCTCGAATTCATCATCAAAATCATCATCAAAATCATCCTCCTCGAATTCGTCGAGGTCTTCGTCCTCATCCTTGTCGCTGGCCGAGATTGCCGGGATCCCTGGAAGTGGCAACCTGTCGTCGGACGGGATGTCGTTGGAAGAACGCACGCGAATCGATGGAAGTTGGCAGGTGGTGGACACGGAATAGCTCCTTGGATAATGTGGCGGAAAAGTCGAATGCCAAATTGTTTGACTTTTGCAGGTGCTTGTCAACTGCGGCGAGAAATTTTTTTCGCAACGGCCTCAATGGCCGACTTGCTGCGGCTTGAGTGCGGCGACGTGAGGAGCCAAATTGCCCGAGATTTGGCCTGCGTCGAACCGCAATTGCTGACGGTTTTCCCAGGCCGACCCCTGATCCGCGCCAACCTCCAATTGCGCGGAAGGCAGCCGCTCGGCCAGGGCCAGGGCTTCCGACGCTTTACCCCGTTTGCGGTAGAGATCGTAAAGCCGATGGAGCAAGCGGACTGAGTCCGGCCGTGCGGCGAGTGCCGTCTCTAGTACCGTACATGCCTCGTCGTCACGCTGCCGGGCCTGCAAAGCAAGCCCCAGGCAAACAGCGGCAATTTCTCGAACCTCACACAGGTGCCAGACTGTCGGCGTGATCCGGCCGAAGCGGACGGCTGCCTCGAATGCCCGAATTGCCAGATCCAACCGATCGCGAACCAGCATGAAGTTGCCCAGGGCAAGGAGAAGTTGCATGTCGAAAGGAAAGTCCTCCAGGGAGTCCAAGCATGCCGTCAATTGGCTGGCGTGCAGATCCGGATCCTCGTCAAATGTCGTCAAAAGACCATAAAAAGCCTCCAGCCGTTGGGCGGAACGGGGCATCGATATCTCGGCCGCGCTGCGCAACAATTCACGGGCCTGATCTTGATCGCCCAGAACCGAGTGGGCTTGGCCGGCCACCAGCAGCAGACGTGGCGACCAGTTTCCGGTAGCTTCCGCCTCTGCACTGGCCAAGGCGAGGTCTCGCTGGGCCTTGGCCAGGAACCGCTGGGGTTCGTGTTGACGTGGGTGACGAAGGATACGGCAGGGTGCCTCGGCGGCTTGAAGTCCGACCGATTGGAGCGACACACTCAATGTCTCACGGACCCGGCCTGAAAATCGCAAATCCATGTGGGTTGGAAATAACCTGACTTGTGAGCACTGCTCGGCCGACGCACCCTCATCACGTGGGGGAGATTCCACCCAAACTGAGTGTGCGATCGAAGGGTTGGCTTGATTATCGAGAAAATGTCGCAGTTCGGCCGCATCCTGCGGGGAAATGCGCTCGCCCGCATCGAGCCAAAGAACCCAATTTCCGGTTATCAATCTCAGACAGTGATTTCGTGCTGCCGAGAAGTCGTTTTCCCAAGGCGTACGGTGGACGATAGCACCGAGTTGAGTGGCCAATTCCGGTGTCCTGTCCGTGGATCCGGTGTCCAAGACCACGATTTCCTCCGCGATCTTGCGGATGCTTTCGATCGATTCGGCCAGCACATCCTGCTCGTCGCGGACGATCATCGCTACGGAGAGGCGGGGCCGCGCCAGAGATTCTGCGAGGATTTTCATACGCCATCCTTGGCAATTCCGTGATTTGCGAACCGATCCGTTCGTTGTCCGGTGACAGGGTCGGAAGATCAATAGTTTTTCCGCTTCCAGTGAAACTGTACCGTGAGTTGGAAAAAGATTAAATAGCGATTTTAGGCTCTCCGCCGGGTTTTGCGGATAATTGTGGTGCGGGCGTCTCGCCTGCCCAAGATGTTGTGGTTGAACTAGGCAGGCGAGACGCCCGCACCACAAACTTGCGACCTGTACGATTGGTTTTGCGGCGTTGGCTAGCGGAAGGCGACGGTTTACCCGTCAGGTTTGAAGGGTGGGGCCCTGGCTTTTTGGGGTTCTGGTGCATAGAGTGAAGATAGGCATTGTGGA
>Ga0194058_10001803_pt1 | contig 10606 bp, 7 predicted proteins | sample SepL4417m_MetaG_FD_155490 | JGI IMG/M metagenome (GOLD analysis project Ga0194058, IMG submission 155490) | Anoxic zone freshwater microbial communities from boreal shield lake in IISD Experimental Lakes Area, Ontario, Canada - Sep2016-L442-17m | ecosystem: Environmental > Aquatic > Freshwater >... | reverse complement strand
ACGCTCTGACTCAGCAGGGCGGGGAATATTTCGAACGTGTCTTCATTACCGATCCTATTATGGTGGGTGATCGCATTGCCGGCGCGGTTGGATTCAGCACGCGTGAAGATAAGTTCTACGTGTTCAAGGCAAAGGCTGTCCTGGCTGCCATGGGCGGCGCGGTTCACGTGTTCAAGCCTAGGAGCGCCGGTGAAGGCCTCGGCCGCGCATGGTACCCCCCCTGGAACTCAGGTTCCAGCCTTTACTTCACTCTTATGGCCGGTGCTGAGCAAACCTGTCAGGAAGTCCGTTTCATACCCGTCCGTTTTAAGGACGCCTACGGTCCGGTCGGCGCATGGTTCCTCCTCTTCAAATCCCGTGCAACAAACGCCTTTGGTGGGGAATACATGGTGGAGAGGAAATCTGAACTCGATAATTGGGGCTCCTACGGCAAGGTGAAGCCGATTCCGGCTAACCTGCGTAACTATATGGGCATGCTCGATGAGTTTGAAGGCAAAGGCCCGATCTACATGAGAACTGAGGAAGCCATTCAGAAGATCGCCAATGAGTTTAAGGACGACCCGAAGGCTTACAAGAAGAAGATGAAGGAACTTGAGTCCGAGGCTTGGGAAGACTTCCTTGATATGACGATCTCCCAGGCGATCCTGTGGGCCGGCACGAATGTTCAGCCTGAAGAGAGGTCCTCTGAGATCGCAGCAGCTGAGCCGTATTTCATTGGCTCCCATTCCGGCGCCTCCGGGGCGTGGGTAAGCGGTCCCAAGGATTTGGCTCCGCCTGAGTACTTCTGGGGCTATGAATATATGTCCACCGTAAAGGGTCTTTTCTGTGCAGGCGACGCGTCTGGAGCATCCAGCCACAAATTCTCCTCGGGTTCTCACGCCGAGGGTCGTGCCGCAGGGAAATCCATGGTGCGTTTCGTGCTCGATAACAATTCTCTCCCAGCCGTGGACGCGGCCCAGGTTGCAGCCCTTAAAGATCAAGTCCTGAAGCCACTGGACTTCTTCGCCAAGTTTGGGGCGTATTCAAGCGACCCGGATATCAACCCCGAGTTTATGAAACCCAAGATGTTCATGTTCCGCCTGCAGAAAATTATGGACGAGTATGCCGGTGGTGTTACCGCGGGCTTCAAGACCAACAAACCCAAGCTCGATAGGGCAATGGAACTGTTGGGGTTTTTGAAGGAAGACTCGGAGAAACTAGCGGCCCAGGACCTGCATGAACTTATGCGTTGCCATGAGAACATCCAGAGAATGTATCAGGCCGAAGCGCACGTCAGGACCGTTCTCTTCCGCGAAGAGACCCGTTGGCCGGGATACTACTTCCGTAATGATTTTCCGAAACTGGACGAAGCTAATTGGAAGGTTTTCGTAAACATTACCTACAAGAATGGCCAGTGGGAGACGAAGAAAGTTCCTATCATTTCAATAATCGACTAAGTTCTCGACTTTGTCTGTAACAACTCCGGGCGGCCTTTGGGTCCCCGGAGTTTTCTTCAAGAGCCAATCATAAGGTTCCGGGGGGAGCGAGGTGCTTCCTCCGGGGCCGTCTATTAGGGAGGAAGCATGGCTGGAGAAAAGACCGTACTGGTTGTCGGTGGCGGTATAAGCGGAATAACCTCCGCAGTAGAAGCTGCGGAATCCGGTTTTAGGGTTATCCTGGTCGAAAGGTTGCCGTACCTGGGCGGCCGCGTAGCCAAGCTGAACAAATACTTTCCCAAGCTGTGTCCTCCTACGTGCGGATTGGAAATTAACTTCAGAAGGATTCGAAGAAATTTCGACATTACCGTGTATACTCTTGCTTCCGTTGAAACCATTACAGGTACCCCAGGCGCCTATACCGCTACAATCAAGATTTCACCCAGATATGTTGAAGACCACTCTGCCACCAGCAAGTGCGTGGATAACTGTCCGATAGAGATCTCCAATGAGTTCAATTACGGGATGGACAAAGTCAAGGCAGTCTATTTGCCCTACGAGATGGCCTATCCCATGAATCTCACGGCTGATGGGGAGGCTCTGAGAAAGGTTCAGGGAAGCCCCGAATACAAGGTCTTTCTTGATTCCTGCACTGCCAAAGGAATCAGAATTGATCTGGATGCCAAGCCTCAAACCCTTGAAGTAAAAGTCAATTCCATTATCTGGGCTACAGGGTGGAAACCCTACGATGCCTCAAAATTAGATGCCCTCGGCTTCGGGACCTGCTCCAATGTCATCACAAACGTAATGATGGAAAGACTCGCTTCCGTAAGTGGGCCGACCAAGGGACACATAGTACGTCCCTCGGACGGCAAGAAAGTGAACAACCTTGCTTTTGTGCAATGCGCGGGTTCCAGAGACCGGAATCATCTGCCCTACTGTTCTTCAATTTGCTGTTTGGCTTCCCTCAAACAGGCCACCTATCTACGAGACTACAATCCTGAGGCGCAAGCCCACATATTCTATATTGACTTGAGGGCTTATGGGCGTTTCGAGTTCTTTTTCGATAGAGTGAGAAAAGACGATAAAATCCTTCTTACCAAAGGTAAGATCGTGAACATTACTGAGGACCCGGTCACGAAGGACGTGATATTAGAGGGAGAGGATATTCTCTCAGGAAACAAAATTCGTCGTGCCTTTGACATGGCCGTCCTGGCCGTCGGTATGCAGCCCAATACCCTCGAAGAGAGGGTTCCTGGACCGGGTGTGAGCTACGACGAGTTCGGGTTCATGGTCTCCGAAAACGGGATACATGCTGCCGGCGTGTCTAAGAGACCGATGGATGTGGGCACTTGCTTGCAAGACGCTACCGGGGCTGCTTTAAAAGCCCTTCAGGATACGGTGGGGAGGTAAGTCCATGGACCACAAGATAGGAGTTTACATCGACACAGGCTATGGTATCGGCGAAGCCCTCGACATCGAAGCCCTTATCGCCGTGGCCACGGACGAGTTCAAAGTGGCGATCTGCAAGGCTGAGCCATACTGGAGCGATTCGGACAAGCTCGCTGTGATAAAAAACGACATAGCGACCGAAGGGCTCACTGCGGTTATACTCGCTGGGGCATCTCCTCGTGTTTTTCAGCAGGAATTTACATTCGACGGCGTGATAACCGAGAGGATTAATCTGCGGGAGCATGTGGTCTGGTCACATCCTGCCAACGATGAGGATACCCAGATGCTGGCCCAGGATTACATTCGTATGGGCATAACCAAGACCACCAAGTACGAGAACAGACCGCCGTTCATGGAACCAGTGGATAAGTCCATTCTGGTCATCGGGGGAGGCATGACCGGCATGACCGCGGCCATTGAGGCCGCAAGGGCAGGATATCAGGTCTACCTCGTTGAAAAAGAGACTCAGCTCGGAGGATGGGCTAACCGTTTCCATAAAGTTTTCACAGGAAAGCCTCCTTACGATGAGATAGTAGATTCGCCGATACATGAGAAAATCAAGGCGATAAATACGAGCGACAAGATCAAGGTGTTCGCCGGTCACAGGATATATAGCATATCTGGAGCCCCAGGCATGTTTGACGCAGTCATTAGACCCGATGGACCTTGGATAGAGAGACTGGTCAAAGAGCAGAACGAATGGCTGGCAGCTAAGAAGGCGAGAGAATCCCAGGACAAGAGCGAGCCCGAACCTGCCAAATCCTCTCAGGAAGAAACAGCGGCAGTTCCCGAGGAAACACCTGAGTCTCCTGATTTTCCTCATGAGGAGGTCCGAGTAGGTGCAGTGGTGTTGGCTGCCGGATGGCGACCCCAGGATCCTTCCACCTATGCGGACTTGGGATACGGCAAGTACCCGGATGTGATAACGAATGTCCAGATGGAAGAGCTTGCGGCTAAAGGCAGGCTTACGAGACCCTCCGATGGCAAGGAAGTGACCTCCATAGCCTTTGTGGAATGCGTGGATGAGAATACTGAGCATCCTCTGCTGTATTCCTCAGCGGTGGGGTGCCTCGTAGCGCTGAAGCAGGCTCAATATCTTCGTAAGGCTAATCCCGATGGCAGAGCGTATATTTTTTATGAAAACATGAGAGCGCCGGGCCAGTATGAAAAATTTTACCAGACCATGCAAGATGATCCGGGGGTCTTTCTTTCCAAGGGGACTCCAGTGACCGTGTCCAACGGTTCCTCCGGTTTGAGTGTGGTGATGAAGGACACGCTCCTGGGTGAGAAGCTGAGGGTCGATGTGGACGTGGTAGTCCTCTCCACTGGGATGGTACCTGCTACCGCTGATTCTGCAATCGTTAATCTCAAATATCGACAAGGACCGTTCCTTCCCCAGAATCCTTACGGCTTCAACGACTCACACTTTATCTGCTTTCCCTATGAGACTCAGAGGACAGGCATCTACACTGCCGGTTGCGTCCGTCAGCCGATGGATTTCCAGAGCTGTGAGACTGACGCGACTGGGGCAGCTCTGAAGGCGATCCAGTGCGTTGAGTTGGTGGCTCAGGGCAAGGCAGTTCATCCGAGGGCCGGAGACGAGTCATTCCCGGAGATCTTTCTTACGCGCTGCACACAGTGTAAACGTTGCACGGAAGAATGTCCTTTCGGAGCTTACGACGAGAAGCCTGACGGGACTCCTCTTCCCAAACCGACCCGTTGCCGGCGCTGCGCGATTTGCATGGGATCCTGTCCCGAGCGAATCATCTCCTTCAGGGATCACTCGGTAGACATGATCGGTTCGATGGTGAAATCCATCGATGTTCCCGACGAGGATGCTGAAAAACCGAGAGCAGTCGTATTCGTCTGTGAGAACGATGCCTTTCCGGCCATCGATATGGCCGGTATAAACAGGTTGCAGTATAGCCCGTTTGTGAGATTCATTTCGCTCAGATGCATCGGTAACATCAACATGGTCTGGATAGCCGACGCTTTGTCCAAGGGCATTGATGGCATAATGTTAATCGGCTGCAAGTATGGAGACGATTATCAATGCCACTTCGTCAAAGGCAGCGAACTCGCGGACTACCGAATGGGCAAAATCTCCGAGACGTTACAGAGATTGGTCCTGGAGTCTGAACGCATTCGTTTCCATCAATTGGCCATTGACGAGTATATGACCATCCCGAAATTGGTCGACGATTTCATGGAAAAGCTTGCTGAGTTTGATCCTAACCCGTACAAAGGTTTCTAAGGAGGCTCAACCATGGCGAAGGAATTGGTTGCTGAACCTGATCTTAAGTTTACCCAGGATATCATAGCCGCCGGTGCCGGTGATCTGAAAAAGTGTTATCAATGTGCAACATGCTCCGTGGCATGCCGCATTGCTCCGGATAATAATCCTTATCCACGAAAAGAAATGATCTGGGCCCAGTGGGGCCTGAAAGACAGGCTGCTTAACGATCCTGATGTCTGGATGTGCCATCAGTGTAATGACTGTTCCATCCAGTGCCCGCGAGGAGCAAACCCAGGGGACGTTCTAAAGGCTGTCCGTAAAATGGCAATCCAGGAGAATTCTTGGCCGTCATTCTTGGGAAAACTTGTGGGATCTCCTGCCCTTTTCGTACCGGCAATAGCTATACCTGTTGTCGTGGTGCTACTGCTCGTGTTCGCGAATCAGGGTTTTAGCTTTCCACAACCGGTCAATTACGGTAAGTTCATAAATTACGTGTATATACAGGTGATTTTTACAGCAGCTTTGCTCTTTGCGGTCGTATCGATGGTTTTGAGTCTCAAGAAATTCTGGGCAAGCCTCGAAACCAATAATCTTGTCGGTGGTTCCGGAGAACGAAAGGCCTTCTTCCCGAGCTTGATCGAGGCTCTGAAGGAAATTCTGCCTCACACAACTTTCAAGGAGTGCCAGGCCAATAACATCAGATATACCTCGCACCTGTTAGTTTTCTGGGGCATGATAGGCCTATTAGTCACAACCACCATCGTGGCCTTCAATATCGATATTCTTCATATTGCTCCCCCTTCCCAGAACGGTCCCGGGACCCTGCCAATAAAGATACTGGGGAACGTTAGTGCTGTATCGTTTGTTTTGGGACTTGGGATAATGTTGATACGCAGACTCACCGCACCCGAACAAACTGGCGGGAGTTCATACTTTGACTGGTTCTTCATCTTCGTGATTTTCGGCACAGGGTCTACCGGTCTGCTCACCGAATTGATACGATACGCGGGCTCCCCGGGTGGCGCTTATGTACTCTATGCAGTCCATCTGATGTTCGTGTTGGCCCTGTTCCTGTACCTTCCGTTTTCCAAGTTCGCTCACCTTGGCTATCGGACCGTCGCGATCACTTGGGGAAAGTCCTCAGGGCGGAATTTGAAGTTTCCTGTTCTACCCAACTTTGTGCCTGCCGCTGAACCGAAATTGGTGGAGGATGGCAAAGTTTAAGGTATATATGTCAAGGTTCCGGCCAGGATCCATAAAAAGTGTAATGCCCTCGGTCGGAACCTTTTGATGACTCGTATCGTTTTTAGCAAGAAATTCGCTGCTCAAATCGTTCCCACAGAACCAAAGCTATTTCATCTCCCACATCCGCCCAGTCCTGGTTTGATCTACTCAGATGTCCTGATATGTTGCTCGTCCACTTCGATTTATCCGAATCCATGAAGTAACGAAGAAAACTTCCGTATAATCCTTCATACATGTAAGGCGCGATCCTCTCCATTTCGCTGACCAGTTTTTCGGCTTTTTCCGTCCTCTTCATTTATGATTCCTCCCCTTCGAGACCAAGCTAGGTCTGACCAGGCAATCTCAATTAGTATCTATTAGGTTAGATGTGCGGCAAGCCAAAATGGTTTCTAAAAAAACAACACGCTAAATGGAGTTGTTATAAGTTTCGCTGGTCTGAACAAAACTCTTTTTAGCTCCAAACCTTTGTGGTTTGCAACCAACTGCGTCACATGGTATGTTGATCCACGGCCATCGCTATCATATATTGGGCGCCCAGTCCATCAACATGGCATAAATAATAATCACTGAACAAAGGATATTACTTTGATTCCGCGTTACACCCGTGAGCAAATGGGGAAAATCTGGGAACCTTCCAATCGCTACCGCAAGTGGCTGGATATAGAATTGGCGGTTTGCGAGGCATGGACTGAACGAGGAGTAATCCCCATAGAGAGCATGGACCGAATTAGATCCCGTGCCAATTTCGATCTTCACCGCATTGACGAGATCGAAGAGATTACCCGCCACGATGTAATTGCATTTACAACCTCCGTTGCAGAATTCGTCGGCGAGGATTCCCGGTTTATTCACCGGGGGCTGACCTCGTACGACGTAGTTGATACAGCTCTATCTCTTCTGCTCAAGGAGGCCGGCCAGATCATTCGTGAAGATTTGATCAATTTGTTAGCCGCGCTGAAAGACAGGGCCATGGAACATCGCTATACACCTATGGTCGGCCGTTCACATGGGATTCATGCTGAACCTACTACTTTCGGCCTCAAGCTTGCTATTTATTACAGTGAGATGTCCAGGAACCTTGCTCGGTGGGATGCTGCCCTAGAAACCATTTCTGTTGGAAAAATTTCGGGTGCGGTGGGAACTTTCGCTCATTTAGATCCGGTGATGGAAGAGACTATCCTGGCAAAACTGGGACTGAAACCTGCTCCAGCGTCCGACCAGGTGATTCAACGGGACCGGCACGCAGCCTACTTCACGACCCTTGCGTTGATTGCCTCCAGCCTGGAAAAAATAGCCGTCGAAATCAGACACCTTCAACGTTCGGAAGTCTCAGAAGTTGAGGAGTTCTTTCACACCGGACAAAAAGGGTCATCGGCCATGCCGCACAAGAGAAATCCCGTGCTGACGGAAAACCTCAGCGGCCTTGCTCGAGTGATGAGAGGTCATGCAGTAGCTGCCATGGAGAATATCCCTTTATGGCACGAGCGGGACATATCACATTCATCAGTCGAGAGAATTATTGCCCCGGACGCCACTATACTTGCAGACTTCATGCTATGCCGCATGATCTCGGTGGTCAGGAACATGAGAGTTTTTAAGGATAAGATGCTTGCTAACCTTATGATGAGCCGTGGGCTTATCTTTTCCGAATCCATCCTGATCAAGCTGGTGGACCAGGGCCTTACCAGGGAGCATGCGTATTCGCTTGTCCAGAGGAACGCAATGAAGGCATGGGAAAAAGGAGAGGAGTTTAAGAAAGTGCTATTGGAGGATCCTGTAATATTAGAACATCTCACTGTTGAGCAGTTGGAATCGGCTTTCGACATCGACCATGCTCTCCGGTGGACCGATTCAATTTTTGAAAGAGTATTTTCATAAATTTATCAGTGCGTTGCTTTCTTAACCTAACCTAAATTGCTTGACTTTTTGCGCAACTGCTTGTATGGGAAGATGCATGTTCGCAGTAACCTCACAGTTCGCACGCGCGCTTTTATTATTTGTTAAGACCCCAAAACACGTTTCAGCAATTGTTGTCTTAATTCTCTTTTGGTCTGCTGAAGTCGCGTGGGCAAAACCTTTGTATCCCGTGGCTTTAATGAACTGGATGATGGAAGGGAACTCTCACGCCATAATCGTTGACAAATCTCAGCAGCTTCTCAGTGTGTGGAGTATAAGCAACGGCGCGCCCGCTATGATTGAGTCATTTCGCTGTTCCACGGGGCAGAATGAAGGAGACAAGTGGGACCGCGAGGACATGAGAACACCTGAGGGGGTTTACTTTTTCTGTTCACTGATAGATGGCAGCATACTTCCGCCAAAGTATGGTTCATGGGCCTTCACCACTGATTATCCCAATTTTGTCGATCGCCGTCGAGGAAAAAACGGAGATGGTATATGGCTGCATGGGCGAGACAAACCTCTCGGGTCCAAGCCGGATTCCGCAGGATGTATAGCCCTGGAGAATCGTGACCTGATAAGGGTTTCTCGGTTCATTCGTCTGCAAAGCACGCCCCTCATTGTGGTCAAAGAACTGATCATGGTTCCCAAGTCTTCAATAATTGAGCAAGAAGGAAAGGTTCGGAATTTTGTTGAAGCCTGGCGCCGGGCATGGGAGTCAATGGATGTCGATGCATACATGCAGTATTACTCCCCGAATTTTCAGAGCTACCACCTGGACTTCTCCGGCTGGAAAGAAAAGAAACTCAAGCTCTACAATCGACACAAACAAGTTGGCGTCAAGCTGGGTAACATCTATTTATACAGGCACAACGGCTTGATCACTGCTATCTTCCCTCAGTTTTACAGTTCGGAAACCTTCAAGAGTTCAGGTATAAAGATCTTGTACATAGCCACTGGTGACAAGTTCGGCATCTATGCCGAAGACTATCATCGGACAGTTGATGATCCTTATCCCACGAGAGTACTGCTCGCCAGTGCACACAAGGGGTTACAGCCTCGTTCAGTGGATCGGAAAGATTATGGAATTCAACTCATTTCCACAGATGAACCTGATTTTATTGCTGCTGGAGAGATCGAAACACCTCGTATTTCACCTCCATCAAGGGGGGGGCTTGTAGACAAAATCATGGGTCCGACAAGTCTTGGCCCTCCTCCCGTGGAAGCGAACGACAAACTAGAGAGCGCTTTTTCATCAAATAGACTGATATTGCCTTGCATTACGTACGCGAATGATTGCATGGAAAAGGTAGCGGGGTCTCTTATTAACGACCACACACCCGGGCGTTACATTATTGTGAACGGAGACATAAGAGGAGAGACGAGCAAACCGGAAGCCAACAGCGTTAACTTCCAAGCAAACGGATTAGCTGCCGCCCTGAATCCAATTAAAAATCGGGGGGGACTTAGAAATAGACAGATCAGAAATGACCGCGCAGAAATACGAGGATCGAAAGAGGCCATAATTGAGGTCGATTCTAAATAAGAAAAGACGTCCTGAAGTTACAGAAGAAATGAAAGTTAATCTCGAACAAAAAGGATCTTGACAGGTTGATGAAAATGTATCATCCAGTTTTTCAGTACCACGAAATGGATGGCATGAATCCCGTGAAGATAAAAAACATCTTCTTCCAATCAGATCAAACCATCCGGATGGAAAACGAACGGGTGGAAAACGACAAGGTTTATAGGGCCGACTCCTGGTGAGTTGTGTTCAGCCCTTCCAGGGAGATGATCACTGTGACAAAGGTTGAAAAAGCATGGTGCTGGCTGGTGGCAAAAGTGAAGGGTTCCGAATACTCTCGAAGGGATGGTCCGCCTTACAGAGCGCTTCCCGCTATTCCGGAACCGAAGGTCCGTGATAAAGCCCGTTACACGATAGTAGTAATAGGTGAGTCCGGTAGTTCACACCAGGTCGAATTGACCCGGTTCAGGCTGCGCGTCATCGCAGCATCGATGGCAGGACTCGTCACCGTAATTGTTGTCTTGGCCCTAGGGTTGGGAAGCTTCTTCTCCAGCAAGGAACAACAGGTGAATCTGAAGTCCGGAGGTTCCAATAAACTTCTCAATGAAGTCGGGAAGTTAAATACACTGGAGTCCTCATCTGCGAGCCGCGAGAACAGCGTGGACAAAGTTCGGCAATCCCCGGTGCCGGCCGCCGTGACTTTGCGAAACCCGGAACCGACTGGATCAGGAGCCTTAGAAGGCGGCGTTGCGGGATTACAGAAGGATAGCACTTTGGCGGGCGGCAGGGATTCAGGGCAGACCTTGGGGGATGCAGCCGCCTCTGCGGCAAGCGAGG
>Ga0194058_10001800_pt1 | contig 10617 bp, 17 predicted proteins | sample SepL4417m_MetaG_FD_155490 | JGI IMG/M metagenome (GOLD analysis project Ga0194058, IMG submission 155490) | Anoxic zone freshwater microbial communities from boreal shield lake in IISD Experimental Lakes Area, Ontario, Canada - Sep2016-L442-17m | ecosystem: Environmental > Aquatic > Freshwater... | reverse complement strand
CGGCCGCGCTTTCGTGCGACGGCTGCATCAAAGCATTTCCTGTGGGCGATGCAAGACGCTCGGTTGACACCCTCTCCTGTGCATGAACTTCCTCAAAATTCTCTCTCTTGTCGGCAAGGTCGCTGGAGTTGTCGCGGGTTTCAACGTCCTCCCGTTCGTCCCTCCGCAATACGGACTCTTCATCTTCGCTGGTGCCTCGATCCTCAAAGACGTGGTCAACCGGGTGGGGGATCTCGCGGACGACGGCCAGCAGAACGACTCGTTCAAGGTCTGATGCCATGTGGGCGGCCATCCTTGCTCTCCTTCAATCTGTCCCGGTTGTGGCGCGGATCGTGGAAAAGCTCACGCCTACCCGCCAAGAGCGGCAAATCGACAAAATCCGGAATGAAAAACAGACCGAACGCAAAAAGATCGACGATTGGATTGATCGGGGCGGCGATTTTCCTTTTAAGCGGTAGCGGCTGCTCCGTCATTGCCCCGAGCGTTCCTCCGTTCCCGGACGGAAACGTGCGCCGCCTCCTGCAATCCTACCCGCAGGAAGCCGAGGCAGCTCGATCAGCCGCCCCCGCCTTCACCCGCGACGCTTTGAAGACGATTTCCGGGCTGGAGGAGCAGGTTTTGATTCGCGGCGTGCGGTCGGAGCCGTAATGCTCACTCCTTGATAAACCGCATCGTTTCCTGCTTCACAGCAGCGATCATTTTTTCCGCACGCACGTCCGCCAGATGGCTGTTGACCACGAACAGGGCATGCACAACGCCGGGGATCCAAAGGAACAGAGTGAGGATCAGGTTCAGCGCCGCCTGAAACGGCTTCCCGCACAGAAGCACGGCGACAGGCGGCAGCACGATGGCGAGGAGGTAGCGCATAGGGGAATTCTGAATCGTGGCGGGCTGGGTTTCAATCGGAATTCATCAACCGCGAAGCCTTGACCGCTTTTTCGCAGGGGCGATTTTCTTCGTTTGGGGCTCGACGCTAACCGGCAAAGCAACTGGGCCTGCCGACTCGCTCGAAAGGATCTCGATCGAATTGTCCTTTTCCGTGTAGCGGACCTCCCGACCGTCGAATGTTTTGACGATGAACCATTTTTCTTTCGGATGCACGTCGATGCGTTCGATGACCGCCCGCGCGTTGTTCTTGAGCGTGGAAGTGTCACGCCAATCAATCTTGTCGAGTTTCAAATCCGGCGCGGAATTCCCGATCTGCATCGTCGCGATCTGCTTTTCCAGAGACTCCTTTTCCTTTTCAAGCTCGCGCAATTTATTGTCGGCAGAAGCGGAAAATCCACCCGTGATGAAGTCGAGCAACCTCGGGATCTGCGCCTCGATCTCATCCTTGCGTTTCAGCGCTGCTTCCAGCTCGCGGTTCTGCTTTTTTGCCGATGGTGGGCTCGTTGTGATCGCCTCGCAGGCGCTCAGGAGGTTGGGGAGAAATTTCTCGTAGTTCCAAGCCGCGTAGGGCGCGAGGCCCGCGTCGGCACCGTTATCGAGGAGGTAGAGGTATTTCTTCCTTTTCACGGCGCGGAGCATTTTGTTTCCGGTCATCACGTTGTAGCACAGCCCCGCCAGCGGGTTGTCCCGGCCCCTGCCCCGATACGATGGCCGCGCCTGCCGGATCCGTTGCACCGTGGCAAAAAGCTCCATCGGGATCACGGCCGGGTAGTAGTTCGGCACCGGGTCGAGGAGGACGCGTTTTCCGTCCACCATTTTTGCCGTCTGCAATTCCCCGATAACGCTCCGCGAGGTGAGGACCCTGCTGACGCTCGAAACATGCCACCGGCTCGCGTCTTCTGCCTTTGGCACCTTTTCGACATTGAACGTCCTGGCGATGAAATTCTGGCCTTTCCCCTCGGCTGCCATCTGGAAAATCCTCCTCACAATTTCTGCCTTCTCCGGCACGATCTCAAACTTCGACCGATCCGCGCTGAGTTTCAGCCAGAACGGGCAAAGCGCCGTCATTTTCACTTCGCTGACCTTGGCCCGCTTCGCAGCCCACGCCTGCCCGATCCGTTGCGACTTCATCCTGCTTTCCTCGTTCGCCCGGCTCAGGATCGTCAGGCTGATGATCAGGTCGGTGAAGTTTCCGTCATTGATGCGGTTCCGGTCATAGACCCGGTCGTCGGCCAGCGTCACCACGACGATCCCGGCGTTGATGAGCCCGAGGAACATTTGCAGCGCATACGTGATGTCCGTCCTCGAAAGCCGGTCGAGACTCTCCACGATGAGGTATGACCCCGGCTCAATGACGCCGGATTCCACGCGGTCGAGAAAAGCTTTCAGCGCCCCCTTGTCTGCGTTCTTGCCTCGGAATGCCGAAATGCCAAGATCCCTGTAATTGTCCACCAGTGGGATGCCAGTTTTCAAACACCAAGCGCGAGCCAATGCCGTCTGCCGCCGCAATGAATCACCGTGAATTTGATCCGCAGTAGAAAACCTCAAATAGGAATATGCCCTGTGCATGAGAAATTTATACCACAGTGAGTGTTGCCTGTAAATTACCATTTACCCACCTGATGAATCGCGGGGATCATTTCGAATCTATTTTTGAAGACGACCGGGATCGGGAAGTATTCCTCAAGACGTTGGAAGAAGCCTGTGTTTCCTCGGGGTGGAAAGCACATGGTTTCGTGCTGATGGGCAACCATTATCACCTTCTCATTGAGACGACGCGGCCCACCTTGGTGAAGGGAATGCAATACCTGAACTCGACATACACGGCGCGCTATAACGCGCGGCATAAGACGCGAGGGCATTTGTTCCAGGGTCGCTACAAGGCGTTGCTGGTGGATGGGGAATCGAGCGGGTATTTTCTGACCGTAAGTGACTACATTCACCTGAACCCCGCGCGAAGGAAGGGGAAGGCGCAGATTCGCAACGTGAATGAGCTTTTGGAAGATCGGTGGTCGAGCGCGGGGTGGTTGGCGGGCACGCGCAAGAAGAAGCCGGAATGGCTGCAATGGGAACGGGTGTATGGAGAACTCGGACTGTCGAACTGGCGATGGGGTGCCCGGCGGGAATATCGGGATCATCTGGAGGGACGAATTCGTGAGGTGAGTGGCGAGGAGGAGGCATGGAAGAAAATCCGTCGAGGATGGCTTCTGGGTTCGGAAGAATTCGCAGAGCGGATGAAGGAGAGGCTCGAGGAATTGTCGGCGAAGCCGCATGAGCGTGACAGTTGGGCAGGGGAGGCGGTGGAGGAGAGAGAGCAAGATCGAGCGAGGAAACTGCTGGTCGAGGGAATGCGGTGCCTGGGCATGGAGTCCCTGTCCGGAGGTCCGACAGGGCAACGGTATCTGCTCGCACGATGGGTGCGGACGCGGACGCGGGTGGGAACGCGCTGGCTGGCTGGGCAATTGGGGTTTGAATCGGTCGGCACGTTAAGCTACGGTCTTTGGCATGCCGGGCAGCGAATGGAAACGGATCGAAAAACTCAACGGCAGTGGAAATCGCTTGGCTCCTATGATCCAAAGGACTGACCCCTTTGTTGGGTCAGTATGCCAAGACACCGGTCGCCCCCGATCCGACCGCGCCGACCACGGCGCGTGTCGGACCATGGCTCAAAGATACTCTGCCCCGGCATCCGTTGTCGAGGGCGCGTCAGACCAGTCTGCCAGGGCAAGGGGACGACTCTCTGCTCACGTAGAGAACCCGGTGCCGCCACCGCTCTCACTCCGCCTCCACCTTTCGTTTCAAGAGCGCTTGCTCCAAGCTCAGCCAAGTCTGGAGCCACTTTGATCCCATCAAAGTGGCACCGTCCCGCATACCCTCAAATCTTTCTCAAAAATATCCCTTGATTTGATCTGATACTACTGACCCCTTTGTCCCCTGTGACTACTATCTGGATCATAAAAACCTGCGCATGATCGCGGTTGATGCGTATACAGATCTTGGGAAGCATGGCGTCATCAACGATGAAGGCAGGGAATGGGTCGAGCAGGTTATCAAGGCAGCCCCTCCCTCGATCGAACATATTTTCATTTCCTTTCACGAACCGGCTTTTGCACGGGGGCGACATGTGGGGGATTCCTTTGATCAAAATCCCGAACAACGGAACGCATTTTGGAAGATGCTCTTGCTATATAGGGACCGAGTTCACGCCGTTTTTGTTGGACATACACATGTCTATTCTCGGATGCAGGTTCTTGATCCTGCGGGAATCGCAGCCAACGATCCGATGGCATTTCCGAATGAGGACGGCGGAATATATCAGGTCAACGCGGCGACTGCGGGCGGCGCGAATACAATTGTTGAGGTCCAGATCGAAGGGAAGAACCTGGATTTCAGGGTTCTTCAGGCAAAGAATGGATCCAATAAACCATTTGCAGAGATAGACAAATGGAGCATGGTTGCCCATCCGTGAACTGCTGTGATGCGGTAGCTATTATCACGTCCGCTGCGGCTGTCGAGTTCGCTTCCTTGTAGCTGGTATTCCCACGTAGTGCTCGATATGTTCGTTCTTGATGGGTGTGATTGGACTCGCAAAAATCTTGGCTCTGAGATCTGGGCCTGTTAATTGAACGTATAGCTAAATTTGCTGTATTTTTCTCCTCCAGAAACACTATCCAAAATAGCGTCGGACAATTCGGAGGAATCGTCCGGGATGACGATAGTGAACTCACTGGCCGTGTTCTCGACCACATTTACCTTCATGCCGTCTGGCAAGGTGACTCCCTCAGCGAGAAGAGTTGCGACTGGGTCGGCGATGAGCCGACGCTTGAAATCTGGGTCGCCCCAGCATTTGGTGACAATGGTTTTATAGGTTTGCTCGTTCATATGGATATTTCTGTTTGTAGTGCTATGGGGCGATGGAATTCAGTTTTGTGACTATTCAGCAAATAACCCGGCGGCCGGATTTGGAAAGGGTCGTTTTGACCTAGACGGGATTTTGCCAGATGCAGGCCGGGGTCGCAAACATTTTTAGGCGGCGGAAAATATTTTCATTTTTTTCGGAACTCCACGTCAAATGGGGCGGTCCCTTGGAGTATAGGACTGACATATTCTCGGGATGTCGGCAGATATCCCGCTTATGCCAAGAGCGCCACGGATCGAGTTTGCGGGAGCGATATATCAAATGATTGCTCGTTTTGTGGCATACTTCTAACCTTTTGCCCAATAGCTGGTTGCAAAAGCATTCCCAAGCTTCCCGCTCCCGCCGTCGCGCGGATTCTCCAGAAATGAGGCTCCAACCGGTGTCAAATCACCCTCTGACTAGTGCCTTCTTCACCTACTGGTTCCGAAGCCAGAAGTCCCGGAACCCGGACACCGTCCGATCTCCTCAATGTCGCCAGCCGCACTCTGCCCTGAACACCTTATAGCCTTGCTACTGACGGACAAGATCGGAAATCACAGAGGCGTCCATCGGGTCAGAATTCGCGACGTCGGCCTGGGAGGTGTGGGCCAGTGGAAAAGCTTCCGCAGGATCGAGAGGAGGAAGTGCATGGGCGATTCTGCCGTCGGGGGGTGCTCTTCTGCAAGGAAACTCTAAAATGACCGCCAAAGGCGTGCTCATCTCGGAGTTCAGAAGTTGGCTCTCACGATTTTGTCACTGCCTGCGGAGAATCCCAGAACGTGATTTTTTCCCAATCCTTCGGGAATCCCATGTGGGCGGTATTCACAAACGGGTGAGACTGGAGCAACTGCATGAGCCGAAAATGCCAACCAGTTCCGGGCGCAATGCGCCGCAGGAGATCCTCAAGCACGACAGCCAGCGCAAAGTAGCGGTCGTTCGTGCTCAGGAAATCCATGTGGCGACGGGCAATCTTGAATTTGATGACAAATTTGCGGTTCCAGAGGCGGCCGTGGTGAGCGCAGATGTTGCGGATATACGTCAGCACATGGAGCCAGTTCGTGAGGATTGCCTCATTCGTTCCGAAGTGGGATGCGATGGCTTGGCGCTCGGCAGATCCGCGCAGGTTTTCATAGACTAAAGACCACGCTCCAAGGGATAGAGTTTCAGCAACCATCCATGCCGGCGGCAGATAGGGATCTCCGTATTTCTGGTAGTAATGATTGATGAATGTCTCATTGTGTGGCCGACGAGGAGCGAGCGTTCCTGGACGGATGCCGAGTTCCCGTTCAATCCGTTTGAGGAAGTCGATGTGGTCATAGCTGGGATAAAAATACCCAGCATTCATGAACCAGTGCGCTCCGTGTCGAACGCACATTTCATTAACCATGGAACTGCGAACGGCCACCTCGATTCGCTCAAGTGCGTCCATCGTGAGCAGACGCAGTTCGCGGTCGAACCGGTAAAGGTTCAAAATATCGCGAAACTCTACCCCTTTCCGGAACGGTTTATCGGGCTCTCCCCCATCTTGAAAATATAGAGTGTAGGCCGATAGCCGGTAGTAGCCGATAAATTGCAGGTAATGTTCCGCCTCGGAGCGATGCTGAACATTCAATCCCCGAGATTCCAATTTGGAAACCTGCTCGAAAATCGACAAGGATGGCTTTTCAAATTTCACAAAGACACCCTTCTGAGAAAAAAGCACCCGCCCTGGTGCGCTGATCTGACGAGAAGCGTGGCGGGTTTGTTGATGTAACAATTGACCATGCCGACGGCTGAATGCAACCACAAAAAACCACTTTTCACCACTTTTCGGTGCAATTGACCACTCTTCACCATATTCGGGAGCGTCACTTTTTTCTGGCTTCAGCGCGGATGAGGCGCACGATTTTTGTCAAATCGCGCTCGCCCACGTCCTTCAGGGATGGAACGGTTTTCCCCAGTTTGAGCGAGGCGAAAGCGTGAATGTCTTTCTCTGACCAGCCAAGGTTCTTCTTCGCTATTGCAAAAATGGCTGCGTAGTTCTTTCTCCTCCACAGTTCATTGTCTTTACGGCGAATCGCCGGGAGATTTCTGGCTTTCGCCTGCTGGAGGAGAGAAATGGCCTCCTCAAACCGTTCGCGAGAGATCTCCTTGTAGGTTGTCACAACAAACGTGTTTTTCAGCAGTCCCCACCATCGCAGATAGCTCCGCCCTTGATCTTTTCCGGAAGCATCATCCATTTCGACAAACTCATCCACGAGCTTCTTGATTCGGCTGGCTTGTTCAGGCGTGATGTGGCTTTCGTTCGGAGTAAAGTTGGGGCGGATGATGTGCTTCTGCGTCTGGATGATGTTCCCCCCGGCGGTAAGCACGTCCCGGGCTTTGTTGATATTTTGGGTGAGGTGGTTCCAGCCCTGGCGCTTGCTCGTTTGGGCAACCGTTTTTTCTCCGGGACTACGGTCGCGGTGATCCGCTCAATAAACCGGCGGCGGCGCTCACGTTCGTCTCCGGAGAATGCGTCGATGATGGCAATAATCGGCTTGATCTCTGTCTCCTGCAATGGCGCAAGGGCGACCGAAAAAACCAATCCCTTATTGCATTCGGGATCGTGTTGCAGGGGGGCATGAAATTGGGGCGCCGGAAACTGGAACGGCGCGAAGTTCTCGGTTAGACAAAGAATTACGGCTTTGGCCTTTTTGACTGCCTGGGACACCTGCACCGCAAACTGCATGTGTTCGCCTGAGTCGTATGGGATGACATGGGCGGTTTTGAGGTTGGCGTCTAGCCAGTCTTCGATGAAACCAGCACTTTCCTCGTCGGCAAAGTCGCAAAGGATGATGTAGTCGAGCTTTTTGGCGGACATCGCAGTGATTTGTTAAGATTCTTCGTCCTCTTCGGAGCCGGGTTCTGGAGTGGGCGGTCGACTGAGCCGTTCCAACCTAGTGAGGGCATAATCAGTATTCACCCGGTCGGTCGCGTAGTTGCGACGGACCGTCTTGCGAAGAAAGAATCTGTAGTCCTTGGGAATCTCCGCCGCTCTGTGCCTGGAAAGGACACCCTCCATAAACCGCCCGCTGATATAATCTCTGCCTGATTGTAGAACAAACGCACGGGTTTTCGCATTGGCGGCAATCAATGTGCCTTCCAGTTCGATGTCCTCGGTGATTTTGTCGCTCACCATGTCGATCGTTTCTTTGAGTTCCCTCCATTGTTCGGGACTTTTTTGAATGACCCTCTGCACGATGTTGCCACGCATCCAGGAGAGTTCAGAACCCATGTCAGCGCGGACATGTTGCTGGCACCAATCGGCCACAGCGCGGATTGGCGCGACTCCTAGCTCCTCGGAAAAGGCGTGAATTTGCTCCGTGTCTGTGCTTTCTGCGATGGAGAACACCTTGTCCACCGTTAAGTTCATGGAGTCCATGAGATCCCTGCGATTTTCCACGACAAGCGTGATTCCTACGTCACCATTGAAATCTCCTCCTTCACAATAGCCAAGTCGCAGTATCGATTCCTCCGATGCGGTCGCGGATATGCGCCCTTTGTCCTTGGGCCTGCCATGTAAGAGGGAATCCATCGTCAATCCAACCGTATACTGAAAACCACCCAAAGTTTCGATGATCTGACGAACGGGTAGGAAGAGATTGTCTGCTGCGTGGAAATGGTATTTGCAGACATCCATCCAGCTTTTGCCGGCGAGTATGGAAAACCGATTTTTAAGATGCTGCCGCATGGCGTCCATGCCCGGAATGTTCATGGCCAGTGCGGCATGATCGGGCGAAGCCTGCAACTCACGGTTTGATCGGAAGATCAGCGAGTCGAGTTTGCGGATCTGATTGGCGATGCGGGCAAGCTCACTCATGGAGAGGGGAAAAGCGGAAGAATTGGAAAGCCTTTGCGGCCAAACTCTCCATGCCCTGTGAAGGAATCGTAAATGACATCGGCATATTCGCGAATAAGATGGGCGGCCGGGTCATTGTCTGGGACCTCCGCAATGGCGGTCAGATCACAAGCAAGGTGTTCGGTGCTTTCGTTTTTGTTCATCCAGGAAAAAACCTCGCTGACCTCGTCAGACAGTTTCGCTCCTGGAGGGATCCGCAGATGAACTTGGGTAAAACGTGGATCCTCTTCGTCAATGACGAACTCGCCACTCACCCAAATCTCACCGGGTGTCTGAGCCTCCACCATTTTAGAATGCGCAATTTGAAATCCCTCCCACATTGGGGGGCGTGTGGCTGATTTCGGGTATCCGTGCACGCAAACTGTCTCAACCTGAGAAAGAGATGATTGGACGGGCTTATCGCCAAAGAGCGGGTCCGGGGTGCTAATCATGAACGGCGGTTTTTGTGGCGGTTTTCTGTCGCACTTCATAGCGGCGCTTGGTGTTCTCTGCTGCCAGGCTCGCTTCCTCCCGTGCGCGTTCGCTTGACACGGGAACCGCACCGCGCACAGCCTTGGCGGCTTCATCGGCAGCGACCTCGCGCATCATCCGCTGGAGATCGTCTTTTGACATCGGCATTTCAGCTCGAAACTCGCCGTTCTCATCAATCAACTCTGTTGCTTTATCGAGAACGACGCGCAGCAGCTCGCTAACTTTCGCTTTCCGCTTGATGGCAAGCTGAGCGTAGAAATCGTAGGTCTCCTGACTTACCCAGAAGTTGAGTCGTTGATCTAGGGACATTTTTTGGCGGGCCATATCGCAAGCCTTGCCCCGTTCTGCGATTTTTTCAAGAATAATATTCTCAGCGGCAGCAGTTTGTAACTTCCTCAAAAAAACAGACTTGCAATTATGCGACAAACTGCGACGTTTGGGGCAGATATGAAACAGCCTTGCCGAATCAATACTTGGGTCCCGTTCAAGACGAAGTCCCGCATTGCCTCAGTTGCCAAGCGGACGGGGCTGAAAACCTCAGACGTCATCCGCATCAGCCTGAAGCTCGCACTGGATCACTTCGAAAAGGGCAGCGTCCAACTGACGACATTGATACCCACGCGCCAAAGAAAGGCATGAACACAAATTGAAAAGAGCAAAGCGGTCGCGGAAGCCGCGCCAACGGCAACCGCAACCTGATCGCTGAATAGCACCCATACGAACAAGCACAGGAACAAACCGGCGACTGGTCCCATTCAAACACAGGGACGAGTCGTCACAACTCGAATTTTACAATGACGACCAAAACGAAACGACTCGCCCCTGAAACCAGGCAAATCCGCGAACAACAACTCCGGGACATCTCCGCCACCGGCGATGATGACAATGCCGAGTGCGCTGCTTCGGATGCATTCAAAGAATTTTCCGGCAAGGAGGGCATCTGAATGTTTCCCATCCTTCCCGGCATGGATTTCACCTGGGTCGATCCCGAAGGCACGCCAAACCGCCGGTGGCGGGCGGTGATGTCTCGGGAGGTGTGGCAGCAGGTGGTCAACATCAAGCTCTACGGTGGCCATCCCCCGCCGGCGGGCACCCCCCAGTTGTTCGTGAAAAAGGAACACAAGCCACGGGCTGCGGGCACGCGAGAGGCGACTCTTGAACTTAACAAAAAACGCCGGCTGCGCCGCCGTCTGATAGTGGCACCAACCCCCTGACTGCTTTCGCCTCCCCGGAGGTGGTCGCACCGGGGGCGGCATTCATGCAGAGCGACTTTTTATCAACCATAACATCATGAAAATCAGTAAGAAAAACAAAGCGTTCGATCCCGCACCAGAATTCACCGGACAGGCTGTCTGCGTGGACTCGACCATTCCGAGAACCGTGGAGACGGCTTTCGGGCCGAAGGAACAGTTCAAGCTCGTCTTCGAAATCGGAATGCTCCGCGAGGACGGATCTCCGTTCTGCGTGTGGAGCCGTGGAT
>Ga0194058_10001793_pt1 | contig 10630 bp, 9 predicted proteins | sample SepL4417m_MetaG_FD_155490 | JGI IMG/M metagenome (GOLD analysis project Ga0194058, IMG submission 155490) | Anoxic zone freshwater microbial communities from boreal shield lake in IISD Experimental Lakes Area, Ontario, Canada - Sep2016-L442-17m | ecosystem: Environmental > Aquatic > Freshwater >... | reverse complement strand
CAGTGCTGGCCAGCAGGTCGCCTACCGTCTCCCGCAGGGCATCGTAGAGATCTTCATAACAGGCACCTTTGGGCGAGTAAAGGGCTCGGTATGCCTCGGCAAGCTTATGCATCTCGGGTTCTCTCAAGGGGGGTGGTAGAGAAACCGGCATATCGAGATCCCAGTCGACCGGCGGCCGCAGTAGGCAGTCGGGGAAATTATTCTCATCATACATCTCGGTAAAAAAGGACATGTGTTCTGCGGCAGGAAACATGCGGCAGAGCAAGGCGTTGATGATGGCATCAAACACCAGGTTATCGACGTCGGTCACGCGTGGGAAGAGCCGCGTGTGCCCAAGCAACACATGGTGCAACTCGTGCATCACGAGCATCAGGAGTTTTTCGGGGGTAGCCGCGCGGCGGTCGACGAAGTCGGGATTGACCAACATCCGTGGCTGGGTGCGGCACTCGACGGCGGCCGTCTCGACCGAGCGACTCTCGACGATGTCCAGCAGTCGCAACAGTCCGCTGAGGGCATAGGTCCCACTCGGAAAACAGTCGAGAATACGGTCAACGAGGCTGGAAGATTGCGTTGTAAGACTCATGGCAGGCCCCCTTCGGGTGGCAATAGCACAACGACGCGGCGACCCGGGCGGATCGCGGCCAGGTTCGGTTGCTTGTCGCGGAGATAGACGTGGTCCGAAGACTTTGCCAGGACCGTGACCACCGAGATCAGATCCTTGCACACACGATCTCCCTTCAAATAGCTATCGACAATGATCGCGGCAGGCGGCAGCGCGAGCGTGCGTGCATGGGCCTCAATCCGCTGGCGCAAGCAATCTTCGGCCTCCGCGTCAACGGGCAGCACTGCTGTCGTACCTCCTTCACTTGCCACGGATTCGTCCAACAGAGTAAGGATTTTCGCCGGGGTCAAATTCTCGTGGAAATCAGGCATCCGAAAGACGATCCCTTTGCCGTAGATACGCCGCTGGCCGCCCTCATAGGTGATGACGGTCTGCGGGGCCACAGACATGTTGTGCAGCAATTGGCATCCCGAATCCAGGTCCGGTTTCGATGACTTGTTCATGCGGCCCGCTCCTTGATCTGGCTCCGCGCCTCGAACCAGGCGGTCGAGGCCCGGTCGACATCGGCATCGGTGGATAGTTCCCCTGTAGCAAACAGGCCGACCAGCAGGTTGGTTGTTAACGTGGTCTCCATGTCTTTAGGATCCATACGTGCCAGTGCGGCGACGACCCGTTGCCAAACGTGATGTCGTGGACTATTGGCCCTGACCGATTCGTGAATGCTCTGCGGCGTGGCGATCAGGCCATAAAGCAGTCCGCACTGTTGGGCGACGGCGGCCACCAAGTTGCCCGCAGCCCCCGATTCAAACAGTGTGGCGGCCAAGGCATGGCGGCCACCCGGTCGGAGGCTTGCAAGGCAGTCGGCGACGATGCTGGAAAACTCGGACGAGGAAAGGCTCTTGATTCGCGATGCCCGTAGTGCCCGTCGCAGCGGGTCCGACTCCATGATCAGGAGCCGGCAGGGATCGTTATCCTCCAGGGCGGCGACCTGCCATGCCTCGCGATGACACTTGAGGATTTTCACCCGGCTGACCTCGATTCCCATCGCACGCTGTGGAAAAGAGTGGTTCAGGGCCATCAGGCACGATTCGCGTAATTCCGCCTCCGGATCCATCAATATCCGTGCGGTATGCACCGCGAGGAAGTTCCGCAGCAGCATTCCACCCCGGCGCGGGCTTAGCCCCAGTTCGGCCTGACTCAGCAGGGCCATGAGGAGACGAATATAGACAGCCAGTTTCTCACCAAACATCTCCCGGACGGAGGGAAGTAGTGCTCGACCGGCCTGTATCCTCTCTTGTAGCCGCCGAGCAACTGTCGTGGCGATCGTATCCTCACCGCGCAGAATGACCTGCTCCTGCTCCTGCTCGCTGAAATGTTTCCATTCGGGCATCTCCACGACAAAGGCAAAACGGTCGGCCAGCGCCTGATCCAGCGGTTCGGAGCCACGATAGCCATGCTCTTCGTCGCCGTCGCTCAGCGGCGGGTTCATGGCAGACCAGCGGTAGACGAGCTTATCGAGCAGGATGCCCTGAACCCGCCGTTCGTGAATGATAGGGAACAGTTTGTTCTGCAAGTCAGGCCGGCAACGAGAGATCTCGTCGAGAAATACAACCTCCGCGCCCCAGATGGACGACGGCGTCTGGACATATTGCAGCGAGCCGTTGCCATTAGGCAGGGGATAACCCACCAAGTCATCAAAGTTCAGTAGGCTGGCATTGTAATGCCGCCACTGGAGGCCCAGGGCCATGGCAATCCGGTTGAGTAGGTACGACTTGGCCGTACCGTGCGGTCCGATGAGCAGCAATGGCTCAGCGGTCACCAGTGCGGCCAGCACGACCGGCTCGATTGGGGCCATGCCGATCACACCCATGTCAGCCAAGAGCGATTTTGTTGCCGTGTTCGCGGCTTCCGCTTGATCCATGAAAATTCTCCCTAAACAGGAGGGAACGGCCATAGGACCCGAACGGGATGCGAAGCGGAGATAGCGACACCCTCCGCACTGGAGAGTGTGCCTTGTTTGCTCATGGCGAGCCGCATCGCATCCCTTTCGGGTCGGCATTAGCACCTTGGCGGCCAAGCCAGGTTGCCGGACGGTCGACGGGCCGTTCCCTCGCGTCCTCTTGATGCTTCCAGGGTGGTAGCTCCCTGGATTACTTACATTGACATTATACGTGTTTTTCTCTCGGTGTCTAGTCGTTATTCACAGGAACCAGATGATTTAGCATGTGTTCGGGGATGGGAGTGACCTTGGCATCTCGCCGGTCACCCCGGGCGAAACCAATTTGCGACACCACTTTTTTGGTATAGCGGGCATCCCCATGAAACACTTGCCATGCCCAATTCCAATCCCACTTGTTGGTATCCAGGTAATGGAGGACCAGCAGCTTCTTCAGTTCAGTCAACTCGGCAAAGCTCATCCCTTCGGTTTCCAAGACAATAGCTTCGACGTCTAGGGCCGCAACGATGTCGGGGTGCCACAACTCACAAACCAACCGGCGGCGGAGGTCGTTGCCGGGACGAGGGAACTGGACGACCTGGTCGATTCGCCCGGGGCGAAGGAACGCCGGATCTAGGTCCGAGAGTTTGGCATTGGACGTGAACAGGTAGACGACTCCCTGGTTGGCCTCGACGCCGTCGAGTTCGCCCAGGAACGTGCTGTGGTGGGTTGTCGCACCGAATTCGTCCCGATTTCGGACTCCCAGATCGAAATCATCAAAGAGGATAATGCCTGGTTCATCGAGCGAGAACACGCTCTGCGCCATGCCCTCCATCCGTGCGCGCTCATACTCCTCCGCCCGGACGAGTCGCGTGGCTAGCCCGAGACGACGGCAGTGGGAGAACAGCCAGCGGCAGGCCGTGGTCTTCCCATTGCCAGGCTCGCCCATGAGCAAAATGCCCCGTTTCTGAGGCACTCCGTACTGTTTGAGAATTTCATGCCCCCGGGTCAGGAAACCGACGGAGTTGTCCCATATGCGTGTTCGATTGACTTCCGACATGATGGGTGCCGGCTCTTCGGGTACGGGTTGGCGGCGAACCTTGTGACGAAGGAAACGATAGAGCCTAGCATAGTGCTCTGCGGGCACGACACAAAAGTCTTGGGTAGGATGAGCAATCTCGCCCGAAAGCCGGTCAAGAACCTTGACGACACGGATGATCTGCCCTTTGACGTTGAGACGGTAGCACTCCAGGCCGGCAACCATTCCGTGCCCCTTTCGGCCGTAATTGAACGCGAGCAACGGCTCCCGGCCGACAAGTCCGTGGCGATTTTCGAGGATTGCTGAACGAAGTAAGGCACACTCCATCCGGCCGTCGAGAACGACGGCTTTGCCCGGTGCCTTGAGGATTTCGGATGCCCGTTGGACGAGAAAGTCCAGGTCCTGTTGAATGTGTGTAAATCGCATGACGTTATTTCTCGCTTGGTGTGATTTTCTGTTGACTGCTGTTCTATACGGAAGGATGGTTTCTGATTTTCATCGAGTTCTTTTTGGTTGCTCAATCTGCAATAACCACTTTTCAGTTCGACAAACAGGATGCCTTCTCTACGGCCGAGCAGCAAAATTATTTCAGGAGAAAATGCGCGACCATTCTTTGAAAACTTCGGCTGGGTTATGCGTACAGATCAAAATGGGGAAGCATTGCTGCTCGCAGGAAAGAGATTTATGACTGACCGGCCCATTTCGATCTTGTTGTTTGTCGCCACGATCCTGGCTTCGGGGCCTACGCATGCTTGGGTAGGAGAACAATACAGCCTCCATTTGGACCAGAGGCTACGGAATGCTGCTGATGTGCTGCGAACCGATTTCCCTAGAGGTGGGGTGAGAGGGCCGGCCATCAGGATACCACCGATGGTCTCGCTGATTTATATGGAACCTTTGCACCGCGTGGTGCGTCTAAGTGCTTTGGAAAAAAGAGGCAACAACGAAAGAGGGCATCGACCTAGGAATCAAGGCGAAAAACTGGCCCGCGGAAAAATATTCGCGTGGTTCTGAAATAAGCTGCAGTCGTGAGCGTATATCAGGGTCCATGAAACCGATCACGACAACCGTTAAATTTCACCCGGCAGGAGGAACGACATTGTTAAACAGTTCCCACAACGAGTACGTGCAGCTTGTCGAGCAGTTAAAAGCTGGGCTTTTTGAAGCCTGGCTCAAAGAGGGGGATGAGGCTGTTGCCTCGATCAACTTCGGGTTCGATCTCCATGCACGCACGGCATTCTGGCACCGCATGCAGCAGCCGATCCATTGCTGGTGTGCGCGCCAAGCCAAGCGGGTATTGCAGGGTACGGTGGTCGCCTCGCCGGTGCAGTCGCAACGGCTTTTCAAAGATGCCGCCATCTATCCGGTGCATAACAACCTCCTCGTGGCTCTCGTGGATGCTGCGCTGGTGGAAATTTTCAACGGCGGCTCTCTCGGACAGGCGTATCGTGCTCGCGACCTGCTTTGGGCTCGTTACGAAGCGCGGATTCTCAAGAAGGCCAATGGATTTGACCATGCTGCGGCACGCAAGGGGATGGACCCGCTGGATCTATGCCAAAAGGCATTCTCACACCTTTTCTGCGACAAGGCCCAAGACTCCGAAGACCCTGAGGCCCGGCACAAGGGTGAGGCAAAAATCCGCCGTTACCGCCCGTTGTTCGCAGGTGATAGCAAGGCGGAGAAATGCCCTCGCCAGTTTGCCACGCTAGCGACTTTCGTCGATAAAGTGCTACGGAACTACTTTATCCAGGAGACTCGCCAGAATCAGCACACCGGCCCGAGCCAGGCCGGCAAGCTGAAAGTTTCGCCCCAGCAGCCCACACCCGCGGCGATGGTGACGCACGCAGGATTGGTGGAGCAGGTTCTGGACCGGGTCATGCAGCATCCCAAAATGGGTGTTCATGAAGACTCTCGTGAGCTACGTCCCGTTCTACAGAACCAGTCCCAGCAGCGTCTTCATCGGGCAGTCGAGGACGATTCTGCGCTGTTGGAACTGATGAAGGGTCTTCCCAAAAAATCCCGTCGGACCGTCGCGATTCTCAACCAGGATGCTGGCGAGGACGCCGGAAATTGGGAAAAATACGAGCACGAGACTTCGGTTCGACAGAACGAAAATCGCTTGCGTGAGCAGCGGAACGCTGAATACCGCGAAATCCTCGACCACATCCTCGCTTGTTTGCGGGAAGAAAAGACTCCCACTCGCCGCCACGCCAAATCGCCGCTCGACAAGGTCGAGGTTTTTAGAAAGTTCTGGTTGGACGAGATGACGTTGAAAGATATTGTTGCGCAAGTGAATCGAAGCATCGGTTCCGTTCAAGGAGCCGTTAAGGAGCTGTTCAAAAATAACTTAGCCGTTTCGTTTTCGTGGACTTAGCCATTCCCAAAGAAACCCCGGAAAATACGAAGATGCCTGGATATAAACGGCTAAGTTATTTTTGAACAGCGACTAAGCACTTGGAGCAGAAGATCAAACAGATTATTTTGCGGGATTACCCGGAACTCGCCCAGCAGTTTGGCTATCGGCCGGACGGTGAGCGGGGCTTATTGTATTGACCACTAGACTCTTGCAAGACGGCGGCCCCCTTCGGCCCGGCGTTTAGCAAGAGTTCCGCACATCGAAAAGTACAGATTTTTGAGAGAGGGCCAATTATGAATGCACGCCCCAGATCTCCAGCCAATTCAGATCGGCATGGGCAAGTCGTGAAGCATCGAGAGTACGAGACACTTTATTGCACTGAAGAAGAGCAACTGGAAGCTGCTCTTGAATCCGGACATCTCAGCACGCAACAGATGTTCGCCTATGGGAAACACGCCAGTGCATCGCGAATATGGCCGAAACGCAAACAGGCCCGCCAGAGAAAAGTGGAACATCACCTCGCCAAATGCAAGCACTGCCTACGGGACTTTTCGGGAATTGCTGAGATCTTGATCGAAGATCGATCCAGTACAGCGGCTGACCGGTCACAGGTAAGCCGATTGAACGTCAAGAACGGGGGACCACCACTCAAACTACTGGCCGTGGTCCGCCTGCCGCCCAGGCAAGAGTCGTCCGCGGGATACGATGTCCCTGATGATCCACCTCTTTCAATGATCTATGGCGGTGACCGCGAACTGAAGATCCGAATGCAAGAAAGACGAGCGACCTTTAGGCTAGACATCTACCACGCCAGGTTTCCGCCAGGAACAATGCTCCGGGTCCAATATGAGGAACCTGGCCAGAACCGTGTCATTCGCAGTCACTACCTAGTATTGAGAAAAGAGCCATTTCAAACGGAAGTTCAAGGAGATGTCCTCCTTGATAAGAGTGCTGTTGAGGGAGCCAATCCACAGGAGTTTTCACTTGAATTTGTGGCTTCGGCATGCGTTATACAGGAAGCGGATGCCAAATCCCTGCGACGATCTTTCGAGCGAGCCTTCTCCAAAGACGCCTCAATTTCTTCGGACAGAACTGTCATTCTCGCGGCATGGCGGAACTGGGCTGAACGGGCTTTGGAGGAACGAGCGCTCAACGGCACGATTCAAGGCTTGGCCGAAGAAATATACCAACAATGCATTCATGCAGCAAGTAATACTTTTGATGAACAGAAAGAGAATATCCCCCCATGCAAACGCAACTGATCGCCGCATGTGCCCGAGTCCGGCACGAAATGTACATCTTCCGCCAGGAATACCTGCCAGTGTTTTTGGCATTAACGCCGGGGGAAATCTGGGCCGAAATCAAAGCCGATCCCCAGGTTGTCAAGATCCCTAGCCCTTCCGTTTGGAGAAGACCACCTCCCCTGTCCGCTTGGCAGCGGGCCGTGGAGGATCTTGCTATCACACTGCCGGCGGGAGGGGGGGGGTCGAGTTCTAAGTCTCTTCATCCGGAAGAATATGAGGAATTCAGTAAAGAACCGTTGTTCCCAGGTTTTCTGCCGGAAGAACAGGAGCAGGATCAGTGCCTCCGCATGGTGAACGATACGCTTATTTGGCATCTCACACCGAATAGTTTTTCTAGCCTGACTAAAATTATCCTGCCAGAGCCAAGTACCTTAATCCCGGACTTCGACAATGTCGAAGAGTGGCTTCCCCTATTCAAGGCTTGGTTGATGCAGCTTCCTCCTGAATCTGATCGGCTCTATAACTCGTTATGCGCAGCCCTGCCCTACATCGCATACTTTGATCCTGCCTTTGCTAAGCTCGCACTTGACCGGACGACCTGGGAGACCATCGTCAAGAGGTATCCGGGCATGTCCGTTGAGCAAAGGCAGAATGCCTTGAAACGACTAGACAATAGATTCTTCCAAAATGTTCTCAATAATGCCCTGCTCCATGTGTTCGCAGCGCTGGCAGGCAATCACTTTCTTGCCATCCAGGATATGCTCGATCATCCGTGCATTCAGGGCGGCTACACGCATTTGATGCCCTATTACCTCTTCGCCATTTTGCTCGGGAAAACCCGTGTTTTACGGCGGCTTCTCGATCAGACGGGATGGCACGTTGAAAACGTCAATCCGATCTGCTAGGCGAGGCACCACCATGTCAAAGACATCGGACCAATAGCACTTGAGTTCTCGGTGACCGCTCACTGTGGCCAACTCAGGACTCAAGCAACAGTCACTCGCAGCTCATTCCGGAGCTTGCCCCGATAACGGCATGATCACTTTTCGGTCTTGCCCTTGAACAAAGACTCGCTCAGGCACGCCGTATGAGCAGGATCGTAATGCGATGGAGCCACGTTGCGGTCACTGCTTACCGGCCGCCAACGGCGAAATGGATCGCCGGAAGCTTAAGCTAGTGTCATTCGTATGGCACACCGCCGCAGGTTAGAGTGAGTTGTACAAACCCGCCCGGCGCGTCCAGAAACCATCGTTGCCCCCCACACACAGGTGGCTTTTCCGCTCAGGCCTGAACAACCAGCCTCGGCAGGTGGCTAGCTTGAACCCATCCCTGCCCCTCACTCCTCCTTCCCCGGCCGCCCTCTCCCCACACGCCCAACCCCGATCCCAGCCGCCGCGACCGCGTTCCGCCAACTGCCGAAGTGGTACTTCGCCGCACAAAGCAGCGGGTTGGCATCCACATGCACCGCACGGTAGTTTACGTGTTTGCCTTCCTGATGGCGAACCCGAATGCACTCAATGATTCGCTGCGGAGTCCATTTCCCTTTCGTGGTGGGCGGATTCGTCTCTGGGATCACATCGATAGCGATCATCGCTCGGTGCCAACTGCCGAAACGCCGCTTGACCGCTAAGGCCAGATCATGGTTTTTCAGGCAAATATCCAACCAATTACGCGAATGACCCACCACAAGCCACTGCCGCAGTTCGTTCAGGATCTTCTCCTTTTTGTGCCGGCGAGGCTTTCCGCTCCGCAGACCGGCGAATTCCAGGTTGATCCCGGCCGCTTGGAGAGCATTCCGCCAAGTCCCATGATACTGTCGAGCCGCATCCCACAGACGTCGATCACGACGCTGGCAGTATTCGGCCTTGAGACTATACCCGTTTCGGCAGAGGGTACGGATTCTCTGGAGGAGATACTCTGAAGTGTATGCCTGCTTAGCCGACAATCGACGCGGGTTGACGCCTGCGTACTGGAGGGCCGTTTCCCATGTGCCAAACTGCTCGCAAGCCGCCTGGTGGAGATCGGATACATCCTGGAGCACCGATTCTTCCGTCAGGCCTTGACCCTGGAGTTCGCGTTCGACGATTCGGCGAATCACAGCTTTACGTGACATGCTCATTCCTTAGTCTTTTGGTGTTTCTTCCGGACATCGAGCCCCGCAGCGGCCAAAGCATCGTGCCAGCCACCGATGAGCCGGATGGCAGCCACGGTCAGCCTGGGATTCTGGCGCGATATGCTGCTCACCCGCACGCCGGCTTGATGCCATGCTTGGATTTCTCGCGTCCACGTCTGGTGTGCCAGCTCGAACCCCGCCCCGGTCACCGCCTGACCCAAGTGCCGAAGAGTTTCTTGGCCACCGAATTGAGTCCTGTGTCGCGTTTCCAAATGGCCCTCGTGCCTAGCCCCTGCCGAAAATGGTCACCGCAACCATCGAGAGTGGTTTGTCCCTCCATATCGCCATGCCAGGCCCACCGTCAGAATAGCCCGCACGGATGATCTCAATGACCCGCTGTCGGTTCCGGCATCTCCGATTGGGTGGTACTCCTGCGGCCAGCAACGCCTTGCCCAAGTTGCCAAAGTGGTACTTCGCGGCAAAATAGAGCTTCTTATCTTCTCGCCAGACTGTTGAAGTCGACGATCGTTCTTGCCGCCATGCCTGAAGTGCCTCGATAACACGTTGTGCTGTCCATTCGCTCCGGCAGTGTGGCTTCAGGCCCGCTGCCACCACTGCATGACACCAACGGTCAAAGTATTTTCTGGCGGCATTCGCCAATCTGCCATCTTCCCTGCAAACGCTCGTCATCTTGAGACCACGCTGCTGACGCAGTCGGATCTCGTCGAGAACCATTGCCTTCGACCATTTCCTCGGCTGCCTCGCTTCCAATCCGGCGGCACCGAGTGCCTGATACCAACCGCCGAAGTATTTCCAGGCCGCATGATAGAGCTGTTTGTCCGATGTCCAGGCACACGCCGGAACCAAGCCTTGCCGCTCCCGTTCGAGTATCGCCTCAACAACCCGCTCCTTGTTCCAGATTTTCCCGGCCATCTTACCGCTCGGCACTGTGGATGATTTCGTCAAAAATAGCTAACTGCTGGGCATGCTGCTCGGCCAGGTAGTTCCGTACCCGCTCGTTGATCAGCATCGATCGGACGAAGATCACCAGCTTCAGCAGGTTGGTGGTGTACTGCCGATACAAACCCGAGAAGAAGTCCTGTTGCTGCTCAGCCTCCTGCAATCGCTTTAAGAGATCGTTCTTCTTCTGTTCCGCCTGTATCCACGGCGTCTTCGTGCCGTTGACCTTCGATCGCTTGGCCGTCGGCGTCTTCAGGACCAGCCCCTTAGCAAATGTGATGCCATAGTCGTTGCACGACTCCATCAGGCTGAGGATTTCCGACTGCCGGTCCGGCTTCACGTGTGCTAAATAGCTTTGCATGATTCCCGGAGGTGCTGATTTAAGCGGCTTGTTTGAGGGCGTATTGACGTTGTAGTGTG
>Ga0194058_10001790_pt1 | contig 10633 bp, 11 predicted proteins | sample SepL4417m_MetaG_FD_155490 | JGI IMG/M metagenome (GOLD analysis project Ga0194058, IMG submission 155490) | Anoxic zone freshwater microbial communities from boreal shield lake in IISD Experimental Lakes Area, Ontario, Canada - Sep2016-L442-17m | ecosystem: Environmental > Aquatic > Freshwater... | reverse complement strand
GGAAAATTAGGTTACATCCAAAAAATATTGTGCTATTGTTTTATAATAGCCAAACTAGAACGCTCGAATTTCCACTCCCAATTTTTGCTTGAAAACTTGTTTTATTTGCCGGGTTTCTTCTTTCATAATTACAAACTCCTGCTTGAAATCCTCCTGCGATTTAACATAGCCGTCAAGTGATATTTGGCTAGCATTTATATCAGATTTCAATTCAGTTTCCAGTTCATCAAATCGGGCATCAACATTGTTAAAGCGGATATTAACCCGAGTTGCCAATGTATCAATTCGTTCATCCATCTTATCAAACCGAGTATCCACTCCGTTGAAGCGACCATCAATAGCACCCAGAATAATTTGAGTTTGCTCCGCCAGATCTGCGTGAGTGACATATGCAATTTTAATCTTATTTTTCTTAAGCATATTTTAATTTTAGCGTAGGGCTAAATTTATGTCAAACTTAAGTACGGGCGATGAATAATAATAATTTTTATATTTTAAAAAACAGCCACATTTAATTGAAAAATAGCATTTTAATTGGACAGATTATTTTTAAAATGTTAGAATTTAGCAGAGATTTTTAATTGTGATTTTTTAAATAATTTAAAATAAAAAATCTAAAAAATAATTTTATGTCAAAAATTCAAAAAATTTATGCACGAGAAATTCTGGACTCGCGAGGCAATCCCACTGTTGAGGTTGAGGTGAAACTTGAATCGGGAGTGATGGGAAATTTTATGGTTCCATCTGGCGCCTCAACTGGTGCCTATGAAGCCTTGGAATTGCGAGATGGCGATATGACTCGCTATAACGGATTGGGCGTGGAGAAGGCTGTGGCGAATGTAAATGAAAAAATTCAAAAAGCACTTTTGGGCGTGGAGGCGGAAAATCAAAAAGAAATTGATAAGATAATGCTTGAGTTAGATGGAACGGAAAATAAAACTAATCTGGGAGCGAATGCAATTTTGGGAGTTTCGATTGCTGTTTGTCGTGCAATGGCCAAGGAATTAAATTTGCCATTATACGAATATATTGCAAGCACATTCAAGTTGCCAAAAAAATTCAAGTTGCCAATTCCGATGTTTAATATTATCAATGGCGGTCAACATAGTGATTCTGGACTTTCGATTCAAGAATATAAATTAGTGCCTAATGGCATAAAAACTTTTCGGGAACAACTGCGTGCCGGTAGTGAAGTTTTTCATGCGTTGCAAAAACTTTTATCCGCCGAAGGTTTTAGTATTGGCGTGGGCGATGAAGGTGGTTTTGCACCAAGATTAGAAAGCAACGCTCAAGCATTGGAATTAATTAATTTAGCAATTGAAAAAGCAGGTTATAAAAAAGGTCAGGAAATTAATTTGGGAATTGATGCAGCGGCTAGTTCATTTTTTAATGAAACAGAAAAACAATATTTATTTAAACCGGAAAACGCCGTGCTTAGTCGAGAAGCGTTAGTCAATATTTATGTCGAATGGACAAAAAAATATAATGTTATTTCCGTGGAAGATGGATTAGCGGAAGATGATTTTGATGGTTGGGCAAAAATGAATGAAAAATTTGGAAAGAGTGTTATGAATATTGGCGACGATCTTTTAGTAACGAATGTCAAGAGATTAAAAATGGCAATTGCTAAAAAAGCTTGTAATGCTGTGCTGATTAAAGTTAATCAAATCGGAACACTAACAGAAACAATTGATTGTATAAAATTGGCCAAAAAAAATAAAATGAAAATTGTGGTTTCCCATCGTTCAGGAGAAACAACGGATGATTTCATTTCCGATTTAGCAGTTGGCACCGGAGCGGACTTTATGAAATCCGGATCACTTTCGCGGGGAGAAAGAATTTGTAAATATAATCGATTATTGCGGATTGAGGAAGAAATTTAACATGAAAAAACCAACCGTGCTTGTAATTCTTGATGGCTATGGTGTTGCTCCGCCTAGTAAAGGCAATGCAATAACCTTGGCAAAAAAACCGACCATTGATCGGCTGTTTGAAATTTATCCATCAACAACACTTTGTGCAACAGGAACTTGCGTAGGACTTCCTGATCATAAGATGAGTGGTTCGGAATCTGGTCATATGAATATTGGTGCAGGACGAATCGTGCCACAAGATTCAAAATATATTTCCGATAGCATCAAAGACGCGAGTTTTTTTATGAATCCGGCAATGATGGGAGCAATAAGACATGTTAATGAATCTGATGGGAAATTCCATGTCATGGGACTGATGGGAAATACTGATAGCCCTCACAGCGATCCGGAACATTTTCGAGCAATTCTCAAATTAGCCAAGAAGCATAATATTAAAGAAGTCTATTGTCATCTTTTCACAGATGGGCGAGATTCCTATCCCAAAAGTGCAAAAGAGCATTTGAAATATTTTCGGAAAATTATAACAGAAGAGGGAATTGGAAAAATTGCCACACTCGCTGGGCGTTTTTATGCGATGGATCGTGCAAAAAATTGGAAACGATTAACGCTCGCTTATGATGCAATGGTATTTTCCCGTGGCGAAAAAGCTGATTCTGCCGAAGAGGCTATCGAAAAAGCCTATGATGCTAATTTAACGGATGAATATCTCTTGCCAACAGTTATTCTGGAAAATAGCAAGCCAATTGCTCAGATAAAAAAAGATGATGCTGTGATTTTCTATAATTTTCGTTCAGACAGAGCAAGACAATTCAGTAAGTTGTTTATTGCCACAGATAAAAAAAATATTTTAAACGATAATATGCCGGTGCTAGATAAAATAAAAAATTTATATTTTGTAGCACTGACAGATTTTGGTCCTGGGCTGGATGAGCACACTGCTTTTCCCGAACACACAATTTCAGCTACATTGCCAATGGCATTGGGAGGAATGAAACAACTCTATATTGCTGAATCAGAAAAATTTGCCCATGTAACATATTTTCTTAATGGTGGCTACGCCGATCCTGTCGATGGCGAAGAAAGAATCGCAATTAAATCTCCCGTGATTGATTCGTATGCCAAACAGCCAGAAATGTCAGCACAAGCAATAACAAATATTGTCGTGCAAAGCATACAGGAAGATACTTATGAGTTTATTTTAATCAATTATGCGAATGCTGATATGGTGGGACATACTGGCGATTTACCAGCAACAATAAAAGCGGTGGAATTTTTGGATAAGCAGATTGAAATTTTGGAAAAAATTGTTTTAGAAAAAAATGGCATTTTAATTATTACGGCTGATCATGGCAATGCCGATGACATGGTTGATTTTGATAGCGATCAACCCAATACCTATCACACAAAAAATCCAGTGCCTTTTTTAATTGTGGGAGAAAAGTTCAAAAATAAAAAATTGCGTGACGGTGGCGTGCTAGGCAATATCGCACCGACTATTTTAGAGATACTTGAAATTGAAAAACCAAAATTAATGACTAAAAATTCGTTATTAAATTAATTCTTTTTTAAACCAAAATTATATGCAAAAAATAATCTGTATCGGTTCCGCTTGCAAGGATGTTTTTTTTCCAACTGCCGAGGGAAAAATAATTGAAACACCCGACGAATTGCTTAGCCAAAAAAAAATCGAGTTTGAACTTGGTGCGAAATATAAAATCGAAGATCGCTATGAGGCGTTGGGTGGTTGTGCTGTTAATGTTGCAGTGGGATTGGCTCGCAGAGGAATTGATGCAACTTGTTATGCGCACATTGGCAATGATGAAAATGCTGACTGGATTCTTTCTGAACTTCAAAAAAATAATGTCAAAACAGATTTGATCAATAAAGACAAAAAATTATCCAGCGATATGTCGGCAATTATCATAGATGAACAATCGGGTGAGCGAGTAATTTTTTCTAATCAAAAAGCTAATGCTAATTTAGAAATAATTCCGGAAAAAATCAGCCAAGCCGAGTGGATTTTTATTGGCGATTTGCATGGTAACTGGCAAGGTCATTTGGATTTAATTTTCAAAGTAGCGAAAGAAAATAAAATTAAACTAGCCTATAATCCAAAGCAAATCAATATTCACGATGATGTCAAAAAAGTGATAGAAATAATTTCTGGAACGAAAATATTATTTCTCAATAAAGATGAAGCATTAGAAATTATTGTGGCAGGAAATAGTGAAAAGATAACCGACGAAGCATATTTATTGGCAGAGCTAAAAAAACTAGGAGCAGAAATTATTGTGCTGACTGATGGCATCAGAGGTGCTTGGGTGAGTGATGGAAGCGAGATTTTTTTTGCTCCAGGAAAAAAAGTTAAAGCCATTGATTCGACTGGCGCAGGCGATGCTTTTGCTAGTGGTTTTCTCGGTGCCTATATTAAAAAAGAAAATTTACAAGCTTGTTTGGACTCAGGAATTGCTAATAGTTCCAGCGAGGTGCAATTTTATGGATCGATTGATGGATTGTTGGGTGAAAATTAAAATTTGTAAACACTTGATTTTTTTCTCATCTTAGTGTATACTGATTTTATTGTAAGTTTTCTCAGCAGGTTTTGCCTTATATGTGAATCTAAGGAAAAGAGTCTGAAAGCAGTTGTTTTCAGGAGAAGTAAGCTAAGTGAGAAGGTCGGCTTGCAACCGTAATTAAGATATAAGGCAAAAAACATGGCACAAAAATTATATGTAGGAGGACTTTCCTACAGTACAACACAAGACGGCTTGAAAGATTATTTCTCTCAAGCAGGAGCCGTTCAAACAGCAATTGTCATCACTGACAAAATGTCTGGTCGTTCAAAAGGTTTCGGTTTTGTGGAAATGTCTTCTGATGAAGAAGCACAAAAAGCTGTCGAAATGTTTGATGGAAAAGAGTTCGAAGGAAGAACTTTGACTGTTAACGAAGCTCGCCCAATGGAGGAAAGACCAAGAACTGGTGGTTTCCGAAAACCAGGTGGCAATGACGGTGGTTTCCGTGGAGCAAAAAGATACTAGTATTTTTTTGTAACTTGGATAAAAAAGTAGTCCCGAGCAATCGGGGCTATTTTTTTTGGACTTGGCAGAATTTTATTTGACATATTACTTATTTTCCTTTATGCTTATTTTGCTAGACAACTGGCGGTTTTTTTATTAGCAATTATTAATATTTATAAATTCCCATGCCAACAATCAATCAATTAAAAAGAAAGTCCCGAACATCCGTCAAGAGCAAATCAAAAACACCTGCTTTTAAGCATGTCTTTAATACGCTGAAAAATAAATCTGTTTTAACTGACAGCTCTTTTAAACGCGGAGTCTGTTTGAAAGTTAGCACAACAACACCAAAGAAACCAAATTCAGCTTTACGAAAAATTGCCAGAGTGCGTTTGACTAATGGTATGGAAGTTACGGCTTATATTCCCGGAATTGGTCATAATTTGCAAGAGCATTCCATTGTGATGCTTCGTGGTGGAAGAGTGAAAGACTTGCCAGGTGTGCGTTATCATATTGTGCGTGGAGTTTTGGACAGTGCCGGAGTGGCGAATCGAAAACAAGGTCGCAGTAAATATGGAGCTAAGGCAGAAAAAGATAAAAAATAAAGTAATTTAAATTTAAGCTAATCTAAAGAAATTTGTTAATATTATGGCAAGAAGAAAAAGGGTATTCAAAAAACATGTTAAACCGGATGCAAGATATGAAAATTTGCTTGTGGGAAAATTTATCAACAGTATTTTGCAAGATGGCAAAAGAACCACCGCTGAACGAATTGTTTATGAAGCATTTGATATTATTCATGAAAAGACGAAAAAAGGTGGCTTGAATATTTTTGAACAAGCTTTGAAAAATGTTGCACCGCTTGTCGAATTAAAATCTCGCAGAGTTGGTGGTGCTAACTATCAAGTGCCTGTTCCAGTTTTGGGCGAAAGAAGAACAACCTTGGCAATTCGTTGGTTGAAGGCGGCAATTTCTTCTAAGAAAGGCAAAAAGATGGCAGAAAAATTGGCCGATGAATTGATCGAAGCTTCAAATAAAGCGGGTGGTGCAATAAAAAAGAGAGACGATGTGCACAGAATGGCCGATGCGAATAAGGCCTTTGCTCATTTTGCGTAATTTAATTTAATTATAAATAAAAAAGAAAAATGGCCAGATTATATCCAATTGAAAAGTATCGTAATATCGGAATTATTGCTCACATTGATGCGGGAAAAACCACTACAACTGAGCGTGTTTTATTTTATACAGGCGTTACACATAAGATTGGAGAAGTGCATGAAGGTGCAGCAACAATGGACTGGATGGCTCAAGAACAAGAACGAGGCATTACCATCACGAGCGCTGCGACAACTTGTTTTTGGAAAGATTGCCAAGTGAATATTATTGATACTCCTGGACATGTGGATTTTACTGTTGAAGTAGAACGATCATTACGAGTATTGGATGGTGGCGTTGTTGTGTTTGATGGAAAAGAAGGTGTTGAACCACAATCAGAAACTGTTTGGCGTCAAGCGGATAAATATAGCGTCCCAAGAATTTGTTTTATTAATAAGATTGACAAGGAAGGCGCTGATTTTTATTATGCTTTACGAACAATTTGGGATCGCCTAACTCCGAATGCAGTGGCTGTGCAAATTCCAATTGGGGAGCGAGGTGATTTTGCTGGCGTAGTAGATTTGATTAAAATGAAAGGCTATACTTTTTCCGGTGATATGGGAGAAAATGTGATTGAGGGAGAAGTGCCGGCAGAACTTTTGGATAAGGCGAAAGAATGGAGAGAAAAAATGGTGGAAAAAGTTTCTGAAACTGATGATGCTCTTACTGAAAAATTTTTGAATGGCGAAGAAATATCACAAACAGAATTAAAAGCAGCGATTCGGCGGGCAACAATTGCCACAAAGCTCGTGCCAGTTTTTACAGGAACAGCTTTGCGCAATAAAGGTGTGCAATTAGTTTTGGACGCCGTTGTGGATTATCTGCCATCACCCTTAGATGTTCCTGCTATTAAAGCGACAGATGTGCGTGATGAGACAGTCGAAGTGGAAGTAAAACAACAAGACGAGGCCCCTTTTTCTGCACTAGCTTTTAAAGTTGCTACTGATCCCTATGTTGGACAATTAACTTTTTTTCGAGTATATTCTGGAGTTTTGAAAGCTGGATCTTATGTTTTAAATTCTTCTAAAAATGAAAAAGAACGGATTGGACGCATCTTGCAGATGCATGCTAATCATCGAGAAGAAATTTCGGAAATTTATGCTGGAGGAATTGGCGCTTTGGTGGGAATGAAAAATACCACAACAGGCGACACGCTTTGTGATATTGAAAAGCCGGTACTCTTGGAAACAATTACTTTTCCAGAGCCAGTGATTTCCATTGCAATTGAACCAAAAACTAAGGCTGATCAAGAAAAAATGGGATTTGCTTTGCGAAAATTGGCAGAAGAAGACCCCACTTTTAAAGTTCGCACAGATGAAGAAACGGGACAAACAATTATCTCTGGTATGGGAGAATTGCATTTGGATATTATTGTTGATCGCATGAAGCGAGAATTTAAAGTGGAAGCAAATATTGGCCAACCGCAAGTAGCTTATCGTGAAACGATTCGCGTTAAAGCCGAAGCGGAAGGTAAATATATTAAACAATCTGGTGGTCGTGGACAATATGGACATTGTTGGGTGCGAGTGGAACCACAAGAACCAGGCAAAGGTTTTGAATTTGAAAATGAAATCAAGGGTGGAATTATTCCACAAGAATATATTGCTCCAATTGAAAAAGGAATCAAAGAGGCGATGGATAATGGAGTTGTTGCGGGCTATCCAATGGTGGATATTAAAGCGATTGTATATGATGGATCTTTTCATGAAGTAGATTCCTCGGAAGCCGCTTTTAAAATTGCCGGATCAATGGCTTTTAAAGAAGCTTGTCGAAGAGCAAAGCCAATGCTTTTGGAACCAGTTATGAAAGTGCAAACAATTACGCCAGAAAATTTTATGGGTGATGTTGTGGGCGATCTTAATGCTAAACGCGGAATTATTAAAGAAATGGGCGATCGTGGAGAGGGCAATGCTCGCGTGAAAATTATTGACGCTGAAGTGCCACTTTCATCGATGTTTGGTTATGCCACACAATTGCGTTCAATGAGTCAAGGTCGCGCAAACTATGCAATGGAATTTTCTCATTATGCCGAAGTGCCAAAGAATGTAGCAGAAGAAATTGCCGGAGGGAAGAAATAGTTTTTTGGAATAAAAAATTTATTATTGACACGAAATAATATCTACTATAATATTTAAATATCAAGATAATAAAAATAATTTATTTTTTATGTTAGATAAAAAATTAAAAGAAGCCTTGGAACTTTTGGGCGGAAGAGCGGTAATTAAGGATCAAGATGAGCATTTTATTCTTTTAACCTTGCGAGAATTTCGCAAAATTAAGCAAGAAGGAATTGTTGGTTTGACAAAGCAGGAATTGGTTGATAAGATAAACAATGATATTGCTAGTTGGAAATTTTCACAAGAAGAAGATAAATCAGCGGAGATTGAATTGGAAAGTCTGGGAGCAATCAAAAATGATGAGGTGCATTATGAAAGCGTGCTACAATCATAAAGTTTAATTAAATTTAATAATAAAAAAAATCGCAAAGTCGTTGCGAGATTAGTTTTTTCTGAAATTAATTCTCCAATGCTTGGTAGATGAGTTATCAAAAATATGGCAGCAGAAAAATTCGCAAGAACTAAACCTCATGTTAATGTCGGAACCATCGGTCATGTTGATCATGGAAAAACCACATTGACCGCAGCAATTCTTCATGTGCTTAGTTTTCTTGGACAAGCTAAGGAAAAAAGTATTGATGAAATTGACAAAGCTCCAGAAGAAAGAGAGCGAGGAATTACAATTGCAACAGCACATTGTGAATATGAGTCAACAAAAAGGCATTATGCGCATGTTGATTGTCCGGGACATGCTGATTATATTAAAAATATGATTACAGGTGCTGCTCAAATGGACGGAGCTGTTTTGGTTGTAGCTGCGACTGACGGTCCAATGCCTCAAACAAGAGAGCATATTTTGTTAGCTAAGCAAGTTGGTGTGCCAGAAATTGTAGTATTTCTTAATAAGGTTGATATGGTAGATGATGCAGAATTGATTGATTTAGTAGAAGCTGAAGTGCGAGAGCTGTTAACTAAATATGAATTTGATGGAGACAACGCGACAATCATTCGTGGTTCAGCCCTTAAAGCCTTGGAATCAAAATCAGCGGAAGATGAAGCTGCAAAACCAGTGCTTGATTTAATGGAAGCACTTGATGCTAAGATTCCTGATCCAATTCGCGAAATGGATAAACCTTTTCTTTTGCCAATTGAAGATATTTTCACAATTGAAGGTCGCGGAACAGTGGTAACTGGCAGAATTGAAAGAGGTGTGATTAATATTAATGAAGAAGTAGAAATTATTGGTCTTCGCCCAACTCAAAAAACAGTTGTAACTGGAATTGAGATGTTTAATAAAACATTAGACCGTGGTGAATGTGGAGACAATGCTGGAATTTTAATTCGGGGAATCAAAAAAGAGGATGTCGAAAGAGGACAAGTTTTAGCAAAACCAGGATCAATCAATCCACACACTGAATTTGAATGTGAAGTATATATTCTAACCAAAGAAGAAGGCGGACGACATACTCCATTTTTCAAAGGTTACAAACCTCAATTCTATGTTAGAACAACCGATGTGACAGGCGAGGTGATGCTTCCAGAGGGAACTGAGATGGTGATGCCTGGCGATACTGTGAGCTTTAAAGTTGTTTTGGGTGCTCCAGTTGCTATGGAAGAAGGTATGCGTTTTGCAATTCGTGAGGGTGGCAGAACAGTTGGCGCCGGTGTCGCAACTAAGATTGTGAAATAAATTTTAAGATTAGTTTTTTCTTTGTCCAGCTCTCTATTATTTCAAGATTGAAAAAATATTTGACTAAATTATTTTTTCTTGCTAGAGTAGATACTTGAAGGGATAAGGGCTGGATTGTAGGGAGAGTTAGTATAAGTTTTATTTAAAAATTTGAACAAATTGATGTCAAAGAATGAAGAAGAATTGAAAACAAGAATCAGGATTAAGATTAAGGCTTATGATCATAAAATTATTGATCAGTCAGCTCGTCAAATCGTGGAAACAGCACAGAGATCGGGTGCTAGTATTGTGGGACCAGTTCCTTTGCCAACAGAAATTCGCAAATTTACTGTTAACAAATCTACATTCGTGCATAAAGATGCTAGAGATCAATATGAAATGCGAATCCACAAGAGATTGATTGATATTCTGAGTCCGACACCGAAAACCATTGATAGTTTGACAAATTTAGATTTACCAGCAGGAGTAGACATTGAAATTAAAATGTAATTAGAAAATTCTAGTTAAAGTCCAGACGGTGTTTGTGCCGATAGGATACTAATCTAGCCAAGAAAGAAATTTCTTAACTCGCAAGAGTCTCGGCTAGTAGTGGCCGTTTTTTATTTTATTTAAAGCAACGCAATGAAATTCATTTTAGGAAAAAAAATTGGAATGACAACGATTTATGATGAAAAAGGCGCATTGAATGTGACTCTTTTGGAGTGTGGCGCAAAAGTATCATTGGTTAAGGAAAAAATAAAAGATGGATATTCTGCGATTCAATTAGTAATTGCTAAAACTAAAAACAAGAATAAGAAAAAAGAATTCCGTATTGAAGGTAGTGAGTTAAAAAAAGATGAC
>Ga0194058_10001788_pt1 | contig 10638 bp, 8 predicted proteins | sample SepL4417m_MetaG_FD_155490 | JGI IMG/M metagenome (GOLD analysis project Ga0194058, IMG submission 155490) | Anoxic zone freshwater microbial communities from boreal shield lake in IISD Experimental Lakes Area, Ontario, Canada - Sep2016-L442-17m | ecosystem: Environmental > Aquatic > Freshwater >... | reverse complement strand
GGTCACTCTTTTGAAGAAGGCTGGTTTTCCTACTTGAGATCATAATGCGTGAATATTATTATTTTCCATGCATTGATTTGCCAGTAAACCCGAAAGGTTGGTTTGCCCTATTTTTTGGAGGGGATACGAAACAAGGAACGAATACGTGATTGTGGAGCCCGATGCAATATAGCTCATCGTATTCCAGGAATCCTTCTTATCAATCGTGATTGTATCGCTGATGAGATTCGGATTTGAAAGCCCGACAGACTGATTTCCGGAGTTCCCCAGGGTTACGGAAACAGTACCCTGCTCATAAGGATAGAGCACTGCAGGATCCATGGAATATGAGGATACGTACAACATCGAAGATGTAGTAGTGAGGGCACTTGCAACAGGTATTGCTGATATCATCAGCAACACCAGAAATATGCTGATTACTATGGTTTTTTTCTTCATGATTTCTCCCTTGTTCGCGGGCAAAGAACTCGTGGGATTCTGCTTTTTTTGGCAGTTGCCTTCGTTTTCTTGCCGTATTTCCCTTTTTTAGGGTTTAGCTTCCATGACGATGTTCCCCGGCACACTTATATTCGCATCATGGGAGTGGGAGTATTATTGACAAAAAACATGATTCATTTCACCGGGGAGTTCACTATATGCCAGAAAATTACTGTGAACATGGAACTCATTTTCTGATTTCAGGATTATCTCCCGAACACAGAAAATCACGCCACATAAAAACTTGCCATCGGATGATTCTGGTACCAGACAACCGGCGATAATCCACCCATAACGACCGGCCCTTCAACGGATTCTCCCGTTATTTTCCCGCAGATTAGCACCCTGCTCTGACAGATTCCGGAAGAACAGGGTAACCCTCACATCTTTTTAATCCCACACCACCCACCTTTACCATAATGTGCGGTATCGCGGGGCAATACTGTCTTGACGGAAAAGAGCCGGATACAAAGCTCCTCTCAGTCATGTCCGAACGGCTGGCCCACCGTGGACCAGACGGGGTAGGAATCCATACCAAGGGTCCGGTTGCTCTTGCTCACCGCAGACTTGCGATCATCGATCTGTCAGATGAGGGGCTCCAGCCGATGACCAGTGAGGATCAGACACTCTGGCTGGTCTTCAATGGAGAAATTTACAACTTCATCGAGCTTCGCGAAGAACTGATACAGAAAGGCCATCGTTTCCATTCAAAATCCGATACGGAAGTCATCCTTCATGCCTATGAAGAATGGGGACATGAATGCCTCAACCGGTTCAATGGCATGTGGGCATTTGCTCTCTGGGATGGACAACGGCAGGAACTGTTCTGTGCCCGGGATCGTTTCGGGATCAAACCGTTCTACTACGCCCAAACCGGGGATTCTTTCCTGTTCGCCTCAGAGATCAAGGCGCTGCTCGCTCACCCGGCTGTCGGCACCAGACCGGATGATGCCACACTGGGTACATATCTTTCCTGGGGAGTGCTCGACCATTCCGAACGGACGATGTTTGACGGTATCCTCCAGTTGCGACCAGCCCATGCAATGGTTGTAACAAAGGACGGACCACAGTCACCATTCCGGTACTGGGATGTGAAAGTCAATCCGGAGATCCATGCCAGCGTGCCTGATGCAGAAGTGGCAGCAGAGCTCCGTTCCCTGCTCCACGATGCAACACGTATCCATCTCCGGAGCGATGTCGCAGTTGGCACCTGCCTCTCCGGGGGAATCGATTCCTCTGCTCTTACCGCGATCATCAACGGTCTTATACGCGAAGAGGCACCGGCAGGTGTCGGCGCACGGCAGAAGACATTCTCTGTTGTCTTTTCAGACAAAAGATTCGACGAGAGCCGGTATATTGATGAGATTGTTGCCGCGACTGGGGTCGATGCCCATCGTACGGAACCCTCTCCCGAAAAGCTCTGGGATGACATCGACCGGCTGGTCTACATGCAGGACGAACCATTCGGGTCACTCTCGATCTATGCCCAGTACTGCGTGATGCGACTGGCCCGCGAACAGGTCAAGGTTGTACTCGATGGACAGGGTGCTGACGAGTTGATGGCAGGATACCTTGCGTACCAGGGGAGTTATATCGGTGGACTTCTCCACTCACTCCATGTTTTAACCGGACTCCGGGAGATCATCGGGAGCCTCGGGCACCATCGCGGGTTTTTCCGTTCAGCAGCAGAGCAACTGTTCGTTCGCAAAGGACGCAGGGGACTCCTGAAATGTTCAGCACCACCCGTTAACCGGTACGGGGGCAGACTTGACGAGGTGCTGTACCGCGAACTGACCAGCACCAACCTGCCGGCACTTCTCCACTACGAAGACCGGAACTCCATGGCGTTCTCAATCGAATCCCGGGTACCCTATCTCGATGTGCGGTTCGTTGAATATGTTGCATCACTCCCGCTGGACCAGAAAATTCGCTGTGGGGTTACCAAGATTGCACTCCGGAATGCCATTGTGGAAATAATCCCCGAGTCAATTCGCTGCAGGATGGACAAGATGGGATTTGTTACACCGGAAGAAATCTGGATGAAGGAAGAACTCCATCCGTTCGTACTCGAACTACTCAGCTCTGATGAGTTCCATACACGCCCCTACTGGGATGCCGATGCGGTTGTCCGGAACTACCTCTCGTTTCTTGAAGGTAAATCCGCATATTCCCCGGAAGTCTGGCGGATTGTATGTGCTGAACTTTGGTTCAGAAAATTTTTTAATACTCCTCCGGCTGCATCTTTCCGTTCCTGAAATTTTGACCAGATGGGATCGAATTCTATAAATGGCGACTCCGGACAGATCTATGTGATACATCCCTGCCCGGAGGATTATCTTCCCTTCGTCCAGGATCAGGAATGCACATGAAATCCATTATTCTTGCCGGGGGTGTCGGAACACGACTCTGGCCACTATCCCGGGAGTACTATCCCAAGCAGTTCATTCAGCTGGACGGCCATTCACTCTTCCAGAAGACCTGCGTGCGGGCTGCCCAGCTTTCAGGATTTGACGGGATTTACGTGGTGACAAACAAGATCCACCACTACCTTGTCCGGAACCAGATCGAAGAACTGGGCTATTCCCTGCCCGAGGATCATCTCCTGGCAGAACCCACGGGAAAAAATACCCTGCCCGCCATCGCGTGGGCAATGCAACGGATACGGGCCGAAGACCCATCGGCTTCAGCAGTCGTCTTTCCCAGCGATCACCTGCTGGGAGATACCGCGCTCAACCAGATCCAGGCAGCAGAATCACTTGCCGCCCAGTATCTCGTGACATTCGGTGTCAGACCCACGTCACCTCAGACCGGCTATGGATACATCAAACCGGGCAAATCCTTATTGTTGGGAAGTGTTGTTGATGCGTTCAAGGAGAAACCCGATGAGAAGACCGCTGAAGAATATGTAAAGTGCGGGTATCTCTGGAACAGCGGAATATTCCTGCTTTCCACGGACTGTTTTTTTGAGGAACTCAAAACATACAGCCCGGCACTCTTTACTGCATTCTCCGGCACCAACACACCCGATTATACAAGCCTTGAGTCCATCTCGATCGATTACGGACTGCTCGAGCATTCAAAGCGTGTGGCAGTTGTCCCGCTGGACGCTTCGTGGAGCGATCTCGGTACATTCAAAGCATTGTACGACGTCGAGCAGCACGATGCACAGGGTAATGTGGGGAAGGCAGAGTACCTTTCAGCAGAAAACAATTACGTCTATTCTTCAGGAAAGCACATCGGACTCATTGGTGTGCAGGATCTGGTGGTGGTGGATACCACGGATGCTCTCCTCATCTGCGACAACAAACATACCGAGCAAGTGAAAAAACTCGTCAACCTGTACAATAAAGCAAAGGATCCCATAACCCGTTTCCACCGGCAGGTCCACCGACCCTGGGGTTCCTACACAGTCCTTGAAGATTCCGGAGTCTATAAAATAAAACGAGTGACAGTAAGACCCAATCAGAAACTCTCGCTCCAGCTGCACCATCACCGGAGCGAGCACTGGATAGTTGTGAGTGGCACAGCAGAAGTTGAGCTCGATGGCGAGACCCGGTTACTCCGGAAAGGCGAGAGCACGTTTGTCCGCAGCGGGATGAAGCATCGCTTAAGAAATCCCGGTGTGATCCCACTTGAAGTAATTGAGGTGCAACTGGGAGAGTATCTTGAAGAGGATGACATTGTGCGGTTCGAGGATGATTACGGCAGGAAATAATTTTTATCAATTCATCAACCTTTTATTAGCACAGATCCAATAGTCTGAAAACATTTTGAGGGGATTCCAACATACTTTTCGCCATACAGGGGGTCTTAGAAATCTTGATGAAAAATTCTCTAAAAATTCCGTATTTTGAGTGATAAACCATATAATGCTATACGCAACGAACCAATTTTTTTAAAGAAGAAAACGGAAATTCCGGGTTATTTTTTCGTTCCGCTATATTTAGTCAGGAATTGACGACTGGCACGATCTTCTGCAGCCACCAGAGAATCTTTTCCGGTGCCGATAAGATCAGTTCTCCCGGCAGCCCGGAGCCCTTCGATGATCAATCCCTTATTACGGGGATCGCGGTACTGCATCAGTGCCCTTTGGATCTTCTTCTCTTGTCCTTTAGGCACATGCACCGGTTCGAGCGTGAACGGGTTGAGCCCGGTGTAATACATGCAGGTGGAGACACTCATCGGAGTGGGTGTGAAATCCTGCACCTGTTCGGTGTAGAGCCGGTTGTCACGGATATAGAGGGCAAGCTCGATCATATCGGTCATCGTGCAGCCGGGATGGCCAGACATGAAGTAGGGCAGGAGATACTGCCTGCCCCTCTTCCCTTTCTGGAGTGCCTCAAACCGCTCACAGAACCGGTCAAATACCGAACGATCCGGTTTGTTCATAATGCCGGTTACCCGCTTTGCAATGTGTTCCGGTGCAACCTTGAGATGGCCGGATACGTGGTGATCTGAGAGCTGACTGAGATAATTCCCATCATCAGCAAGAGCGAGATCGTAACGGATGCCCGACCCGATGAAGATCCGCTTAACACCGGGGATTTCCCGGAGTTTTTCCAGGAGAGTGCATTGTTCCTTATGACTCGTCTTGAGAGTTTTACAGGATGGGTTGCAGTGCTTGTTTCTGCAGGCACCATTCGTTTTCCACTGCTCGCATGAGAGGCCGTACATGTTCGCAGTAGGACCTCCGACATCCTGCACGATGCCTTTGAACTCCGGCATATTTGTCATCCGGGTCACTTCATTGATGATAGAGGCACTGCTCCGGCTCTGGATGATCCGGCCCTGGTGGTGAGTGAGAGCGCAGAAAGAACAGGCTCCGAAACAGCCCCGGTGACTGGTTACTGAGAACTGCACTGGTTCCAGAGCAGGTACTGGCTGTTTGTATGAAGGGTGAGCCTTCCGGCTGAACGGGAGATCGTATATATGGTCAAGCTCATCGGAGGTAAGATGGCACGCCGGGCAATTCTGGATGACAACCGTCTTTGGATGGGGCTGAGCTACGGGTTTTCCCCTTATGGGATCCTGCTCGTAATAATGCAGGGCAAACGCACGGGCATATGCGGATTTGTCCGTTGAAACTTCAGTAAACCCGGGAAGTTCAACTACATCATCAGGACGCCGGGTGCGCCATTGTGCGATCTCCATTGTATATGCAGTTCCCCGGATATCCCGCAGGGATGTAATGCATTCTCCGGCTGCAAGCCTCCGGGCAATCTCAGTCATCGATCGTTCACCCATGCCAAAGACAAGGAGATCGGCCGGGGCATCAGCAAGGAGCGCCTGGCGCACGCGATCCTGCCAGTAATCATAATGAGCAAATCTCCGGAGACTTGCTTCGATACCCCCTATGACAATCGGTGTATCCGGGAAAAGACCGTGCACCTTGTTGGTATAGACAATTGTTGCCCGATCCGGGCGACGGGGTACCCCTCCCGGGGAATAGACATCCTCACTCCGCCGTTTGAGATTGGGAGTGAAATTATTCACCATGGAATCTACATTGCCCGAAGAGATCCCAAAGAACAGGCGGGGTTTTCCAAGAGAGATGAAATCTGCATCGGTCTTCCAGTCTGGCTGGGCTATGATACCTACGGTATATCCGGCATCCCAAAGAACCCTGCCAATAAGTGCTGTCCCAAAAGAGGGATGATCAACATACGCATCACCCGTGATGAGGATAATATCGAACTGCCGTATTCCCAGTTTTTCCCCTTCTTTAAGGGACATGGGGAGACATGCAGGCTGCGTAGTCATAGTAAAACAGGTGAGTGATAATCGGAATTCCTGATTATGGTTATCATAATTGCCGTGCTGGGGGGCGCCGGGTCAGGTCCCGGATGATCTCATCCAGTCCACTTGGAATATCATCTTTTTGCTCCTTCTTCTCAACCAAGTGAGCTTCTTCTTTCTTCTCAACGGGTTTCTCAAAATCCGTGAGCTTGACGGCATCCCCACGCTGTCCGAGAACCGGAAGATGGAGTTGGGTCTTTGGGTCAAGTTCCCTGCGAGCTTTCAGACCAGTGAACTCCATGATGACCGCTTCAATGATGAGATACGTTGTGGCTTGTTCTCTGAGGCAACCGGTAAGTGCATGACCGGAACGGCCGACCGAGGCATGGTAATGAATATGGGGACCCCCTTCGCCCGGATAGATGGTCCCAATACCAAATACCTCCCAACCGCCTTCAAACATCACAAAGTGCGGAACGGGTGGTATCACCGGCTCTTCCGGACCGGTCACCATTCTCCCGTTCATCAGGGCCCCAAGGAAGGTGATCGAACCGGCCTGGATATCTTTATCGAGAATAAACTGACGCAGTGAGACAAGCATATCTTCACCGTCATCGATCCTCACGACAAAGACCCGGCCGAGCTGACCTTCCGTATACTGCATATGATCAGATTCCTTTCTGATATTCAAATGGTTTGTGCGGGTTTATATCTTACATGACCGTCCAAAGGCCGGATTGGATCTTTTTAACAAAGACAGATCCGTTTATGATTAAGCCTGGGGCTTATCGCCCCCCGGCACCACCACCACCAAAACCTCCGCCTCCGCCAAAGCCTCCGCCGCCAAATCCCCCTCCTCCTGAACTACCGTGACTTGGGGGGCTGAAATTCATAAGAGGTATAAATGCAGCGTGCATTCCCATTACACCCAGAGGAACGCCGGTCTCGGGGATGCTGATCTTAAGCGTCTTCATAGCGCGCTCTACTTTATCACCAACACCGAGTGCTGTGCCATACACCAGCCATTCACCCCACATGGAGAGGTCTGCGGGAGCATACTTCTGGATCATGGCCATATCTGAAAGGAAGTGGGTGAATGCATCCCATTCAAGTTTTTCTTTGTAACGGTCATCCTTCCAGTGCCCAAACAACGTTGATGGTGCGGCATACGCAAAGGCCGTCTGAATAACCACAATTACCCATAACAAAACCGCGGGGAACAGGATATGCGATTGCATGGGCATTACCAGTGCAAGGATGAGAGTTACCGCAAACAGGACAACAGCGATGAGTCCTAAGGGTGCGATGTGTTCTCTCCCGTCCACAATGTACTGGTTTGAGAGTGATGTATCGACCCGGCTGGTGACATCCGTAAGCGATCGTTGGTACTGCAATGCAGTCTCTTCTGCACTGCTGATCGTTCTGGCACGTTTCGCCAGCGCGGCAATCGAATCGGTATCCAGCACGCCGTTCTCGGAAATGAGGCAGATAAACCCGAGTACACGCAGCTCATAAGTATCAGTTGTCACACGGGACAGTACCCTAATCTCGATGCCTTTGCCTTCACCTTTCTCCTGAATGGAGATGATCTTTCTCCGGTGAAGATCAAGAAGCGTGGCGTAATACCCGCTTTCATCGAAATCCAGGGCATCACCTTTAAAGAGCAGATTTACCTGCCAGGGTTTGAGTGCTGTTGATGGCAGGGTGCTCAGGTACGCAGGAACAGTGAATTCCTTCTCCCTGCCATACCGGTTGTAAATCACGATGAAAAGAAGCGGCACCAGGATAACGGCAACTTTCGCAACAAGGCTCAGCAGGATCGAGAGGAAATATGGAGCATTATACCAGAAACTCGCAGAAGAGGCTTTGCTCTGTATATCCGGGGTTTCAGCCCGGAACCCTTTAATTTGGGAAAAGGCTTGTGTGTTTCCCACCATCTCAACAGCAATGATCTCATCGGCTGCTGCACTACCCGTGATGATATAGCGGGTGTCCGCTTTTTGTGTTGTCAATGAGGGAGGATATGCATATACCTGCTCAATATTTTTCGCAGGCACGATGATCCTGATCGACCGGTAGGGGATGTGGCTGTCTCCAGCTAGTTTGAGATTCAGGTGCGTAGAGATCGCATCATATTCTATGGGCGGATACATGGTATACGCAGTATCAACAGAGTATTTACCGGCAGAATAATAGTCTGGCTTGAACACACCCACTTCATTCGAGAGTGCAAGGTTCTCGATCCGTAACTTAGACTCGTTGGCCCCGACACGACCGGTGAGCAAGACTCTCCCTGAGTCATCCTTTGCGTACCCGATTGTATCCTCGGGGGGTACCATAGAGATGAATTGGACAGATGGTTGGGTTGGGTTGCTGTCAAATACAAGCGGGGCTTCCCATGCACGATAGAGCATGCGATACTGCCCTGAAAACACAACATCATACAGATAATGTTCCTGCAGGCTCCCGTCTTCTGCAAGGGTCGCCTCATAGGAATCAACCACAAGATCACCAGTAAAAAGGGGGGGGATCACAGTGACTACGAGCAATCCAAGAATCCCAAGGATAAGTCCGCCGATTACAAGGAGACCTAACTGACTTTTTTCGCTCACGGAAACGATCCTTCTCCCTTAGAACTCAATTTTCGGGGGTGTTTTGATTGCTTCTTCGAATTGCAGGTACTCGAGTTTGATTAACCCCATCAGTTTGGCTACGAAATTTGAGGGGATCGTATCTACCATGGTATTGAATTCCTGTGAGATATTATTGAAAGTGTATCGCTGCCGTGCGATCTCATCTTCAAGCCCTTTTATCGAATCCATCATGCTCATTACCGTGACGGAGGTCTTGAGATCGGGATAGTTTTCTGCAACTGCAAGAAGCCTGCCGAATATGGAGCGCGATTCTGCCTCAACTTTGTTCAGGTCTCCGGGTCCGGCTGTCGCAACACTTGCCCGCATTGCAGTGACCCTCTCAAGAGTCTCTTTCTCGAACTTGGCGTAGCTCTTTACAGAGCCAAGAAGCTGGTCGATCATATCGAGCCGCTTCTTCATAGCTACCCGGATCTGGCCGAGGGTTGCTTCCGAGGAATTTCTCAGGCTGACAAAGCGGTTGTAGATGCTTACCACCCAGAGAATAAGTACGATGACAACAAGGGCAATTACGCCCAAAATAATCCATTCAATCATGCTTCTCAGAATAGTGATGATCTTTTTAAAAGATAAGGTAATTGGAGGACCATGTGTAAAACGAGAGTAAATGCTGAAAAAGGGGTTACTGGATGATAAGCGAGCCGACAACCCTGAGTTTGCCACCTTCAAGGTAATGCAGTACTACCCGTGCACCTGGTGGATATACCAGCGCTTTTTCCAGGGTTAAGGTAATGACCGGCATCCGCCAGTCTCCATCAACGGTAATTTTTTCCAGACGAGTGGGGAGGAACTGCATCCAGTAACCGGCATACAGCACCATGCCTTCCTTGAGTGGTGCAGGCCAGTATTTCACGAGCTGGGCTTTTCCAGTAACTGTGGTGGCGAATTTTATTGCGGGATCATTGGTAAGGACAAAACCCCGGTCAAGATCTTCGGATTCGATATTTTTCAGGGCAAGTCCTACCCGTTCACCGGCAATCGCATTATCGGAATCATCATCATGTTTCTGGATGGAACGGATCTGAGTTGTTTTTTCCGTGGGAAGAACTTTTAGCGTGTCGTGCTTTTTTATTATTCCCTGGGATACAAAACCAAGCACAACTACTCCGACCCCTTTCACATTGAAATGGGAATCAACCGGTACAGTACCTTTTCCGGAGGCTTCGTGTGTTTTCTGGTGAGCCGTTTGTTTGACAGAGATCTCGAGCATCCTCTCACGGAGTCCGACAATATCATCCTCAATGACCTCGTAGTGTTCAAGTACCGTGCCTTTTATGAGCGGAGCTATCTGATCCGGGGAGATATAATTTTTCAGAATCAGGTAACCGTTAGATTTGCCGGCGCACTCAAGCATCAGCACACATTCACCAAAGCTGGCATTGATCTCATCGACGACGAGGACTATCCGCTCCGATACCGATACGGTATAAAATAATGAGGATAGTTTCTCCGGGTACCGGGTTGGTTCTATAAATGTGACAGTGGCATTACCTTTTTTCAGGTTATAAAAGGTGATATCGCTTACGGTGCCTTTTTTTCCCAGATCTTTGGCATAATCTGGGGGGGCGAGGATTGCGACGGTGAGATTGGACATGATGACAACAACTTGGTTGTAGGAGGATATGAGGATTTATCTCTTTGAAAAAAAGGGGGGAACGATTTTACTTGTTATCTTTTTATTGGGTTCAACCTAAAAATTTCGGAAATTGCGGTATCCCCTCCAAAACTAAGGGAAAGATCGATATTTTAGTAAATATATACACTTAGTTACGAT
>Ga0194058_10001781_pt1 | contig 10658 bp, 8 predicted proteins | sample SepL4417m_MetaG_FD_155490 | JGI IMG/M metagenome (GOLD analysis project Ga0194058, IMG submission 155490) | Anoxic zone freshwater microbial communities from boreal shield lake in IISD Experimental Lakes Area, Ontario, Canada - Sep2016-L442-17m | ecosystem: Environmental > Aquatic > Freshwater >... | reverse complement strand
GGTCTATCCACTGGAGGCCCTCTATGCATGTTCCAACTGCTTTGGCCCACTTGAGGTCAAGTACGAATCCTTTGAGGGACGCGACCCTGAGGAGTTGCGGCGCCGGATTCAGGCTGGCCCGCTGTCACTCTGGCGCTATGCGGACTTCCTACCTGTGGCTGCGCCGCCATCGGGTTCGCTGCCGGCTGGTATGAGTCCGCTAATCAAGGCAGATCGCCTGGCCAAACAGCTTGGCATCAAGGAGCTTTGGATCAAGAACGAGGCTTCGAACCCGACACATTCATTTAAGGACCGCGTCGTGGCTGTCGCACTTGCAAGAGGTATTGAGCTCGGTTTCGAGACCTTTGCCTGCGCATCGACTGGAAACCTTGCGAACGCCCTCGCAGCACATGCGGCTGCCGCAGGTGTTGAGGCCTGCGTCTTTGTTCCAGCAGACCTAGAACGCGAGAAGATCGTGGCTACGGGCATTAATGGCGCTCGAGTTATTGGCGTAAGAGGAAGTTACGATCAGGTAAATCGGCTCTGCTCAGAGATTGCTTCCGAGCGTCCGTGGGCATTTGTAAATGTAAACCTGCGCCCTTATTACGCTGAGGGCTCTAAAACGCTTGCCTACGAGATCGCTGAGCAACTCGGTTGGGACCTCCCTGAGCACCTTGTCGTTCCGATTGCAAGCGGTTCTCTTCACACCCGTATCGGCCGAGCCTTTGACGAGTTCCGCGAGTGCGGTCTCGTTAGCGGGAACCTGCCTTCGATGCATGGTGCCCAAGCTTCCGGCTGCTCGCCGGTCGCTAATGCCTATGCAGAGGGTTCGGACCAATGCATTCCGGTCAAGCCGGAGACGATTGCCAAGTCGCTTGCAATCGGAGACCCAGCCGATGGACCTTTCGCGCTTGAATTGGCGCGTCGCACCGGCGGAGCAATTGAAGCTGCAACTGACGAGGAGATCAAGAACGGAATCGCGCTACTAGCTCAAACGACTGGAATCTTTACGGAGACCGCAGGCGGGGTGACTGTTGCCGTCCTAGCTAAATTGGCGGAGCGCGGGGCATTCGATGATGGCGGGCGAGTTGTTGCCTGCATCACCGGCGAGGGCCTTAAGACCCCAGGTGCTGTTGCTGACCTAATCGACGTTGAAGAGGTTGACGCTGGTTTCGCGGACTTTGAGGCACTCGAGCTTAAGCTGGTTCCCGCATGAGCCACGTAACCGTCAAACTTCCTACCCAGCTCCGTGACTCGGTGGGGGGAGTTGCTCAGGTCGATGCTGAGGGCGAAACGGTTGATCAGTGCCTGCAGTCGCTCTTTTCAGAGCATCCTGCGCTGCGTGACCGGATTACCGACGAATCAGGTTTGCGTCGGTTCGTAAACATCTACTTAGGCAGTGAGGACATTCGCTTCCTCGAGGGCCTTGAAACTCCGGTTACCGAAGGAACGGAGCTAACAATTCTTCCCGCTGTTGCTGGCGGCTGAATCTAAACCGAGAATCTTGACAATCTCCTGACGGGACTCAAGTAGAAGTGAATGGCCGGCTCCTTCCACAACCGTCAATCTCGATTGCGGGAGGAGTCGGTGCATTTCTTGGTTGATTTCCAAGTACTTTGAGTCGCGCGCTCCAACGACTAGCTCGACTGGAACTTGAAGATCGGATAGCTCGTCCCAACGGTGAGGCCAGTTCCCAGCACCAAATCCATCAAGCGCGGCGGCTAGTCCTAACGGGTTTTGACGAAGTCGTAGCTGATTTGCCTGGCTGGTGACCTCCTTAGGGTCTCCGATCCAGAGTGGCAGGCTCGTCCAGTAGCGACTAAAGGCCTCGAGGCCTTCGGTGCGTAACAAACTAGATAGCGATTGGTCAGATTCCTGTCGCGCAACACGTTCAGATTCACTGCGCAGCCCGGCGCTCGTAGAGATCAAAACAAGTCTGCTGACCATTCTCGGATAGCGAATTGCGACCTCAAGTGCAAGCCGTCCTCCCATTGAATAGCCGGCAACTGTTGAAGGCCGTTGATCGTCTAGAAGATCAGCCAGATCGGTGGCAAGATCTTCGCTGCTAATTGGCCGCATCGAATGGGCTTTGCCGTGTCCCCGAAGATCAGGCGCGCTAATAGTTTGATCGTGGATTTGCCCTGCAATTGGGTCCCAGACAGAGGAATCCTGAGCAAATCCATGCAACAGCACGAGCGAAGCGGAGCTCTCTAGTTGATTAGTCAGCGCGCCCGGCAAGATTCGAACTTGCGACCTCTCGCTCCGGAGGCGAGCGCTCTATCCACTGAGCTACGGGCGCTGGTGACGGTCAACAGTACAGCGGTAATCAACAACGCGATTCTCCCGGACCGATGACGGTGACTGATCACAAACCACCTGTAAACGATTGGTTGGAATAGAGTCACTCTTGTATGGAACTTTCAGTTGTCTTTGTAGGAACCGGTGGGTCGGTACCGACCGCCAGACGCGGCCTACCGGCCGTGCTGATCCGGCACGGAGGACAGTCGGTCTTGGTTGACTGCGGCGAGGGAACGCAGCGGCAGCTCGTTAAGTCGGTCGGTCTTGTCAACTTAGACGCGCTCTTCTTTACCCACTTTCACTCCGATCACTGGCTCGGCTTTCCAGGTCTGATCAAGACTCTCGATCTTCGCGAGCGGAACAGGCCGCTCAAGGTCTACGGGCCACCTGGTCTCAAGAAGGTCATTGAGTTCACTGAACAGGCTGCCGGCCGAACAAAGTTTGCAGTGGAGGCGATCGAGCTTGGGTCAGCGGATCAAGTCGACATGGATGGCTTCACGCTCGCACCCTTCAACGTCTCTCATCGCGGCCCAGCATTCGGTTATGTCCTTTATGAGCCCGATCGGGCTGGTCGATTGGATGTCGAGCTAGCCAGAAGTCTCGGTATTACTAACGGGCCCGACTTCGGACGACTCCAATCTGGTCAGGTCGTTAACGGCGTTGACCCGACGGACGTCGTCGGCGAGCCAAGGAGTGGTCGGAAGGTTGTGATCTCCGGAGACACCACTCCTTGCGAGGCTCTCGACATTGCAGCCCATCAGGCTGACCTGCTGATTCATGAGGCAACTTTTCGCGACGAGGACCGCGTCCGTGCTCACGAACGCGCACATTCTACAGCGCGGCAGGCCGCTGAGTTAGCAGCTCGAAGTGAATCGAAGTTGCTTGCCCTGACTCACATCTCTAGCCGCTATGGCGGGCATGAACTGCTCGATGAGGCTCGTGAGGTATTTGAGAACACCGAAGTTGCCAGCGACTTCGATGTCGTGGAAATTCCTTTCCCTGAGCGCGGAGCACCTCGCTTGATTCGCCATAAGCGAGGGGGTAGGTCAAATCAACAGACCGATGGTCCAGAGCCGACTGCCGATCAGTTGGCTATCATCGAGCCGCATAGCTGAGGCAAGTCAGCAGACAGATCCTTTAACCCGGTCCCGTGAGGCCAGGAAGGTTCACCAATGAGCAGCGAAACGCCGGTCCTAGATCAAGATGCAATGCAGCGGGCTCTGACTCGGGTCGCACATGAGGTTGTCGAACAGAATCCCGATGCTGAAATCGCGTTGGTCGGGGTACAGCGGCGAGGTGCAGTACTAGCTCGTCGAATTCACCCGCTGCTTGAGGAACTCCATGGCCGCGAAATCCCGATCGGTGACGTGGATATTTCGCTCTATCGCGATGATGTGGCGAGTCGGCCGGCCGCTCCGGTTGTCCACGCCACTCATCTAGATTTCCCGGTCGCCGGTAAGACAGTCGTGATAGTCGACGACGTTCTTTACACGGGTAGGACGGTCCGCGCTGCAATCGATGCGGTGTTCGCCTTCGGGCGACCGGCGCAGATCAAGCTAGCGGTCCTTTGCGATCGGGGTCACCGCGAATTGCCGATACGACCTGATCATGTCGGCAAGAACATTCCGACCGCTCACGACGACCGAGTCAACGTCAGTGTCGTCGAGATCGATGGAAATGACTCGGTGGTGATCGCGAGCCGATGAAGGATCTCATTTCCATAGATCAACTTGGCCGAGCTGGAATCGAACGGATCCTCGCGAGAGCTAATGAGGTTTCCCAGGTTGCGTCACGTGAGGTGCAAAAGGTTCCGGCATTGCGAGGTCGGCTTGTCGCAAATCTCTTCTATGAGGCTTCGACGCGGACCACCTCGTCATTTGAACTCGCAGCCAAGCGACTCAGCGCTGATGTAATCACCCTCAGGGCATCGGGATCCTCTGTTGAAAAAGGCGAGTCGCTCAAAGATACGATCACGACGCTCTCGGCATACAGCCCTGCCGCGATAGTTCTGAGGCACCCGTGCGCCGGTGCGGCAGCACTTGTTGCCGGCTGGACAGATGCCGCGGTAATCAACGCAGGCGACGGCGCGCACGCTCATCCAACGCAGGCATTACTTGATGTTCATACGCTGGTCAATCGGATCGGCGATCTCACCGGAAAGCGGATCTGGATTGTTGGCGATATCGCTCACTCGCGGGTTGCGAGATCGTCGGCAGTTGCATTTGGCCTAATGGGGGCACGGGTAACTCTCTGTGGTCCTCCGACGCTACTTCCGCCCGGGATTGGCGCCGCCCTAGGTTGCGAGACATCGTCTAGCCTCGAACGGCTAGGGGAGGCGGACGTTGTTTATGGACTCCGGATGCAGCTAGAAAGGATGGAAGGCGTTGCTATTCCTTCGCTTCGTGAATACTCGAATTACTACATGATTGATAGCGGCCGACTGTCGAACAATCAGCTAGTCATGCATCCTGGGCCTGTCAATCGCGGAGTAGAGATCAGCGGCGCGGTAGTTGATGGCCCGCATTCTCTGATCTCAGAGCAGGTCGCATCGGGAGTCGCAATTCGCATGGCGGTCCTCTTTGAGTTGCTTGCTGGTGGAGATGTCAGCAAGCAATACCATGAGACGGTGATGGCATGAGCATTGCGATGAATTGGGTTGGGGGCGAGCCACTTTGCGCGCTGATCACAGGCGCTAGGTGCATTGATCCGCGAACCGGACTTGATCAGTTAGCTGATGTTCTTGTCGTTGACTCCCGCATCGCAGAGGTTGGTGCCGTCGGATCTCTAACGGCACCGAGCGAGGCTTCGATAATCAACGCCGAAGGATTGATAGTGATGCCCGCTTTTACAGATCCCCACGTGCATCTCCGTACCCCTGGCCAGGAGCACAAAGAATCGCTAGCGACTGGAACGAGATCAGCAGCTGCCGGAGGCTACTGCCAGTTACTAGCCATGCCAAACACTACGCCGCCGATCGACAGCCCGGAGATCCTTCGAGGGGTTTTCTCACGCCTCGCAGAGGAGGCGGTCATTCCTGTCGGACAGCTTGCCTGCATCACGCGCGGAATGGAAGGCTCACAGTTAACTGAGATGGGCCTGATGGCCGAGATTGGTGTCGCTGGGTTCACTGATGACGGCCTACCAGTTACGGACGCCGGAGTTTTGCGTCGCGCGATGGCCTATCAGAGACTCCATGGCCTGCCGATAGCTCTCCATGAGGAGGATCCAAGCCTCTCCGCTGGAGCCCCACTCAACGAGGGTCAGATATCAGCCAAGCGGGGATTGCGCGGTAGTCCCGGGATTGCTGAGTCGACAATGATCGAAAGGGATTGCGCCATAGCGGACCTTGAATCGGCGCAAATCCATGTTCAGCATCTCTCAGCTGCTCGTTCAGTTGATGCAATTGCACGCGCTAAACAGTCGGGTGTCTCAGTTACGGCGGAGGCTAGTCCTCACCACTTGCTGCTTACTGAGGCAGCCTGCGACACACTCGATACACGCGCGAAAATGAACCCACCGCTGCGCTTTGAGGAGGACCGCCTTGCTCTGATTGCTGGACTCCGCGACGGAATTATTGACTGCGTCGCTACCGATCACGCGCCTCACTCCAAGGATGAGAAGTCAGAACCGTTTGAGATTGCTCCGTTTGGGACTACAGGACTGGAAACTGCTTTCGCAGTCCTCAATCAGGAGCTGGTGGGTAATCGAGATCTAGATCTCTCCACGCTGATAGAGCGAATGACGTCCGGTTGTGTTCCGTTCGGCCTTGAGCCCCCGATGATCAAACAGGGTGAACCAGCAAACCTTGTTGTTTTTGACCCGGAGGAGAGTTGGATCGCCGGGGAGGACGGTTGGGAGAGTCGCAGCGAGAACTGCTGCTTCACTGGCCGGAGCATCCAAGGACGTGTCGTTATGACGATTGCCTCCGGTGTGTTAGTTCACCGATCAGGTCGCCTTTCGGGCGGTGAACAGCTTTGAGCGGTGGATACCTTTTGCTGGAGGACGGGACTCGCTTTAGCGGTCAGTTGTGCGGCGCCGAACCGCGTGCGCTCGGAGAAGTGGTTTTCACCACATCAATGTCTGGCTACCAGGAGTCGGTAACGGACCCGAGCTTCGCAGGTCAAATTCTGACGTTCACAGTTCCGCATGTAGGTAACTACGGGGTGTGTCAACGGGCTATGGAGTCGGATCGCGTTCACGTCGCCGGCGTTGTAATGCATTCCGCTGTGAACGACGAGAGTGCACCTTCAGCTGAACGCGGCTGGCTTGACTGGCTCAAGGACTGTGGCGTGCCTGCGATCCAAGGGATCGATACGAGAACACTTGTTAGACACCTGCGCAGTCGCGGTGCAATGCGGGGAGGAGTGTTTGACGACGGAACACCGCTTAACGACGCCCTTGCTGCTGTCACGGACGCCGCGCCGATGTCCGGTCAGGATCTGGCACGAACTGTGTCGCCAGCGGAGATGGTCGAACTGTCACCGCTTGGTCCAGGGCCTGAATTGAGGATCGCCGTAATCGACACCGGAGTGAAGGATTCGATTGTTGAGAATCTCCGTCTGAGAGGTGCAAGCGTCGAACTGCACAACTGTTCAGTCAGCTCTGAACTGCTGCGAACACGGCCTGTCGACGCTTACTTCCTTGCAAATGGACCTGGTGATCCTGCAGCGCTCGACTATGTCGTCGAAACGGTTCGTGGGCTACTTGGTCATCGCCCGCTCTACGGGATATGCCTTGGGCATCAGCTGCTCTGCCGTGCGCTTGGACTTGAGACCTACAAGCTGCCTTTCGGCCACAGAGGGGCTAACCACCCAGTGATGGACCTGGGCAATCGAAGCGTAGAAATCACTTCTCAGAATCACGGATTCGCCGTTATGGGACCCGATGGTTCCCCGACCGTAGAAACGGACCAGCCTGTCCGCTGGGATACGGATTTCGGTGCGGCGGAGTTGACCCATGTCAGCCTCTACGATCGGACGGTTGAAGGCCTTGCACTGCGCGATATCCCCGGCGCAACTGTTCAGTATCACCCTGAGGCTGGACCCGGTCCGCATGATTCGCTGCACCTGTTTGATCGCTTCATTGAGTCGATTGCGAAGGCCGCCTGATGCCGCGTCGCGATGACATCAAGCGGATCATGATCCTCGGTTCCGGACCAATTGTGATCGGACAGGCAGCCGAGTTTGACTATTCGGGAACCCAAGCATGCAAGGTACTTAGAGACGAGGGCTATGAGGTAATCCTCGTCAATTCCAACCCTGCGACGATCATGACTGATCCCGGCTTTGCCGACGCGACCTACGTAGAGCCATTGCTTCCCGGGCCTGTAACACAGATCATTGAGCGTGAACGCCCGGATGCGCTTCTCCCCACTCTGGGAGGTCAGACAGCGCTCAATCTGGCTAAGCAGCTGCATGAGGACGGTGTACTTGAGCGTTATGGCGTTGAACTCATCGGCGCAAACTACGACGCGATCCATCGGGCCGAGGATCGCGATCAGTTCCGCTCAACTATGGAATCGGCCGGGCTGAAAATGCCTCGCAGTGAGATTGCGACCTCAATGGCTGAGGCAAGAGCGGCATTGGAGCAACTTGGGCTACCACTGATTATTCGCCCTGCCTTTACGCTCGGAGGACGAGGTGGCGGTGTTGCGCGAACAGAGGCCGAGTTCGAGCGAATTATTCGGGGAGGGATTGAAGCTTCACCGATTGGGCAGGTTTTGATCGACGAGTCTGTGATCGGCTGGGGTGAGTTTGAGATGGAAGTGATGCGAGACCACGCCGACAACGTAGTAATTGTCTGTTCGATCGAGAATCTCGACCCAATGGGAGTTCACACTGGAGACTCGGTCTGTGTGGCACCAGCGCAGACCCTTACGGATGATCTCTACCAAAAGCTTCGGGATCAATCGATTGCCGTAATTCGCGCTGTCGGAGTTGAAACCGGTGGATCGAATGTTCAGTTCGCCGTCAACCAAGAGACGGAGGAAATCATGGTCATTGAGATGAATCCTCGCGTCTCGCGATCCTCTGCGCTGGCATCAAAGGCGACTGGCTTCCCAATTGCGAAGATCGCTGCGCGACTCGCTGTCGGGTACACGCTGCCTGAGATTCCTAATGACATCACTCTTCGCACACCAGCAAGCTTCGAACCCGCTCTTGACTACGTAGTTGTCAAATGGCCACGCTTCGCATTTGAGAAGTTCCCTGGCGCCGATAGCAATCTGACAACTCATATGAAATCGGTCGGCGAGATCATGGCTCTGGCCGGAACGTTCCAGCAGGCTTTTTCGAAGGCAAAAAGATCCCGCGAGTTGGACGGGAATCTCGACCTTAGTTCCACGGACGATCAGCTTCTCGAAATTGCTACCAACCCGGGACCTGAGCGGTTCGATGCGCTATTCGAGTGTCTGCGGCGAGGCGTGAGCGAAAGCGAACTAGGCGATCGGACATCGATTAATCCTTGGTTCCTCAGAGAGCTTGCTCAGTTGGCTAATCCGCAGACTCCATCAGCTGAGGAAAAGGGGCTGGTACGAACATTTAGGGCTGTCGATACCTGTGCAGCTGAGTTCGAAGCTGCAACGCCCTACTTCTACTCGTCATATGAACAGCCGGGGCCTGATGGTCTGCCAAATCATGAGGTCAAGCTCAGCGAGCGCAAGTCCGTAGTGATCTTAGGTTCGGGTCCGAATAGGATCGGACAGGGAATTGAGTTCGACTACTGCTGTGTTCACGCCGCACAGGCCGTTAGGGATTCCGGCAGAGACGCAGTGATGGTCAACTGCAATCCAGAGACTGTTTCAACCGATTACGACATATCCGATCGTCTCTATTTCGAACCGCTGACGCTTGAGGATGTTTTGGCAGTCTGCGAGCTAGAGCAACCTGAGGGTGTTGTTGTCCAGTTCGGAGGCCAGACACCGCTGAAGCTTGCTGCTGAACTGGAAGCGTCTGGGATTAAGATTCTTGGGACCGGAATTGATGCCATTGACTTGGCGGAAGACCGCGCTCGCTTCAGTTCGCTGCTTGATGACCTCGGGTACCTAGCGCCTCCATACGCGACAGCTGACGATGCTGATTCTGCTGTTCGAGCAGCCGCCGAAGTTGGATACCCGCTTCTCGTGCGACCTAGTTACGTTCTCGGTGGTCGGGCCATGGAGATTGTCTACTCAGATGCTGGGCTAACCGACTACCTCAAGCGAACTGGTGTTGACCGCACTCCGGGCCAGCAAATATTCCTCGACCGATTTCTAGAGGATGCTGTCGAGATCGATGTTGATGCTCTTTGTGACGGTTCAGAAGTCTGGATTGCGGGGGTAATGCAGCATGTTGAAGAGGCTGGCATCCACTCTGGAGACTCAGCGTGTGTTCTGCCGCCGCACTCTTTGAGTGCGGCGATGCTGGATCGGATCCGTAACCAGGCAACCGGACTGGCTATGGCACTTGGGGCTGTCGGGCTGGTCAATATTCAATTTGCCGTGCACGGCAGCGACCTCTACGTAATCGAAGCTAACCCAAGGGCTTCGCGCACAGTGCCGTTTGTAAGTAAGGCGATTGGCCTTCCACTCGCTCGACTCGCATGCCGTCTAATGCTTGGCGAGCAGATCACTGACCTTTCGCTTCCGGACGTCCCGTATGCGGGACATGTAGCCGTCAAAGAGGCAGTTATGCCGTTCGATCGGTTTGCCGGTTCAGATGCATTGCTCGGCCCTGAGATGCGCTCGACGGGCGAAGTTATGGGCATTGCCGCCGACTTCCCAACGGCATTCGCAAAGGCTCAAGCTGCCGCTGGATCACGTCTTCCCGAGGGAGGATCGGTCTTTCTCTCGGTCTGCGATGCGGATAAGCCACTAGCCGGCGCGCTAGCTAGTCAGCTCCACGATCTAGGCTTCAGAATTGTTGCAACCCGCGGAACAGCCGAGGCTGTCTCGAGGATGGGAATACCTGCTCAGGCACTCAACAAAATTGCTGAGGGTTCGCCACACGTGTTGGATCTAATTGAAGCCGGCGAGGTTGGCATGCTGGTGAACACGCCAACCGGGTCGGGAGCCCGCACCGACGGTTGGGAGATCCGCTCAGCTGCCGTTGCGAGAGGAGTTCCATGCGTTACAACGATGGCTGGGGGCCTTGCCGCCGCACGAGCAATTCAGTCGGCTCGCAGCGGCAAGCCAGATGTGATTTCGCTACAGGATCTGCACGCATCAGCTACCGATAAATGAGTCCAAAGTCCGACAGGCCGATCGCACCGTTTGGTCGCAGAGCGGTTCCAATTGATTCAGTCCGAAGGATTGGTCCATACACACTGATTGAAATAACGGACCTTGCTGCGCCAACCGCGAGAGCGGGACAGTTTCACATGCTTGCCACCGAATCTAATTGGGG
>Ga0194058_10001774_pt1 | contig 10683 bp, 10 predicted proteins | sample SepL4417m_MetaG_FD_155490 | JGI IMG/M metagenome (GOLD analysis project Ga0194058, IMG submission 155490) | Anoxic zone freshwater microbial communities from boreal shield lake in IISD Experimental Lakes Area, Ontario, Canada - Sep2016-L442-17m | ecosystem: Environmental > Aquatic > Freshwater... | reverse complement strand
CTGAAATTTCAATTAGGGCTTGCATCTGGTCTTGGGTAAGAACTTCGCTGAAGCAGTGATTGATCTCTTTAGACTGCAGTGAGATGGCAGAGTCAGCGATTTTGCGCCCCTTTGCCGTGATGCTCACATCAAAGCATCGCGAATCAGTGCTGCTTCTTGTTTTCTTTACTAGCCCACCCTCTTCCATTCTGCTTATTTGGTGAGACATGCGGCTGATCTCCCAACCAAGACTCTGGGCTAGTCGATTCAGGTTCACGTTTGGGACTGTCAATTCAGACAAAGCGACAAGCACTATGTACTCGGCTGCAGATATTCCAGAGTGGTTGCTTATTTGTCGACCAAGGTGAGGGAGGAGACTTGTACCGATTTTATGGAATGCACGCCAAGCCTTGGAATCGAGTTCCTTCATTCCTTTTTGCGCCATTGGAGAATTAAATCAGATATACTTGATATGTCAAGTAATAATGAGTTGAAGAAATGAGCCCCAATTGAATAGCTATATGGTCGTTGCCACTTTTAAAGAAGGCGTTACGCAAGAAGAGATTCGAGCACTAATTCCGGCTGAACAAACGCAGGCTAAGTTACTAGAAGAGCAAGGCCTTATTGGAGCCATTAAAGTCGCTATGCCAAAGCGAACAGTCTTTATCGAAGCATTCGGTCAAGACGATCAAAGCGCTATAGAAACCATTCGCTCACTTCCGCTTGCCACACTTTGGGATATCGAGCTGTTCCCAACTACACCGCCAGCGGGGTCGAGCGCATAAAAGTTCATTCAGCTTTGTAGGGGAAATGGAACGGGAAATCTTAGAATTGGGCTGGCGCAAATTCTTTCAGCTCATAGGGTGACTCCTCTTTAACTTTTATGAGTCAGTAACCTTGTTCAATTGCCATCCATGTAGGTGAATTTCCTAATACCGCAAAACCTAAATCTTGATAAACGCCGTGAGCATCTCGAGTTTTTAGTAGCAACCTGAATTTGGGTACATGGTTGAAGTAATCGATGGCCGCCTTCGTAATAATATGGCCAACGCCTTTTCCCCGTGAATCTGGGTCAACGAAAACATCGCATAACCATCCAAATGTGCAGCCATCGGTAACCAATCGTCCAACCCCTAGGAAGCTTTTATCATCACCAATAACTGAAATCGGAATCGAATTTGCAAATGATCTTTTAATCAACTCAGGGTCACGGCCGAATGCCCAATAGGATTCATTAGCAAGCCATTTGATAACTTTGGCAATATCTAAATCGCCTGGATCGTGGCTAACTCTCATGGTTTGTGAAATTACGTCAGACATTTCATTTAAAGATCTTCAATAAAGAACTAATCGGCTTACTTGCCTCTGAAGGGTGACGAAATTTCAGCCCAGCATTTACTTTGTAACTATTTCTGCGGCCAACACGAGTAATGGTTACATACCCAGCTCCTTCGAGATCAGCCAGCATGGCCTGCGCGCTTCGTTCGGTGATTCCTGCAATGGCGGCGATATCGCGAACGCGCGAGTCAGGGAAGCGGCTGAGATGAACAAGGATGTGCCCGTGATTGGAGAGGAAAGTCCACTCTCTAGTGGTTTTAGTTGATGGAGTCATGGGGTAACTATACCAGCAATTTGATACCTGAAATAGATTTCTGCTATATTCCTGCCACCATTGAAAGGGGTGTGTCGTGAGTTCAACTTCTGTAGCTATAACTAATCTGACGTCTGTCGCGGTATTGGTGTTTATTCTAGGCTTTATAGGGGCAAAGATTAAGAGCGATGTCCGAATCCCGGAGCCGATCTATCAAATGATCTCAATTTTCCTCCTCTTTGGGATAGGTCTAAAAGGTGGCCATGCGCTAAAAGCGACAAGTTTTGGGAGCTTTGCCAAGCCAGCTCTTGCAACTCTTTCACTCGGAATTCTGATCCCGATTCTTGCTTATGCAACTCTGAAATTAGTTCGTAAAATTAGTGATCTTGATCGAGGCGCGATAGCTGCGCACTACGGTTCAACTTCCTTAGTAACCTTTTCTGCAGCTCTCCTCTTCTTAGAAAATAGTGGGATAAAGGTAGAGGGTTTTGCCACCGCGCTTCTAACAATTATGGAGATTCCTGGAATAGTCGTAGGCGTCTACTTGGGTTCTCGCCACCGCGACAAGAGCGTGCAATGGGGTAAAACTCTCCATGAGGTAATTACTGGAAAAACTATTCTGCTATTAGTTGGCGGGCTAGTTATCGGAGTAACCACAAGCCCCGCGGGTTACCTGAAAGTCGCACCGTTTTTCATTGATTTACAGTCTGGCTTCTTAACACTCTTCCTACTTCACCTCGGTTACCTGGCCGGAAGTAATTGGGGCGAAATTAGAAGAGTAGGGAAAATGGTTGGTGTATTCGCACTCATCTTTCCGATATTTGCTGGAAGCTTCGGTGCACTGGTCGGAACCAAAGTCGGGCTCTCAATCGGGGGAGCAACCATCCTCGGGGTCTTATGCGCTAGCGCTTCATACATAGCCGCGCCAGCGGCCGTTTCAATTGGCTTACCAGAAGCCAATGCTCCTCTTGCACTTATGGCTAGCATTGGAATTACATTTCCGCTTAATCTCCTTATTGGAATTCCGCTCTACTTGGAGATGGCTAAGAGGTTCTCCAACTTTTAGGGTGGTTGTTCCTATTAGTTTTTTAGAAGCCAGACACCTTGTGTCGCACTTTTAGAATTAATTGTGAGAACCGTTCCAGAAGCTTCTTGACCGTACAGAGTCTTTGCCACGGAGTAACCTAGTTTGCCGATATCGATTTTCGCTGACATGGCGTTACGTGAAACTAAGATTAATAGCGATTCTTTTTTGGATTCTCTAAGGTAGGCAACGTAGTCATCTTCGACGGCCACCCAACGCAACCCTCCATGGATGAGAGCGTTTTGGGACTTACGAAGTGCAACTAATTTTTTGACTTCAGCGAGAAATTCCATATCCCACCCAGATCGATCATCCCAATTGATTGTTCGGCGTGCGTCTTCACCCCAGGCACCTTCGAGACCAATTTCATCTCCAGCGAATATTGAGGGAACACCGGGATACGTCAACATCATCGTCATTGCCGCAATGTGAGCTTTCCTATCTCCTAAGACCACGGTTCGGAAACGAGCAGTATCGTGAGAGTCTAAAAGCAGCATGCTCGCAGTTAAAGAACGCCATGGAATTGAAGCGTTGAACTCCTGAATAGATGCAACGAGCTGCTGGCCATTAATTTTCGGCATGGCAAATGGAAGGCCTTGGAAGCCGCCTGTTATTTCAGGATTCTTATTAATCCAATTCCAAAATGGACGCATAAAGCCTTGGTAATTCATCGCACCTTGCCAACCGAGGCCATTTAAATCTCCTGCTTTGAAATCGCCATTCTCGGCAACTAACCAGGTGTCCGGATTTACTTCCTGCATCGCATTGCGGATGCCATGCATAACTTCAGTGTGGAAATCATCGGCTCCCTGTACCCCTGTCATATTTCCAACGTCGATTCTCCAACCCGCCATCCCGTACTTAGGAGAGATCCACTTCCTTACTATGGAGTTTTTCGCTCCATACATCACTTGGCGTAGGGCACTTGAGGCGTAATTTAATTTGGGCAGAGACTCTAATCCGAACCACCCTACATAGCCCCATTTGATTTTCTTATCCCAATAGAAAAATGAATGCTCTTTAGACTTTGGATTCTTCTTAGCCTTTGCTAACCAATCGTGTCCAACTCCGCAGTGGTTAGATGTTAAATCACCTAGGATTCGAATCTTTTTTGATTTCGCACTACTAATTAAGGATTGAAAAGCCTTATCTCCTCCAAGAATTGGATCAATGTGATCAAAACTTGTGGCGTCGTAGCGATGATTGGATCTAGAAGGAAACATGGGAGTGAAATAAATGCCGTTGGCCCCTAGATCAACCACGTGGTCTAAGTGATTTTGCACCCCAATGAGATCTCCACCGTATAACTCTCGGCCCGTGTACTTGCTACGACCCCGCGGAAGTTCATTCCAGTCGCGCGGATAAGCCCAATCTGGAGTAATAGAGATTTTGCCCGAACGTGCAAAGCGGTCAGGAAATATTTGGTAGAAAACCGAGGAATGAATCCACTTCGGATTTGCAGGGATAGCAACTATTTGAAAGTCATTGTTGCTATGGACGTCATGGTCGGATAAACCAGAGGCGTTGAGCCATTCATATTTGCCGTCCCCAATAAAGACGAATCGATAGATTGTGTGGATATTGTGAATCGTGATTGATACTTGGTACCAGTTTTCACGCTTAAGCTGTTGAATTCTGCGCAATTGATAGGTGCGAGGCTCCCCATCTTCATAGACTCGAACATATGCCTCTTGAAAAATGTACTCCTTGGGAATGCGAACCCTTAAAGTAACTTTCTCGCCTACTTTGGGGGCGATATTGCTTACGTAGAGTTCGCTCCCATCATGGTGTGGCGTACCTGCAGATTCGACCATTTTCTTCATGATTATGAACCCTCTCCAACTCTTGCCGTGGAATCTCTATCCATGAAATCACCAATCCATAATTCACTTGTCTTTTTCTTCTTACTATTCTTTCCAGCTTCAATTGAATCGACCATAATCTTCCCACAGGACTTGGCCATTTCATAGGCGTTAAAGGCAACCGTTGAGATTTGGGGAGTAGTGGAAACTGCTTGCTCTTCAAGCATATTCACGCCGATTATGGAAACATCGCTCGGAATTGATAATCCAAAATTAGCAGAGGAGTTAACAAATCCAACTACGGCAATGTCTAGCAGAGAGATAATCCCAGTCACCGACGGATGGTTCTTCTTGAAATTCTTTGCAACCGTAGCCCCTCCATCCATTGTATTTACACAATTTAACAACTCTAGTTTTAGCTTAAGCTTCGCCGCAATTTTTTTCAGGAGGGGATTGAGCACAACGTGTGCGCTGAGAACTCCAATCTGCGTGTGTCCTAAGTCCCTAAACTTTGTGAGTGCAAGCGTGTACACGGCTTCAAAATCACGATCAACAAAATTATATGTAAATCCAACGTCCGTCCTACCTAATACGACGAAAGGTACATTTTTCCGATTCAGCAAATGCACGCGCTGGTCATTTTCCACAACATTCATCAAAATGACGCCTCCGGAAAAATTCAATTGTAGAAGTACCGGAACGTCCGAATCGTCATCATTTGAGATCGGCCAAATTACGCTATGAAATCCACGCTCTCTTACTCCGTCGACAATTCCGTCGACGAGAGCACCATCAATTCGAGATGGGGGAGTCAGGAAGAGATTGGAAGTCATCATCGTCACCATGCGGGGCAAACCGCCGGCTAAGGCGGCCGCTGCATAATTCGATTTGTATCCCAACTCTTCAACTGCAGCCAGCACGCGGCTCTTAGTCTTCTGGCTTATAGGGCGTTTCCCCGAGAGCGCGTAGGAAACCGTGCTCTCTGACACTCCAGCTAGCTTGGCAATGTCGGCTCGCGTGGTCATTCTCAGGCCCTCCACTTCTTTATGAAACTGGGCCTCAAGGCCTTGACTCTTGCTTCTAGTGTATGTACATTACATCATCATCGACGCGCGTCGACGAATTAGCGGAACTAAGGGGGATTTATGAAGTTACAACGTTTGGGAGTGGGTCTCCTGGGTGTTTCATTAGCGCTGTTTGGCACTATCGCTCCGGCTCAAGCAGCTGGGACTTTAACGGTATGGGTCAACTCAGGCGAAGAAGCGGCGTATAAAGCTGCATCGGCTGATTGGGCCAAAAAGAATAACGTCACTGTAAATATCGTGGCTAAGTGCGGATTAGGCGACTGTGGGATGAGCAAGCTCGGTCCTGCCGGCGCTGGTCCAGATCTATTTACCACCTCACACGACAATACAGGATCAGTAGTTAAATCTGGTGTTGTTACATCGTTGAGCTCTATTATTAATAAGAGTGCATATCCAGCTGCTGTCCTATCTGGAGTAAGTTTTAATTATCAAGTTTGGGGCGTTCCAATTTCTGTTAGCAATATTGCACTTGCAACAAATCTTGCTCTTGTCCCAGCAGGTGCTCCTAAGACTTGGAAAGAGCTGGAGAGCACAGCTACTTCACTTATTGCTTCGGGTAAAGCATCCGTTGGCGTTGTAACACACCTCGATGGATACTTCCTGCAACCTTTCTTTGATTCTATTGGCGGGTATGTATTCGCTAACAAGAATGGTGTCTATACGAATACCAAGCAAGTTGGCTTGAACTCAAAAGCTCTAGCTAAAAATGCTTCAAAGATGGATGCATGGCTAAGCGAGAAACTATTTGATAAGTCAAATACATATGATGGTTCAGCTTTCACAAATGGAAAAGCTCCATATGAAATTGTTGGTCCTTGGTCAATTGACGGACTTGACAAAGCTGGAATCAAGTATCAAATTTCAGGGATTCCATCTGTAAATGGTGGAACGGCTCGAGCATTCAGTGGTGTTACTGCTGTATACATGAACCGTTTCTCTAAGAATAAGTTCTTAGCTAAGCAGTATCTAACTGAAGTTGTGCAAACTGCTGCTTTCAGCAAGGCAATCACAACTGCCAATAACAGTTATCCGGCAAACATAGAAGCTGCTGCAGCAATTGATCCAAACAGCGTCGCTGGAAAATTTGGTGCTTATGGCGCAGTCTGCATCCCAATGCCTAATGTTGCTGAAATGAACAGCGTATGGACCTATTGGAACAATGCCTTTGCGGATTGGGCCAGCGGAAAGTCAAAGTTTGGTGCAGCCATGGAATCTGCAGCAAATAACCTAAATAAGGCGCTAGGCAATAGCTAAACCTGCTAACTAAAGAGATCCCGGTGATCGAGGGTAAACATGCCGGGATCTCTTTAAGCTTTTCAGACACGTGGCCTATTACGTCAAGAGGAGGTGAACCAATACAGTGAAGCTGAAGTCAATTTCTAAGGGCTCCAAATATTTCATTCTATTCGGCTTCATACTCCTCTTGCTTGTAATGGGAACAAAGCTTCTCCATGATAAAGCGTGGTTTCTAGCAATCTTCTTCTACCTCTCAGCAGGTTTAATCTTTTACACGTACTCAATAAGCAAGAAAACTCCTGGAAAGTACTTGCTACCAGGCGTTCTACTCTTAACACTTTTTCATATTTATCCTGCTTTCTATTCTGGAGCGGTCGCTTTCACTAATGATTCAAATGGTCATCAACTTTCTAAGGCTCAAGCTATCGCTGCTATTGTGCAGGATTCAAAGGTGCCAATTGACACGCTAGAGCCAGTTAAATTCCAAACTCTTATAAAAGAGGGTACCAATGAGGTTTATGTCTTGTTTAAGTATGAAAGTCAAAACTATTGGTTAAGTAATGGCGGAGCAGCCAAATCTTTAAAAATTGAACAAGGGAATATCTCGGCGGATGGTGCAATCTTAAAAGTAGATGGTTTTAAATTGCTAAGCCCATCGCAGGTTTCAAGCCACATTTCTGAACTACAAAATTTAGTGATCAACCTAGATTCTGGTGTGTCTCTGCAACCGCAGGATTTAACGACACTTGAAGCCTCTAAATCCGGGTTCATTTATGACAAAAGTAAAGATGTCCTACTCAATAGGCTCTCAGGCGAGATCTATGCTCCAAATAAAGACGGCCAGATGGAGAGCCAATCCGGTGAAGCTCTATACCCGGGGTGGAAAGCAAATATAGGTTGGAGAAACTTTTCATCAATCATCACCGATGAGGAGATTCGCAGGCCACTTTTAGCTGTTTTGATTTGGACATTTGCGAACGCTTTCTTATTAGTGCTCATCAGCTTCTTAATGGGCCTTGTTTTAGCGTTAGTTTTCAATTTTCCAGCACTTAGATCCAAGAGGTTCTATAGAACGATCTTCATAATTCCTATGGCTATTCCAAGCGTGCTCTCACTTCTGGTTTGGTCAGGTTTATTTACAACAGAAACTGGAGTGATTGACCGGCTTTTCCATATTTCAACGCCTTGGCTAACCCATCCCTGGTGGGCCCGGGTTGCGGTACTAATAGTCGAACTATGGATGACTTTCCCATACATGTTTTTGATTACCACTGGTGCTATTCAAGCAATTCCTGGTGAGATTCTGGAAGCCGCTGAAATTGATGGAGCTAACCCATTGAAGTCATTTACTCATATAAAACTTCCACTAGTGGTTAGAACGGTAGCTCCGCTATTGGTTGCTTCTATAGCCATGGCGCTTAACAATTTCGGTGCAATCTATTTACTCACTGGAGGTGGTCCAACATTCTCAAATTCTAATGGAAATGCCGGTGCCACAGATATCTTGATCTCATATACCTACAAGCTTGCATTTAACGCTCAAGAGGGAAGTAACTACGGATTAGCCAGTGCACTTTCAATTCTTAATTTCCTAATGGTTGGCTTGATCTCAATTTATGGATTGAGACGAATGAAAACAATGGAAGGGATCAACTAAGTGAGCTCTTTGTATTCCACTAAAAGTAGAACGAGGCGTTTCTGGTTTAGAAAAGTTCTTTGGCGCCACTTAGTTGGAGTCATTGTTGGCGCTTTTGCACTATTTCCTTTGGTCTGGATGATTTCTGCGGCATTTGATGTGACAGGTCAAATAAGTACTCAGCAATTAATACCTATCCACAAAGGGCTAGATAATTTTGTTCAACTCTTTAATAACAAAGAAAAACCCTTTGGAATTTGGTCTAAGAACTCTCTCGTAATCGCAATTTCGGCGGCAACTATGCAGGTAGCAATAGGCGCACTTGCCGCGTATTCCTTAAGCCGACATAGATTTAGAGGGCGCAAGTTCACCCTTTCAACCATCCTAATTGTTCAGATGTTTCCGCAATTACTCGCAGCAACCACACTATTTCTCATTATTAATACCTTTGGTAAATCATTTGCATTATTAGGTCTAGGTCATCAAATTCCATTAATCCTAATTTTTGGTGGATCTGCTTTAGGCGTAAATACTTGGATGCTCAAGAGTTTCTTCGATACGCTACCAACAGAAATAGATGAAGCCGCAAAAATAGATGGAGCCGGGCACTTCGAAATTTTCAGAAAAATTATCATTCCACTTGCCACTCCAATTTTTGTCGTTACTTTCTTGCTGTCTTTCATTGGGATTCTCAATGAGTACTTGATTACCTCTGTTATTTTGGGTTTAGACGGGAAAAATATGACCGTAGCGGTTGGTCTCCAGCAATTCATCTACGGTCAATATGGAAGGAATTGGGGACCTTTCACAGCAGGTGCCCTCTTGGCAACAGTTCCTGTAATGGCGCTCTTCATTTTCCTCCAGAAGCACTTAGTTTCAGGGCTTGTTAGTGGATCGACGAAGGGCTGAGATAACTGTGATTGATATTGAAGAGTTCCAGGTGCGGGGGGTTCCTGGAACAATAAAGAAGGTTCGTTTTGGAAATCGAACAGTGGACTACTGGGCACCCCGAATACCCGGTGGAAACATTCTTATTACGCACGATGGCCAGAATGTTCTAGATAAACGCAACATTGGCATTAACCCACATCAAAGAGCAACATGGGAACTAGCTCAGTCTGCGATACGAATAGCAGAGAAGAATAATCAAACTCCTCCCACCTTAATTTGCATCTATCACACACCTTATTCCGAGGACACAATTGGCCGCCTGAAGGAGTATGTCCCAGCTCAATACATGCGAGCAAAGGAAAACTGGATGGTTGAAAGTTACGGGCTCTATAAAGAGGAAGTTGAAAGTTTTCTAGACTCCCTTACCGCCGATCAGCTAATAGATGACATTACTAATGTCATTGTTCCTGGTGTTACACAACGGATTGGACAATCCATCGACCCTGCGAAGGTTGCGATTCTTGGCGCCAGCATGGGTGGTTTAGCCTCAATCTATGCAGTTATCCGTAGACCAGACTTCTTCCATACATCTCTGAGTTTCTCCCCACACTGGGTGATTGGCGGAGATCCTCTAGCTGAAAAGATGATGAGAGATTTTCCAGAGCCAGGCAAACATAAGCTGTGGATGAGTCGTGGTACCAAAGGGCTAGACGCGCGATATGAACAATCCCAAAAACTCGCAGACAAATTAATCACGAGCAGGGGCTATCGAGAAGACATTGACTTTGAATCACGAGTTTTAAATAGAGGTGCACATACAAATGCGACGTGGGCGCGTTACGCACCCGAAGCACTCGATTTTTGGATGAGGAAAGGGAAGTAATGAAGAGAAGAATAGTTTTTGCAGGAGACAGCATTGTCCATGGAGGCCCTTGGCAATATTGGCTTCCAGCGCACTATGTCACCAACTTTGCCTTTCCGGGTCATACCACAAGTGACTTAGACGCTCTCATTCCTGCGATCATCGAATCCCAGCCAGAAATTCTTATTGTCATGATAGGCACAAATGACTTTGGTAAATATAGGTTGTCCGAAGATCAGGTGATTCAAAATATCCTAAATGTCGCTAAGAAATTGAAGACAAATTTGGCCGACACTCCTGTTATTTGGCACTCGCTCACCCCCAGAAGTGATGAATTTTCCCAAAGCATGATCGAGGTCAATGCAAAGATTCGGCCGGAGCTAGAAAAATTAGGTTTCACATATCACGACATATTTTCACTATTAAAAAGTAAGGAAGAAAACAAACTCGAATTAAGGTATTGCGAAGACCCAGATACTTTTGGCTTACATTTAAATAATCTTGGTTATGAAAAATG
>Ga0194058_10001773_pt1 | contig 10683 bp, 7 predicted proteins | sample SepL4417m_MetaG_FD_155490 | JGI IMG/M metagenome (GOLD analysis project Ga0194058, IMG submission 155490) | Anoxic zone freshwater microbial communities from boreal shield lake in IISD Experimental Lakes Area, Ontario, Canada - Sep2016-L442-17m | ecosystem: Environmental > Aquatic > Freshwater >... | reverse complement strand
AACCTGATTCAAAAAATTTCAACTCAGATTTCCCTTCACTGAAAATATCCCTTTCCAACGGTGCCAAGATAATGTCACAAGAAAAAATATTTTCAAAATGTTTTTCCCGCGGCACATAAATCGAACGCACAAATCTTTCAGAAAATTCATCCATTTTTCTGCCCAGTTCCAGCGGTCCAACCAAGAAAATTTCTACTTGGGGATATTTTTTCAGAATCTTGATTAAGACATCAGAAATGGTGGCAACATCCTTGTTGTGTCCGATAGTGCCACTGAAATAGCCAATTCTTATCGTGGAACTTAGAGCGTTCAACTTGGAGCGTGTCCGTGTTGCACTGGATTTTTCATGTTTCATAATTTTCTCGGCGATAGCTACCCACTCCCTGGAAAGTTTGTTGGTGATCACGAAAACTTTTTTGTCATATTTTTCCAAAAAAGTGGCAATGAATTTGGTGCTGGTGGTGCAGACTTTCACACAAGGATCTTTGAGAATTTCTTCGCCGATGCCTTTTATATATTGCATTTTTTCGAAAGCTGACATCTGAGCATAATGATCAGTTTGTTGAATGAGTTTAACTTCAAAAACCAAATCATCTGTGTCAAAAATAATTTCCCCGCCTTGTTGTTTGATTTTTTCTCTGAATTTATCCGTGGCTTTGGTTTGCAAAGTTCGATTGAAAATGAAAATTTTGAATTTTTTTGCAAGACTCAGCAGAAATGGATTGTCCTGCATCGTGATAGAAACTGCGAAGCCATGCTCGCGGAGTTCCTCGGCTTGATTATGCGCCCGATAAAGCGCGCTGTCGCCAACCCCAGCCGTGATAAACAAAATGTCCCCCGCTTTCACATCAAAAATGCCTTTCAAATAGGCCACGAAAAAGATCAAGATTCTTGAGCCACCCTTAAGAATCCCTTCTCGCTGCAAGGTCTTGAAAATTTTGCCAACTTTAATGAGAAATAAATTCATATAGTCATTTAATCATTTAAACATCTAAGCATATAAGCATATAATCATTTAAACATTTAAGCATCTAAACATGTAAACATATAAACATGCGAACATATAAACATCTAATCATATAAGCATTTAAGCATATAAGCATTTAAGCATATAAACATGCAAACAACTTTTTTTATAGTTATACCAAATTAACTTGATCACTAGTAGAAAGGTGTTGGAGGCTAAGCCTCCTATAGGAGGCTCAGAGCCTCCCTGAAACTAACATTGATTTAAATAATTCGGTATTACTGATTGCTACTCTCATTGTACTGCAAATTCAAATCACTGAGCAAGGTTTGTTGTTGAGAATACTGCTTGCCGTCTTTCATCTTGATATGTACACTTACAGGTACATTGCCAGCCCCAGATTGTTTCTGAATGAGCAATTTGTAATTTTCTGAAGTGATATTGCTCGGCAAGGTATAGACGATTTGACCATCAACTTGCGTACCCATCACCACATCCACCTTGAAACCAAAATAAGTCTTGTTAAATTCATCGGCACTGGCAATGCGACTAACCATATGATTGGAAACAAACTCACTGCCTTTTGGCACATAAATTCGCAAATAACTGTGATAATCACTGGTGCGCCAGTCGCCATAAGGAGCAGTGTTATTGTATTTCACATTGAGCGTTACTGTTGGTTTTTCCTGCGTGAAATCAAGATCATAAGTCATTTCACGCTTGATGTAAAAATCAGTTTTAAGGGCGCCCATATTGGCATCGACCGCCATCAGATAATCACTACCCCAGTTTTTTGGCACACTGCCGTCCCAATGCACACTTTCAGCGAGCTGCTGCAAATTCTGATCAGTGAAATTAAACATTACATCACGATTCTTCAATTCCTTGTGGAACAATTCAGCAAGCTTGGTCACATTCCCCATCGTCAAAAGTTTTTGCATCATCATGGGTGCCAGCGTTTTCAAAATGGCTTTGCGATTTTGAGTGTCCAATTCAGAATTCAGCAAATAAGCTTTCTCCACAATTTCTTCCAATTTGCGTGAAGCGTTTTCACTGTTAAATTCTCCGCCGTATCCTGGAACTGAAATTGGGCCTGTTAGCGTGAAAAGGTCATCAAAAACCTGCGAATTGACTGCTATCACACCATCAAATTGCTTGCTGTTGCCACCGGCCAAGCGAAAAAAATATTTGGCTTTTTCCACATTAGTTGGAAAATCTGGCGAAAAATTGCTGTCTCGAAATTTCCAATTTCGCAATTGAAGCATTCGCTCGAATGGATATGGGGTGGGAACTTTTGCTTCAATGCGTTGATCCAAGAGATTGGCATCTTCCACTTTTATATTCGAAACCACTGTGCCATTCTTGATTTGCACGATAGCATATTGTCCCAAGAAACCTCCCCCCGGACGAAGTTCTGCGTTGTTCTGGAGAAGAATCAAAAAATTCCTGGTCACATCATCATTGGCAGTCAAAGTTGTGACAATAGTGCTGAGTACTTCCAACTCTTTTTTCTCATCAGCAGGAATCGGCAGGAATTTTGAGACGCTTTCCAACGCCGTAAGTGAGGTTTTGAGCAAGAGTTGCTTGTCTTTCAGCAAATAAGAAGCGCCCAGCGCCAAAGCGCCAACTATAAACATCACAATTAAAATGACTCTTACTGCTTTTTTGACAAAAAACGCTTTGATTTTTTCTGTTTTCATGTTTATTTTTTATTTGGAAATTATAATTTGCTTGTAAATAGCTTCAATCTTTTCGGCTGAAATATCCCAACTGAAATCTTTGACACGAAGCTGATTAAATCTGCCTTTCTCCATTCTTGCCTGTGGATTTTCAAGCAAGAACAAAACTGCTTCAGTCAAGCCTTGAGCTGAAATTTCCTTGGCATATTGCCCACCTTGCTCCAGATAAGCTCGATTATTTGGACGCTCAAAGCAAACCACGGGCAAGCCTGCTGCCATATATTGCAAAATTTTTCCACTAGCTTGGCGGGTCAAGGAATCTTTTGGATCAATCGCCAAATCGCTGGCGGTCAAAATTTTCGGCATTTCAAAATAATTCAAAGGACTAATAATGCGCACATCATTTTGCAAATTACGCTTAGTTACAAATTGCGTCACAATCTCAGCTGGAAAACCGGCTAGCACAAAAAAAACATCAGGAGTTTGCGCCAACACTTGAGGAATGGCCTCCAGTAAATAACCAATGCCCTTATTGGCAATCATGGCGCCCGCATAAATCACAATCGTCTTGTCCGCAGGCAATTCAAATTCCTTGCGCAAAGCTTGCTTGTCTGGCAAATTTTGAAAATGAGCCAAACTTGCCCCATCCAAAATTGTTTCAACTTTTTTATCATGGCGCGACTGTCTTATTTCCTGGGTATTTTCCTGGGAACTTGTAATTGCAAAATCTCCCAAATTATTGAGCAATCTCTCAAGGAAAGAAAATATTTTTTTGAGCAAACCCGCTCGCAAATAGCTGTGCGAAACCATTTCGCCAGTCAAGCTTCCATGAAAATCAGCCACCAATTTGATTTTGCGCCAAAAAAGTGCAGTTCTCACCAACCAGCCAATTGCCACTCCCTCATGCAAATGACCATGGATAAGATCTGGCTTTTCAGTTCGAGCCAAATTAAAAGCCTTGCGAATGAGCATCAAATCCAAAATGATTTTTTGCCAATCTGGGCCAGCTTCCAATTTTTTGTACCAAAAAAGAAGCCGTCGGATTCGCCTGACGGAGATGTTGGTTCGGATACTTGCATCAATTTCACTTCCGATATGATAAGTCGCAATCGTGATTTGATGGCCAAGCTTTTCCAAAGCCAAGGCTTCTTCGAGTATTCGGATATGAGTTCCCCGATCCGCAAAAAACGGCGTCGGAGCAATGACCAAGATTTTCATTAAAAAACTTCTTAGAACTAAATTTCTTTCTTTTATTCTACCCCACCTGAAACCGCTTTGCAAATCCCAAAAAACTAAGTATAATTGAAAAATGCAACATCAACCAATTTCAAAAAATGATTACCATTTATTTGGCCTAAAATCACTGCTTTGGCTTCTTTTTGGTTGGACTGGATTTTTGCTCACCTTGGTTGGATTTTTTCATGCTTGGCTTGTTTGGGGAATTTTCTTTGCAGGTATGCTTTTTTTGGTTCGCTATTTTTTGAAAAATAAAAGCTCCCTTCTGCCTTCAACTGAATTGCTAGTCGTGAGCATAACCCTACTGTTGGTTGTGATTGGCCTTTCTTTTTTTACCACGCCCACCATTTTTTCTGGTCGTGACCAGGGCTCCATCAGTGAAGCCGCCATTCGCTTGGCGCAAAATCACACTTTGAATTTTTCCACCCCGGCTAGCCAAACCTTTTCGCAAATTCATGGCGAAGGTCGCGCCCTCAATTTTCCTGGCTTTTTTTATACCGCCAAGGGAGGTCTTGTCACTCAATTTCCCTTAGTTTACACAGCTTGGCTGGCCAGCTTTTATGGCATCTTTGGGCTAGTTGGTCTGACGATTGCCAATGCTGTTGCTTTGCTTTGGTTTTTGTTTAGCTTTTACTTTTTAGCTAGACTTTTTATGCCTGCCCGCAGTTCTGCGATTGGACTTTTTTTTGCGGTTACCTCCTTGTTGACTTTTTGGCTTCCGAAATACACGCTGAGTGAAAACCTGGCATTGCCGTTGCTTTGGCTGGGCATTTTTGGCTTGCTCTCTTTCCTGAAAGAGCAAACCAAATTAAATCTGGCACTTTTGTTTGCTTCCTTGATTTTGCTAATCTTCACGCGCATTGAAGGCATTGCTTTCTTTTTGACTTCTTTGGCAATATTGTTTTACCACCAAGAAGCCAAAAGCTACCTCAAAAAACTTTGGGGCAAAAAATTCATAGGCGTTTTGCTTTTCTTGCTTTTTGTGGTCTTGGCAAACTTTTTTTGGGAAACCAATTTTTACAAGGAAATTATCAAGGCAATTTTGCCAACCACTACTGCGCCTTTGGATGCCTCTGCACAAATAACTGCTGAAGCTTTGCCAAGTTTTTATCTGTCAAAAATCTTTGGACTTTATGGAATGCTTGGTTTTTTCATTTTGTCGACAGTTGCTTGCGTGCTTTATGCCTTGCGCCGAAAATTTACCAAATTGATTCCCTTTTTGATTATTGCCCCAACTTTGCTTTATTTTTTTGATTCTCATATCTCCCCAGATCATCCTTGGATGCTTCGTAGATTTGCTTTCTCACTGCTTCCAGCTGCAATTTTCTATTGCACATTACTAATTGGTGATTTTGACCAATATCTTGTTGCTGGCAAAAAAAATCAACTTTTGAGAATTTTCCCAATCGCACTTGCTAGCTTGCTGATTTTGACAAATATGCCAGCTTTTTGGCATCTTGCTTTTCTTGCTGAAAATCAACCTTTGCTTGAACAAACCCGACAGTTGAGCAAGCATTTTTCCGACAAGGATTTGATTTTGGTTGATCGCTTAGCTACAGGAGATGGCTGGTCAATGTTAACGGGACCCCTGAACTTCCTGGAGGGGAAAAATGCCGTTTATTTTTTCAATTTGAATGATTTGTCAAAATTGAACACGAAAAAATTTGAAAGTGTCTACCTGCTCACCCCGACCAATCGAAATGGTTTTTATCTCAATTCAGCAATTGGCAGTTTCTTGACTCCCGTTGATAAATTTACCCTCACAACTTCTCGGCTAAATCTTAAAAAAGCCACCAACGGCGTCGCTCTCGCTTTCCCAAATCAACAAACCATCACTGTCCCCCTGACGATTTTCAGAATTCAATAGAATTGAGTAATACCAAAGTAACTTAATTAGTGGTAGATAATCGTTGGAGGTCGAGCCTCCATTAGGGAGGCTCGACCTCCTTGCAACCACCAGTAATTTAATTGATTCGGTATAAACTCACAAAAAAAGCCACTTTCGAGTGGCTTTTTCGAATCCAAATCCAAATTTATTTCTTCAATTTTTCCTTCAAAGTTTCAATTGCTTTGTCCATTTGCGGGTCGCGATCATTCATATAATCATCTGCGGTCAATTCCACTTCCACATCTGGCTTGATGCCAAGCTCATTGATTTGATTGCCATTTGGCGTAAGCCAATGCGCCACGGTGATTTTGGCCGCCGTGCCTTGAGCAGTTTTGATAAACTCTTGCACCGAACCTTTGCCAAAAGATTTTTTGCCCATCAAAGTCACATTTTCTCGATTTTCCCGCAATGCACCTGCCAAAATCTCCGAAGCACTGGCGCTTCCCTCATTGATCAGCACGACAGTTTCAATGCCACTAGCCACATCTCCTCCGCGGGTATACATCTTCTCCCGCTTTTGGCTTGAAGACTCTTCCATCACCACAATCTTATCTTTGGGAAGCAACTTGCTTGCAATTGTAACTGCGGTTTCCAAATAGCCACCAGGATTGTTGCGCAAATCGATAATCAAACCTTTGGACTTACTAGCAACCACCTTATTGATCGCTTGAGTGAAATTTGCATCCGTGTCATCGCCAAATTTCGTGATTTCAATATTAGCAATGCCATTTTCTTTGAAAGAAAGTTTCACACTTTTCACATTAATCACATTTCTAGTGATGGAAATTTCCTGGGTGTCCCCGCTTCCTTCTCGAGAAATTGTCAACAAAACAGCAGTATTCTTTGGCCCCCTGATATGACTAATCGCATCTTCCACGCTCATGTCACTAGCCGTTTTGCCATCTATTTTGATAATCTTATCACTAGCTCGAAGCCCTGCCTGTTCCGATGGCGTGCCTTGAAGGGGGGCAATCACGGTCAAAATTCCATTTTTGACCCCCAACTCAGCTCCGATACCCTCAAAACTGCCAGAAATTTCTTCGCCAAATTTTTTGTTTTCCTCTGGGTCAAAAAAAGTCGTATAAGGATCACCTGTCGCGGCAAGCATTCCCTTGATAGCCCCAAAAACCAATTTTCGCGCATCCAACTTGTCAGAATCAACATATTTTGTTTTCAAAAGCTCCCAGGTATTCCAAAACAAAGAAAAATCAATCACATCGCTGGTCATGTTGGCTTTATTTTCCAAAACCACATTTCTGATCTTGATTGGTGTGCTACTAATTTGAACACTTTTCTCGCCTCGCTGAAAACCAAACCAAAAAGACAACGCCAACATCAGTATGATTGCAACTCCATTGATATGTGCGGGTTTGATTTTTCTCAGCAACTTTTTTAGCCAAACCAGTTTTTTCCCTTTTTCCTCCAAATTTTCCACTTCAGTCATAAGTGTTTTTTATTTAAATTAAATTTATTCATGTTTTGGAATTGGTCGGTTGCGAAATTTCCAAAAATATCTCAGCGCACTTGAAATATGCACCCAAGTCAATTTGTTAAGCAAAAGCGATTTCAAAACCCCGCCTTTTACACTACCCTTGCCATGATAATGATGCATCACTGCCGAGGGATAATAAACAACCTTAAAACCTGCCTCCCAAAAGCGTCGACACCAATCCACATCTTCCATATACATGAAATATCCCGCATCCATCAAACCAACTTTTTCAACAGCTTGCCTGCTAACCATCAAAGCGCTACCCATCAACCAATCCACCTCCATCTTTTTTTCATGATCATGATTCTGCATTAAAAACCAAGCCAAATGCTTCTTGGCAAATGACAGGCGACCCAAAAAAGTTCGGCGATAGACGATTGTGATCGGACGATAAAAATGAAAGCAAGACGGTTGCAGTGTTCCATCAAAATTGAGCAACTTTGGACCAACCATTCCAATTTGCTGATTGCTTTTCAATTGACTCAGCATTTTCTCAATCGAGCCTGCTGTCACGAGAATGTCTCCATTCAAAAGTAAGAGATATTTCCCAGCGCTTATTTCTATTCCTTTTTTGATCAGAGCTTGAAAGCCAACATTTTCCTTAAATGGAAAGAACAACACTGCAGGAAAATCTTCCCGCATCATTATTTCCGTGTCTTCTTGGGTGGCGCTATCTGCCACAATCAATTCATATTGCAAACTGCCAACACAACTGCGAATGGAATTAAGGCAGATTTTGAGCAACTCTGGATTGCGGTAGTTTGTGATGATAATTGATAACTCCATGAAGATTTTTTGTTCAAAGTCAAGCGAGATTGTGGAGGATCTGGAGGTTCAACCTCCACAAAGGAGGTTAAACCTCCATGATGCCAGACCATTGTGGGTTGAAAATTTAGATTTTTGGCTTGATGTCTGATTGGGCTGGCAAAGTTAGGATATTTTGGAAAAGATTTTTAATCTTGTCATAATTGTCCCCAATCGGTAGCAAGATATAACCTTTGCTCGGATCTTCTGGTGGATTGTAAAGCAAGCCTTCTTCGGAATTTTCCAACACTCGTTGCACCACCTGAGGCTTGGTCATTGTCTTATAAACATCATACAAAGCTTTCATTTCCCAAGCCTCCATATCAGTACGCACATTGTTTCCAAGTGCATCAATCATTCCATTAAGCTTGTTAAAATCGGTAAGCGTGCCGATGCTCACTGCTTTTTCTTCAATTTTCTGCAAGATAATTTGTTGTCTTTTGGCTCTTTCAAAATCACTGGTCGTATCGCGTGAGCGTGAAAAACAAAGCGCTTGATCACCAGTCAAAGTCAGGTCGCCAGCCTCCAATTTAAAATTTCCACCACATTCAGAAGGTGTTTTGGTAGCGCAAATGTCATAATGCCTAATGGTGGTGCGTCCTTTGATGTCAGTATTCTTTTTGGTTTCCACTTGTCCAGTTGGCACCGTGAAAGTAGTTAGATCGCAACGACCTGTAGCACCCAAAAACTGAAGTGGTTCTGAAAAAGAATTGTCCAAATGGATACTAACCCCACCCAAGCTATCCACCAAATCTTTGAAACCCTTGAAATCAATGCTGGCCGCATAGTGAATTGTCAGGCCTGAAACCTGACCAATAACCTCTTTCATATTAGCCAAGCCTTGTTTTTTGCCACCTTCTTCGCCCTGAGCATGCACCGCATTGATTTTGCTGGATGATTCTCGCCCTGGATCTTTGACCCACAAATCTCTCGGCACAGAAACCAAAGAAACCTTGTTTTCTTTTGGCATAATACTCATCACCATAATCGTGTCTGCCAAAGTTCCACCCGCAGGATCATCAGCTCCGCGCATACCCAACAAAAGCACATTAATGCGCCCTTCTTTCTGACCCTTGATTTCCTGTCCAATTCCTGGGATGACATGAGAAAAACTACTCAAAATATTTCCCCCATTGGTAATCTTGCTGAACATTAAGCCTGTTTTAATTGCAAAAAAACCGCCAATCAAAACCAAAATTCCCACCACAATCAAAAGTGGCTTAAGCCATGGTTTGTCACTTTTCTGCCCACTATTTTGAATTTTATCCTGAGAACCTCCCTTGAACTTTTTGAAATAATCCATAAAAACTTTTTGAAAAATTATTTATTAAAATATATATTACAATTTCTTTACTTTACTACATTTTCTCAAAAACAGCAAGCATTTCGCTGGCAGTTTTTTCCCAGGCGAAAAAGGACGCTCTCGTTTTGCCAACGGCAATCAATTGAGCTCGCAGTTCTTGATTTAAGGAAATTTCCAAGAGTTTTTTCGCAAAATCAGCTACATCATTAGGTTCAAAAAATAACGCTCCCTCAGCGACAACTTCTTGCAAACTCTCAATCCGACTGCAAAGCACGGGCACGCCCTGACTCATGGCCTCCAAAGGCGGAATGCCAAAACCCTCATAAAGTGAAGGAAACACAAAAACTTTGGCCAGTGAAAAAAGCGCCACTTTATCTTGCTCATCAATAAAGCCAGGAAGAAACACATCGCGCTCCAACTGAAACTTTTCGACAGCTTTTATAATGCGACCATCCGCATTGTGCGCCTTGAGATTTCCTCCAATCACCAACTTCACATCAACAAGGTCATCTTTAATACGCGCGAAAGCCTCAAGCAATTGCGGAATATTTTTGCGTGGTTGCAGAGTGCCTAGATAAAGGATGAATTTCTCTGGCAGTTGATATTTTTCGCGCACCTTTTCTTTTTCCGCTTCAGAAATCTGCTTGGTCAAAAAGTCCTCACCAACCGCATTATAGATATAATCAACTTTTGCGGGGGCTGTTTTGTAAAATTTGATGATTTCATTTTTCGTAAATTGCGAAACCGCCACAATTTTGTCCGCGCGTTTCAAGCTCATTGGAATCAAGATTCGCAGAAAAAACAAATCCGCAAATTTGATAAACTGCAGGAAAAAATTGAAAGAAATGTCATGAATAATGGTCACGATTTTGATTTTGCGCGGCACGAAAAAAGGTGTGATATACTGAGTTAGATAAATATCCACGGGACTAACCCTCAAATATTTTGGCAGAGTCCAAAAATTCCAAACGAATCTGTTGTTGAAAATTTTTCCAATTATTTTCTCCCTTTGGGAGAGAATGTCAGGTACTCCTGACAAGTGAGGGGCGGCGAGGGCGACAAGCTTGAAATTATCTTTTTCCTCAATTCCCAAGCGCTCATTTATTTCTCGCAGTATTTTCTCATCTGCAATATCCGTCAATAATTCAAATTTATGGTTAGTAGCAATCCGCGCCAAATTTTTCACCAAATTGAAAAACACCACCTCATCGCCAGTGCGTTGCTTTCCTATTAGTCTAATGTCGATACCAATTTTCATAAACCTACAAAATTACAAAATCATTACAAAAGTACGAAAACCTACAAATTTACAAA
>Ga0194058_10001768_pt1 | contig 10695 bp, 8 predicted proteins | sample SepL4417m_MetaG_FD_155490 | JGI IMG/M metagenome (GOLD analysis project Ga0194058, IMG submission 155490) | Anoxic zone freshwater microbial communities from boreal shield lake in IISD Experimental Lakes Area, Ontario, Canada - Sep2016-L442-17m | ecosystem: Environmental > Aquatic > Freshwater >... | reverse complement strand
ATTTAGTAAAAAATATAATATGAAGTGTTTTTGTAAAAATACCCAATGTATTTGTACTGCGAAATGTCATGGAAATTCGAAATAAATGTTTTACGGATGATGAATCAACAGAGTCCTCTCTGACCCCGTTGCCCGAGCCCTTTATTACACCGACCGCTTTGATGACCGTTCCAATTCAAATGTTCATCGGTGTAAAAGCGTTAAAATTTATCCAAAATATGTATTGCTGTCTCGCATGCGAGTTGTTCCCCCTTCCGTTTAATTTTGTGAGAACCTGAACCTAAAAAGATGAGAGCATGACGATGTTGACACATATATTGATGTATGTCACCGTAACTTGAAAATGTAGAAATGGACACGGCATCCTCCATCTTCGCCATATGAATAGGTTGTCCCAAACACAAATACACACCCATATGGTACCCACCTTCCAAAGAATGAGTATCCATTTCCAAATAATGCGGTGTAACCTTGAATTCCTTTTGTATTTTCACTTGAAGAATGTTTTTGAAATTGTCATCGTTTTGGATGAGCGAAATCCAATCAACGTGCTTCTCAAACACACTTTCCACGAAGATTTGGACAAATTGGAACCCAGGACCCGTCACAAATGTATTTTCAAACCATCCACCTTCGTCTTTCACAGAAATTTTATTCATATCCAAAAACATGGCACCAATGAAGGCCTCAAAAAGACAACCCAATTTTTTCAGATTGGTACGCGTTTGTTTGGATTCCGCATGTTTAGACAATACGTACCATTTATGTAACCCCATTTCCATGGCCATTTTACCGATGGATTCGTTTTTTACGAGTGCGATTTTCTTTTCCGTCATGAACCCCTCATTTTCTTTCGGAAAACGGCGATACAAATAATATTTTGTAATACACTCGAGAATACCGTCACCCACAAATTCCAAGCGTTCATTTGATTTAGAATAAAGTGGTAGACAATTATCAGGGCGGTCCACAATCACAATATGGTTTTGTTGATTTTCAATATGAGGACGCTTGATATAAGATTTGTGTATGAAAGCGCGTTTGTATAATTGGAAGTTGTGTATGGGAACGGTGATACCATAATTACGCAAGATTTTCATGATTTCGTCGGGCTGTATTTCTTTATTTAGGGAATTGAAAGGATCGAACACGAGCGTTTCAATACCATGCGCGTTTCTTTCCACACGGATATCATCATCGGTAATTTGCGTATTCATTTTTACTGCTCTGTAATACAATATAGCAATTTGTTTAGATTATTTTCAATTTTATACAGGGGACCAAGGTCCCCCCGTACGCCCCCTCCTTCTCGTATAACAGTGAGAAGTTTACGTGTCGTTAGTTGTTGAGTCGATATGTGACTCTTACCAATGGGGGCATTTCATTATGTGAAGCGAGGAAGAGCGTATGAAGAAACTGTAAAAATTTAAATATTACACTAGTGTATAAACAATATCTAGCAAAGATGCCTATGGGAAATCCTTTTCGACGCTCAAATAATGCACGATTGACAAGTATCGCGCGTACAAACCAAAACCAAGGTGGTGGCCCCAAAAAGGCCGGATTAGTTCCTACTGCGGTCATGCCCGCTGCACGATGGATTGCTTACAATACCCGCGGGTTGCCCTTATCGGGTGTCCGCATGGCATTCACAGTGAATCCTCGTGTTAGACCTACACGTCCTGTGGGTGGTAAACCTCAAAATTATTACGGTAAGTTTGATACACTTGTTTAAGGAAACTTGACCATTTTTTTCCAAAAATGGAGTTGTATCCTTATAAAAATGATTCAAACCCCTGAGGAGTTGGTTGTTGTGTGCTTCGCTCTCTGACCAAACTTTTTCGACACCTTTGGTGTGTGAAAAATCTACAAATTCGCATTAATGTAGAGGTAAAATGATATAATAAGTATGGTTGTAGAATACTTATTATTAGGGAGAACATGAAATTAATTGTGGATGAACGAGAAACAGGGGTTTACGAAAAAATACAGCAATTATTGGCAGCCCATCCAGAAATCCAGTCCACAGTACAAATTGTCAAGGAAGTATTGCCTTTAGGCGATTTTATTCTTAAAAACAACGAAGACCGCATAGTAGCTATTGTGGAACGTAAATCGCTCACGGACCTGCTGGCAAGCATCAAAGACAGTCGATATGAAGAACAATCATATCGGCTACTACATTCCGACGAGTTTTCCCCGTCGCAAGTCATTTATGTAATCGAAGGCGCACTGAATACCCTGAGAACACCCAAAGAACGTCGTCTCGTTTATTCAGTCCTAACCTCCCTCCATTTTTTCAAAGGGTTTAGACCCATACGAACCAGCTCACAACAAGAAACCGCCGAATTACTGGTCTGGATGGCAGATAAAATCGAACGCAACATCCAAAAAGGTGTTCTATTATGTAGTGATTATAATCTAAATTCGAAGGTGGCTTTGCCCCTGCGCAGCGATGAGAATTTTGGAGAACCTTCGAACAATACAAATGATGTAAACACAAAACAAAATATCGAATCATCCTATTGTAATGTGGTGAAAAAAGTAAAAAAAGAGAACGTGACTCAGGAAAACATTGGCGAAATCATGTTATGTCAAGTACCCGGTATTAGTGCGGTAACCGCGATAGCCATCATGAAACATTTCACATCATTTTATCACCTATTAGAATCATGCAAGAACGACCCTAAATGTTTGGAGAACATGAAGTACGAAAGCGGTGGAAAGATGCGCAAAATAAGCAAAAGTAGTATTGCGAGTATTTATAGGTTTTTTTTGTAGATTTTTCGCACACCAAATGTGTCAAAAAATGATCACCCTTGACGAGAATTAACCACATTGGGTGGATCAGCAATTACATTGTTGTATACTCCGGGAAAAAATTGGGTGTTGCCGCTTCTCGACGTGTTGGCTGGATACACATTGTTGTCAACATATTTTCCAGATTCAACCGCTGCTTGTGAGAACTCAACGCCGCCCCAATTGGGATCCATAGGGTTGTCACTTGTACCGTCCGCACCCGTGGACATATGTATTTGGTCCAATTGTGAGAACACACCCTGTTGTAGGCCGTAGGGGTCGAATCCAGCATAATTGTTGGCGTTAAATGGCGACTCTCTACGACTGGCATCGATAATGGGTGCTGCCGGAGGAAAGGAAATGGGCGCGGCACCAATGAGCGTGCTGACTGGTGTTCCGACTGTGATGGGTGGCATACCACCTTGTGTATCATAAGGACTGGGACGTGCGCGATACACATCATTACCTTGCGCATCATTTTCTTGTTGTAAATATAATACGGGGCATGTTGAACCAGCCGCTTTTTGATTTTGATGATAGGTGGTGTATTCATCTAAACTGTTGAATTGGATGGGTATTTCATCGTGGGTATTCGTGCTGTTATAGAGCAACAGTATATTACCATTGCGTATCAATACATTGGGGCATTTGGACGTTTTATCTTCTTTATTTTGTAAGTTCTCCTTGGGCTTCATCACTTTGTCCATGGCTACTGCCGTAAATTGAATGCGTTGTGTGGAGTAAACATAAAGACCAGATAAGAATGCCAATATAAAAAATATGATAATGACGGAACGTTTCATTTTCATGTGTAATTCACCTATACATTTACATATGAAATTTACGGGGGACCTTGGTCCCCATACGCTCCCTCCCTTATAAAAATGAATATTATTTTGTCAACATGTTTCGAGTGCGATTATTTATTCTTTTTTTTTTATGTTTACTACGGTTTCGCAATGGTACGGATTTTCGTAGACTGTCAGACATATACCAGCGTTCCATGGGTTCTGTTTCACGTTCTCCGTCATAATAAGAAATAGTACCATTTTGTATTTTAAAAATAGTGGGATATCCTGAAAATTGAATAGTTTTTTTGTCTAAATAATCGGTATTTTTTTCGTTGAATTCGCGTAATAAATCCATTTTACTGTCTTCAATCGGAGCCAACATGGGTTCATAATATTGATTTTTCTGCACTTTCTTACGGATGTTTTTCACCATTTGAATCCACTTTGGTATTAAAGTAGAACAGTGCCCGCACCAGTCGGCATATACCAACCCACACACGACCTTTTTCCCTTTGCGGCCTTTGGCATGTGGAATCACAATACATTTACGATCAAATACAAGTATTTTGTCGCCCATAGGTTCTCGTTCCTCTTTACCCATCATTCCGAAGAAATCCATGATACTATATATGTATACAAATACGGTGGACCATGGTTCACACAAAAATTGATTCAAAAAAATCAACGATACTCGTAAAATCAATCTAAACGCTTCTCACCAATTTATGCAAAGAAAATGACAACAACACCAGTTATACTCAAAAAACGCACCGTCAGGGTCGTCAAAACGAAATCTTTTCGGTTGTTTGATTTCAATATCTACGATGAGTTCCCGAGCAAAATATTACAAGACGCCACCCAATCTGGAAGTGATACGGATGACAAGCCTAGAGAAACACGGCAATTCATCATTCAAATGTTTGGTATCAACGAAGAAGGTAAAACATGTTGTATCTATTTGACGGATTATCAACCTTTCTTCTTCGTGAAAGTGTCAGACACTTGGACAGAAGGAGACGCAAGAGCTCTTCTAAAAGAATTCCAAGAAAAAGCGCAGTTTCACGGTAAATCGGTACTAGATGTACAAATCGAAAAACACAAAAAATTGTACGGATTTACGGCTGGAAAACAACATAAATTCGCTAAAATTATTTTCGCAAATTCGGCAGCCCTAAATAAAGTAAAGAATTTGTGGTATACTGACAAAGATGGCGAACGAATCCGAAAACCGTTTACTTTTAAAGGACATCGTTTGGAATTGTACGAGAGTAACATCCCCCCTATTTTACGGTATTTTCATATTTACAATGTGAGTCCATCAGGATGGGTTCAGATACAATTGAATCGAACCACCCAACCTACACAAAAAACATCCACATGTGATTTTGAATATGTGTGTGACATAGTGTCTATCCTACCGATGCCAGAAAAAGAAACCCCCGTACCCTACAAAATTTGTAGTTATGATATTGAGGCAAGTAGTAGTCACGGTGATTTCCCTGTACCAATTAAATCCTACAAACGGTTAGCGTCCAATTTGGTGGATTTGTATCACAGAAAAGAAGTGGTTCCTGACCCCAAAAACACATTCGAACGAGCCATGTATACCGCATTCAATAAAGATACATTACCGGATGTAGATTTGGTGTACCCGAAATTCACGCCTTCCGACGCCGAACTGAGTCAAATGATTCAAAGGATTGTGAAGACCACGATAGATGATGTGAAGAAATTGGCCAATGAAGAAACCAACAAGGTTCTCACGATTGACAGCATGTTTGAAAAAACACTTCGCGAACAACAAACAGAATTTGGAGGGGACGGAGAAGATGGGAACAGCGACGCGGAGGACGACGAACCAAAACAAATCAAACACAAAATACAAGCAAAAAAAACAGCCAATACAACCACTATTTTGGATGTTTTGACCCATTCGGAATACGATCGTGATGAAAAAGTTCAAATTACCAACGATCTTCTTACCCGGATATTTCCACGATTAGAAGGCGACAAAGTAACATTCATTGGATCCACATTTATGAAATATGGTGAACCACAACCCTACCTCAATCATTGTTTGGTTCTGGGCACCTGTGATGATATCCAAGGAGCGGTCATAGATACAACTGAAACAGAACGTGATTTGTTGCTCCAATGGTCGAATCTCATACAAAAGGAAAACCCGGATATCATTATTGGATACAATATCTTTGGGTTTGATTATGAATTCATGTTTCGTCGCGCGCAAGAGAACCATTGTGAACGTGAATTTCTCATGTTGTCGCGTAAGAAAGGCGAAGTATGTGCGAAATTGGTGAACAATGAATACGCCATTGAAAATACCAAGGTGGTGTTGGCGAGTGGCGAATACGATTTGCGGTACTACAAAACCGCTGGCAGATTGCAGATTGATATGTATACTTATTTTCGCCGAGATTTCAATCTTCCCTCGTACAAATTGGACGATGTTGCGGGTCAATACATCAGTGATGACATCAAAAAAGTGGTTCATAACGACGACCAACAAACTACTCATCTTTATAGTCAAAACTTGACGGGAGTCAATATTCGCGACTACATTCACATTGAATTAACCGGGTTCACGTCGGATTACTACCAAAATGGCAAAAAATTCCAAGTCATTGATATCATCAAGGGTGTTGAATCCGAGGGAGCGTCTTACAATGTTATTGTCATCGAAGGACATCATGACATTCCCATCGGGAAATTCGGCATCAAATGGGGTGTGGCCAAGGACGACGTATCTCCACAGGATATTTTCCGATTGACCAATGGCAGCGCCACAGATCGCGCCATTGTGGCGAAATACTGTATTCAAGATTGCAACCTGGTCCATCATCTCATGAACAAAATCGATGTCATTACAGGTTATGTGGAAATGTCAAGGATTTGTAGTGTACCCATCAGTTTCTTGGTATTTCGTGGTCAGGGAATCAAACTCACCAGTTTCGTAGCCAAGAAATGCCGAGAGAAGGGTACGTTGATGCCCGATTTGGAAAAAACGACCAACAACGACGGGTATGAAGGTGCGATCGTATTGCCACCCAAGTGTTCCATGTATATGGACAATCCAGTCGCATGTGTGGATTATGCGTCGCTGTATCCTTCGTCAATGATCAGTAACAATTTGTCGCATGACAGCAAGGTGTGGACGAAGGAGTACGATTTGACGGGCAATTTGATCCGAACCACAGGCGAAAAGGATTACAATGGCCAGTTTATTTACGACAATTTGCCGGAACATCAATATGTGGACGTGGAATTTGATACATTCAAATATGTGAGGAAACACCCCAAGGCCATGGCGGAAAAAATCAAATCGGGTACCAAAGTGTGTCGTTGGGCACAGTTGCCCGAAAACCAAAAATCCATCATGCCGTCCATTCTGGAAGAGCTTCTCAGAGCCCGTTCCGACACGCGGAAAATGATCAAAACCGAAAAGGACCCCTTCATGCAGAACATTTTGGACAAGCGCCAGCTTGGTTACAAGGTAACCGCCAATTCACTGTACGGACAGTGCGGTGCCAAGACGTCGACATTTTACGAACAAGACGTGGCAGCATCTACAACATCCACGGGTAGACTCATGATTACGTATGCGAAGCGAATCATCGAGGAGGTGTATCAAAACCGCGAATATGCGACGGAATCTCACGGAACTGTACTGACCAAAGCGGAATATATATACGGCGACAGTGTGGCGAGTTATACACCATTACTAATAAAGAATGAATATTCAGAAAAACCATATGTAGTAACTATTGAAAATCTCCCATATAAAATGAATATTCCACATCCATGGTGGACACCGTGCCAAGAACCAGGAAAACAAGACAAAGAAGTATGTGAATTACCGAAACATGTAGAGGTTTGGACGGAAAAAGGATGGACACGTATTCATCGTATCATTCGTCACAAATTAGCCACACATAAAAAAATGATTCGTGTTTCAACTCCTACAGGCATTGTAGATGTAACGGACGACCATTCACTTTTGAAACCGGATGGTAGTGAGGTATCACCCAATGACGTTAAATTGGGGGATGAATTGTTACACTATCCTTTACCCAAGGATAAAGATGTTACAGATAAACAACGTGGACAATGTGATTATGAAGCAAAAATTAAGAGAACAATACCTTTTACATGTCAAAAATATGCCATGATATGGTATCATATTTTCACCAGTCTCGGACATCTAATTGAACTAAGTTATAAAACGATTTATGGAGACCATTATACAGAAACCGAATATTATCTACATATTGTTGACGAAATTATGTATCCTCAACGTGTTAATCGTATGGAAGAAATTCCTTACAAAGGATATGTGTATGATCTTACCACTGAAAACCACCATTTTGCCGCGGGTATTGGAAACATGATAGTACACAACACAGATTCTGTATTCTTCACTTTCAACCTTCAAGATCCCAAAACCGGAGAACCCATACGTGGTAAGAAAGCACTGGAAATTACGATTGAAATTGCGCAAGATGCTGCGCATCTCTGTACGGATTTCTTGAAATCGCCCATGGAACTTACTTACGAGAAAACGCTTATGCCTTTTATCATTCTATCCAAAAAACGTTATGTGGGTATGCTGTACGAAACCAATCCCAACAAGGGTAAATTGAAATACATGGGTTTGTCTATAAAACGTCGTGACTCGTGTGATTACTTGAAAGATACTTATGGTGGAATCCTGAACATACTGATGAAAGAGAACGATGTCCAAAAGGCGACAGAATATTTAGACAATGCATTGAATCAACTGGTTCAGGGCAAAGTTCCGATGGACAAATTGATGATTACACGAGCTCTGCGTAGCGATTACAAGAATCCACATACTATTGCGCATAAAGTGTTGGCTGACCGCATTGGTCAGCGTGATCCGGGTAACAAACCTAAACCAGGTGATCGTATGAAGTTTGTATTTGTTCATCAACCAGGAACTATAAAAAAGCTTCTTTTAGGTGAAAGAATAGAGACACCCGAGTACATTGTAGAGAACCATTTGAAGATCGATTACACATACTACATTACCAACCAATTGATGAAGCCCTTGCAACAATTGTTTGGTTTAGCCGTAGAAAAAATATGGGAATATCAAAAAAAGCCAGGTGCGATAAAAACGTACCGAAAAGATTTAGCGCAATTGGAACGGGACTTTGGCGACAATTACGAATTGTTGACAAAAAAGAAGGAAAAATATTGTTCGTTAAAAGTCAAGGTGCTGCTTTTTGACAAAATCCTGAATAAAATTAACAATGAACGAAATCGTGCGCACATGATTACAGACTTTTATGGAATGAAATAAATGGATGGTTTATGTATTATTGTAATAATAAATATTTTTTTATCCATATACAATATAATCATGGCTAACACTAAGAGGCATAGTTCGAAGAATAGACGTACACAACGGCGTTTTAATGGTGGTATAGGACCATTTGTCCAAAAAACTGCCGCAGCAACAGGTAAATTTATTAATTTAAAATTTACAAAACCTTTATTGGGTTCTGGTTTTCCTGAATCCGCGAAAGCTACAATAACAAATATCGAACCAATAGCAGGTAACAAAAGATATGAAGGAAATTTACAACCTTTGATAATCAACCAAAATACCACACAAAAACCTGAAAAAATTATGTTTACGTTAGACCCAGGAAATATTTACACCACATTTAAAATTGACACAGTGCCTACATTTGCCGATGCACCTCCTAGCAGAGTATATTATAAGCTTATGCGTCAAAATGATGATTATATTAAAGGTGTGATACAATCACAAGGTGGTGGTCCTGGATTAGGTGGCTTACACACTGGCGCAACCGATACAGCAAATACAGTCAACACAGGAGCTACAAAATTTTTTTCTGGAAAGCTTTGAACAAAAACTAAACAACTGAGTCCTTCGTTGTTTGATGATTTTTAGACACCTTCGGTGTACGAAAAATCATCACAATGGTATTTCCAGTGTATAAAGTAAATTGTTACTAGCATCTATGGACGGTATCTGGTTTCTCAATAAATTTGTTAATAATTGAGAAAAATTTTGTGATTCTAGGTCGGTGAATATAGAGTTATTTGTCAAATGAATGGGGCTCAATAATCTGGTAGTAAGTTCTTCCAACGTATTCAATCGCAACGAGTTATTAGACCTTTGCTGATGTAAGTCGTCCTCAGTCGTTAGTTGCTGGGATCCAAAGGAGCCCTGACCAAACAACTCAGGACTTCGTCCTTCGTTGTTAGATGTTCGAATGACATCAAAATCCATCTGTGTTAGGTTGGCACCAGCTAATGGAATTTGATCATTTTCTTGTAGTGGTAACCGGGCTTCTCCTGACATCGAAGGTCGAATACCGGAGATGTTCGGTACATCATTATTTACAGTATTGTTGGAAAAATCACGCAAATCGTAACGACATACGGGGCAATTGATACTTGTGTGCAACCAACGCATTAAATGTTCCCGTTTGAAAATGTGTCTACAACCGCGTATACGACAAATTGGTTCATTTTCTTCAAAATTTTCCATGGAAATAGGGCAACTACGTTCACCCATTTCGGCATTATATACAATCATCTCGGTAGATTGCTCAATCTGTACCGAGGTCAACGGTACAACTGTTGTATTTCGCATAGGATTCACCAATGGATTCCCATTTGTAAAAAGATACAGTATTAATGACGAAAGATCCGTTTCTAGTGTAGGTTCTGTGGTTCTCCTCGGTAAAAAATTTGTCCATGGTGTATTTCTGGTCCCGCGAAATCCTCGTTGACGATTTTCATCAGAAAAATCTTGTGTGCGATTTCTTTGGAGAACATGTGCATACAATGAATGTAACATAATAAGAATTAAATTCATATTTTGATTGTAAGACTCTAAAATACGATTATGATGTCGTATGTTATCATTGTAACTATAGTTTATTTCACGTATAGTTTCAATAAGTTCTCGCAGCATGTCAGTATCAGAGTTATGTAGTCCATAGGGAGGTTGTACATAATCGCTTTGAAAATTCATTCACCCTAAAATAAATATATTTTGGATTAATATAGAAAGAGGAGTTTATATTAT
>Ga0194058_10001765_pt1 | contig 10709 bp, 10 predicted proteins | sample SepL4417m_MetaG_FD_155490 | JGI IMG/M metagenome (GOLD analysis project Ga0194058, IMG submission 155490) | Anoxic zone freshwater microbial communities from boreal shield lake in IISD Experimental Lakes Area, Ontario, Canada - Sep2016-L442-17m | ecosystem: Environmental > Aquatic > Freshwater... | reverse complement strand
TAAAAGACTATGTAATGGGTCAAAATGATGTGTTGGTGGAGGTGGAGGGAGTTGCACCCTCGTCCAAAAGGTTAAAAACATAATATCTACAAGTTTAATCACATTTAATTTGATCGGACGAAGCTAGAAGTGTGACGAAAAAACTTTTGTCCTATCGCGAGTATTACTTATTCATACCGGCTAGCGAATCCGGTAGGCTGCAACTCGAAATATAGCACCTTGATCCCTCGTCCGAGTAGCCGAGGGGAAGATGGTTGCTGTTATTAAGCAGCAACAGGCGCTAAAGAGAAGCTAGCAAATGTAGCTCGAACTTTAGCAGCAAGTGTATTTGCACTTGAGTTTTTGTAGACACTGTAAAGCGGTTCTACTTACTTACTTGCATTATGTTTTCAAGGTTCCTTCTGTCGAAACTAAGACACCCCCAGGCAATCGAAGATTGCAATTTTAGAATTTTGTAATTCTGTAATTTTACAATTTCCAATTGAGCTGGGAATTACTTTGACAGAGTAATATTCAGCAAATTTATTCGCTTGCTGAGCTCACTTTAACTCTATTATTATACCTGCTTGATCTCAGAATGTCAATCGGTATCACGAACTTAGATACCTAAAAACTGTCATTCTGAGATCATTTGACAAGCTCAGTGTAAGCTTCGCGAAGAATCTAGCGAAGCGTGTCGTATTATTTCGAGCTCAAGCAACAAGCTCTAGATCCTTCATTCCATTCAGGATGACTATTTTAGTCTAGGTATTTAGATTTACGGCTATTAGGAAAAATATGCCAAATTATACATAAATAGAGTTATCCTCTTTACCAATATACGGATAGAGAAGAGAATGTATCCAATGCGATTCTGGGGAGGGAGTATGGGAAAGCAGTACACAGTAGCGGAAATGCGTAAGCTACCAGGTACGATCCGTGATGATTCGGATGCACCACCAATGCCAAGGTGCAAGAACGGCCACACAGGTCATATCGTCTTAGTCGGCATCGGCTACATTTGCAACAAAAAGTTGCGCGCTTTTTCGAACGAGGAGGTCAGTCAGGGCGTATGTAACGGATGCTGCTAAAAACAAAAGCCACTCTGAATATTCAGAGTGGCTTACTTTTGCAAATTTATTTTTGGTTGTAGCTCTCAACAATTTTCTGGATCATTCGTCCAAAAGATGACTCGCTGTTGATGCCGAGATGAGATAGGATGTAGATTACTGCTGTGGCGATGATGGCTGAACCGAAGAAAAATCCTAGTCCGTACATAATTCCTCGTAAGAAATTCCAGCGCATGCTAGTTTGCATCTTCCAATATTTTTTCACATCATCAAGTACGGTGCGCAGCTCGTTTAGTTCTTTTATTAATAATTTGTCTGATTCTTGTTGTTCCATTTGAGTGTTGGTTTAATGTTATAAATCAATTATAACAACATTTCCTTTTTACATCAATTTCTGTATTATTTGTTTATGGAAATATTGTATTACATCGTTATGCTTTTGGTATTTGGGTCGGTAACCTTTTGGCAAGCTTCGTGTCTCTATGCGACTATTATCGGCTCTCCTATCGTATATTCTTACAAGGGGGCGGTGATAGATTCACTGAAACTAGCAGGGGTAAAAAAGGGTGATACAGTCGTCGATCTCGGCTGTGGCGATGGTAGATCTATAATCCTTGCCGCCAAGGAGTTTGGCGCAAAGGGGATCGGCGTCGACCGTTCATTTTATTGCTACTTCAAGTCCAATCTAAATGCTCTTCTTGCTGGACAATCTAAAAATGTCAGAATCATCTGGGGCAGTTTCGATAAGGCCGAAAAAGTGCTAAAAACTGCTGATGTGGTGTATCTCTACTTGCTAAACTCTACGCTAAAAGATATAGAGCCTTGGATTTTCAAAACGATTGGTGACAAGACCAAGATAGTCTCTCTTGCTTTTTGGTTTCCAAATAAGAAACCTATTGCCGAAGCTGACACTTTTACCCTTGGCAAAGTGACAAAGACGAGACTTTATAAGAAGAACTAAAAGGCCGCAAGAAATTTATAATTTATAATTTACGAATTTACCCTCCTTCGCGCTACCGCGACTACGGACGACAGGCAATTTATAATGTTTAATGTCAAAAAGAACATATAGCTGTCATTTCGACTTCCCGACGCTCCGGTCGTAATCTGTCATCTCGACTCTACGCACTTTGTTGCGTAGGCGGAGAGATCTATCAAATTGAAAGACTTTCTATAAACAGATCTCTCCGACAGTTCGACCATTCGACAAGCTCATGGTAAACAACTCACTGGGTCGAGATGACAGAGTAAGAAAGTTCGAGATGACGGAACAGGGAGATCCTTCACTCTCGTTCAGGATGACAAATACAACATCTTCTCAATAAAAAAATCCCAACTTCTAATAAAGTCGGGATTTGCTGTAAAAAAACTTCAAATGTGGGCGTATGCGTCGACCGTGGCCGGCAGCATGTTTTCTGTAAATAAGTAAATCTGATCAGCATCTCCAAAGAGCTGACTTGCTTCACTCGGGAATAGGGACATTGCAAATCCGAGGAGCTGAATACGAACAAATTTCGTATTTTCGTGCCAAGTCGGCACTATCTCGTCGATGGCTTGCATCATGCCTTTTATGCCTTCTTGTGCGATCATTCCAGACCATCTTCTTCTCGCAAACTGAACTTCTTCGTTCGACATGTAGGTGTCGCAGAAGAGTTTTGCTTCATTACGAAATTGGAACAATCCTTCTCTTTTTTCATAATGCTGGAACTGAGCTTCGTCGAGGCTGAAATATCCTTTTTGGGGATCGACGCTTAGGCGTATCCAGCTGTCTGGAACCAGCTTTATAGGGTCTTCTGGATCAGAGATCCAGAGAATATCTCGCTCACCGACTCCGTGAAATACATGGAGATGGCTACATTCGAGTAAACTATATTCAGTTCTCTGATCAGTCCTGTCGACAGAAATAACGTTTCGTCGACGATTGCACAATCCGCAGTTGTACTGTAACATTTCGCACATAGTCTTCTCCTTTCGGAATTCCGCCACTCTCTCGAGTGAACAGGAAAGGCAAATAGCTGGCAGGAGTGCCAGACATGTATTAACAATACTACTATTTATCGCATTTGTCAAGTAGGCGAGGGCAATTTGTTGTAATTTCAGCTACAATCATTTTTTTGTCATCCTGAACTTGATTCAGGATCCAGAATATAATTCAGAAGAAGACCTCCTGGATTTCGGATCAAGTCCGGAATGACAGTTTGGCACTTGACAAAATGTAAAGTGTGCTTTACATTTAGGATATAAATTATTGTATAAAAGTAATCACGGTATTATAATGGACGAAAGAGAAATTCCGATCGAAATTCGACTTAAGGAGTTTCGAAAGAGAAACAATTTATCGCAAGAAGAGCTAGCTGATGAGCTGGGCATTTCTCGGCAGTCTATCATCACTCTCGAACAGGGCAAATCTATGCCCTCGCTGCCTCTAGCAGTCTCGCTCTGCCGTTTTTTCAACGCTCAGTTTGAGGACATCTTCGAATTTGAAAATGAGTTGCAAAATCAAATTGCATCGGTTCATGAGTTCCATTCGCCTATCAGTATCAAGATCATTAACGATCCAAATATTGGATCAGAGAAGGAGAACACTATGGTAGACTTAGAGCCTTGGCGACCGTTTCGCGAATCAGTCTCACTGCGAGATGCTATGGACCGCCTTTTTGAGGACAGTGTGATTACGCCTGAGAAGGCAAGTGCGTCGATGCCAAAGATCGATGTAAAGGACGCTAAAGGTGCGATTGTGGTGAAGGCAGAACTGCCAGGCATCAAGGAAGAAGACATCAACGTCGAAATTCTTGATGGTGTCATGACGATATCTGGTGAGAAAAAGGACGAGAAAGAGGAGAATGACGAGAGCAAGGGCTACTACTACAAAGAGAGCCATACAGGCGCTTTTTCTCGCAGCTTCTCGCTACCAAGCGATGTTTTGGCTGACAAAGCCTCTGCTGAGATGGTAAATGGGATACTCACTATCATCATGCCAAAAGTAGAGCCGAAAAAAGCTCAAAAAGTTCAAGTCAAAGTGAAAAAATAATATTGTTCGCATAAATACAAAAATCCCGCCAGTTTCTGGCGGGATTTTTGTATCAGGACTATTGCTGCTTGGCTTTTTTGTAGGCGAGGATGTCGATTATTGTGAATACTGACACAAGAACAAGTGCATCTAGCCCAACATCTGAGCTGCGATGAAATATTAGCGATAGTAGTGAGTCGATAAGCACAATTGCAACAGTGTATATCGCAATTCCCTCAAGAATAAATTTCCAAAGAGGTTGATCATAATTTTTTCGAGACAGAAACTTTTTCCAATCCATGTGTGAGCCTTTATTTATTTCCAAAACTTTTTTCTTAGATTTTTCATCTTCATTGCCGGTACGTAGTTGCTCAGATATATCGCGATAGGCAACAGGGTCACGACTATCACTATCCAGCCGTTAAACTGATAGTAAGCTGCTTTTTGGTATAGAAGCTGAAAGGCAAGTGGTATCGCGATGGAAGTCCAGATGGCTATGATATAGCTGATTGGGTTTTTTCGCAAGATTTTCCAGATCACGACACCAAATATGCCAACAAGCACCAAATTTATGCCGATGGCTGTCAGGATATCGGTAATACTTTTCTGTCCTAGTATAGAAACGAGCAATACTAGTATTGCAAAAACAAGTGCGGTTTTTTGCCATCTCTTTGTATATAAGTAGACGACCAAGACTATGAGACTGATGATACATGCAAAACCGACCATCGAAATAGAGCTTGTGATCTGATCGAAAAATGGTAAATAGGTGTTTATTGGCCCTGAAGAATTTACCAATCCGGCAGAATCAGTCACGAAGGTAAGCTGATTTATCTTAATACCAAGAAGTGAGGTGAGCTGCTCTACTCCAAACAGAATTAGCGGGAGCGAAAAGCCGATGATCAAGCCTTCTTTGTATAGCTCCTTGAATCGGCTTTTGTTTGTAGCTACGTTGAAAACAATCATGTTCCAGAGAGAAATTGCAAACTCTATCGCAAAAGCAAGGACAACCGAGGAAATTAGTGATGCCCCAAAGGTGAAAAAGAAGAAGTCCATCAGGAAATATCGCCAAAAAGGCATCGTGGTGTCGTAAAATACGTAGGTGAGGCCAAAGCCGTTTAGGTAAGCAAGTAGGTCGAAAGCAATAAGCACTATGCCAATAACGAGCACTCGCTTGAAGTTTATCTGGCCGTTTTTCAGTGCTCGGATGAAGGCAATTATGCAGAGAACGATAAGAGCTAGCCCAAATACTGAGATAACCGCGAGCTCGATGAAATCTGCAGTTGTCTGTTTTTCTTTGTCTCTGATCCATTCGTTTGGAATCTTGTAGTATTGCTCAAAACCAGCAATATCTTTGCCGATAATCGTGACCGAAGTACGAAAAGCTGCATCTCCTACTTTTCCGTCATTTTCCTCGAAAATAATCTTGAAATCAGTTCGTCGATCTCTTTTTTCACTTTTTTGATCGATAATCTTGAAATTACTCATCAGCTTTCGATGATTTATGAACTCGGTCGCAACAGCGCTTGCTTGATCTTCGGTATAAACGTAGCCAGGAGCAGTTTCGTCTAGAATTCGTGTAAGCCGATAGTACGTGCCATCTGGCAGTAGATCGACGATATACTCCTCTTTTTGCATCTCCTTGTAGAAGCGCACAGCCCAAACATTTACCGGAATTTTCTTATAGAAATCTTTGTTCGCGTTCCAGCCGCCGATCTCTTTTAGATAATCTTTTTGCATTGCGTCGCTAGTGACTTCTGGATCAGTTGGAGGATTCGATTCATAATAGTTATCCACAGGAGTGGAAGAACCATAGCTTGCAACGACTTTGTACTCGGAAGCAGGTATTGTCTCATCCTTTGCAATGTTGGTCGCTATTTCTATGGCTTTGTCACTGTCGATCGTGGTAGGTGTGATTCCTGGATTTATTTTTAGATAAATAAGTGTGCCAACGGCTAGGCCGATGATTGCGAGCACTGGCAAAACGACCTTATACAGTCGTGCAATTGGCTGAAAAATGCTCGGCGCAACGTTGCTCTGCATCGTGCTATTCACAATTTTATTCTCAAGACGGATATTTTCATTTACTAGATCATCTGGATCGGTAGAAAAACCTAGAGTTCTAGAGCGAATATAGATGATTAGAGAGACAATTGCTGGGATCAGCGACACGAATATCGAGCTTGCAATAATATAAATATTGCCCGAACTCGTGAAGGACATTGCAGTGATGAAGGCGTTGTAAGTGAAATGAGCGATGATCGAGGGGATTAGGCCGTAGCGAACGTATATCCAGCCAAAACCGATTCCCACGATCGTAAGCTCTAGACCTCTGATAAACCAAGGAATTTGCGCGTATGAGCTATGTAGAAAGCCCCAAACCATGGCTGAAATTATGATCGCCACCCATGTATTTTTCAGATATTTTTTCAGAAATGTGATGCCGAACATGCGAAAAGCGACTTCTTCGCTGACGGCTGCGATGAAGCCGATCGTTAGCGGATAGAGCCATGGTGCATATGTGCTGTAGAGCTCAGAGTAGTTTATCTCCGCCGGTGACCAGAAACCAATTTTTGACCCAAGAAAATAATAAATTACTTCGTATGTCATCATACAAAAAGCGAGACAAACTCCACTGATCATCAGATAATTAACCGTTTTCGTGCGTAAACCAGCTTTTGTAAAAATTTTCTCTAGAGCTATTTGTTTCGGAAAAGCTTCGCGATATAGCGTTTCACCAACTATCAGGGCGAAGAAGAGAATTATGGCTTCGATAAGAACACTTACGATAGAAATCATGACGATGCCACCGATGAAGGATGACCAGCTCTGCGTCGTGTCATAGCCAAAGAGTGATACCGAAATCATGTTTAGGTTGCTGAGTAAGTATATACCAAAAAATATTGAGCTAACTATCACTGCGAATTTATATCGAAAGTTTGTTTTTCGAAATTTCACAAAGAAGATGATGATCGCGGGGATGATTATAAGAAGAAAATATAAACTTTCAAAAAATGTTTGGCTTAGGAAGCTTTTCGACGATTCGTTTGTCATGTCTCTGATCCATGCTTCTGGAACCTTCACGAACTCTGAATAGCTCGTGACTTCTTTGCCGCTAAGGCCGATCGTGAAGCGAGCCGTCGCGTCTTTGGCTTCGGGGACGATCTTTTCGTAGGTAAATGTAGAGTCAGTGCGATTTGGCTTCTTGCTGCTGTCGCTCGAAGCGAGATACCATTCTGAGAGCGTGATGTTGGTTTTTGAAGCAAGAAATTCGCCTGCAATAGTCTTCGCACTCTCGAGCCCGATACTGTCTCCGGCGGCATTTTCATCGATAATATGATTGAAGCCGACCATGCGGCCATTTGGTAGATAGTTGACGGTGAGCTCCTCTTTTTCGAGTGGCTTCACAAATCTGGTCGCAAAATCCCAGACCACCATATCGTTTTCGGCAAGCTTACTTGTTTTCTCTACGCCCACCTCCTTTTCTAAGTAGTCGAGACCACTTTCAGTGTTGAAAACAGTAATCTTTTTGTATCCGTCAGTCGAGAAACCAAGCTCTTTCGCAAAATCTGTCGACTTATTCGTAGCTTCATCTCTTGAGATCTTGAATTTGATATTAAACTGCTGATAAGCCCGATCGCCAAATTGCCAAAAGCATAGGAATCCAGCAATACTCAAAAGCAAGAAGCCGAGCAGAAAAAACTTCTCGCGCTTGGTATAGTTCTTTTTATTCGTCACAACATTCCTCCAAATCTATTATATATTTCTTATATATTAACAAATAATGGTATGTAAGACTATGTTTAGAGGTATTCTGAGCAACAAAAAAATCGCTGGTGCACTCAAGAGGATTCGAACCTCTGACATCCACAACGTCAATGTGGCGCTCTACCAAAGCCGACGATTCTGTCGGCTCTCCGACTGCTAGCGTCGGAGCTGAGATATGAAAATAATATTAAAACACTTTTGATATATGATATAATTGAAACAAATAAATAGGTGAGGCAATGAAAAATAAAAAACAAAAAACTGTCAGTAAAGTTAAAAAAGTATTTAAGATAATTGGATTGGTGATACTCGGTCTAATTATTGCCGGACTTATTTTCGAGCAAATTGCAGAATCTATAGATAAAAAGACACTCAAAGCGCCAGGTCAGATGGTACAAGTTGGTGATCACAAAATGCACATATATTGCACAGGTGAAAATATCAATGGCAGTCCAACTGTGGTACTTGAGGAAGGTGGCGGATCAAATTTTGCCACTTGGAGTAATATTCAGCCAGAATTATCCAAATCAACAAAAGTGTGCTCATATGATTGATCCGGCTGGGGCTTTAGTGAAGATTCAAAAAACGATAGGACAGTTATTGAGGTTGTCCAAGAGCTGGAACAGCTACTTGTAAATGCAAACGTCAAAGGCCCTTATGTCTTGGCTGGGCACTCAATCGGAGGGTATTATATTCGTGTTTTTGCAAGCAGACATATGGATGAAGTTAAGGGACTTGTATTCATAGACTCATCACATGAGAATCAAAGCGAGCTTATAGATCAAAAAGTACCATTTGGAGATTTGATTATGGGCAAAATCATGGAAGGTGTGCTATACACAGCCGTTAAAACAGGTTTGGCTAGATTGATAATAACTATAGGCCCTGGATATGTGGGCATGCCAAAAGAAAATATAAACTATAATAGAGGATTGATGCTCTCTCGGCTATACTCAAAAACGAATACAAAGACTGATGACATGGTAGCCGCTTTCAGAAGTGCTGATAAAGTAAAAGCCGCTCGAAATTTTAAAGATATCCCAATTCGAGTCTTGACAGCTGATTCTAGCGTCGCAGACTCAGGCGAATGGGACTGGCTCGCATGGCAAAAAGATCTAGCAATGTTATCAACAAATGGTACACAAACTACTGTATCGAATACAAGTCACTTTATAGCAACTGATCAGCCTCAAATTGTAATTGATCAAATTCTAGAACTGATCAAATAAATCTCATAAACGCTATACAAAAAAATCGCTGGTGCACTCAAGAGGATTCGAACCTCTGACATCCACAACGTCAATGTGGCGCTCTACCAACTGAGCTATGAGTGCACTAAGCGATTTTCATAAAACCATTACCAATGATTTTATTACTGATTTAGATTAGCAAAAAATTAATTATTTTTCAACGCTTAGAGGCGAAAATGTGTAGTGTGGACAAAGGGGGTTAACATCGGCCCAAATGTTCGATACAGTATAGGTGCAAAAACAAATAGTTTTCGAAAAACAAACAGACAGCGCTAAATGTGGTAAGAAGCGCTTTTTTGGACAGAAAAACATAAACAAGGAAATCATGAAGATAAAGATAAAAAAGATAGTCCCTGAGGCAATAATTCCAAAATACGCCGTACCTGGAGATGCAGGCATGGATCTATATTCGGTAGAAAATATTACAATAGAGCCAGGCCAGCGTTACGCGGTAGCCACCGGACTTTCTATTGAATTGCCAGAGGGCTTTGTTTCTCTTATATGGGACAAGAGCGGAATTGCACTTAAAAAAGGTATTACTACTATGGGCGGCGTGATCGAGCACACTTATCGTGGCGAATACAAGATCATACTTTTAAATACTTCTGCTACACCATTTGAGATCAAAATTGGTGACAAAATCGCGCAAATACTGATCCAACCGATCGTGACAGCTGAAGTCGAAGAAGTTGAAGAATTGTCAGAAACAGCACGTGGGGCAGGCGGATTTGGTCATACCGGAACAAAATAAAAGGGAGTAAATATGGCAAAGGGAAGGCTGATTGTAATCGATGGTTCTGATGGGTCTGGTAAGACCACCCAGGCAAATCTTTTGATTGAACAGTTGCAAAAAGATGGCTTTGCGTCTGCATACTATGATTTTCCTCAATACAATAAGACATTTTTTGGCAAAATGGTCGGACGATATTTGAGCGGTGAATTTGGTCAGGCAGACGAAGTTTCGCCCTTTTTGGCTTCATTGCTCTACGCAGGTGATCGTTTTCAGGCTAGCAGGGAGATGGCCGCAGATATTGAGCAGGGCAAAATCGTCATATGTAATCGCTACATCCAGTCAAATCTTGGCCACCAGAGTGCAAAATTCAATACAAATACCGAAAAAGAAGAATATGCTGCGTGGCTCTTTGAGCTTGAATATGGCGTTTATGGGATTCCTAAGCCAGATTTGGTAATATTTCTGCATGTCCCGTATATGATTAGCCAAAAATTGACCAGTAACGCTGATGCCATAGGCCGTAAAGGTTACTCGAAAGGTAAAGACATTCACGAAGCAAATGCTGATTTCATGAAGAGATCAGTTGCAGAGTATTGCCGTTTGGCGGATATTTATCCAGAGTGGCAAAAGATAGATTGTTATAGTGGTGAAAATATATTGCCAATTGCTGAGATACAAAAAAAAGTTTATCAAATAGTGAAAAAAGAATTGGGAGACTAAGATGAAAGAAGCAAAGCTAAAAGTCACATTACTATCGCACACGAAAGATCCAGAGCGGATGATCGTGGCGGCAATTCGTCAGTGTTACAGCCCACTTTCGGGCAAAGACCTTTGGGATAAGGTGACCGATGATCAAAAAGCGAGACTGATTCGCCAGATTATCTCTTCTGGCCACACTT
>Ga0194058_10001756_pt1 | contig 10748 bp, 10 predicted proteins | sample SepL4417m_MetaG_FD_155490 | JGI IMG/M metagenome (GOLD analysis project Ga0194058, IMG submission 155490) | Anoxic zone freshwater microbial communities from boreal shield lake in IISD Experimental Lakes Area, Ontario, Canada - Sep2016-L442-17m | ecosystem: Environmental > Aquatic > Freshwater... | reverse complement strand
TGGGTGCATTGAGGGATTTTGTAACACGGGATATCCGGACAGAAAAACCGTCAGTGATCAATTTCCCGGTTCTTGAAGAAAACCCTTATCAGATTGATGTAGCTGCCACCTGCAAAATGATTGCGAATTATCAGCCCGAATTGATTATCTTCGGCAAAAGCATGATTCTCCACCGGGAACCTATTGCAGATATCCGCTCTTTTGTGGATTCACAGAACCTGGATTGTGTGCTATTATACGATATGGCGCATGTGTTGGGGCTCTGCGGCCCGTTTTATCAGGAGCCTTTCAAGGAAGGCGTGGATATTGTCACAGGTTCAACCCACAAAACCTTTTTCGGAACCCAGAGAGGGGTTATTGCATCGGATTTCAGTTGGGACAGTATGCGATATCCACTATGGGAAGCTGTCGAGCGCAGAACATTTCCGGGAAGCGTCAGCAATCACCACCTGGGAACGATGGTAGGTCTGTTGATGGCTGTCTATGAAATGAATGCATTCAAAACTAATTATCAAAAACAGGTGATTGACAACGCCAAGGCTTTTGCCGCTGCGCTCAAGGACTGCGGTCTGAATGTGGCAGGTGATCCAGCCATCTCCTTTACAGAAACCCATCAGGTGATTCTCTCTGTCGGGTATGCCAGGGGGCCGGAAATGGCCCGGCGACTGGAAGACAACCACATTATCGTAAATTACCAGGCGGCTCCAGATGAAGAAGGATTTACGGCATCAGGCGCCATGCGAATGGGGGTTGCCGAAATGACGCGATTCGGCATGAAGGAAACAGATTTTCAATCGCTGGCGGAACTGATGCACGATGTCATTGTTCAGAATAAACCGGTCAAGTCTCAGGTAATCGAATTTCGCAAACGGTTTCAAGAAATGCAGTATTGTTTTTCGGAAAATGAGATTCCACGAGTTCAGAAAGTGCTGGAAGCAATCGTATGATTTTCTGAATTCTTTTTCAAATCAAGCACCATAATACAGGATTTCACCATGGCTACTCCATTGATTCGATATGTATTTCTTCTATTCTTGACAGTGTTCGCCTCTATTGCAATGGCCTCAGATGGGTTCGGAGAGGATGTCCAGATATCCGAGCCAATTAATCCCGGATTGAATTATCTGCTATCTCTAACAGAGCCTGCGCGGTCTCAAAATTTTGATTCCGGAATGATTGAAGAAGTTATTGAATTTGTGTTATCGTCAAAAAATAAAAACACCTTGTATTTTCCAGGAAATCGAACAAACATCGCATCCGCTTATCATGAATTCGATATCCACAAAGATCTCAAGCATATCCTGAATATCGGTTTTAATCCTGGTATTCCCCCGTTTATCCTCTCGCCTTCTTCGGTTCGTCTGGCTTACTGGACAGAGATTAACGGGAAAAAACAGCTTTTCCCCGATTTATCTTCAATGCTGTCGAGGCTTGATCACCCAATAATAGTCACCGGAGTGGAGCATGAAGAAATAACCCCCGATCTGAATACCGGCGCTTATTATGGATACGATTTGAACCGCATCCTGATTCTGTTGAAATACCAGGGTCGCCCCGCCCTGATTTCTGTATCCAGGCAGAAAAATGTTTCTGATGTCGGCAAAAAAGGAGTGGTTTTGGGAAAGGATGAAAACTGGGATTATTTCTATTCAGGTCAAAAAGGGCTGAACAAACCGGGGCTGGGCTGGGTGAATTCCTATATGTATGATTCCTACACCGTATCGGTATTCATTGAGCAAGATGGGGCAGACCCTAGGGTACACTGTGGAGTTTACAAATGGCTTCGGGCAGGATGGGCGGATATGAACATGGTTCAGAATCAGCACATCTATAAAGGGCTTGAGCGTTACTCGGAAACCGCAAAAGAGATTCTGGAACACCCATCCCTTCCTGAATCCGGAAGGATAGCAGAAATATTTTCCATAATAAAAACATTTTCCGCAGACGAACTCAGAGACAAAGTCAGGAAATATGTCACTCAATTGGCTCAAAAATATGGAGACGACACCAGCTCAGGCGGAAAGCTGATTGCTGAGACCATAAAAGACGGCTCATACCTGAGCCAACTCAGCCAGTATCAAATGCAGTCGGTTCTGGCCGTTGAATACATCAAATTTCTGCTGGGGAAAAACACCATCCAGGATATTGCCTATTTCATTAGCCCCGCCGACATTAACCGTCACCGAAAAGGCTGATGCCTTCGTAGAAAGTCCAATATCTGCGTTGAGCTTCATCCTTCGTCGTTGCGGCGTACTACTCGTACGCCTCACTCCTCAGGATTTGCTCGCCTTGATCTTGAACTTTCTACGAAGGCATCCTTGAAGGCATCCTTTTAGCTTGGGCTGTCAGACCGGATGAGGCCGTTTGGCGGATAATATCGGCGTATTGACAACCAGAGCAGATTTGCCTTCTGATTTTCGAATGTCAATTTTGAGGGTTTCCTTGTCAATTTCAAAATATCGGGAAATGACATCCACAATATCCTGATGTAATCTGATCAGAATATCGTCCGATACTTCCAGCTTGTCATATATCAGTGCAAACTGAAGCCGCTTTTTGGCGACATCTTTGCTGTCGCCTTTGTCCATCAGCTTTTTCAACCATCCTTGAAACATAGGATCACCTTATTTACCAATGCCAATTTTCAGGCCAACTCGTTTCCAGAAGGATTTGAGCGTTTGCGGGATTTCTATTGGAAGATCTATTTGCCCATTCAGTCGCATGGCAATGCGCCGGAAAGCCAAGCCTGCTTCAGAGTCCTTCTGCAGAACCAGGGGGACTCCCGTATTGGTCGATATGATAACCTGGGTATCCATCGGAACCAGACCTAAAAGATCGATAGACAGCACTTCCACCACATCCTCATGACTGAGCATATCCCCACTTGCAACCATCTCGGGAACGATACGGTTGACAATCAGTTTCGGCGTAATGGATCGAGCATGCAACAGGCCGATGACCCGGTCTGCATCACGGACTGAAGAAATTTCAGGGGTACAGATCAGCACAGCCTCGTCTGCAGGCGCAACAGAATTTTCAAAGCCCCGTTCGATGCCTGCAGGGCAATCCAGCAGCACGAAATCAAATTCTTTCCTAAGTTCCTTGCAGAATTGAACCATATCATCCGGGTTCAGGACATCTTTGTTGTCGCTTTGAGATGCTGGAATCAGATGCAGATTTTCAATCCGCCTATCTTTTATGGCCGCCTGTTTAACCTTGCATTTGCCCTTAACCGCGTCCACAATAGTAAACACGATGCGATTTTCAAGACCCATCACCACATCAAGATTCCGCAGGCCGATATCCATATCCACTACGGCAACCTGCTTGCCTTCCAAAGCCAGAGCTGCACCGATAGCAGCAGTTGCTGTCGTTTTGCCAACACCGCCCTTCCCGGACGTAATGACGATAACTTTTCCTTCCAATTAACACCTCTTCAACGAACTACCGGCCATGTAAGCCGTCCGAATGGATTTGTCTTAATATAATCCTCAACAACAATGCCACCGTTTTCAACGTGAGCGAACTCAAGAGCAGGAACGGATGTAACCGGCAGTCCCGCAGCAATGACCCCCCCGATCTGTATCTGGATGGGCTTAAATCCGATGGCCAGAATAATGGCTTCCTCGTTATCTGGCTGCCCTGCTAATGCAGTACCGCTGAGATTGCCCATGATCAGAATATCGCCTCCTGCAATAAGCTCACTTCCGGGATTCACATCACCCAGAATAACCAGATGCTTTCTGGCAATGATCTTTTGACCAGACCTCACCCTCCCGGCAATAACTAATGCATCGGTGTGGTGTTGATGCCAGGTATTGGACATATCCAGTTTTTGAGGCTTATCCTCATTCATGTTATGTTCCCGCTGAGGCACTGATACGGATTCAACATTGTACTTATTTTTTAAAAAAAGAGACAGACTTTCAATAATTTCCTGGTGGCCTTCCGTCTTGCCAACATCCAGAACCACACGGGAATTGAACGCCAGATGCTTAAGCTGGTTAAAAAGACGTGTAAGCTCTCCTTCAACATAATCTTTCGGAAGCGTTGGGTCCAGGGTGACCCTAAAGCCGTCTTTCCCCCCTTTCAATCGCACTTGGGCTTTATCCTGGATATGTGTATCCATCCCGTTGTTATTACCCAAACTCAATGCCTCATCTTGAATCAATCTGCGCGATTTATCAGCAGAAGGAACCTTAATCCTCCCTTGACGGGGGGAATGGGGAGCATCTTCTGATGTATTTTAAGGGTAAAGATTTTATTACCGGAGGTATAGTGATATAAGACGAATGTGTCAAGAAAAAGAAACAGCAGTTTCACTGAATTCGCTTAAACAAACTCTGGAAATATGTTAAATAAATCATGTATTCATGCAGGTTGGCTGATTGATGGCGGTAGCGGCCCCATTCAGAAAGATGTGCTGATACACATTCATCAACATACCATCCAATCCATCGAACCGGCGCAGAAGTCAGCATATAAAAATCCATCGGTTTTTCTGGACCTTTCGGAATATACCCTGCTTCCCTGCCTGGTGGACTGCCATGTTCATCTGTTCATGTCCGGCACAGATGACATTGCCGCACGGAAACGACAGCTTGAAGCGGAGTATGATGAGCTGAAATCTGTCATTTCAAGCCACATAGCCAGGCACCTTTCCAGCGGTGTCGGGGCGGTGAGAGATGGCGGAGACAGCAAAGGACTTGTTCAGCGGTATCAACAGGAATGTCTATGTTTGAAAGATGTGAGAAAGAAACCGGTCAGCACGGGTTCCGCCTGTCATGCAGGCATTGATGTCAAGGTAGCCGGAAAAGCCTGGCATCAGTGCGGGCGATACGGAAAGCTGATAGGCAGATCGCCGAATCCAGGTGAAACGCTGGCGGAAGCCATAAGCCATGAAGCCAGCCTGCCGGGATACACCCGCCCCGATCACATCAAAGTGGTTAATTCGGGGGTCAACAGCCTGCTTTGCTTTGGAAAGGAAACCCTGCCGCAGTTTTCCCTGAAGGAACTCACTCAGGTCGTTGACGAAGCCGGGCGCCGGCAACTTAATGTTATGGTTCATGCCAATGGCAAGCTGCCGGTACAAATCGCCATAGAAGCCGGATGCCATTCCATTGAGCATGGTTTTTTTATGGGAGCCGAAAACCTGGCGCGAATGCGGGACAAACAGATCATCTGGGTGCCAACTGCCTTTACCATGCGGGCGTATTCAGCGATGTTAGCGCCTTCAAGCAGGGAAGCTTGCACGGCCCAGCGGAATCTGGATCACCAACTGGATCAACTTCGAATGGCCAGGGAACTCGGCGTTCCGGTTGCGCTTGGAACAGATGCCGGAAGTCTTGGGGTTCATCACGGGATTAGCGTTAGAGAAGAATTCAGGCTTTTTTTGGAAGCAGGCTATACCATTTCAGAGGCTGTGCAATGCGCCACCAAGACCGGAGCAAGGCTTTTGGGGATCACGGATATAGGCGTTCTGATTCCAGGAATGCCCGACTTGTGGATTGCCGTTAAAGGTAGCCCGTTGACGCTTGCGGAAAACCTCGGCGACGTTTATAAAGGCAAGGGCTTGTAGATCAGACATAGTGTTGTGCAATAATTTGGGCGCAGTTTAAATATGTAATTTGGCTGTTTGAGCAATCGCACAGTGAAGCTCAAACTGTTCTTGACCGCACTCGTGAGAAGTGTTACTCAGAGAAGATGAGACCCTCAAAAAGCAATTGCTTATCACCCTGTGTCCTGTTTTGTCAGTGCCGAGTTGTTGTTACCGAAATCTTCGACCGGTGAATTCCATCCAGCGAACGTGGACGGGAATCTGCTCAGATCGAAGACAACTGGTGAAACCAGTTTTTTTGTAAGGAGGTACGATGAAGAAGTTGGGGATGATGATTGTTTGTATATGTGTGCTCAGTTCTAATGCCTTCTGTTTTTCATTCGCGGATGACGAGAATACCGATGCGAAAGAGCGGGCTGCCAAAAGCAGCAGGGTTCAAAGGCTGACAGATGTGCCTTGCAGGGATTCTTTGAAGGGCATGAAGATTGCCGTCATGATCGCAGAGCGCCATTCGAAGGGCCAATTATCGGTCAGCCAATCGAAGTACAGTACCCTTTTCGAAGTAATCAACAGCCGCCTGAGAAATCTTGGCCTGAGTACTTACAATCAGGAAGATATCACACGACGTATAGCGGAAGCCGAAATAAAGGCGTACATGAACAACGATCCAGATGCGGCCCTGTCCGCAGCCGGCCGTTTAGGTGCAAATTTTATTCTGCGCGGCATAATCAATTCCCGTTCTCATGTCAATTCCATACTAAACATCAACGAAGTGTATGTAGATATGGCTTTCACACTTACCAGCTCCTCGGGTCGCACTATTTCTGGCGCGACGGCCAAGAGCGAGTCATGGGCGGGGGCGGATACCATTTCTGCAGCCAAGTCTCTCGTAGAGGAACAGGCTGATGAGATAGTGGCGAAACTCTACAATGATTTTTGCAGAAAAGGCGCTGCCAAGTAGCGTGTGTATTGTGAATGGCCATGTTTTGAACTTTCCATTTGCTCTTCCTCCAGCGGGGGAGGGTTGGGGTTCAAAAACACAAGTTATGCCTGTTCACGGTGTAGTACGGAAAAAATATGAAAGTCTGGCGCAGTGGGCCAGTTGTATGTATTTCTGGCAGTAGTGTGTTTGAATATCGGGATTTTATACTGATCGAAGGAGTTAAACCATGAGAGTAAGCAGTGGCGCCAAAATGATTGATTTGACAGTTCTTCTGCTGATTGTTGCGTGTGTTATGCTAAACCCTGTTTTTGCAGGTGATCCGCAGACCATTCTCGTTTCCGCAGAAGGATTGGTGGATGCAAGCTCCGATAGGTATCAAAAAGATAAAGGCCTGATGGTTGATGACCTTCGCGAAGATGCAAAGCGTCAGGTCGTGGAAAAGGCCGTCGGGGTGTATGTGGAAAGCTCTACGCTCACCGAGAATTATCAGCTCATCCGTGACAAGGTACTAACTCAGAGCAAAGGACTTATCAAACAAATTGTCAAGGAGAGCCCTCCTTGGGTAGGAAAAGATGGCTTTGGACACATGCTCATCAAGGCAGAGGTCTATGTCGGTCAGGTCCAGGACACCCTGCAGCAGATGTCCAGGGCGGGGAGAGTAAGCCTTATCAAGGAGCATGGAGATCCAAAGATATCCGTTGCCATCATGATAAGAGACGCAGACAGGGGGTCCGAGGTAGAGCCAATTCGCTCCACAGTAGCCGAAAATATCCTCAAGGGAAGGATAAAGGGCTTCGGGTATCGTGTCTGGTCGGAGGAAACTTCTGATAAACTCAAGGCTGAATTCGCCGAGCGGAGTCTCAAGGCGAATCAAGGTGAAGTCGCTATTTCGGCAGCTCAGACCAAGGCGGTGGATTTCACCATCCTGGGCGAAGCAAAATTCAAGACGCTTTCCGCCAAACTGGCGGCGTCGGGTATCAACGTAAAGAAATATGTCTTGACCTCATGGAGTGTAAAGTGCGTCGACGGCAACACCGGCGAGGAAATTTATTTCAATAACAAGATACCCAAGAAGCAGAGTTGGCCGGACGAGGATGCAGCTATTGAGGATGTCGGTCAAATGATTGGTTCGGAGTTTTCCAAGGAGTTCTTCGATCAACATCTGCTGCAATTGACTCAGGTGTATCAGATGCAGGTCGTAGGGCTTCCCAGCTACGATATGGGTGAGATGCTAAAGAAGGAATTCATAGGCCTTCGACCAGTCATCAACGTTGATTTCAGAAGTTTTGATGAATCGGGCTTCTCTCTTTACGAAGTCGAATTCAGCGGGAAACGCAGCAACTTCAGCAAACTCATCAATGATACCGTCGTCAAGCCGCTCAACAGCAAATTGGGCAATAACTGCTTCAAGTTCTCTTCGGCGCATGGCAACGTAGTGAAGATAAACTACCAGGCAGTAGCGGGTCTCTCCCAGAATACCGTAATCGCCAAGATGGAGGAGATGCCGCCTGCATCCCTTGTGGATGCGACTCCTCTGAGATTGCAGGACCTCATTAAGACACCAGAAACCTTACACCGGGTGGAGCAGGTCAACCCGCAGCTCACTTCGGCAGGCTCCAAGGGCGGTGTTCTGGGAGGTGAGGATGCAAAAAACATTACGAAGAGTTTCTGATATTCCGCAAGAATTAGGACAAGGGTGAAATTTGCTCCCGCCCCAGCGAGGGAAGGTTGGGGTAGGGGGCGAGAGATAATGGATATCCCATTATCATAAATCTTTCAAAAAGGAGAAGAGTTATGAAAAAGAGATTAACTCATGGAGCGTTTTTGTTTATTGTGTCGATGTTTGTGTGGGTGTGTGGCTGTGTAACAACCAGCGGGCCTGGAGGAGGTCCCCAAAGCGCTTCGGATATGGCTAATCAACAGGCGGATGCGGCCATGTACAAACCGATTGTCTATGCCAATGCTTCAAAGCCCGGGCCAATGATCATTGTGCTACCTGGGGACATCAAGAGCGCCAACGCTACATTTACACAGAAGATTACTAACAATAACATAGCTGATTTTGGAGAAATAGAGCTGGAAAGAGCGGGTTTCCAGGTACTTGAGCGTTCCAATCTGGGAGATATGTTGAAAGAGATCCAACTCGCTTTTGGGCTGGGAGATCCGCAAGCGATGAAAAAATTCCAGAAGGGTAAGTTCAAGTCAACAAAGTGGTTCGTGAAGTTTGACATTCTTAAGGCGGAGCCAGTGGCCGCGGTTCAACAGGGCTTTGACGGAAGTGCGCTGGGCGGTATTACAGGCAGTCTGATCGGAGGGCGCTCGGGTTCGGCAGTGGCGGCTGGGGCTAGTTCCGTTCAAACATCGGAGAGCGCAGGTGTCTGGATTGTGGGATTGAGATACAAGGTTATGGACGCTAACACATCCGAACAGAAGGCCAACGGATATTTCGAAGAAAAGATGGAAATCGGCGCTAAGTCCACCTCATTTCTTGGTGTGAGCCAGAGCCAGCAAAATGTCATGACGCTTGATGGACTGGCACAGCGGTTGGTTCAGACCGCTGTCGCCGATATAGATTTGAGGTGCAAGTAGTTTTTGCCGCAAGGAGGAAAAGATGAGAGTTCCATCTGTGTTTGTTTACCTTTTTGTTGCGGTAGTGATTATCGTATCAGGATGCGCCGCACCGCCCATTTATTACCCTCCGGTTCCCGCGGAACGTCCGGAGTACTACTCCGCTAAAGACTATTTTGATGGAGGCGTAAGGAATTACCGAAAGGGCGAGTATCGGGAGGCCCTGGAGGATTTTGACAAGGCCATCCAGCTAAAGCCCGACTATGTGGAAGCTTATTATTACATGGGCTTGACTTATGAAAGAATTGGAAAGCTCAATGATGCTGAGCGGGCATACATTGACTCCATTCGATACGACAACCGATATTTACCTTCCAGGGAAGCTCTCGGCCTTTTGCTTTACGACAGGAATATGTTCAAAGATGCCGAAATGCAGCTCGGAGTAGCAAAATCACTTGGAAGTACCATGCCTCAGGTCTTCTACACCCTGGGACAGATCAATATGAAAGAGAATGAATGCAGGAAGGGGATGGCTTACTTCAAGGAGGCGTTGCGTTTAGACCCTTCATATCCAGAAGCAAGGATCGCTCTGGAAGATGCCGAAGAACATTGTCAGCCCAAAGCTGCCAAACCTGCAAAAACTGTCCCTCATCGTCAAGAAAAGACATTCAAAGGTGGTGGTAGGGCCATAGACCCTGAGAACTTTTAAAAGAATCACTAAATTTATGAGTTCATGGACGAGAACATTCTCCGGTTTGCACAACGGATTTTTCTTCAATTCGATATCTTCACCCAACTGTCCAATTTGAGCCTGGATGCCGGATTCTCTTTTGTTTGACGGAACCGCCTTTGTCTGACGGGGGCGGCAACGTACAAGTCGAGCTGACAATCCGGTCTCAGACTCACCCAATTCAATCTTTAAGGGAAACACGGAAATGAAAATAATGTCTGGGGCGCTTATACTTGTTTGCCTCTGCATCGGGATGTCTTTGGTCAATGCTGTCGGCCAAAGCGATGCGCCAGGCGGCAATCGTGAGTTGATGGAGGTGTGGAACGATAGGAAAACCGCTGTAAAAGAAGAAATATATGACAAGCTGAAACGGGATGGAAAACTGCCGAAGGATGGCAGAATCGAGTTTGAGGCGCGCATAAAGGCAGATCCAAACAACAAGAATAAGGTGGACATACAAGTGGACAAGTTGCGCATTGTTCATCGCAGCCAAAACCACTCTGCAAAAAGCAATACGACTGGCGGCTCCTCTGCCGAGGATGGCGATTTCACCGCATCATACCAGCAGCCAATGTTTTTCCCTCAGGTCGAAATGCGTAGCATAGAGTTTACGGGCTCTGAGGTCATTCAGGATTTCGTGGAGCTGCGGGAAATCGTATTGCCTGGCAGTGCGGCTCCACCGGGCGGAGACAAACCACTGCGCTATGTACCTTCTCAGCCGTCGCCAGTCCAGGAAACTCCCAACGAGCCGGATAATACTAACTGGTGGAAAAGACTTTTCGGTGGCTGATTTGTTCCATCGGGTCCTTGACCCGGGACATTGCCAATCAGCGCCTTCTGAGCCAGGGGTAAGAACAAATTTTTCCTTTCCCCTATTGTCGTGACAAACTAAGAAAGGAGATCAAGGAAACATGTGTGTAGAAATGAGACATGTAAAGAGAGCTATGTTC
>Ga0194058_10001755_pt1 | contig 10749 bp, 9 predicted proteins | sample SepL4417m_MetaG_FD_155490 | JGI IMG/M metagenome (GOLD analysis project Ga0194058, IMG submission 155490) | Anoxic zone freshwater microbial communities from boreal shield lake in IISD Experimental Lakes Area, Ontario, Canada - Sep2016-L442-17m | ecosystem: Environmental > Aquatic > Freshwater >... | reverse complement strand
TTTTCCGGAACCCACTGCCTCATATCTGGGGGCAAGAGAAGCTGCGTTTCACGATCTACGGTGACGAATCGGGCGGCCATGCTCCCGATTACTTTGTTCCTCGGTTTTTTTCAAGCCGCAGGCTTGGCAAAGTCCGACAGGCTGCTAGGGCTTTTGCGCCAGCTCGTCAGCCCCATCGTCGGATGGCTTGCATCCGCCCGTCCGGCGACCAACTCCACAGCCGTGTGTCCCGTGATGGCGAAGTGGAGCTTGTTCTGCACGGTGGCAAAAAATCGCTCCGCAGCTGCCGTGTTGGGCGAATAATCGGCAGCCGTCGCATAGATATCCGTAATTTTCTGGTAAGCCATCCGCTCGCTGGCACGGATCTCCCTGACCTCCTCCAACAGCTCTTCAAAGTAGCGTTGGTCAAACCGCGTCCCTTGGGTGAAGCGCACCTTGTCGATGGCGAAACCCTTCAGGATATAGTCCTTCAGCCGGTCCGTGGCCCAGGTGCGGAACTGCGTGGCGCGCGGGCTGCTCACCCGGTAGCCCACGGCGATGATCGCCTCCAGGCTGTAGAAAGTGACCTTCCGCATGACCGTGCGTCCTCCCTCATTTTGAACTAACGAGGATTCCTCGGTAGTTGCCACCGGATCCAGTTCCCGCTCGGTGAAGATGTTCCGCAGGTGCAGGCCGATGTTATCCGTGCTGCACTCATACAGCTCCGCCATCAACTTCTTGGTAAGCCAGACATTCTCGTGCTGAAATCGCACCTCCACACGGGTGTTGCCGTCCTCAGCGGTGAAGATGGTGATGTCGTCGCAGCGACCTTCTGTGGGTTCCAGGCTCATCGGTGGGGGGGCATGCTTCGAGGGCTTGGCCTTGGGCGGCTGTGATTGCTGTCAGCCGTAAAGGATTTCTTTACAACTGAGCTCTCAACCATTTCGCGCTCCCATTGAACTGAACAGGAACTCATATCCGATGCTGGTTACGCCAGTTCAGGAACGGAATGCGCCTCGTAGCCGTGGACCAGCGATCCGAGCACGTCCATGAAGGAAGCAAGAGGGTGGTCTTCGTCTTCCCCGACTTCGTCGGTGATTTCGTCCAGAAGAGAGACAATGCGCGAGTATTCCGCATCCGTGCGGGGGACGCAAACGAGCGAGGAGATGGGGGCCCAGCTCCGCGTGAGGGTATCGAGTTGTGCTGCGCTCATTTTTTCCAAGCTCCTTTGTCGTATTCACTATGCGTCAAAACGTGGCGGATGTAAACTTTTCGCCGATTGTAGTGGATGGCGGCGATGAGGCGCGCCTTGTTACCGGCGATGTTGAAAACCGTGAACTTCTCCACCTTGTCAGCATGGGAAAAAACGGAGCGGACCTCTTGAAAAGATGTATTTGGCGTCGAAGCGGTCGCATTCCGAGTAGCCCTTGGCCTGCTGCATCCCTTTCAGCGGGTCTTCACCCTCCCGCTTCGCTTCCATGACGGCTATTGGCAGTGGCGCGGGTCCGTTCGGCGTTTCCACGCAGAGCAGATAATCCGTGCGACCATGCCCGGGACGACGACGGCCTTTCGGGCCAATCGGTTCGACCGGAGCCTTCGTCTCAAGCTTCACATACGGCTTGCGATAGCCTTTCTCCCTGAGAACCGGGTCGATCAGCTCATAGCGGGTTTCTTGTTCATTCATGCTCATTTTATCGAAAAGGAGAGCATGTTGCGATGCTAGTCGCTCTCGAACGGGAAGACTTTGACTTCCACGCGGCGGTTCGCCTTGTTGTTGTCGGCGTTGCTCGGGTCGGTGCAGTTGGCCAGCGGGTTTTTCCACCCGTTGCCGACGACCTTGAACTGGTCGGGGTTGAATTTGAACTTGGCGAGGATGGCCTTTTTCACGGCATCGGCGCGGTCGTAAGAAAACTGGATGACCAGGTCCTCGGGGACGACCCCGCGCCTCGAGGCGTCGGTGTTGCCCTCGACGACGATGTAGGCGTTTCCGAACCCGCCCGCGAGCTTCCCGATCTCATCGAGATACTTGGGGATGTTCGCGTCATATTCGGCATCGAGCTCCGAGCTGTTCGGCTTGAAGGTGAAGTTGACCGACCGGCTGAGGATCTGGTTGGTTGGCGCCTCCAGCGAGGTGAACGACATGCCGGGCTTGAACATCGGCTGCGAAACGTCGCGGGAGTCCTTGAACGGTTCCCGCAGGGATTCCAGCGCCTTCGTGTATTTGACCTGCGAGGCGGGAACGATCGTGTCGATCGCGCCGAGCATTTTGAAAATTCCGGCCGCCGACGTGTAGATGACCTCGAAGTTGGCCGGGTTCATCGGCTCGAAGAAGAAGTTGGAATTCTCTCGGTAGTTTGTCAGGTGGGCGTCTCCAGTGGCGATTCCGCCGTCCTTTCCGACCATCGCCTTGCAGTCATCGATGGGCAGCCCGTAGGCCTTGCTGAGCTGCTCCGCTGCGAGGGCGGGATTTTTCCGCACGAGGTCCACCCCTTTGAGGATCCCCTCGACGAGGCCCTTCACGATGTCCGGGTGGTCCTTCACGAAGTCGTTGCGAACCGCCCAGACGTCCGCGATGCGCCGGTTGGCCGACGCGGTCGAGAGGACGATGTGGGTCGACTTATCCATGTCCGATATCGTGTAGATGTCCGGAGAGAACCCCACAAACGCATCGGCCTTCTTATCCTGCACAAAGATTTTGGCCGCCGAAGGCGCGTCGCTGGCCCAGATAAAGCTGATCTCGTCCGGGTCGATCTTGGCGTCCAGGAGGAGGCTCATGATGAAGTAGTGGCTTGGGCTGTTCTGCGCGACGACCACCCGCTTCTTCACTCCGTTGGCCATCTTGAGGTCGTTGATGGAACGGATGTCTCCCCGGGCGACAACCCCGTCGCCCCCGGCCGAGAAATCGACCTGCATCGGGACGTTCGGAACCGTGCGGGAATCCTTCGCGAGCTCTGGCGCAAAGAGCGCAACCATGTCCAGCGTGGCCCACATGATCGGGGATTGCCCGCTGGCGTAGAGGTCGCGGTTTTTCACCGGGTCGTCCACGATCGTCAGCTTGACGTAGAATCCGAACTTCAAAAAAAGGCTCTGGTCATTCGGCTCGAGGCCGTTGTTGGCGACGATGATGGGCGCCCAGCCTGGCCAGACGTTGATCGGAAACACGACGAGCGGCTTGCCGTTGTGCAGGTCCATCTTGTAGGCGCTGACGCCCTTGACCGGAGGGATCGCCGCGGCCCCCACCGCCTGCGCCTGCCGGTCTGCGGCGAGCAGCTTGCTGATAATCGCCTGCGCGTCGCCGATCTTGTCGGAGACCGACTTCCCGGAGGCCTGGGCCGGCTGCCCGGCGGCCGCCTGCCTTGTCGGATCGGGGAAAAGCAGGTCCTTCCATCGGAACATGCCGAAGCCGAGAATTGCGAGGATGATGACGGTGACGAGGAATTTGCCTTTGGTTGTCATAGGGTTGTCTGCTTGTTTTGGTGCGATGGCTTTTCGTGTTATTCCGCGATCTTCTGCCGCTCGGCTGGCTTGGATTCGGCGGCGACTTCAGGGTTGGTGAGCGTCCCGCTCTGTTTGAATTGTTCGAAGAGCGCGCGGCCGCGGGCGTTCCGGGCCGACTGGTCGGCCGCGACGTTCTTGCCCATCGCGTTGGCGAGGTCAATGGTGGCGGCCATCTGGCCCTCGCCGCCGGCCGCGCGCTCCTTCATGCGCCCCATGGCCTGGCCGACCTCCGACATCCCCTGGAGCTCTTGGATCGAGTTCTTGACCAGCTCCGCGAGCCCCTTCTGGGCTTCCGAGGTCTTGACCCTCGCCTTCATCATTTCGAATTCGCGCTGGTAGCGCTCGATCTCCTTCAGCGAGTTGGCAATGATTTGGACGTTGTTTTTATAGACGACATCGTACTGCTCCATCTGCTCCTTGTTGCGCAGGATCTCCTGCTGGACGTTATCCAGCAGCTCGGCGAAGTGGGCACCGTTGAGCTCATCGTTGGTCTGCGCCGCAAGCTTCAGCTGGGCGGTGTATTCGGCAACCTGGCGCTCCTCGTTGCGGATCTGCTCCTTGAGAAGGATCATCTGGGTTTTCATCTGCCCGTTCGCCGTGTTGGCGGCGTCCGCCTTCGCCCGCTGGTCGCGGATGCCCCGCTCGATCACGGCCTCGTCAATCGCCTGGGTTTCCGTGGATTTTTCCATCATCAGTCCGAGATAGACAAAGAGTCGCTTGAGGGCATTGAACATAGAGTTTAGTTTTTGGGTTGGGTTGCTGCCAGGAGGGATCACTCCTCGTCTTCGAGCAGGATTTTTTTGCTGAAAAGTGTCGTGAGGCCAGCCTCGAGGGTTTTTCCGGTAGCGGGAAGGACCAGAGCCCCCTCTTTTTTTACAGCATCAAACGCCTGGGATTTCACGTCAAATGCAATGATGTAAACCTGCGGGGCCCCCGGCTTCCCCTTCAACTTCCTGAGGGCAAGCTCGGGCTTCAATTCTCCGTTTGACTCGCCGTCAGTGAGGACAACGATATGTTTTTTTGCGAGGCTCGACCCCTCGAGCGCCTTTCCGGCGGACGCGATCGCCTCGCCAAGAGGGGTGTTCGCACGCGGGTCGCTGAATGCGGCCAGCCATTTTTCAAACGGGGCCTTCTCCCATCGGGCGAGCCTCACCTGCGGGCCCTGAAAGGTGATGAGCGTCGCCTCGACTGGAGTCGTCTTCGCAAAGGTGTCAATTTTCTCGATGATCGCTTTCAGCGCTTCCCCGGCCACCTTGTATTTCGGCTCCTGGGCATTCTTTGAGCTGGCGACAGGATCGCCCATGCTCCCGCTCGTGTCGTAAACGATCGCAATGGCGACCCCCGGCCGAGCCGCCTGGTCGGCAGCAAAGGCGGATGCCGAAAAAAGAGCGAAGGCAAAAAATGCGTTTCTCATGGGTGATCGTGTTTTGTCTGGCCGGAAAAGGATTCTACAAAAACCCGGGCCTTTTTTACAAACCCTTTATCTCCCGAGAGGTTGGCATCGCGAATGATTTGGATGTCGGGTTGAGCACTTTCAGGGCGATGGCGAGGGCAAGTTTGGCCTGTCGGCGATCTCCGGCCCCGGCTCCGCCGTGTAGAGCTTGAGAAGGACGCCTGTATCGTAATAGGAATTCAATGTTCGCCCCGTGATTCGTCAAGCAGCGCCGAAGATGCGACTCCCTTCCAGCGCCCGCCCCACAAAGTCAGGAAACTCGACGGGGGCCTGCACGGGAACGATTTGCGCGATGAGATGTTTCCGGCGTGTGATCCCTGCTTTTTGCCCAGCTTCAACAACTCTCAGAACTTGGGACAAGTTGCGCTGGGTTTCCATAATGGAAAATGTTCTCATAGCGCATCAAAACAACGCACGTTTTGCCGCGCGTCAAGCGAACTGCCGCCAGAAAAAGACGAGGGAGAGCGAGACGCCGATGATCCCGACGAGGTTTCGCACGTGTTGCTGGGCGATCTTCTGCGAGTAGTGGGAGCCGAGGAAGTATCCGATCATGGCACCGGCCACCATGACGAGCGCCTGCGGCCAGACGATGAGTCCCGCGCAAACAAACCAGGTGGCGGCGACGATATTGATCAGCGAGGAGAGGATGGTTTTGATGGCGTTCATCTCGTGGATGTGGTGCAGCCCGACAATCCCCATCGTGGCAAGCATGAGGATCCCGATGCCCGCGCCGAAATACCCGCCATAAACCGCCACGCCGAACTGCAGCGCCACCGCCGCAGCCGTCGTGGCCGGAGATCCGCCCGACGACTCGATCCCCGCCAGCCGCCGGATCACGTTGTTCAGCAAAAAAAGGACCGTTGCAAAAAGGATCAGGAATGGCACGAGCTGGTCAAAAAACTTTTCGTTTGTGCGGGTGAGGAGCCATGCGCCGAGGAGCCCGCCCGCGATGCTCGCCGGGGCGAAGGCCTTGAGCCAGGGCCTTGCGGCGGGCAGGTGCGTGCGGTAGCCGTACAGGCTGCCGGCGATGCCCGCGAGCAGGGCGAACGTGCTCGTCGCGTTCGCCTGGATGGACGGCATCCCCAACGCGATGAGCGCGGGGAAGGTGATGATTGTCCCGCCGCCCGCCACGGAATTGATCGCCCCTCCCGCGCAGGCGGCGGCGAAGAGGATGAAAATCTCCCACTCCCTCACAGGGTTTCCTCCGGGCTTCCCTGCTCGAGAAACCGAACCCGGCGGTCGTCGCGAGGGAGGAGGATCGTCAGGGTGAGCCCACGTCCGGGGCTGCTCTCGAGGACAACCTCCCCTCCATGCGCCCGCACGATCCGCCGGACGATCAGGAGCCCGAGCCCGTTCCCACCCGGCTTCGTCGTAAAATACGGCTCGAAGATCCGAGAGATGTTTTCCGGCGAGATCCCGCCGCCGGTATCCGAGAACGAGATGCGGGCATGGGTCTCGTCAGCAAGCGTCCGGATGCGCAGGATGCCTCCCGACTTCATCGCCTGGAAGGCGTTCCGGCTCACGTTGTAGAACGCCTGCTTGATCTGGGCGATGTCGAGCTCGATCGGCGGGAGGTTTCTGTCCAGGTTGCTCTCGACAAGGATGTCGCGGTCGAGGATTTCCGCGGAAAGGAACGCGAGGGTTTCCTCGACGATCTTATTGATGTTCGCCGGGCGGAGCTCGAGCGGCTGCGGGCGGATCGCCCGGAGAAACTGCGTGATGATCTGGTCGAGCCGCGCGACCTCTCCCCTCGCCACCGAAACCGATTCCTCGAGCTCCGGGCGGGATTTCGCGGGGAGCTTGCGGAGCTGCCGCTGCATGAGCTGGAGGTGGATGTCGAGCGAGTTGAGCGGGTTGCCGACCTCGTGCGCCACCCCCGCCGCCAGCAGGGTCAGCGCAGAAAACCTCTCGCTGTCGATCGTCTCCTGGGTCGCCCGGCGGCTCTGCGTGATGTCGTGCAGAATGATCGCCCCGCCCGCAAGCTCCCGCTTCCCCTCCTCTGCCTCGTCGCTCATCAGGGGGACAACGTAAAAATTCAGAAACCGGTTTTCCGGGTAGAAGACCTCGAGGTCGCGGCTGACGATTCCGGCGCCGTTGAGAGCCGCCCAGTCGAGCCCCCGGACGACATCGCCGAGCGGGTGGCCGAGGCTTTTGTCCGCCTCGATCCCGAAGAACCCGCAGGCCGCGCGGTTGAGGTAGATGACATTCCCATTCGGATCGGTCACGATCACCCCCTCGAGGATCGTGTTGAAAATCGTTTCGAGGAACCCTTTTTCGCGGGCGATTTCGACGAGGTAGCTCTGGACCTCGCCCGGCTGGACCAGCCGGATCCGCTCGATGAGCTTGCCGAGAAACCCTTTGGTCATCTCATTGCCGGCCCTTCCGGCGCCGGGGGATCTTCTGGTGCATCATCCTCCTTGCGCCCGGCGAAAAACTTCTCGACGACAAAGAAGCTCGCCGGGATCAGGAAGATTGCGAGGCAGGTGGCGGCGAGCATGCCGCCGATGACGGTGGTTCCTAGGATCCGCCGCGAGACGGCGCCCGAGCCGGAGGCGAGCGCGAGCGGGACGGTGCCGAGGATGAACGCGAACGCGGTCATGAGGATCGGGCGCAGGCGGAGCTTGGCCCCGGCGAGCGCCGCATCGAGCGCCGACTTCCCCTGCTCATATTCATCCTTTGCAAACTCGACGATGAGGATCGCGTTTTTTGCGGAGAGCCCGATGAGCATGACGAGGCCGATCTGGGCGTAGAGGTTGTCCTGCATCCCCCGGAGCGTCAGGCCGGCAAACGCCCCGAAGACCGCGATCGGGGTGGTGAGCAGGACGCTGAACGGCAGCGACCAGCTCTCATATTGCGCGGCCAGGATGAGGAAGACGAAGAGCAGGGAGAGCCCGAAGATCGCAGCGGGAGGAATCCCCTGCGCCGCCTGCTGCTCCTGGTACGACATGCCAAAATAGTCGTAGCCCATGCCGGACGGCATGCTCTGCGCGAAGACCTCCTCGAGCGCGCGCATCGCCTGCGCGGTCGAATACCCGGGCGACACCCCGGCGTTGATCTGGGAGCAGCGGAACATGTTGTAGCGCATCGTGAACTCCGGGCCGAACGAGCGCTTTTCCCGGATGAACGAGTTGACCGGCACGGCCTGGCCCTTTTGGTTCGTCACGTAGAAGAGGCCGAGGTTGTCTATGTTCGTCCGGTATTCCCCTTCCGCCTGGATATAAACCTGCCACTGGAGCCCGAAACGGTTGAAGTAGTTGACGAAATAGCCGCCGAGAAATGTTTGGACCGTCTGGTAGGCATCGGTGAGGCTGACCCCTTGGATCATCGCCTGCGCCTCATCCACATCGAGGTAGATCTGAGGGACATCCCAGAGCGAGGTGGTGAACAGCCCGGTGAGCTCGGGACGCTCCTTAGCCTTATCCATGAAGAGCTGGGTGTTCTTTGCGAGGAACTCGACGGTCGATCCCGTCCGATCCTCGAGCATGAACGTGACGCCGCCAGCCGTGCCGATGCCCGGGATCGCCGGCGGCGGAAACGCGAACGCGGCTGTCGGCTTCGCCAGCTGGACGAGCTCGCGGTTGATATTCGCCTGGATCACGTCCACCTGGAGCTCAGGGGTTGTGCGTTCGGCCCACGGGGTCAGCGTGATAAAGAAAAACCCGGTGTAGGTGCTCTGGACGGTGCTCAGGAGGTTGAAGCCGACGATCGATGTGACGCACTGCACGCCCGGAATCTTTCTCAGGATGCCCTCGATCTGCGAGGCGGAGGCATCGGTCTGCTGGAGCGAGGACGCGCGCGGGAGCTGCACAACCCCGAAAAGGTAGCCCTGATCCTCCTCCGGGATAAACCCGGTCGGCATCCGCACTCCGAGCCCCAGCCCCGCCAGAGCCAGGAAGGCGATGAGCGCGAGGCTGATCACGAACTTCCGCATCAGCCCGCTGCAGACCGAGACGTAGCCGTCGGTGGCCTTCCCAAAGATTTTGTTAAACCACCCGAAAAACGCTCCTAGCGGCCCGCTGGTCTTCTTTTTCGGCCGCAGCAGGAGGGCGCCGAGCGCCGGGCTCAGCGAGAGCGCATTGAACGCGGAGATGAGCACGGACACCGCCATCGTCACGGCAAACTGCTGGTACATCGCCCCCGTGATGCCGGGGATGAACACCGTCGGGATGAAGACCGCCGCCAGGATCAGGGCGATGGCGACCACCGGCCCGGAGACCTGAGCCATCGCCTTGATCGCCGCGTCTTTCGGCGACAGCCCCGCCTCGATATGGTGCTCGATCGCCTCGACCACCACAATCGCATCATCCACGACCAGCCCGATCGCCAGCACGAGGCCGAAGAGCGAGAGCGTGTTGATCGAAAACCCGAGCAGCGGAAACGCCATGAAAGTCCCGATCAGCGAGACCGGGACAGCGATCAGCGGGATCAGGGTTGCGCGCCAGCCTTGCAGGAAGATGAACACCACGAGGATCACGAGGATCATCGCCTCGAAAAGCGTCTTCACAATTTCCTTCACCCCTTCGGTCACCGCCAGCGTCGTGTCGAGCGCGACCGTGTACTGCAAGTCGTCAGGGAATCGTTTTGCCTGCTCGTCGAAGAGCGCGCGGACCTGCTTCATCGTATCCACCGCGTTCGAGCCGGGGAGCTGGTAGACGCAGACGATCGCGGCGTTCTGGCCCTGAAACCGCCCGCGGAGGTTATAGACTTGCGCCCCAAGGTCGACCTTTGCAACGTCCTTGACCCGCACGATCGAGCCGTCCGAATTCGCGCGGATCACGATGTTTTCAAAATCCTCCGTCGTGACGAGCCTCCCGGTCGTATTGACCGTGAACGTGAACACCTGCCCCTGCGGGACCGGCTCGCCGCCGATCTGGCCGGCCGGGTTCACGTTGTTCTGGGCGTTGACCGCCTGGATGACCTCCGGGACCGTGATGTTGAGCGTTGCGAGGCGGTCCGGCTGCACCCAGATGCGCATCGCGTATTCCCCCGCTCCGAAGATGCTCACGCTGCCGACCCCGTTCACCCGGGTCAGCGGGTCGTTGATGTTGATGTAGCCGTAGTTCGCAAGGAACGTCGGATCGTAGGTCCCCTTCGGAGAATACAGGACGAAGACGCCAAGCGGGGACGCGAGGGCCTGCTCGACCGTGACGCCGAAATTGCGAACGTCAGACGGGATCTGCGGCGAGGCCTGCGTCTGCCGCATCTGCGCGAGGATCTGGTCGGTTGTCGGCACTGTGTTCGTGCCGAAGATGACGTTGAGCGTCATCGCGCCATTATTCGCGTTGATCGAGTACATGTACTCCATGCCTTCGACCCCGCTCATCTGCTGCTCGATCGGCGTGGCGACCGACTGCTCGACCGTCAGCGCATCGGCTCCGACATACGTTGTCTGGACCTGGATCTGCGGCGGGACGATGTTCGGGAACTGCGAGACCGGCAGGCCGGCCATAGAAACCAGGCCAACAATCACCGTGATGATCGCAATGACCATCGCCACGATCGGCCGCCGGATGAAAAAGTTCGACATGGGCTATTTGGCGGGAGCCGGTGCTGGTGCCTGGTAGGGTTGGGCGACGACCTTCATTCCGGGCCGCGCCTTCTCGATCCCGCCGACGACGACTTTGTCTCCGGCCTTGATCGCGCCGTGCACGACGATGAGCTGGCCCTGGACCGGCCCCAGGTTGACGGGGATCCCCTTGACCGTGCTGTCGGCCTGCAGGACCGAAACGAAGAAGTTCCCCTGCTGCTCGAGCGTCGCCGCCTGCGGCACCAGGATCGCCCCGGGGATTTTTTCGACCGGCGCCGTAACCCTCCCGAAC
>Ga0194058_10001753_pt1 | contig 10761 bp, 11 predicted proteins | sample SepL4417m_MetaG_FD_155490 | JGI IMG/M metagenome (GOLD analysis project Ga0194058, IMG submission 155490) | Anoxic zone freshwater microbial communities from boreal shield lake in IISD Experimental Lakes Area, Ontario, Canada - Sep2016-L442-17m | ecosystem: Environmental > Aquatic > Freshwater... | reverse complement strand
ACTTTACGCTTCCTTGGAGAAACTCCTTCGGCATCGTCGATGATTTGTCTGTTCAGTGCTTGCCACCCGCGAAGAAACTGCCGTCATGCCGAAAACACGCCGCCGCCCACTCGCCTCTGTGCAGTCTCCCCTGGAAACCTACCTACGGGAGATCAACGAAACCTCGTTGCTTTCGGCCGACGATGAGCACGACTTGGCCGTGGCCATTGGCGGCGGCGATGTGCAGGCACGGGATCGCATGGTTCGCGCCAACTTGCGCCTCGTCGTCAATATCGCCCGTGGCTATACCGGCAAGGGACTTGGCCTTCAGGATCTCATCGAAGAAGGAAACTTGGGTTTGCTTCGCGCCGTGGAAGGCTTCGACCCCGCCATTGGCACGCGGTTCTCGACCTATGCCAGTTATTGGATCAAGCAGTCGATCAAGCGGGCCTTGATCAATACGGCGAAGACGATCCGTATTCCGGCCTACATGGTCGAACTGCTCTCGAAGTGGCGACGTGCGACGACCCGCTTGGCCGAAGAGCTAGGCCGCACCCCCACGCCTGAAGAGATCGCCCGTGTACTCGGCCTGGCGAGCAAGAAGCTGCCGATCATCAAGAAGGCCATCCACATTTACAATCTCACACCGCAGACCGATCAGGCCGACGCCGGCTGGTCCTTGGGCGAGATGGTCCCGGACGAGCGAATCCGCACCCCGGAAGCGGAGATGGTCGAGAGCGATAACCTGGTCCAAGTCATGCAGCAGTTGGAAACGATGGATACGCGGGAGGCGACCATCCTTCGCATGCGGTTTGGAATCGATGGACACGAACCGAAAACATTGAAAGAAATCGGCGAGAGCCTCGGCCTGACTCGCGAGCGCGTGCGGCAGATCGAGACCGAGGCACTCGGCAAGCTGGCCGAGAGTCTGGACGGCCCCGGGAACTGAACAACGGCTCTCCGCCAAGTTTGTGGTGCGGGCGTCTCGCCTGCCTAGTTCAACCACAACCTCTTGGGCAGGCGGGACAATTATCCGCAAACCCGGCGGAGAGCCTAAACAACTACCCAAAGTACTCTTGGCAGTCTGTCGTGACGGGTCATGAAGAGCGAAGTGATTTCCAGAAAAATCAACAAGCACGCGGCGATTTATGTCTGCATGGCCGTGTTCTTCGCCTTGTGCTTATTCAGTCATTATCTGGCACGGCTGGCAATGGAAATCTGCAACCGGCGATTTCTGGTGATGAACGGCAAGACTTTGCGAGCCATGGCCCTCATTGATTGGGTTGATTCCCATTCATGGTTGGCGATTGGGTATGCCTTCTTGGTCGTTGCCTCAGTCGCATTCTTGCAAATCCGTGGACGGCCACCTTGGAGCTATTGGGGAACCGCTGCACTTTTCTGCATTCCCGGGTTTGCGTATTGGTTCCCCTGCGCGCTCATCGCGGGAAAACTGTTCTAGCATCCATGACCTTGCAAGTCTGTGGGCAACATAAATTGAAGTCCCAAAAACTGCTGGCTCGCCGTAGGGTGGGTGAAGCATCGATCAAGGCCGACCACCGACCAGGCTCGGTCGGGAGACCGGCCACAACTTTCGCCAGGCACTAATTCTGGTATACTGGCACCCGTCTGGCTCGAAACTTGAACTGCGTCCTCTTTCTTCCGGGAACCCTTATGCCGCTTGGAATTCGCCCCACGAATGATTTTGCGTTCAAACGGACGTTTGGTATCGCGGAGAACCGTGTCGCTTCAGGCAATACTCTGTACGCCTGTCAGCGAGGAGCAGGAGCTACGAGCATTGGACCTTGCCCAGCTTGAATCGCTCACCACCAATCTGCAAAACCGACTGCGCAACCGAACGTCTTCGTAAGACCTCCGGTCGACCGGATGGCTCCGAATGCGGCTCCGTAATCCGACTTGGCACGGAGGGTACTCGATCAAGGGAGACGACTACTGGTGCGGTCGCTGTGCGGCACAGAAAACGCGATAAGGACGGTGAACCCGGAGATGGGACGCAAGATATTTCTTTCAGCACTCCGGTCCGTGACCGTTCTCTTCTCGGGCGACCTCAACGAACTGGGTTTGTTTCTGCTCAGAGCTTATGACGCTCGCGCTCGCGAGGCCAACGCCCGATATTCCCGCGTCACCGTCGGCCCGTCGCGACCAACGCTTCACTAATTAGATCATTTCCGCACGCCACAACACAGTTTGTATTTGCGTCTACTCCCGCACGGACAGGGAGCATTGCGACCCGTTCCTGGGTATTTCTTTGTTGGTGAAGACACGACACCGACCATGTTGGATGTTTGCTTTGAGCGCACATGCATTCCCGGGAACATCTCGCGATGACGCTGGATCATTGGAAGAATGATGTGCCGCCGAAATTCGGCGAAATCCCCATCCGTCATCTCCAATGCAGGCTTCAACTCGTCGATTGCTGCATCCTGCTTGTCGCCTGGCAAGAGCGCAAGGTTCCAGCACATCTGAGCGATAACCATCGCGTGGTTCATTTTGTCGATGGCCCCGCCGGTCTGATCAAACAACGGCTGGGCATAAGCTACGACTGCGTCAGCAATGGCTCCCACGGGGTAACTCCTTTCGCAACAAGCCTAACTTGCCTACGGACCCAATTTACACTTTCACAAGTGTAGCCATTGCCGAAGTGGACGGCAAGTGCGGCACAGGTACGGCACGGCACAGGTACGGCACAGGCTAACCAGGGCCATTTTGAGCCTTGCTCCAAACCCGAGAGCCTTAACCGGCCTAACGCTTGGCGTAAAACGCCGTGGCGAAATCCACTCGGCGTTGTCCTTATATCCCGTTACCACAAAAGGTTTTTCGTCACGTCTCTTGGGCTCTCCTGCGTATTTGCCAAAAACAGAGAATACGATCCCCCCCACGCCGAGTGGGCATCGAACAGCGATTTATCCGTACTCTCAGACTCCCTGGATGCCGCGGCCGGATTGTTTAACACAACCGTTGGGTTTGGTGTCCGGCGATCGATCGAGACGCGAAACTGGATTATCTCTTTATCATTGGTGGGGGATGGGGAGTAGTTGACAGCGATGCGTTGACAGGGCTGCTTCCGTAGATCAAAATCAAAGAAGTTATGTTGGCCTACCGCCGTGGCGTTCGGTAGGTGCGACAATACTAAGAACGCCGTGAACGACTACAGGACATAAAATGAAGGTATTTTTTTTGAATCTTTTTTCCGCGTTGATGGTCGTGAATTTGGCCATCGCCCAGGATGCGACGAATTTCAAAAATACAAATGACATAAGGGAACGTGCTGCCGCAGCCTGCCTCCAGGAAGCCGATCAGTTGCTCGCTGAGTATCTCAAAGAATATGATGTGGGCATAAAGGGTGAGCTAAAGTCAATCAAGGATGGCTCTTTCGTGGCACCCGCCTTGATGGTTCCCGGCAAACTTCCGCTGCCTCAGTCGTGCCTCGAAAAAGCTGCTGTTGGCAATGTTGGCGCAGTGAAAAGCTCTCGCTTCGAAGGCTTTCCGCGGCTCGACACGACCGTCGCGAACATCATCAATGAGAATGAAATGCTGGTGAAGTTTGAAGAGCAGTTTTACGACGCCCGAGGTGAACTTCACCGCATAATCAAGGGGTTCGTTTTGAAGATGCCGACGGCTAATCTTGCTGATGGGAAAAAGCTTTTGCTCGATCACGTATTTGCAGTAACGGGAACTCAGCAATTTAAGACCGGCGGTGCCCCTCGCACATTTTTGGTGCTTGAGGCCGTGGATGGTGCTTGGCTGAAAGCGGAAGTCGCTAAACGGATGCCCAGGAGCACGATGGAACGAATCCGTAAAGCCATCGCCGACTAGCGGCGAGCTAGTACCCGCTGCCGCTTCGACCGCAGCCTCGCGATCTGCATGTCCTGTGGTTCGTAGGGCGGGGCGGATGGAAAAGAAGTACGTGAATATAGGCACATTCAAGGCAACCTTCTAATTCCCTCCGCCTGCACACCCTTTAGTCACCAGTTTCTATGGTTTATACTGGCTGGTGGAAATTAAAATTCCTATACTTCTTTATAGCTCAGCTTAGCGGTCTCAGTGCAACACCTACTCAACTCCTCCTTGCTGAAACGAACGGCCTACTGAGTTTCAATTACGACCCGGATGTGAACCATGTGGCGTATCTTGAGTGGATCAATGGGTCGCCTGGTATCTGGTATGCAGCGGGACTAGGAGCGAATGGCGATCCGTATGGAAGCAAAGGTTGGTTTACCGTTAGTCCACAAATGAACCGCGAGTCTACTTGGGTTATCGCTCAAACAGTCCCCGAACCCTCCACCTTCGCCCTCCTCGCCACCGCCGCCCTCGGCTGCTAGGCTTCCGTTGGCGACGCCGCAAGCCAGACTAAGCCCCGCACTGCCGCAATCAAGCGGGCCACCAATTACGGTGGCCCGTTCTAGTTTTTTGCGACCTCATGCACTGCAATCCCACTCATCGAACTCTCATCGTTCTTCATGCCGATTTCCTGATCCCCGCCAATGGCTTCGGCGGAAGGAACGACGTGAGTCTGGATATGGTCTTGATTCCCGAGGCGAGTTCAAGGCCTTTGGCAACGCCATTGGCAACGCTGGCAGGTTCAAGTAGAATTGACTCTTGCCTGAGCAGCCGTTGTGGGTCCAGGCACTATCGCAAAGGAATCTCAATATGCATTTTGAAAACGATACCGTTGTCGCCGAAGGGCTGGAAGGGTTCTTTGGGAATTACCGCGGCACGTTTCGGAGCGAGAGTGGCCAAGTTACTGCCCACCTGTTTGAACAGGATGGTTGGCTGATCGCGCACGTTTCCATGCCGATGGGCATGGAAGTTGACGAGATCACGGACCCGTACCTGGGAGAATTGCACGACTACGCCCGAAAGTACGGATTTGAAACGAGGCTCCGCATTGTCTATGCGGAATGAGTCGGTCGTGACGGAATGATTCCGTTATCAGAAAGGAAATCATGACGGCGATACGCGTCACCATTACTTTGCCCCACCATCTTGCCGTTCCGGACGGGGAGTATGTGGCTTCGCCAACAGGCGAGAGTATCCATCTGGAGGTCCGAGTCGATCTTTCTCCGGAAGGCCAACCTGCTCTCATCCGGACGAGCGTATCGTCTTGCTTTGATGCAGCCGATGGTGTCTTGGGAGAGGCTGCCGCGAAGATTGCGTCTCAGCAGGCAAGAAGTCTTTTACGCCACACGAACCGCCTTCTCCGCTGGTATCGTCAATTGGCCTCACGACCGGCGGTTCTCGAAGTCACACGGGCGCAGCTCAGTCCATTCCGGTTTATGATCGACGGTACTGGCACCCCATGGTCGATCCCGGTTTTAGAGTATGAACGAAACCAACTGCCGATGCCCGCCTTCGCCAGCGTGGGAGAGTTGGGTTCGGCGGTCCGGGGCATGTTCGCCACAGGCAACGAACCCGACGTCGCCGATCTAACACTCTTGGATGGTGAACATGCCATGAACGTCGGTCGATTCCGTGAAGCGGTACTCCTGTGCTGGTCCGTCATCGATTCCTCTTTTGTCCGGAAGTTCAGTTCGCTTGTGGACGGGAGCCTCGCGGGAGAGTGGGTGGGGACAAGGGATTTTCTGAAAGGTTTCGACTTCGGTCTCCGCCACAAGATGACCAGCGGGTTGCGGATGGTTGCGGGACGTTCGCTGTTTGACGAACCCGAAGGTTTTTGGGGCACCCTGTCCGCCAGCTATGACAAGCGGAACGCCATCATCCACAAGGGGCAATCCGCCGACGAAGACGATGCCCGGCATGCACTCGATGTGGCCCGCAGGATTGTCCAGATCGTGGGGACTCTTTAGTCCGCCGCAAAGATGCCGGTGGCATACCAGATGCCGTTGGTGCCAAGTTTCATGTCATAGCCAAAGGCCCGATTGCGAGACTGGACCGCGCTCCAGTGGCCGGAAGACATCCGCCAACAGCGAACACACTCAATGGCCGACTCGACCAGATTCTGCCCCGGCCAACTCTCGGCACAGACCTCCCGCGGCGAACCGCCTAGCATGGCGGCTATCCGCGGAAATCGCCCGCCCCAGCCGTGATGGCCCTGAAGACGGATGCTGGCCTGATATTGTGAGTGGCTCTCGGTCTCCATGAGCAGGCGTTCATCCGGACAGCCAAGGGCACTAGCAGGCTTCTCGGGATGAGTTCGTACGGCATAGATTAGGGTCCGCTGCGTCAAAGTGCCGGAAGGCAAATCGAGAATCACCTTCATCTCCTTTGGACCGTAAAACATGCTGCCCGTCAAAGGGAAGACACTGACGATGTAGCCGTGCAGCTTGGGATCGGCATGGACGAAATCGACGATCGCCATGCCCGGCCGGCCCAACATTTCGACCAGCGTTGTATGCTGCAATAAAACGACCTCCTTGCCCTCCAAGGTGACCTTGGCATCTTGTGGCAAGCGGAGGCAGACCAACTCCTCCCGCAACTTCTGCTGCACTTCCGGGTTATTCAAGGTCTCGCGCTGGAGTCGTTGCGATTGCGGATCATCGGGGTTGTGGAAGAAAACCAAGAGCATCTTCCGCTGCTGGTTGGCGGCATCCATCGCATGGAGGTAGTCGGTTTCCCAGGAAACTTCGACGGACTGCGCTCCCTGCTCGCCCGCGAGGACCAGAGGGCAACAAAGAATCCAGACTATTGAAACAAGAAGGGGGGGGCGTGCTTTGCTCATTAGTTTTTACGGCTCTTCCGGTTTTATTAGGTGCAGAAGTAGGGTGGGGAGAGTGAAACAAGCCCCACCAAAAGCGGACCGCAACGGAATTGGTGGGGCTCGCTGCGCTCTCCCCACCCTACAATTTTTCGCGTTCCGCACCCAGAACCGGAAGAGCCATTAATTTTTCTCTCCGTTTTTTTTGACTCTTTCATCTCAAGGTGCGAATGTGAATAATTCACGCGAGACTCGGATTGTGTACCTATGGTTTAACTGATAAAGTAGGGGAAAGCAACTGCCTGTGCCGATTTTTCAGGGTAAAAAGATTAAAAAGGCCAGGAAAGATAGGCAGGTAATGTGCATAGACGGAAATCAACCCACCAGAAGGAGCTAGACCATGTTTGATCTGAAATTGAGTAGTCTTGGTGTGGTAGCTATTTTTGCTACCCTCGGATCCCAGAACCTTGTTTCGGGACAATTACCCCCTCCAGCGGCGAATGTCGCGGCGGTCCCCACCCCGCAGTTCCGTACGCTGACTGAGGCCGACGTTCAAGATGCGCTGACCCAGGCCAAGGCCGCGGTCGCTGCTCTCGATGAGCGTTTTGCCGCTGCGGGAGCTTCGGCAGATGGCTGGAAGGACTATCTCTCTTGGGATAAGTTCAAGGGCGAATTGCAAAAGGCCAAGCCGGAAAAGGCCGTTGTCAGCGATGTCTATAACAAGCTGGCCGCGGGCCATGAAGGACTGGAGTTGAAGTGGTTTGCCAATTTACGGACTGCGCTGGGAAGCTACCTGCCCGTGGTCGACTCGGTGGGCAGCCCAGACCTGGAGGCGGCGTTCAAGGGCCAAATCGAAGGGCTGACACAGCAAATCAAGTCCTTGAGTCCCCACCCGACGACCGAAGAGACCCAGAAAATTGCCGACCGTCTTCTTTGGCTGGAAACCGCCCGACAAGTACCGGAACTGGTTCGCGAGATTCGCCAGCGATTCTCCTCGCCGAACTTTCATGCTCAACTCAGCGGCGAGTTGCTCAGCATGGGTATCGGCGGGCCGATCGATGACGTCGCGCCGATTGACGACGTGATTTTGAAGACGACGGTTCATGGCACGGGCCGTACGATAGGCCAGACCAAGGCATCCTTGACGCCCAACCCCACCTCTGCCACCTTCGATGCCGTGCTGGAAGCGATAAATCACAGTACAACCGTCGGTCGCAACGGGCCGGTCTGCATCTATTCGACCGGCGAGACTTGCTTGAATGCCAGCAAGCGATTGTGGATCGACGAGGCGGGTTTGCACGCCAGTCCGGCCCAGGCCACCGCCCAGGTCCACACGACGATCAACGACATCGTATCGATCAAAGGCCGCAAGTTCGTGGAGAAAATTGCCTGGCGCAAAGCCGGCAAACAGTTGGGTAAAGCCGAGGCCATCGCCAGCCAACATGCCGCTTCCAAGCTCGGTGCCCGCGTTGACTCCCAGGCCGATCCCATGATCCAGAAAGGTAACGAGCAATTTGAGGCGAAGGGGCGAAAGCCGCTCGACGAGCGCCGCGCGTTTCCTCGCACATTGAACTTTGAAACGCTTGCCGCCGCCTTGGAGATTCGTGGCGTGGGGGCCCTGGAATCACAATTGGCCGCGCCTTCCGCCCCCCCGAAGTTGACCCGACCGGCCGACATTTCCCTCTGCATCCACGAGTCGATGATCAACAACATTACAGAAACCGCCCTCACCGGAATGCGGCTGAGCGACAGTATGGTGCAGCGGGCTTTGCTGGAACTCTTGGGACGTCTGCCCGAACAGCTCAAGCCCGACGAGAACAAGGAGCCGTTCATGATCGTCTTTCCTCCGGAGAATGCGCGGGTGCAGCCGGTCACGGTCTCGTTTGTCGATAGCGGATTCACCGTCACGCTCCGCGGCCAGGAGTATTTTGTAGGGGAGCAGCGGAGGCCGGGCATGAACATCACGGCCACCTACAAGTTTGTGCAAACGCCGGAAGGCTATCGAGCGGTTCGTCAGGGCGATTTGCAAATCTACGGATTCAGCCAGGTGCCCGGTGCCAAGCGATCGTTGCGTCAGCAGGGCATTTACACCGTGCTACAGACCAAGTTCGGTAAGGTTTTTGGGCCGGACATCAAACTTCAGGGCTTCAAATTCAACAGTGGCAAGTTGGCTGCGGCCGGACAGTTCGTACCGCAGGAGATCATTGCGCAGGACGGATGGATTGCCATCGGTTATTGTCGCACGAAGTCCGATAACGCAGCCACGGCCGCGAACGATTAGCGTTTGGCCGAAGAATGAACCAGACCGCAAAAGAACGCAAAGAACCTTGTTGTGGCCGGTCTCCGACCGAGCCACGCCCCCGACCGTAGGTCTCCCTTTCGCCGGGAGACCTGCGGTCGGACGTTGAACGCAAAGGATAGAATCTTTCTTTTCCGCCCTTTGTGTTCTCTCGCGGTGAATACGAAAATCTTGCCGATCCGGCATGGTAGTGCAAGGCGACTCTCGTCTATAATCCCGCACTTTGTTCCCGCGGTAGGGAACGAGAATTCGTTCTCAAACCCGTTGAGCTGATGATGGCCGGACAAGGACGTCCGCAAGCATCGCAGAATCATTGCCAAGTGACCGAGCCTTCCCGCGCGGCCCAACAGTCGGGCTGCGCAAATATGGGTATTCGGCTCTTGGCAATCGCAGTTTTCCTGCCGCTGTTGCTATCCTCCCTCTCCCGTGCCGACGATGCGATGATGATGGTTCGCATTGCCTGGGGGGGTGGAAGTGAAAAACTATGGGAAGGCTCCATCGCCGTCAGCCAAGGGATCCTTTCTCAGCCGCGGCCGTTAGGGATTGAGGCCGACGAACCTGGCTCAATGTGGTTGGAGGATGGCCGGTTGCTGATCCGTCAGCGCTCGCCGCGAGCCTATGACGGCGTTGATCTCATCGTCACTGCCCCAGCCGCCGATGCCAAGCTCATGGTACAACTTACCGCTTCGAGCGATTCGCAGCGGGGGCCGCAGATCGAGGTTCCGCTGGCCGACATCTCCAGCGAGTTCCGCAACTTGCAACTCGACAATCAGCAGAATCGCCTGCTGGTCCGCCGCTCACCGGGCGATTCGCTCCTGGTCCGCATGTCGCATCCGTCGATGGTCTTCCATCCCGGCGAGACGATGCACTTTGAGATCATTCCGCATCTCCTGCCCGTGGCTGCGGACACTCGGGTGCAAATCAAGGCTCAGTTGCTCGACGGCCAGCAGCGGCAGTTGTGGTCCAGCGCGCAGGACGTGCGGGTCGGCAGCGGGGAACCGATTCCGCTGGAACTCACTCTGCCGGAAGACGAAGGTGTCTACGACATCGTGATCACGGCCCAGCAGAACGGTGGCTGGCCGCGGGCACTACGTCAGTCATTGCATTGGAAAAAGGCGATCGTCGAGCGCCGAGTGCAGCTTGTCGTCATCGCGCGGCAGCAGCCTGCGGTCAAATCCGGCCGAGAACTGGGCCCGATCCTCGAAATCGACCCCACCAGTTCCCGCTGGTGGGAAAAGGTCAAGTTGCCACAGTTGCCGCAATTCTCCCGAAAAATTAGCGGCCCTCTGGGCAATGGCATGCGTGAGACCGTCCATCACTCGCTGGGCGACGTCTCGCAGCTCAAGCCGAGTGCCGCGTCGCCCGACGTAAGCTGGGAGGCCTATACGCTGAGTGTCAGCCCGCCGGGAAAGCCTTATGTGTTGGAGGTCGAGTACCCTAGCGACGTGCCCCAGACCTTGGGGCTAAGCATCCTCGAAACCAACGCCGCGGGCACGCTGGTGCCGATCGGATTGGACTCGGGCATCGACGTCAGCAACGAGGCCGCAGTCGCGCCGCACTGGGAACGGCATCGTCTGGTCTTCTGGCCGCGGACCAGTTCGCCGCTCCTGTTGATCACCAATCGTCGCCAGCAGTCGCCCGCGGTCTATGGCAAGATCCGCGTGCTGGGCGGCTGGGAACGATTGCCAAGGACCGATGCGGCCAAGGACCGTCCAGCGCAGCGGTTGATCGCGGCCTACATGGACCGCCCGCTGCTGCCGGAAAACTTCTCGGCCGAAGAAGTGCTCGATACCTGGAGCGGGCGGTCCAT
>Ga0194058_10001748_pt1 | contig 10767 bp, 5 predicted proteins | sample SepL4417m_MetaG_FD_155490 | JGI IMG/M metagenome (GOLD analysis project Ga0194058, IMG submission 155490) | Anoxic zone freshwater microbial communities from boreal shield lake in IISD Experimental Lakes Area, Ontario, Canada - Sep2016-L442-17m | ecosystem: Environmental > Aquatic > Freshwater >... | reverse complement strand
CCTCGACCAAGGTCGGATCGTGGCCTTTGCCGGCGACGGGTTTCCCGACGAGGAAGCTGCTCTGCTGGTGCCGGGCAGCCTGCGGTTTGCTCGCAACGACCTGGCCAACGTACTCAAGCAGAAGGGCGAGCCATTCCAACCGTTTGAAAATTGGTCGCAGATCGCGCGGCAACTTTTATCCGTTGCGTAGCGACAGCAAGTTTGCGATTTGGAGTGCGATGGCTTGCCCAACAAGTGCGGAAGACGAAAGTAAAGTAGAGAGTGCCGGCCTAGCCCCGACTGCGGACAACTCCTAACTCCCTAACTCCTAACTCCTAACTCCTAACTCCTTTCCCTATGTCATTCCTCCTTGGTATCGACGAAGCGGGCTACGGGCCGAACTTGGGGCCGCTGGTCATCTCGGCCAGCCTCTGGGAAGTTCCGGAAGGAATCCGCGGCGATGCACTCCATGAGCGGCTGCAAACCGTGATCGCGCCGGCGACCGTACGCGCAGCGAAAACCACAGACCAACGAGTTGTTATCGCCGACTCAAAGGTGCTTTATCAATCGGGCAAGGGACTCAAGCTGCTCGAACGCGGACTTTGGGCCGTTTGGAGCCTGCTCGATCAGAGACCGGCCGTCTGCGGTGACGTTTGGAAACTACTGACAGGCCCCGACGCCGAACCACGCCGCGAGGCTCTCTGCAATGGCATGGATCCCCTGCCGGCACCACGAGACTTCAATGCGGCGGAAATCGATCCGTTTCGGCCCCAGTTGTGCGAGGCACTGGCCCAGGCGGGTGTGCGATTCGTCAACCTGCAAAGCATCGCCATTTTTCCACGGGAGTTCAACGATACGGTTGACCGCAGCGATTCAAAGGGGGCGGCCCTTTCGCATTGGACCTTGCAACTCGTCGCCCGCATGATCGAGCCGCTGGGCAACGAGCCGATCTCGATCCTCTGCGACAAGCACGGCGGGCGGGATCGTTATCTGCCGCTCTTGATGAACTGTTTTGCCGATCGATTCATTGAGGTTGTGAGCGAGGGGCGATTGAAGAGCATCTACCGCTTTGGGCCGGCCGAGCGGCGGGTGGAGATCGCTTTTCAGGCCAAAGGGGAATCCCATCTGCCGACCGCCCTGGCCTCGATGGCTTCAAAATATCTTCGCGAATTGGCCATGCACGCCTTCAATGACTTCTGGCGTCAACAGGTCGCGAATCTCCAGCCTACGGCGGGTTACCCAGTCGATGCGAAGCGGTTCAAGGCGGACATCGCCGCTGCGCAGCAATTACTTGACGTCGAGGATAGAATACTGTGGAGGAAAAAATAAATGAATCTGTTCATCATCCGTCATGCCTGGGCGGGCCAGCACGGCGACCCGGCCTATCCGGATGATTCACTCCGGCCTCTGACCGACGAGGGCCGCAAGCGATTCGCGCGAATGGTCGAGGTTCTGGTCCCCCGGGGGCTGACTCCGCAGTTGATTGTCACCAGCCCCATGTTGCGGTGCGTGCAAACGGCCGAGATCCTTGCTGAGGCCCTTGGCAAGAAAACGAAGATTGTCCAACGGAAAGAGTTGCTCCCTGGCGGCGATCCAAAGCGTCTGTTGGCATGGACTCAAGAACAATGCTCTGGCCTGGAGCAGGTCGCTTGGGTGGGCCACGCCCCGGACGTCGGCTACCTGGTGGCCTCGCTGATCGGTTTAGAGAACGGCTGGCTGGATTTGAAGAAAGGGGCGGTCACCGCCACGGGATTTCCTCAATTGCCTGAATTTGGCTGCGGGGAACTTCAGTGGCTTGTGACAGCGAAAATTCTCGGCTTGTAGTCATTGCCGGCTCACCGTAGGGTGGGTGAAGCATCGAACGGTGCGTTACGCGAACGGATCTGGAACAGCGGTAAGGACCGGCGCAGAAATAACTGTCATGTTTTGCCCACTCGCCGAGCGGGGGCAGACGGCACACGGAGTGTGCCTGCTACTTTTCTTGCGACAGTTACTTTTGCGCCGGTCCTAAGTGCTTTCAGCGTCTCGACTTCGTGCGCAACCCACCATTTCCCGGCCGGTTCGCTCCACGCACCCTACGGCCTGCCGTCACTGCTAGCAGTTGGCAAGGTTATGATCAAGGCCTGCGAAGCGGATTTTGCGGTTCCCCCAGCAATTTCAAGGAAATATTTGAAAATGGAACTCGGATCGATTATCATGGAGGGATACCTTCGCAAGCTTGGGTTGCAGGCAACGAGGCACGGGCAATGCCTCATGTCGGGTTAACACTCATCTTACGACATAAGCATGGGCAACCAAGCGAGGGTACTTTTCTCTTCAAAATCCTGCGGAAACGGAGCATCATGAGCAACTACTCGGATAGTGGCAGAATCGGTTCGACATTGCGGACCAATCGGACGAAGAAGCCCGTCAGCCTCCTTGCACGGCGTCTTGGCTTCGAGAACCTGGAACACCGCCAACTGCTCTCGGGCGCACCGGCCAAGGTCGAACTCCTGCCACCGCCATCCGGCTTGGGAACTATTGCAATCACGTCGGCAAACAATTCATCGACGTCAAAAGAACTAACCTTCCTTGTTACCGGTGTCACGGCCGGCGACACGGTGAAAGTCTTTGCCGATGGCTCTGCGACGGCGATCGCCACCAGCGCGAGTCCGGTTGCCACTGGGGCCACGACCATCCAGGTGACCACCAACGGCACCAGCACGCTGTCGGATGGCGCACATACCTTTACGGCCACGCAGACCGATACTTCTTCGGTGGTCAGTGCCAGTTCACCGGTGAGCGCCTCGGTTCAGGTTTTTACCCATCTTGCCATGGCCTCGGCTCCCGCCGCTTCGGCAACGGTCGGCAGTGTATTTACCTACAAGATGGCAACCAATGCCACCACCGCTGCCGGTGATACGGCTACGATCGCGGCGGGCACGAAGTTGACCGGCATGACCTTCGATGGTGTCGATACCTTCACCTGGCCCGCAATCGACGTCACGGCCGGTCTGGCGGGCACGACGCAGGTGTTTACGGCGACGCTCACCGATACCGCGGGCAACAGCACCACGGCCTCGGTGTTTGTTTCAGTGGCGGCAACCAGCGGTATTTCCGTGCTTGCCCCGCCCGCGAGCGTGGCGATCGGTTCACCGGTCTTGGTCTCGTTCAACGATGCGAGCGCGAATTCGGCGACGACCTACACGGTCACCTCGTCAAACCCCGGAGCGATTTCTGCAACGCTCATGCAGCAGAGCAATCAGGTCGCGAACCCGATCTTGCGGATCAGCACCAACCTGGGCAACATGGATATTGAGTTGCTCAAGAACTACGCGCCCAACACGGTGGCACACATCGAGAGTCTGATTACATCGGGCGATTATGCGAACAGCTCGTTCTACCGGATCATCCAGTCTTTCATGATCCAGGGCGGCTCAGGCGGCTCGGGAAGTACGATCCCGGTGGAGTTGAATTCCGACTTGCGATTTACCTCCAGCGGCCTGCTGGCCATGGCCAACAACGGCGTGGACGGCAATAGCTCGGAATTCTTCATCACCAGCCCCAATGATACCAGCAACGGTTTCCTCGACTTCCGCTACACGGTTTTCGGCAAGCTGATCAAGGGTGACAACGTCCGCGAGGCAATCGCCAATACAGCGGTGGTGGCCAATTCGTCGGGCGAAGTCAGTCAGCCGGTGACAGCACCGCAGATCTCGTCGATGAGCATCATCACCCCGCCGGCGGCGGATGCCGGCGTTTTGCTGCTCAAGGCCGTGTCGGGAGCCGCGAGCGGCCCTTACACAGTCACCGTGACCGACAGCTTGAACAACACCCAGACCTTCTCGGTCAGCGTCGGCGGCACCAACTCCTTCGATCCACCGAACCCCTGGGTTGCGCCGATCAACGGCAACGACAAGATATCCACCGCCGCCAATACGGCAACGACCTTCACCCCCCAGGGGGTTTCGGCCGATGGCACGGCCGTGTCCGTGAATGTGCAGGTGCTGCGCGCCGTGCAAGGGTCCGGTTATGCGGGATACTACGTCGACAACACGTATACCGGCACCACCCCGGCTGCGGACACGACCAATCCAAACCTGGCGCTCGTGAAGAACGGATCGAGCTACACCGCGACCCCCACGGCCGGCTACTACGGCGTACAAGTCCTGGAGGTCACGGGTCAGTCGGCCACGGCTGCCGCCTGGGATTCCACGAGCGGGGTCGATCCGGTCTATCGCGCCTTCGTGCCGGTTTATGTCGCCCCGCCGGCACCGCGGATCTCTTCCATCTCCGTCGGCGGACAGCCCGTCTCCGGGAGTACTTTCGCCAATACCGCCAACCAGTTCAAGTTCAATATTTCGGGAGCGATCAGCGGTGCCACAGTTTCGGTCTACATTGACGGTGTCACCACGCCGGTCGCCACGGGCACCGTTGCCTCGGGAGCCACAACCATCACGCTGACCACGACCAGCACCACCAAGCTCTCCGACGGCAACCGGCAGTTTACCGTCAAGCAGACGGTTGCGACTCCGGCCCTGTCGCTGTTTGCGAATTTTAGCACTTCGACGGGCCAACCGGGATCCCAATTCCCGATTGCCGCCAGTTCCGTTGACAGTGCGGTATCCGCGGGTACGGCACTGACGATCGGCTTGCAGGTTCTTGCTCCGCCCCTCGGTAACGCCGCGGTCGGAGCGCTTTATACGTATATCGTGCAGACCAACGCCCCCAGCGGCAGCACAGTGACCGTCATTCCGGGCACCCTGCCCGCAGGCATGGTGTTCGATGGTGCCAAGACCTTCACCTGGACGCCGACCTCTGCCCAGTTGAATACGTCGCCGGCGTTCAGCGCGCAGGTTTCCGACTCCCAGGGTCGCACGGCCTCGATCGGTCCGGTGAACATTTCGGTCATCCTCGGATTGGCGCCCATCCAGGTTCCCGTGAATTCGGCCAAGGGGGGCAACGTGACCGTCACCTTCTTCGGCAGCCAGGTCCAGGTATACGATAACATCGCCAAGAAGATTCTCAGCAAGACCACGTTCAAATCGACCGACACCGTCTCGGTCAATTTACCTACCGGGCAGGCGAACAGCGTGTCGGTCATGCTCCCCGGCGGCACCAGTGCGGTGATTCCCAAGCAGGTGTTGGTGCAAGGGGTTTCCGGTTCGACGAACAACCAGGTCACCGTGGTTGGGACGAACGCGGCCAACACGTTCACCCTTGCCGGCGACACGGTCACGGGCAACGGATTGGGAGTGAAGATCGCCGCGGTGCAGAAACTCACGCTGTCCGGAGGCAGCGGCAGCGACACCTACAATCTCAACGCCGGCATCGTGCCCACCTCGATTGTGGATACGGGCGGCTACAACATGCTGGACTTCAGCCAAGACACCGGGGGCGTGACCGTCAATCTCGGCCTCGATAAGGGGCAGGCGCAGTCGATTGCCCCGTGGAGTACCACGCTTTCAATCAACGGCATCATCAACAAGCTGGTCGGCTCGGCGCAGTATGCCAACGTCCTCACCGGCGGCCGGGCGGCGATGACGATGATTCGCGGGGGCCTTGTCAACGACACGATCACCGGCGGCAGCGGCGACAACATCCTCATGGGAATCGGCGGCAATGACACGATCACCGGCGGTACGGCCAAGAATCTCATGATCGCCGGCACGGGGAATTGTAGCCTTTACGCCAAGGGTCGGGAGAATCTGATCTTTGGAGGCACGACAAACTACGACACCAACGATCAGGCCCTAATCAATCTGCTCAATCAAGGGTCGCGGTTCATGTGCAGTGCCAGCTACCGCCGCGCCGTGGCGGCGGCGGCCGCGAATCCCAAGCTGCGGTCGAGTCTTCTCAACTTCACGGACAACGGTGCCCGGAACACGATTTTTGGCAGCGGCGGCAGCAATTGGTTGGTGCCCGGAAAGAACGGCACGCTGAAAAAATAATCGGAACATGCCTACGGCACAGGTTCGGCGCGGGTCTCCTGACCCCGCCGAAACGTACGACCGAAGGTCTCCCGGTAAATTGGAGACCTTCGGTCGGCGGCGTGGCTCGGTCGGAGACCGGCCACAACAGGTCGAAAAGGTAATCGGAACATGCCTACGGCTTGTTCACCTTGATATTCAACTCCCGCAACTGCTTGGCGTCGACCTCGCCGGGGGCGCCGGTCATGAGGTCGGTGGCACGTTGCGTTTTGGGGAAGGCGATCGCGTCGCGAATGTTCTCCAGCTTGCCGAAAAGCATCACCACGCGGTCGATGCCCAAGGCAATGCCGCCGTGCGGCGGAGCACCGAACTGCAATGCGTCCAAGAGGAAGCCGAACCTTTCCCTCGCCGTCTCTTGATCGATGCCCAAAAGACCAAAGACCTGCTGCTGGATCTGCTGATTGTGGATACGAATGGTTCCGCCGCCGGCCTCCGAGCCGTTGATCACCAAGTCGTAGGCCACCGCACGACACTTGCCTGGATCGGTCGATAGCATGGCCATGTCCTGCGGCCGCGGTGACGTGAAAGGATGGTGCATCGCCGCCCAACCGCCCCCTTCCTCGTCAGGGGCGAACATGGGGAACTCAACGATCCAGGAGAAATTCATCTCGTTGGGGTCGTAAAGCTTCAAGTCGACGCCGAACCGTTTCCGCAATGCGTACAATGCCTTGCAGGTGACCTCGAACTTATCGGCCACGAAGACCAGGAAGTCGCCCGGTTTGGCGCCCATCCGCTGGGCAATCTTGGCCAAAAGCTCCGGACTGAAGTTCTTGGCGATCGGCGAGGCGAGCGTGCCGCCTTCCTCAACCTTGAACCAGGCCAGCCCCTTGGCACCAAAGTTTTCCACGATCAACGCCGTAAGCTCGTCAATATCTTTGCGAGAATAGCGGCTGGCGGCCCCCTTGACGTTCATCCCGCGGACGCGATTGCCGCCTTGGGCAACCTCGCGGAAGACGCGGAATTCGGCCTCTTTGGCTAGGTCGGTGACGTCGATCAGTTCCAGACCGAAACGCAGGTCGGGGGCGTCGTGGCCAAACCGCTCCATCGCCTCGTCGTAGGTCATCCGCGGCAGGGGTAGCTTGAGTTCCAGTCCGAGAATTTCCCTCGCTAGGCGGACCATCAGCCCATCAATCATGCCGATGATGTCCTCGGCGGTGACAAACGACATTTCCATGTCCAACTGGGTGAACTCGGGCTGCCGGTCGGCCCGCAGATCTTCGTCGCGAAAACAACGTGCGACTTGGATATAACGGTCGTAGCCGGCGACCATGAGGATCTGCTTATAAAGCTGTGGCGACTGAGGCAGGGCATAAAAATGCCCCTGCACCACGCGGCTGGGCACCAGATAATCGCGTGCCCCTTCCGGCGTGCTTCGGCCCAGCATGGGGGTCTCGACCTCGATGAACCGCTGCTCGTCGAAGTAGTCTCGCATGGACTTGATGATGCGGTGTCGAAGAAGCAGCGTTTGCTGCATCTTCTGGCGGCGCAGATCGATATAGCGGTATTTTAGCCGAAGGTCTTCGCCGGGCAGATCGACACTGCCGGGCTGGAATGGGGGGGGCGCGCTCTTATTGAGGATTTCCAGGTGGCGGACACGAACCTCGACCTCGCCGGTATCCAGCTTCGGGTTCACCGTGCCCTCGGGCCGTCGGGCGACCTCGCCGCGGATCAGGATCACGTCCTCCGAGCGCAGCGCCTTGGACTGTTGCAGGGTTTCGTCGCCGCATTCCGGGGTAAAAACGGCCTGAGTCTTTCCGTACCGATCGCGAAGATCGACGAACAACTGTCCTCCATGGTCGCGATAGGTATCGACCCAGCCACACAGGGTGACCTGTTGACCGACATGATCCGCGAGAAGTTCACCGCACGTATGAGTTCGCAACAAAGTAGAAATCCCTTCAATCGATAATTGCCGATGCCACCCAGCCCTTGTGAGGGGCAGAGCGTCAGTTTTTCCAAGAGTTTTAATTCTAACTCGCGGCTTAGGAGACGGGAAGAAGGGCAAGTAACGGAATAAATTGGCTCTTCCAGTTTTAGGTGCGGAAGTAGGGTGGGGAGAGTGAAACGAGCCCCCATAACGCACGAAGTTAAGGAATTCACTCGTCCCACCCCACAATGTGTCCGGTGCCTTGAAGCCCACCCTGGGAACTCGTGCCCATTCATTCCCTACGCCAACGGCGTTATGTCACCTAGCCCAGGGTTGCCGCGCTAGCGGCTACCCTGGGTATCGGAATACCCGAACCCTCCTACCCCGAAGGGGTTGCGTCCCAACGTCCCAGGGGACACAACCCCTTCGGGGTAGAACCTCGCTGATTCGTATACCCTGATTATGTGAAAAAGCGGTCCTCCTGGTGTGCTATACACGATGTAGTGTCATTTTACTCACCAAAAGCACAGAAGGAGAACCGACTATGTTGTACCTTGCCATTGACCAGCACCGCAAGCAGTTGACCGTAAATTTACGCAACGAAGAGGGAGACGTGACCCTGAAACGCCAGGTTAGCACGGAATGGAAGCGTGTGCGGGAATTTCTCGAGGGAGTGCGGAATCAGAGTTTGCCGGAAGGAGGGTTTGTAGCGATCGTGGAGGTCTGTGGTTTCAATGACTGGTTCCTGAAACTGCTGGCGGAATACGGTTGCCGTGTGATTGTACTCGTGCAGCCGGAGAAGCGGAGCAAGAACAAGACCGACCGCCGTGACGCGGATGCCCTCGGGGAACTGTTGTGGACCAACCGGCAGCGACTCATGGCGGGCAAGAAGGTTCAGAATGTGCGGCGGATCGTGCCGCCTTCGGAATGCGATGCGGCGGACCGTCAGTTGACGGCCGTTCGGCAACGGCAGGGACAATTACGGACGCGCACGATCAACCGAGTGCAGCATTTGCTGCTGAAGCACAACTTGCAGCAGGAATGCTCAACCAAGGGGTTGCAAACGAAGGCTGCGGCGAAATGGCTGGCGAAGCTGCCCTTGGGCACGATGGACCGTATGGAGTTGGATCAGCTCTTGGCCCAATGGCAACTATGGGACAAGCACATCGCCGAACTGGAACAGAAGATCGTCGAGCGGAAGGCGGAAAACAAATCAGCCGGGCTGATCGCCACGATTCCCGGTGCTGGGGGTTACAGTAGCCTAGCCCTCGCCTGTCGCATCGGTTCGATCGACCGATTTCCTCATGCCCGTAGCTTGGCTCATTTTGGGGGTCTGACACCCGGATGCAGAAACTCCGGCGACGCCACGCGACGACTGGGATCGATTACCAACTGCACTTTAGGCGAATTCGTTTTCCAGGTTATTCATCTTTCATCGCGTATTCACGATCATGCGCGGCACAGAGGTGCGATTGCGTCTCATTCAAACTTCCTCATGGGGGGGATCCTGGCCTTGCTGACGAGTCTGGGATTGGTCACCCTAGCCGGGTGGTTCCTGACCGTGTTTATGCCGCTCTATGGGTTTGCCTGTATCGTCTATGTAACGGTCTTCATGGCGATGGTCTGCTTGAAGTTTCGAGAGCAGTTTGGGGAGGAAACGTAAAGTACAAGTCTCACTCCTTCGGACTCTTCAGCGGCCGGAACTGCAATGCCGTCTGCCCGGCCAAGTGGACGGCATCGACCGCGTCCTTGTGGAACTTGGCCTGGGCACGAACCCGCGGCCCGATCGATTCGACTGGTACATAGGTGCCGTCGGTTAGTAGTCGGCGAGCTTTGACGTTGTCGGCAAAGCATGTGTTCAGAACGTCGATCAGCCGCTTCTTGAAGTTCCCGTCGAGGACGGGGAACATGATCTCCAGCCGCTTGAGCAGATTCCGCCGCATCCAATCCGCGCTGGCCAGATAAACCTCTTCATGCCCACCGTTGCGAAAGTAGAACAGACGGGCGTGTTCCAGGTAACGATCGACAATCGATCGCACCTCGATATTCTCGGAAATACCTTCCACGCCGGGCCGCAACACGCAGATGCCGCGGACATTGAGCATGATCTTCACGCCGGCCTGGCTGGCACGGTACAAGGCCTGGCAAATCTCGGGATCCTCCAGCGAATTCACTTTGGCCATGATCAGACCTGGCCGATCGGGCGTCGAGACATGGATCTCGCGCTCGATGAGGTCAAGGAACTTGCGTTGCAAACCCGTCGGGGCAATCACCAGCCTCGACCAACCGACCGTCTCCGAGAAGCCGGTAAGCAGATTGAAGAAAGCGGCCACGTCGTTGGCAATATCGCGGTCGGTCGTCATCAGGCCGAAGTCGCTATAGAGCTTCGCCGTGCGGTCGTTGTAGTTGCCCGTGGCCAAGTGGACATAACGCTGGATGCGATTCCCCTGACGGCGGACGATCAGCAAAGCCTTGGCATGGGTCTTGTAACCGGCAATCCCGTAAAGCACGTGGGCGCCAAGGTCTTCCAAACGGCGCGCCCACTGGATGTTGCGGGCTTCGTCGAAGCGTGCCCGCAACTCGACGAGCACGGTCACTTCCTTGCCGCTTTGCGCCGCCCGGCCCAAGGCGCGGACAATGGGCGAATTGCCGCTGGTGCGATAGAGCGTCTGTTTGATGGCCAGCACGCCGGGATCGTCGGCCGCCTGCTCGATCAAGCGTACAACCGGCTCGAACGTCTCGTAAGGATGAAACAAAAGCACGTCGTGATCGGCGAGAGTCTCGAATAAGTCGTCGCTACCCAGCAGATCGCGAGGCGGCTGCGGGGGCCACTCGACGTTCTTCAATTGCTCGAAGCCGGGCCAGTTCGCCAATTCCATCAAGGCCGCCCCATCGAGCGTGGAGTCTATTTCATAGACCTCCTCGGGCTGCAACTTCACCAGCCCGTCAAGC
>Ga0194058_10001744_pt1 | contig 10786 bp, 16 predicted proteins | sample SepL4417m_MetaG_FD_155490 | JGI IMG/M metagenome (GOLD analysis project Ga0194058, IMG submission 155490) | Anoxic zone freshwater microbial communities from boreal shield lake in IISD Experimental Lakes Area, Ontario, Canada - Sep2016-L442-17m | ecosystem: Environmental > Aquatic > Freshwater... | reverse complement strand
CGAAAAGGACTTGGTCCACAAAATAGAAGACGCGATAGGGAAAATTGAGCGGCCGGGATACCTATTGAACAGTGAAAATATGAACTCAAACAGCAAGCAGTCTTCGCAATCATCAAATGGGAAACCACACAATGAGAGCGATGGTATTACACCGGACCTTTTTTCATGGGAGCCGCATATCGTGTGCTTAAATTCTGTTTCACCCCGTAAAGTTGATTGGCTCTGGAAGAACCGTATCCCTAATGGCAAGCTCGTCTCCATTAACGGGAATCCTGGACTAGGGAAATCTCTCATACTGATCGACTTTTCAGCACGCGTTACCACCGGAGCCGATTGGCCCGATGGTGCCCCTGGTGGTGCTCCTGGTGGCGTCGTAATCTGTTCAGCGGAAGATGACCCACACGACACGATCCGCCCCAGGTGCGATGCCGCTGGTGCCGATTGTTCGCGTATCAATTTGGTTCAATCGGTTGTCTTGATGGATGCCAAGACTAAGAAGAAATCCGAACGCCTGATTGACTTACAGCGCGATCTCGAATCAATCGAGAAAGCAATCGCCGCAACCGATAACTGCAAGCTGTTCATCATGGACCCGATCAACGCCTATTTGGGAAAGACCGACTCGCACAAGAACGCAGAGGTTCGCCAAGTGCTTGGACCTGTTGCCGAAATGTGCCACCGTATGGGGGTGGCCTTTATCTTTCTTGGACACCTGAATAAATCCCTGAACGGTCCGGCCATGTTTAAGGCGGCTGGCAGTATGGCCTTCGTGGCTGCTGCGCGAGTGGCCTACATCGTGGCCGAAGATAAGGCCGATCCGAATACTCGGCTGTTCATTCCAGTGAAGAACAATCTCGCTCCAAACATTGGCGGATTAAGCTTCACCGTGGTTGCCGACGAGAACGATCAACCCCGGGTCGAGTGGAATAATCTGCCCATCGACACGACGGCCGACGATGCTCTTTCGCACGATCCGAAGGAATCACGCGGCAACCTGAAGCAGGACAAAGATTGGTTAGCCAATGAACTCGCGGCCGGTCCACGGGATTCTGACGAACTAATCGAACTCGGTAAGACCGTTGGAATTTCTCGCAATCGGCTGTTCAACGCAAAGAAGGAAATCGGTGCCAAAGCCAAGAAGAACGGTTTCGGCGGTGATGGTGGCTGGGAATGGTTCATTGACTCAAAACACTATGACACACCCATTAACAATGGGACGGAATGGAACGCTTAGGATACTATGAACACTACCCCCCACAAGACTATATACACCCATATATCCCCATACTGTCCCATATCTATCTCTATATGGTAGTGGGACTAATACAGAGAAGGACACAAGAAGTGAAGATAGGTAAGAAGGACAACGCCACTAACTGGATGACCATCCACAACACCCTGCCGGACTCGATTGAGCAGATTGAGCAGGGCAAGCAACGCCAACTATCGCTACTCGATCCGCCTTTCGATCACAGCCAAGCGGCAAGGGTGGCACGACTGACGAACAAGGAACCCAAACAATGACGCAACCCGAATTAGAGCAAGCCGCCTTATCCGCCTATGCCTCTGGTGTCACGTGGGACGGCTACTGGCGTTCCCATTGGCAGGACGTGGTTCAGGTCGCAATGGGCGATAGACTGCCGTTGATGCGTCGCCTATGTCGTCTGGTGGCGTGTGGTGACCTGTCTGGTGCCGAGCCGTTGGACAGCGGATGGGAGCGGCCGATGGACTGGGAGCTACCCACCGAATAGGGGTAGGGGCGGTCAGGTTTCTCGGCCGCACGGCCGAAGTGAGGAGACCGGCCCTCCGCATATTTTTTCTAGGGTTGCGCTATAAGGGGGTAAAACCATTGAAAGTTTCAAACATGCCTAAATTACCATCGGCCCCAAAAGGGCTTACGTCACGTTCCCGCAAGCTTTGGCAGGCCGTGGTCCTTCGCTACGCACGATCACCCGGCAAGCAAGCCTTACTGGAACAGGCCCTCCGTGCCCTGGACCGTGCTGACGAGGCCGCCGCCGCTGTCCTACGCGACGGTATGACCATCGTGACCGAGCGGTCCGGAGTGTCGCATATCCACCCGCTATTGAAGGCCGAGCAAGCCTTCAGGCAACAGTTCATTTCGGCGTGGTCGAAAATGGGCCTCGCTCACGACGCAAGTGACACCCCATTTTCAATCGGTATGCGAGACCTGAAGGAGAACGTGCAATGAGAAGTCTCGATCCGTGCTCAGCGTGCCCCTCTGGCACCATGCTCACTCAGACGACCCGCCCCCGGCCGGATGGATTAGCCGTGGTTCGGTATCTTCGCTGCAATTTGTGCGGTGCTCACGGAAAGAGTTACCTTCCCCCCAAAAGGGCGAAAGTACTAGAATCTAGTACATTGGTGGACAAACAGGATTTACAACCTGCTGCACTGCGGTGAGAATTGATTTTAGAAAGGAACCCAAAAATGTTTTTGACTCTTGAAAAACTTGCATCGGAACTCGACAGCGATTTGAACGCTGTTTTGGCCTTAGTCCTCGACGGCCACCTTCCCCCGCCGTCGATCATTGGCGGCCGTTTGGTTCGGTGGTCCACCGAAGCTTTGACCAGGTGGTCGGCTGTCGATTGTCCCAAGGGCCAACCGATGACACGGCAACAGGCCTACGAATTGCGAAGCACTCGCCTTGATGAACGCGACGAAAAAATGAATCAATCGGACGCGCGTTACGCGTCCGACCACCCCGACACTGAAAAGGAGACTGAATAATGAGTAGATTACTACAGCGACTGCGCGAAGAGCGTGGACAGGTTTCGACCAAGCAAGAAGCCTTGCTCAATTTGGCCATTAAGGAAAAGCGTGGTCTGACTTCCGAAGAGAAGACCACCGAAGCGGTTCTCAGTTCCGAGTACGAACTTCGGACCGCCGAAATCGATCGGATGCAAGCCGCTTGCAATCACGAAATCGCTAGCATCCTGGCTGCCGAAGACACAACCGACGGCGAGCCTGGAATGTCCTTCAAGGATATGCGCTCAGGCCGAGAAATTCGCGCCTTGCGGCCGAATGAATCCTTCGAGCGTTCCATGCGAGCCGGAAGCGATTTGGCGGACTCGGACGAAGTTATGAGTGTCGGCAGGTGTATCGCCGCCGCCGTCTTGAATCGTCCTGAGTTGCTTTCCAGTTTTGAGAAGCGCGCCATGATGGGTGCGGTTGATGCTGGTGGCGGGTATCTCTTGAACCCGGTTCTCAGCGGTTCGGTAATCGACTTAGCGCGTAGTGCGTCGGTTTGCCTTCGTGCTGGTGCTCAAACCATCCCGATGGATTCCGGCGAGTTGAGAATCGCAAAGCTGGCAACCGACCCAGTCGGCTACTGGCGCGCCGAAGGCGTGAAAGTTACGGCGTCGGCACCAACTCTCAGCCAAGCGGTGCTAAGGCCGCTGACTCTCGCAGCGATAATTCCGCTGTCCATCGAAGTTCTCCAAGACGCCGTCAACGTCGAAGCCGTGGTCACTGGTGCATTGCAGCGGTCTCTTGGTCTTGCTCTCGACCAAGCCGCCCTGCTTGGCAAGGGTTCATCTTCCGAGCCTTGCGGCATTGTGAACTTCCCTGGCGTGAACGCAGTCACTTCGTGCGGTGCCCCCGCCCACGGTTGCGTTAAAGCCAGAGAAGCGGTTCTCGACATTCTGACGGCCAACTATCCCGGCCGCCTGGAAGACCTGGCATGGATTCAGCATCCTCGCACGGCCAACTCTTACGACGCGCTGGCGGATACGCTTTACCAACCGTTGAAGGCATCGCCGTGGGTTGCAGCCCCGCAGCGGTTTATGACCACGAGCCTTCCAATCAACGGTGGCGGTGGCAGCAATGAATCGACCGACATCATCGGGGATTTTAGCCAGTTGCTTATCGGCATCCGGCAGCAGGTCAATATCAGGGTCTTGGACTCTGGCAGCGTCACCGATGCGGACGGCGCGTCTTGGTCCGCTGAATCGCAGTTGATGAAACTGGTCGTGGCCTACATGCGAGCCGATACCGTCCTGTTGCGGCCGACTTGGTTTTCCACGATCTCCGGCATCACTGCCTAACCCAAAAAGGAATCTCAATTATGAATCTCTCGACTCTCGGAAAAGTTACACGTTGCATCAACGGCGTGGTGGCAGGACAAGCAACCACGACGGGCACGGCGATTGATATGAAGGGTTACTCGTCTGTAACCTTCTATTGCCTGATTGGTGCCATTGCAAGCACGGGCACGGTTACGCTGAAGGCGCAGCAATCTTCGGATGATGCGGCAACGGATGCTTACGCTGACCTGTTGGGTACGGCGATTGCCTACACCGATGCGGATGACAACAAGGTCGCTATCTTGGAAATCGTCAACCCACAGAAGCGGTACATTAAGCCTATTCTGATTACGGCAACGGCCAACGGCGTCATCGACGGAGTGATTGCCGTCCAGACGAAAGCCAAGCTGGAGCCGGTCACCCACAGCACGACGGTTCTTTCTTCCAAGCTGAAGCTGGCACCGGCCGCCGGTACTGCATGACATTCACTTCGCGGGGTTAGTTGTTTCTCCCCGTGGCTCCCTGACGATTTAATCGGCGGCAGGGAGCCTTTTTCTTTTCTTGCACGAAAGCCTAGCGTCGATCCTGGCGGGGGCTAAAACCGGACGGGTAAAACCACGTTGACGGTGCCGATCACGCAACAGCGTCGATCCTGGCGAACCGGTTTTCGGGTTCAGGGGCAGCGGGGGCGATTTATACTCGATTTATCAGCGTATAGCCGGTTTCCACCGTCGCCACCTCGATGCAAGCCAGCGGGCGCAGTGTGCGGCTGAAGTGGCGAAGATGCGACTTGGAGACAATCAGCACAAAAAGAGTGAGGGTAGCCAAACTTGTCTACCCTCTATTGACGATGCCGCCAAAGCCTTCAGCGTCTCGCCATCATCCGTCAAGACAGCCAAGCACGTTGCCGACAAGGGCGCTCCGGCCGTCTTCTCTTGCTGCTTCCATATGTTGTAGAGGGGAAGAGGGTCGAGGTCGGGGTGAGTTGCGTGTAAAGACGGTTTCGGCAAGTCTGCCAGAATCGTCTTTACTGTGCTTTCAGGGGTGCTGGCCTCTTTTGCGATTTCCGCACTCGTCCAGCAAGCCAGCCACAAATCAAATATCCGCTAGCCCTGCTGCCCCTCGTCGCCACCATGCAGGCCCACGAAGATCATGCTCGACGGCCGACATGCTCGACGGTTCGGCGTGGTGCGGTTGTGTCCAAATGTACACTACCGCAAAATAGGAAGTGTCCAAACAGGAAAATAATCGGCGCGTACAACGGGCGTAGAACCGGAAAACAGCGTATTTCCTAAAGTCTTGCTGTTTAATGACTTATAGCTACCGTTCTTCTAACGGTGCGTTACGCGAACGGATCTGGAGCAGTGGTAAGTGCTGTCAGCGTCTCGACTTCGTGCGCAACCCACCATTTCCCGGCCGGTTCGCTCCACGCACCCTACAACCCGCTATCACCACTAGCGGTTGGCAAGGTTATGCTTAATGCCTTGGTGTCGTTCTCCTGCGTTCTCCTGCGACTCTTGCGTCTTCCTGTCCTATCCCTTAGAATGGCGGCTATGATTAAAAAGCATATTGGCTTTATTGGTGCTGGTCAGATGGCCACCGCTTTGGGGGCTGGGTTCGTCCGTGCCGGCCTTGTGTCCGGGGCAGAATTGATCGCTTCGGACCCCTCGTCCGAGGCGCGTGAGCGATTCTCCCATTCGACCGGCGGTCAGGCCGTGGACGACAACGACGAGGTGGTTCGCCGCTCGGACGTGCTCTTTCTGGCCGTAAAGCCCCAACAAATGGTTCGTGTGGCGGCCGAGCTTAAAGGCAAGCTTGGTCCTGATTTGCTCGTGATTTCCATCGCCGCGGGCATTCACTTGTCAGACCTGGCTCGGGGGTTTGGCGAAAAAGTCCGTTGGGCCCGAGTCATGCCGAATACCCCCTGTTTGGTCGGAAAAGGGGCCTGTGGATATTGCCTGGGGGGCACCTCCACATCGGCTGACGGGCAACTCGTCCAGCAATTGCTCTCCGCGGTCGCCCTGGCGATTGAAGTCGAAGAAAAGCTTTTGGACGCTGTGACGGGGCTTTCCGGGTCCGGGCCGGCCTTCGTTTACGTGATCATTGAGGCCCTCAGTGACGGCGGCGTCCGCATGGGCTTGCCCCGTGCCGTGGCCACCGCATTGGCCGCCCAAACGGTTCTCGGAGCGGCCCAAATGGTCCTCTCGACCGGCGATCATCCGGGCGTGCTCAAAGATCGAGTCGCCAGCCCCGGCGGAACAACCATCGCCGGACTCCAGGTTCTCGAAGAAGCCGGCCTTCGCGGCGGATTGATGGCCGCCGTCGAAGCCGCAACACGTCGCTCTTTGGAATTGGCCACAGGTAGCGCAGGCGTTCCGCATGCGAGTTCGAGGTAAATCATGCCGGTTTTCTGTCAGATTGACGACAAACACATTCCGCTCTGCCGCATTGTCTGGATCTCCGACCTGCCGCACTTTTGTGGCGAAGCGGATTGCCAGTGCGAAGGCCAGTATGAGATCCGCCTGGAGTCGAGCGAATCGGTTTGGGCCAGCCTACCCGAACACGACACGGCGGTCGAATCCTTGCAAGCCTGGTTGCTGGGGCAGGAACAAGAAGATGAGTCAAACTGAGAACTTTTTACAAAAAAACCGGCTCTCCGCCGGGTTTGCGGATAATTGTGGTGCGGGCGTCCCGCCTGCCCAAGATGTTGTGGTTGAACCAGGCAGGCGAGACGCCCGCACCACAAACTTGGCGGAGAGCCAAAAAACCAAGCCTACCAAGAAAATAGCCGTTTGAACCAGCTTTTGAAACAAGTTCCAATTCCAGGGGAGTCTTTGCCATGTCGACCTTTGAAAACGATCGTTACCGCTGGCGCGAAACGTACTTTGTACTCTTTCCCGCCTCCCGCCGGCCTACGCTGAAAATGGTCGAAAATAATTTGGCCCACCTGAGCAATCGCTACACCCTGGAGGATCTTGGCGGGGACGAGCAGGGCAGGTTTGAATCGCTCACGCTCATCTCGCCCGATGACTTTGCTGCTTTGGACGTCTGCTATACCGGTGGCGACGAAGTGCTGGAGCATGCCCGGGAACTGGTCCAAGAGCTTGCGTCCACGGTCGAGCCGGAGCAGAAGATCCTATTGAAGCGGCTCAAAGAGTACAACGGCCGTTTTGACGTGCTCCATTTTGAACAGGTCAGCGAATCCGCCGATGAAGACGAGCCTGACGAACTGCTCGATCCCAGCACCCTGCTGACGGTCTTGGATGAGTTGACTCGGATTACGGGCGGCATCGCCGTCGATCCGCAGTCGGGAACCATTTTAAGTACCCAAGAGTGAATGAAACTTTAAGTACCCAAGCTTTAAGGATCGGCGCATCAATAAGTGTCGCAAGAAAAGTAGCAGGCACACTCCGTGTGCCGTCCGCCCCCACTCGGCGAGTGCGCAAAACACGACAGTTATTGGTGCGCCGATCCTAAGTACCCAAGAGTGAATGAAATAATGCAAGCCAAGGAAATTAAAAGCGGTGCCATCGTCAACTACAACAACGCGCCGTGTCTGATCGAGAGCGTTATCGTGCAAAGCCCCACGGCTCGTGGTGCGGCGACCTACTACAAATATCGCGGACGCAACGTGATCACGAAGCAGAAGGTTGACATCACGCTTCGCGGCGGCGAGTCGCTGGACGAAGCCGATTTCCGCAAGCGGCCGATCAAGTTCATGTACGCCGACACGACCCACGTCCATTTTCTCGATTCTGAAAACTACGAGCAGTACTCGTTAGCCAAGGAGGACGTGGTCGAGGAGTCGCAGTACATGACCGAAAATCTCGAAGGCATGCAGGCATTGATCTACAACGACGCGTGTGTCGGCGTGCAGTTGCCCGTGGCCGTCGAGCTAAAGGTTGTGCAATGTGATCCGGGCATCAAAGGCTCGTCGGCCACCGCCCGCTCGAAGCCTGCCACGCTGGAGACCGGTCTGATCGTGCAGGTGCCCGAATACCTGTCCCAAGGCGAGACAATCAAGGTCGATACCCGCGACGGTTCCTATCTTTCCAGGGCGTGATTTTCGAGGTATCCGAAGTAGGGTGGGACGAGTGAAACGAGTCCCACCATGAGGACTTACTGAAAAACCGGAAGCCCCCCCTTTTGTCGAGGAGGATGAAGGATGAGACGACCGTATCCGAATTTCTGGAGAGTGGTGGTTGACTGCACGCTGCGGCTCTTGCCGCTCGTGGTGGTGCTGGGTTGCAGCCGGTCGGAACCGCCGGAAAAGCAGTCGGCCCAGCAGCCCCCGAAGTCCTCCGCGGAATTGCCGACCTCACCGGCCACACTACCGGAGGCGATTGCGGCGCGGGAACTCGGTAAGGCGTGTCTCAAAGCCGTCAACCCCGCCAAGGCGTTGGCTGCTTTTGACGAAGCCATCCGCCTCGACCCGAACTATGCCGATGCCTACTGCCAGCGCGGCAACACCTATTTCGATCTGGAGCAATTCGACAAGGCGATTGCCGATTTTGACGCGGCGATCCGCCTCGATCCGAAACTTTTCGAGGCCTACTGCAATCGCGGACTCGTATATAGCGAGAAAGGCCAGTTCGAGAAAGCCATCGCCGACTACACCCAAGCTGTCGAGGTCAAACCCTCCGAGGCCGAGGTTGCCTATCGTGGCCGAGCGAACGTCCACGTGACCATGCGCCAATTCGACAAAGCCATTGAGGATTTCGGTAAAGCGATTCAGGCCAAGGAGACGTGCGGGGCAGCGTATGGCGGTCGCGGCATGGCGTACTTCGAGAAGGGCGAACTCGGTAAGGCGATGGCCGACTGCACGCGCGCCATTGAACTCGAACCGAAGAACTCCCAGTGGTTCACGCAGCGCGCCGGTCTCTATTCGCAATCCAACGATCCAAAGCACGCAATCGACGACTTCAGCGAGGCCATCCGGCTGGATCCCGAGAATCCAGTCCTCTACCAGTTGCGGGGACATACCTATCAGGCCCTCGGCGAAAAGGCCCTGGCCGAGGCGGACCTGGCCAAGGCGAAACAACTGAAATAGGGGAACGGTATCCACGAAACCATCTACGCCAACGGCGTTGTGTCCCACTTCGGGAATTCGTGGAATTGGATGCGTTCCGCATGTTGCCGCGCGGCAACCCAGGGCCATTCATCAGCGATTTTGAACCATATAAACTCTAAGATCGTTCCAGTGTGAGTGAAGAATAGTAATGATATGGCCCGCAGTCAAGCCACCGGCTATAATTTCAGACATGAAGAAAAAAGTGATTTTTGTTTGTTCGGCGAACTATTACCGTAGCCGCTATGCGGAACACTACTTCAATTGGCTTGCCATCCGTGACCAATTGGAGTGGAATGCCGATTCACGTGGTCTCCTAGTGGGGGCTTGGGGCAATATCGGCCCGATTTCGCACCACACGGTTGATGCTCTCCAGCAACGGGGCATTGCGCTGGACGAAGAACCGCGCGAACCCAAGGCCCTCACGCTCGCCGATCTGGCCGAGGCCGACCTCGTCGTCGCCGTCAAGGAAACGGAACACCGCGCTCTGATGGCCGAGCAGTTTCCGCTCTGGAAAGACCGTATCGAGTATTGGCACGTCGACGACCTTGATTGTGCCCATGCCAGTGAAGCCCTGCCCCATCTCGAACAGCAGGTCCACGCTTTGGTCGAGCGTTTGCGAGTCGCGGATAGGCGGAACGAATCCAACGGCCATGCGACGGCCACTCATTAGGATCGGCAAATCAATAAGTGTCGCAAGAAAAGTAGCAGGCACACTCCGTGTGCCGTCCGCCCCTCGCTCGGCGAGTGGGCAAAACACGACAGTTATTGATGCGCCACTCCTTAAATCAGCCAGCCCCGGGCGATGGTCCGGCCTTGTTCAACGCATCCAATAGCTCTTCCTGCGTGTAACCGCCACGGAAAACGGATGGATGATTGGGATCGTTGGCCGAAAAGATGGCAATCACCGGGATCTGCCGACTGCCAAGCATGTCGAGCATATCGGTCACCTCTTGCGAGTTGTGCGACCAGTCGGCCTTAACCGTTACTACCCCCAGTCGCCTCAAGGAGTCGATCACGGTTGCGGTATGTAGGGCCTTGCTCTCATAATAGTGACACGTTTGGCACCAACTGGCCGTAAAGGCGACCAGCACGGTCTTGGGACCGACAATTCCCGATGCCGCCCCCTTCGCCGCCGCCGTTGACGACGGTGCCAGCTTCTTTTCCATCACTGCGGCCAAGCCGGAAAAATGAAAGCGGCCCAACACTCTTTCGTTGAGCCCGGGAAACATCACGATCCAGACAACGCAGACGACCACGGCTCCTTGTGACCATGTGCGAAGTTTTGCCGCAAGTTCATCCATCGGCGTGATCCTGCCGATCCACCAGCACATGAAGGAAAGACTGAACAACAACCCAACGGTCGGCACGACATATTGTGGCTCGATCACCGCGAGGAGGTAGACCACCGTGCCCATGAGCACGAACCCCATGAAAGTCTTGAAGGTATCCATCCATGCGCCAGGCTTGGGCAGGAATCGCAATAACTCAGGAAAAGCGCCAACCAACAGATAAGGACTGGCCATGCCGAGGCCCGTGGAGAGGAAAACGACATAGGTCAGCCACGCGGGTTGGGCCGTGGCCCAAACCAGAGCAGGAGCCAGAAAAGGGGCGCTACACGGCGTGGCCAGAAGCGTGGTCAGCGCACCTTTGAAGAATGCGCCCACGGCACCCT